>ENA-UESC01000639-UESC01000639.1-human-gut-metagenome-genome-assembly--contig:-NODE-639-length-32319-cov-11.295701_pt1 | contig 32319 bp, 26 predicted proteins | sample MGYA00242998_ERZ507999 | MGnify/ENA primary metagenome ERZ507999 (study PRJEB26167, sample SAMN06115465) | human gut metagenome | host: Homo sapiens | place: China:Hubei | collected 2016-04-27... | reverse complement strand
TGTTGAACGCAGGTGCAGAAGTCCATTGTGATGCGGTCGTGGAAGATTATGCGCTCATTTATGCAAACAGTGTCGTTCGTACTGGTGCAAAAGTTGGTAAGTACGCTCGTATCGGCAGCAATGTGACGGTTTGCAATTCTGCTGTTGTGCCAGATGGCGCAGATATTCCAGACTGCACCGCAGTACGTTAAAGAGGTGAAAGGATGAACATTCTGGTGACAGGGGCCAAGGGCATGGTGGGAACCGCCCTTGTGAACAACCTGAAAAATATCCGAGACGGAAAAAACAAGACCCGCCCGGAACTGCATATTGATGAAATCTATGAATACGACCTGAATTCGACCGCGGCGGAACTGGACGAATACTGCCAGAAAGCAGACTTCGTGTTCAATCTGGCTGGTGTCAACCGCCCAGAAAACCCGGAAGATTTCATGAAGGGCAACTTTGGCTTTGCCTCTGGACTGTTGAACTGCCTGAAAAAGCACGGCAATAAGGCAACCATTATGCTGTCCTCGTCCATTCAGGCAACTCTGGCCGGACGCTTTGGCAACAGCGAGTATGGCCGCAGCAAGAAGGCGGGTGAAGAGCTGTTCTTCGATTACGCCCAAGAAACTGGTGCAAAAGTGGCGGTCTATCGTTTTCCGAATCTAATGGGACACAGTCGGCCAAAGTACAATAGTGCAGTCAGTACCTTCTGCTGGGCAGTGGCCAACGATGAACCTTTTACGGTCAATGATCGGAGTACAGAACTGGAGCTGCTGTACATCGATGACTTGGTAGAAGGTATGTTTGACCTGTTGGAAGGTAAGGAACAGCACTGTGAGTTCGATGGCGTGGAAACGGTTCTCAAAGCGGATGGCCGTTACTGCTGCGTCCCCGTGACACATAAGGTCACGCTAGGCGAGATCGTAGACCTACTGCAGGAGTTCAAGGCACAGCCTACGACTCTGATGATGCCCAAGATGCCAGATGGCTCCTTTGCCAAGAAGCTGTACTCCCTGTATCTGACCTACCTGCCGACTGACAAGTTCAAGTATGCTTTGAAGACGAACGTGGACAGCCGTGGTTCCTTCACTGAACTGGTGCATACCGCCGACTGCGGACAGGTGAGCATCAACATCAGCCGCCCGGGCATTACCAAGGGGCAGCACTGGCATAACTCCAAGTGGGAGCTGTTCATTGTGGTGGCTGGGCACGGTTTGATCCAGGAACGGAACATCAATACTGGCGAAACGGTGGAGTTTGAGGTTTCTGGGGACAAGATCGAGGCTGTCCACATGATTCCTGGTTGGACGCATAACATCATCAACTTGTCCGAGACGGAAAATCTGGTCACGGTCATGACCTGCAACGAGATCTTTGACCCGAAGCACCCGGACACCTTCTTTGAGCTGGTGTGAGAGGAGAAAACCAATGGCTGATTATAGTAGTGTATCTTTTAAGAATAACGGCAAGTTGAAGCTGCTGATCATCGTGGGCACCCGCCCGGAGATCATCCGCCTGGCAGCGGTTATCAACAAAACCCGCAAGTACTTTGATGTGATTCTGGCCCATACTGGTCAGAACTACGACTATAACCTGAATGGTGTGTTCTTCCATGATTTGCAGTTAGCCGATCCGGAGGTTTACATGAATGCCGTAGGCGCAGATTTGGGCGAGACGATGGGCAATATCATCTCCGAAAGCTACAAGCTGATGGTCGCCATCCAGCCGGACGCTGTGTTGGTGCTGGGTGATACTAACAGTTGTCTGAGTGTCATCGGTGCGAAGCGGCTGCATATTCCCATCTTCCATATGGAGGCTGGTAACCGCTGCAAGGATGAGTGCCTGCCTGAAGAGACCAACCGCCGCATCGTCGATATCATTTCCGACGTGAACATGGCCTATTCTGAGCATGCCCGCCGCTATCTGGCTGATACTGGTTTGCCCAAAGAGCGTACCTATGTGACGGGTTCGCCCATGGCTGAAGTGCTGCATCAGAATCTGGCCAAGATCGAGGCATCCGATATCCACGCCCGTCTGGGACTGGAAAAGGGTAAATATATTCTGCTTTCTGCCCATCGTGAGGAGAATATTGACACCGAGAAAAACTTTAATTCGCTGTTCACTGCAATCAATAAAATGGCAGAAAAGTACGATATGCCGATTCTGTACTCCTGCCATCCCCGCAGCCGAAAGCGTCTGGAACAGAGTGGTTTCCAGCTGGACAAGCGTGTGATCCAGCATGAGCCTTTGGGCTTCCATGACTACAACTGCCTGCAGATGAATGCCTTCTGTGTGGTATCCGATAGTGGAACGTTGCCGGAGGAGAGTAGCTTCTTCACCAGCGTAGGGCACCCGTTCCCGGCGGTGTGTATTCGTACCAGTACTGAGCGCCCGGAAGCACTGGATAAGGGGGATTTCATCCTTGCCGGTATTGACGGTGACCATCTGCTGCAGGCTGTGGATGTGGCGGTCGAGATGAACCGGAATCGTGATTTGGGCATTCCTGTACCGGACTATGTGGATGAGAACGTGTCTGATAAAGTCGTGAAAATCATCCAGAGCTATACTGGCGTGGTCAATAAAATGGTGTGGAGAAAATATTAATAGAGGCTGATTTGATGTACGCAAGCCATGATCTAGGGTGAAGAAGTAAGAAAAGTTTTATATCAAGCAATAATCCCCACCCCTCCCCACACCTACCGCCAAACTCACTCCGGCGAAATTTTGATGGGCGCAGCACCCGGAAATAGGGCAGGGGAACCACCCGAGATTACTCTTCCTGTAGCAGCCAAACCATGCAATTTCTATCCAGCCAAAATCATGGGAACATAAACTTTGTTTATCTTGGCAGATGTAAAAAGTACCGGTTATAGTTCCGCAAAAAGTGCGACAAAAATGCGACAATTCGAAAATACATGAGAAGCTGATACAGGGCGAAGCGACGAAAAAATACCGTAAAATCGTGTGTTTTGAAACGGTTCGGAGCACAAAAGTCCATCAAGGTGGGCTCTTTTAATCAGAGGGCCAGGGATTCGAGTTCCCTCAGACAATCAGGCCCCGGGTGGTGGCTTTGAACGACAACACGGTTTGCGGAGCAAAGTGATAGACCATCTGACAGAGATTTTCAGGCATTGAAAAGCATGGTGATAAAGTGGATTTTTGTTACAAATCAATAAAAATGTTGAGGAAAAAATCCTTCTGTGGTAAAATAATTAGAAAGATGCTGCGAAATTGCGGAGGGAGGAGCTGTGCAACATGCACCAGCTCCATAAACGCCTTACAGGTGCAGCCAACAGTTCCATAGAAATCATCATTGCTTGGAGTGAGCTTTTGCAGATGCGTAAGAGACTGTTTGTTAGAAACTGGATCCGAAGGCTTTTAAGGTATCTTTGTATTCCGGTTGGGTTCTTCCTGGTCGTGGTTCCTCTGTATAGCCTGATGATCCGCCAGACGATCCAAGCGCAGTCCTCCAGCACGATGGAAATGCTGGCGATCGGCACCACCCAGTTAGAGCGATGCCTGAGCAACATCCGCAGTACAACGAACAAATTGTTCAGCGAAACGGAGTATACGCTGCTTGCCAGCAGTTATGATAACAGTATCCTGGGAGATTATCAGACACTGACGAGAGCCAGCAAATCGTTACAGGATAAGACCTACGATTCCTCTGTGATCACATACAGCTATATTACATTTGAGCGGAATGGCATCATATTGGATGACCGGAGCGCGTATGAAAGCCATAGCAATTTTTACCCGGGAGCACTTGAGTATGAGGATGTGTCTCAGGAGGAATGGGATGCACAGAATCAGATCGACGTAATGACGATAAAGCCCGCCCATGTTGTCAAACTGATGCATTCCAGCTATGGCAATTCGTATGTCACAGTATATCAGCCCTATGTGAACACGGCGGGCCGCCTTTGCGGCGCAATGACGGTGCTGATCAAGGAAAAAGATGTCGTTTCGATGTTTCTTTCGCAGCAGCAATGGCGCGAGGAAGGCCTTTTTTGTCTGATCTCCGATGATGGTACGATCCTGGCGGGAAACAACTATGACGGAACGACACTTTCCCTGACGAGTGATGATACGGGTTGGGAGACCTATCAGGGAAAGCGTTATCTGATGGCAACGCGATATGTGGCATCTCTGAATGCAACGGCGGTCATTGGAATGCCGCCGTCGCTCTACGAAGCGGGTCTGTTGGCAGTACAGCGTGCAATTTGTCTGTATCTGATCGTGGGCGTTCTGGGCTGTGTATTGATCAGCGTCTGCATGACACTGGAGGATATGAACAGCCTGCGTCCGATGCTGGACACGCTGGACGAGTCGGATCTGGCATCACGGAAAGTGCTGAATGAGATCTTTCTCCGTAATGTAAACAGCCAGCATGAACTGGCGCGGGAACTGGAGCATTCACGCAGCGAGCTGGAACACGGCAAAATGGAAATTTTGCTGCGCACAGGATCTGTAAGTCAGGAAACCCTTCAGCAGCTGACGGATGCGGTGCAGCTGAAAGCCTATAACTTCCTGCTGCTGATCCCATCTCTTCAGGAAAACGCCGAGTGCTCACTGAAAGAAGAGCTGCGTACTGTGGTGGTGTCAGAGCAGATACGTCAAATTTACGGGCAGAGATTTTATGTACAGGCAACGGCAGATGACCTGATCCTGGTGATCCTGACGCAGGAAACGGATGGAGCAGAGGAACTGCGGGAAATGTGTTTCCGCACAGAGCAGCTGTATGATGCGCTGCATCTGACAACCCCCCTGATATTGAGCGATCCTTTTGAGAAAATGGAGCAGCTGTCAGATATTTACTGGAAGGCCCGCAATGTGGCGGCCTATGCGGATCCAACACAGAAGATCTGCTATTTGGGGAACCGCAGTGCGCAGCGTGGTACCACGGTCAATGCAACCAATGCAGCGCGGCTTCGGGAGTATCTGCTTTCCGGATGCACGGAAGAAGCGGTTTCGCTTCTGAATGAACTGTTCTCGGTGGATAATCTGGACCCGGAAAACTTCAAGCAGGATTTTTACACGGCAGGCGGCATTCTGCTGAACACGGCGGAAAGGGTATGCTGTCCGGATATCGCCTATCTGTGCAGTTATGACTCTAAACTGACTGCCCGCCAGATGCTGAGCCGGTTGCAGGACTGCTGTGTGGAGATCTGCAACCATGTGCAATTCCTGAAACATAGCCACAATGATGCGCTTCAAAAGAATATTCTGGACTGGCTGGCACAGAATTTCCAGAATCCGGAGATCAATGCGGCGATGACGGCAGAGCAGTTCAAGATCTCTAAAAAGTATCTTTCGCAATTCCTGAAGGAGCAAACCGGAAAGAGCTATACAGAGTATGTGGAAGAATTGCGTCTGGATCATGCGATGCAGCTGCTGAGAACGACAGATCTGAATATTACGGATATTGCAGAACAGTGCGGCTTCTCCACAGCGAATACATTCTATAAGGCATTCCGGCGGAAGTATCAGCTCTCGCCTTCTGCAGTTCGCAAAGGAGACAACTGATTTCAGCGCAGAAAAAACGAACGATGTCAGCCCATTCGGACAGACATCGTTCGTTTCTTTTTACAGGTGGATTCAGGGATGGATGCTTATGGTAACAGTGCAGGGAGCATCCAATGCAAAGGTCAGCTCAAGCAGCCCATCATGGCGTGTGGTCACGGTGCAGGGAACAGAGGCTGTAACAGCCTTGGAACCCGGCTGCAGAACAGCCAGAACAGTGCTGCGGCCCGCTGCGGTAAAATCCAGCGTGGCATTTAAGGCGCTGTTGTCCGGTGCCCAATCCGTATGCCGGACAAAGGCATCAAAACCGGTCGTGAGGGTGCCGGGGCGGTAGTAAGCGGAAAACCACTGTACAATGGGAGAAGAAAGCCCGCTGAACTGATGCCAGCCGGCACCACGGCGGCTCTCGATCATAAAGTGTTCAAAACAACAGTAGCTTTCGGCACACTCGTTCTGCCACAGGGTAAGAGCGGTGTCGGCAATGCGGTAAGCAAAATCGGCAAGGCCCGCATCCAGTGCAGATTTGAAGAACATCCACTGATAAGGCATCCATACAGCGCCGTTCCAGTAGCCGTCACGCCGATAGTACGGCGCACTCTGATCCACGGTGGAAAGGCCGCAGGCACACCACAGGTGTTCCGGGCTTTGCAGCTTCTGCCACAGAAGTTCCTTCTGCGGTTCTGTACAGGCACCTGCAAACAGCGGCGAAGCGCCATCCATGCCCATATCGTAGTTCAAACCCTGCTCGGTGCGCAGAATATCTGCAGCATCACCAGAAGGATCGTGCAGGAGGTACCCGAAGTAACCGCTTTCCTCGTCCCATGCAGTCTGCAGGGAACGCCCCAAGCGAAGCGCATCGGCATCAAAAGCATCTGCGTCGGCTGTTTCGCCCAGCAGGCGGGCGGTGTACGCCAGGATCTTGGCACAGCGTATTGCATGGGCAGTTGTGACTACGGGCGCGCAGCTGGCCTGCAAACGGCGGCGATGGACCTCCTGCTGTGGGGGATAATCGTCCCATCCACCGGAATTATAGAAATAATCCCAGGGACGCAGCAGGCCGCTGTGCAGGTTGGCGGTAGTGGAGCCGCCTTCCTGCCCGGTGAAGAAGCGGTAGTACAGCTTTAGGCGCGGATAGCAGTAGGCGGCAAGTTCTCTGCTGCTGGTGCGATTCAACAACTCGGCATACAGATAAAACTGCGTTGGCACCATGGAGCCATGGTGCAAAAAAGCAGCGTCCACAGAATCCGGGGGCATCAGGTAGGTGTTCAGGCAGTCAAAGGCATTGCGCAGGCTGGTCTGAGCCAGACCCATTCCAATGAATCCGGAATCCCATGTGTAGACACAGTCCCACCAGCGTCCGGGAGTGTAGTGGCGGATATACTGTCCCCGCGTGTACACCGGATACACAACGTTGGTGCAGAGAACAGCATTCATCAACTGTTGGCCCAAGGCAAGCGATTCGGCAGCCGGTAGAGCGGGCGGTGCTGCAAGGGATGCAGAAGCCTGCTGCCATACATGCTCCCAATCACTGCGCTGCGTCAGCAGCTCATGGCAGCGCAGCGCGGCGGCAGAAGCATCCGGCGCAGCACAGACCGCTCCATAGATCACTTTTGTCTGTCCTGCCTCCAAGGGGATCGGCCCCATAAAGAGATTGACGTAATGCCCTTTTCCGTTGCCGCGCAGCGTGGCATTTACATGGTCGTGTACGGTGTCACGCAGAAAGATATCCAGCTCATCGTTTTCGATCGTGCGAATACGGGTGGTGATATCATCCCACAGGATCCCGTAGCACTCCTGAATGTGAGGATACTGCAGGGTCAGATAGTTCTCATCTGCGGCGGGCTCGGCCTGAGGCCGGAAGCCATCTCCGCGCAGGGTGACGGTAAAGTTACCAGTGTCCGCTTGCTCGCACAGAGCGAGACAGTCCAGCTTCGCCCCTCCAACACCGGCAGCGGTCAGGGTCAGAGTGAATTTCCCGGCGGGAATGGAAGCATTCAGCGGCAGGATGGCAATAGAAGGCTTCTGACAGGGCGGCAGCCGCAGCGTGTCCTGACCATTGACATCGTACTCGGAACTCTCATCTGCCGGATTCCAATACCGTACACAGAGACAGGGGGTATGCAGGGGCGCGGTAAGGGAAAGCGTAAAGGTAACGGTGTCCCCTTTTCCGCTGGGCATGACCTGCCCAAAAGGTCCTTTGCCTTCGGAACAGCCGAACCCCGTGCCAATGCCGTATCCCTGACCAAAGCCGGGAACGGCTTCTTCACCCCGGCGCAGACCATCCCAGGTCAGGCATTCATTGGGACGGTGGATGGAAAAATCCAGGGTGTCATAATCCTTTGCCCAGACAAAGGCCGCGTTTTCCGGCAGAGATACCTCACAGCCCGGCAGGGAGAAGCCGCGGTAGGAAGGAACGGGATCCCAGGCGGATGCCATATAATGAAGCACCAGATTCTGCGGAGCATCTGTATTGTTGTGGAGCTCGGCACGGATCAACCGGGCATCCTCCCCCAAGGGAGCAAAAGAGATGTCTGCATACAGCTGATCCTTCCACAGGAGCTCGTGGCGGAACGTGTAGCAGCTCAGATCCGGAGCCGCAGCCCAGGGGTGAAAGCCGCTTTCAAACCGTACATTGGGCACATCGACCCGGCGGCGATACATTCCCGGAAAAACGGACAGGTCAAATCGAACGCCATCGTTGGCCGCAGGAACATGGGAAATGCCGCTGTATCGTTTGGTGTAGGGACCCCACGCAGGCAAGGAAAGATCATGTGATTGCATGGTGTGGTATCCTCCCATCAGCCCTTGACCGCGCCAATGGTAACACCGGCAACAAAGTACTTCTGCAGGAACGGATACAGGCACATGATCGGCAGGGTGGAAACCACCATGGTGGCATATTTCAGACCATCGCCGATGACCTCGACATCACCGGTGGAACCGGCCATGTTGCCGATGTCACTTTGAATCAGGACCTCGCGCAGGATCATCTGCAAAGGGTACAGAGAACGATCCCGAATGTACAGCAATGCCGGGAACCAGCTGTTCCACTGTGCAACGCCGTAGAACAGCGCCATAACGGCGAACACTGCACCGGAGAGCGGAAGAACAATGCGGAAGAAGGTCGTGATATCGTTACAGCCGTCTAAGGCTGCGGCCTCGATCAGCTCATTCGGGATGGTGTTTTCAAAGAAGGTGCGCATGATGATCATGTTATAGGTACTGATGGCGGAAGGCAGCACCAGCGCCCAGATCTTATTCAGCATGCCCAGCTTCTGAATGATCAGGTAAGTGGGGATCATGCCGCCGTTGAAAAACATGGTAAAGATGAAAAGGCTGATAAAGATATTGCGCCCGAACAGATCCTTGCGAGACAGGGGGTAGGCGGCGCAGGCGGTAAGGGTCACGCTGATCAGGGTGCCCAGCACGGTATACAGGATCGTGTTCAGATAACCCTTCCAGATGCTGGCATCCTTCAGAACCTTCTCATACATGGAGGTCGTAAAGCCTTTGGGCCAGAAGGAAACATTGCCTGTCAGCAGCTGCATGGGATCACTGAACGAGCCGCTGATGATGTGCAGAAGCGGCAGAATGATGGTTGCGCTGATCAGAATCAGCAGCAGATACACAACAATGGTATAGATTCGTTCCCCGATGGTTTCCTTCACTTTCGTGGGGTGATTCATCGCATCAATATTCTTTTTCATCACCACAGGCTCACCTCACTGATCTTTTTGCTGAACTTGTTGAACAGCATGATAATGGTAAAATTGATCACAGAATTGAACAGGCCCACAGCCGCGGAGAAGCTGTAATCACCGCTCTCAAAGGCACGGCGGTAAACGTAAGTGGAGATCACATCGGCAGTCTCATAGGTTGCAGGGTTGTACATCAGCATGATCTTTTCATAGCCGACCGAGAAAATAGAGCCCATGCGGAGGATCAGCATGATGATGATCGTGGGCAGCAGGCCGGGCAGCGTGATGTGGATCAGCTTGTCCCATTTGGAAGCACCGTCAACGGTGGCGGCCTCGTAGAGAGAGGGGTCAATGCCGGTCAGTGCCGCCATGTACACAATGGAACCGTAGCCGGCGCTTTGCCAGATGTCAGAAAGAACATAGATCGTCTTGAAGTACTTGGGCTCGGCCATAAAGTGGATCGGCGTACCGCCAAAGGCGGTGATCAGCTGGTTGATCAGGCCGCTGGAAGGAGAAAGCAGGGCGCTCAGAATACTGACAACGACCACAGCGGAGATGAAGTGGGGCAGATACACCACGGTCTGTACGCTGCGTTTGAAGAATTTACCGCGGACTTCGTTGATCAGCAGAGCCAGAATGATGGGAATGGGAAAGCCCACAATAATTGAATACAGGCTGATGCCAAGTGTGTTTTTGATCAGACGGCCAAAATACTCGGATTTAAAGAACTGGGTGAAATATTTGAAGCCGACCCACTTGCTGCCCGTGATGCCCAGTACGGGAGAGAAATCACGGAAGGCGATCTGCGCGCCGTACATGGGCGCGTACATGAACACGATATACCAGATCAGGGCGGGCAGCAGCATCAAAAGCAGATAGCGGCTGCGCCAGAACTTTTTACAGGCATGATCAAGGCGGTTCGCTGTTGGCAGTGTGATCGGTTTTGCTGCGGTGGCAGTTTTCATGGTGGTATTCTCCTGTTTTCGTTCTGAAGAACCCAGGAAAAAATAGGCCGGGAACAGGGTGTTCCTGCCCCGGCCGTTATTTTACTGGATCAAAAAATAGGTGCCTGCTGAGGCATCAGCCATTCAGAGTCTTCTGGTAGATATCGATGACCTCTGCAATGCCCATGCCATTGACCTTTTCAACGTAGGTGTCCCAGTTGGACAGCGGTTCACGGCCGGAAACAAACTTGATGATCATCTCGTCAACGTAAGTGTCCACATCAGCCATCACAGCACGGCGGACGGCATCGTCCTCAGAGGAGAAGGAGGTGGAGCCGGGGATCACATACTTCTTGGATTCTTCCAGGAAGGGAATGATGCAGTCCTGCTTTGCGCGGTTGACAGACTCATCATCCAGCTGTGTGACCTCATCCTGGCTCAGAATGAACGGGCCGGAGCTCTGTGCAAAGGTGAAGGTGCCGATCGCATTCTTGGGAGACAGGCCGTCAGGATTCTTCATCACATAATCGGTGAAGATCGGCTTGCCGTTCTGCATGGTGTAGTGAGTGCCCTCAATACCCATGTTGATCAGCAGGGTGCCCTCGGCGCTGTACATGTAATCCAGCAGAGCGACCACGCGGTCAACGTTCTTGCAGCTTGCGGTGATGGCGGCGGCTGCAATGGCACGCGGCTCCTGATCAATATAGGAGTGGATCTGTGCATCGCCCTTGGGGGGTACGGTGGCCTCAACATGGAAGCCGGGGAAGGAGGCAGGCATGGTGGCGTTCTGTGCAGCCAGCATACCGCCCAGCGGGCCGTAGAAGGAAGCCACCGCGTTCTGGGCCAGCTTCGGCACGAAGGAAGCGTAGTCCATGGTGATGATCTCGGGATCAATATAGCCCTTCTCGTACATATCGTGCATCCAGGTCACGGCCTTTTTGTACTTGGGGTCGATGGGGCCGTAGTGGACCTTGCCGCCATCGTCCGGGTCGGTATAAAAATCATCCAGGCAGCCGAAGGCGGTGCAGAAGTTCCGCAGGCCGGTCATATCGTAGGAGCTGAAGGGGATCTCATCGTTGGTGCCGTTGCCGTTCAGGTCGGTGGTCTTGACCAGATGCCAGTAGTTCTCCCAGTCCTCCAGGGTCACGGGGCTCTCAATGCCCAGCTTTTCCAGCCAGTCGGTGCGGACGATGTAGGGCATATTGCCGGAGACCTTCTCATCCAGCATGGGCATATAATAAATATTGCCGTCGCTGTAAGTCAGTGCTTTTTCGACACCGTCCCGCTTGTCGATCTCCTTCTTCAGGTTGGGCATGTTGTTCTCGATGTAGTCGTTCAGGGACAGGATCACGCCGGACTCGCCGTATTTCAGCACCTCGGTGGTGGGCATATCCATAATGATATCCGGCAGCTGAGCATCCATCATCACAAGGTTCAGGCGCTCGTTGTAGTTGTCCTGCGGGGGATTATCAAATTCAAAATCCATATTGAATTTTTCGCCCAGGACCTTCCAGACATCCATCTGCTCGGCAGCAACCTCATTCGCGGCCTTGGATTTCAGGATGCGAACAGTGATACGCTCGTTGGAAGCAGCTGCTCCGGAACCGGCAGCAGAAGAAGTAGTAGAGGAAGAGCTGCCACAGCCCTCCAGAACACCCAATGCCAGAGAAGCGACCATAGCGCTGCATACGGCGCGTCTGCTGATTTTTCTTTCTTTCATAAGATCTTTTCCTCCTTGATTTATGGAATGGGACGGGGAAGATCCCCGTGCTTCCATAACCTCCGTTCAGCTCGTACGCTGCCGACCAGTGGTTTTTCCTTACTCAGAAGCATATCATGTTCTTTTTGGAATTGCAACATTTTTTGATACAAAGCGCACAAAAGATTTTCTCATTTTTGAGTGTGATTGTTGCACAATATCCACAAAGATGCATTTTTTCTTCCTTTTGTCATGGTGCGGGATGAAATGTCATGCTCCTTCACCTTGACGATTCCGGCACAAAAAGATATGCTGGAAACAAAATTGGAATCGGAATCCATTCAAAAGAAAGGAAGAGAGAAACTATGAGTAAGCAGATCACAGCCATCATCGTGGGCGCGGGCCACCGGGCGATCCTGTACAGCCTGTATGCGCTGGAACACCCGGACGAGCTGAAGATCGTGGGCGTAGCAGATCCGGATCCAATCCGGCGGAAAAAGGTTGCGGAGATGCATGGCTTCGGGGAGGAAATGTGCTTCAGGAGTGCTGAGGAGCTGGCAGAAAGGCCTAAGCTGGCAGATGCGGTGATCAATGGAACCATGGACCGCCAGCATGTGCCCACTGCGGTTCCGCTCCTGCGTGCAGGATATGATATGCTGCTGGAAAAACCCTTCGCGATCAGCGAGGAGGAAGTGAACTATTTATATAAGGTGGTAAAAGAGACCGGGCGGAAGGTGATGATCTGCCACGTTCTGCGGTATGCGCCCTTCTATGTCGCAATCAAGCAGAGACTGCTGAGCGGGGAGATCGGTGACATTATCAATATTCAGGCCACAGAACATGTCAGCTACCATCATCTGGCCGTCTCCTTTGTGCGCGGCAAATGGGGCAACGAGGAAAAATGCGGGGCTCCGATGCTGCTGGCAAAGTGCTGCCATGACATGGATCTCATTATGTGGCTGAAGAGCGGCGTTTCGCCCAAACAGATCGCTAGCTTTGGAAGTGACTTCCAGTTTGATCCTGCCAAAAAGCCCGCAGGGGCAGGCAAGCGCTGCCTGGTGGATTGCCAGTGCGAGGAGACTTGTCTGTACTCTGCCAAAAAGCATTATCTGGATCACCCGGATCGGTGGGCGTTCTATGTATGGGACTGCCTGGAGAATATTGAGAATCCGACGCTGGAGGACAAGCGCAAGTCGCTGATGACAGACAATATCCATGGACGCTGTGTGTGGGATTGTGAACATACGGTGGTGGATCATCAATCGGTGCTGATGAATTTTGCGGATGGCGCAACTGCGACCCTGAACATGATCGGCGGCACCGCGAAGCCGGAGCGTAATATCCACATCATTGGTACAAAGGGTGAGATCAAGGGTGTGTTTGACGATTCGGTTTTCACTGTGCGCACCATAGATACCGCCAGCGAGAAGGGCTGGAACGAGGAAGTGGTAGACCTGAAGATCGGTGGAGATAAGAGCGGCATGACAGGCTCTCATGGCGGCGGCGACCTGCGGCTGGTGGAGGACTTTGTTCATGTGCTTCAGGGTGAGGAGCCTTCCATCTCCTGCACAACGATCAAAGATTCGATCAATGGGCATCTGGGGGTCTTCTGCGCAGAGCGTGCTCGCAAGGAGAGCGCCGTCATAACGATGCCAGACATCAGATAATGCAGTGCTGACATAGAAAGCGTCCCCGTGCAGTTTTGATATCCTGCACGGGGACGTTTTGTGATCTTTTTATTTCCTCATTTCCGCATTCACCCATTCCCGCACGCGGTCAGGCCGGTTGGTGACAATGCAGTCAGGGCCAAGGGGCAGCAGGGAACGGACTGCGTCCTGGGTGTCCACGGTCCAGAACGCGGCCTGGATGCCCATGGCGTGGAGCTGGTTCACAAGCTCGGGGTTGGAGTAGGCGGTGTGGTACTCGCAGCTGACGATGTCCACGGGGAAATCCAGCGTTTTGATGTAGGCAGCCACATCCGCCTGCTCCTCCAGATGACCGATGACCTGCTCCACGGTCTCGCCGGGGAAGTTGGCACGGAGCATATCGACCTTGTCGGCCACAGTGCGGTAGATGAGATTGTTCCGCAGGTCGATGCAGTTTTCCTCACTGAAGGGCTCGTCCATGCTGTTCACAAGACCCAGATCCTTCCACACCACCGGCGGAGGCAGCACCATGCTGAGGAAAGCGCCGTAGGTCAGCGCGCCTACCTTCAGCTCAGGCATCAGCTGCTTTGCCTGCCGCAGCTGAGAGTGGTGGAAGGAGATGAGGGTGAGCTGGTCGGTGAGCCCGGCGGCGCGGACCGCATCCAGCACCCGGGGCACAAAGTCGGGGTCGTCCTGCAGTGGGCTTTTCAGTTCCAGCTGCACCTGGGTGCCCTCCATGCCGGCGCAGAGCTCCAGCGCTTCCTGCAGCGTGGCGATCCTCTCGTTGGCGTAGATGGCATCTTTCCAGCTGCCAAAATCCAGGGTCTTCAGCTCGCCCATGGTCAGGTCGTAGATCTGGCCGGAGATGTCGGTGTGCATATCCACCATATAGTCGTGGTGGATGACCAGCTCGTTGTCGTAGGTCTTCTGTACATCCATTTCCACGCCGTCCGCGCCGATCTCCATCGCCTTGCGGAAGGCGACCAGCGTGTTCTCAGGGGCCAGATAGGATGCACCGCGGTGCGCAATGATTTGGGGTGTCGTCATCTTGTGCTATGATTCCTTTCCTTACAGTTGGCTCAGGCCAGATCTTCGCCGTCGGAGGCAATGACCTTTTTATACCAGTAGAAGCTGTCCTTCCGGCTGCGGGCCAGCGTTCCCTTGCCCTCGTTGTCCTTGTCCACATAGATGAAGCCGTACCGCTTCTTCATCTCGCCGGTGGAAGCACTGACCAGGTCGATGGGGCCCCAGGTGGTGTAGCCCAGCAGGGGCAGGCCATCCTCGTTGATGGCCTTTTCCATCTGCTCGATGTGGGCCCGCAGGTAGTCGATGCGGTAGGTGTCGTGGATGGAACCATCTGCTTCCACCTTGTCCACCGCACCCAGACCATTCTCCACGATGAAGAGCGGTTTCTGGTAGCGGTCGTACAGGCTGTTCATGGTGATGCGCAGGCCCACCGGGTCGATGGCCCAGCCCCAATCGCTGGCCTTGAGGTAGGGGTTCTTGACGGCATCCATGATGGCATTGCCGCTGGCCTTGTTCATCAGTTCGGGGTCCACAGTGGTGCAGCGGCTGGAATAGTAGCTGAAGGAGATGAAGTCCACAGTGCCCTCTTTCAGCAGCTGCTCGTCGCCCGGCTCCACCTGCAGGGCGATGCCTGCACGCTCCATCCGCTTTTTGGCCCAGACAGGGTATTCGCCGCGGGACTGGACATCAATGAAGAAGTAGTTGTCGCGGTCAGCCTCGGCAGCAGCCTGCACATCGGCAGGGGCGCAGGTGCGGGGGTAGAACTGACCGGCGGCCAGCATACAGCCCACCATGGCATCGGGCATGATGGCATGGGCCAGCTTGACGGCCTTTGCGCTGGCCACCAGCTCGTGGTGAGCGGCCTGATATTTGACCTGCTGCACATTCTCGCCGGGCGCAAAGAGCAGACCGGCTCCCATAAAGGGCATGTGGAGCAGCATGTTGATCTCGTTGAAGGTCAGCCAGTACTTGACCTTGCCCCGGAAGCGCTGGAACAGCACCTCACAGTAGTGGGCGTAGGCATCCACCATCCGGCGGTCTTTCCAGCCGCCGTACTTTTTGATCAGGGCAATGGGGGTATCAAAGTGGCACAGGGTCACCAGCGGCTCAATGCCGTACTTGTGGCACTCATCAAAGAGCTCCTCATAGAAGCGCAGGCCCTCTTCGTTGGGCTGCGCGTCATCGCCGTTGGGCAGGATGCGGGTCCAGGCAATGGACAGGCGGTAGCAGCGGAAGCCCATCTCGGCAAAGAGCTTGATGTCCTCCTTGAAGTGGTGGTACATGTCAATGGCTTCGTGGGAGGGGTAGAAGTGCTCGGCATCGCAGTCCAGCATCTTCAGCTGGCCCAGCGCCACGGGAAAGCGGTCGGGGCCAAAGGGCACCACGTCCACGCTGGACAGGCCGCGCCCGCCCTCGTTGTAAGCGCCCTCGCACTGGTTGGCGGCAGTGGCACCGCCCCACAGAAAGTCTTTCGGGAATTTGCCCATAGGTCTTACCTCCTGATGCAGTTGAATTCTGATGATTCAATGATACCATGTTCTGAGCCGCTGTCAACCGGGAAAGTACGACTTTAGCCGTCAATTCGACGAAAAATGTTGCTGATTTTTGACACTTTTCACGAAGAAATCGAAAATTGCGGGCGATTTTCCTTGGAATCTGTTTCTTCCAAACGGACAGTAAGTGTGATAGACTGAATAGGTAAACGGAAAACGGCTCACCCTGCCCTTCATTGCTTTGCAATGCCGGAGCGGGCGAGGACGTTGATGAAAGAGCTATCAGGAAAAATGGAGTGTTTGCTATGACTGAATTCAAGCCCATCAAGGAAGGCAAAGTCCGCGAGATCTATGACAATGGCGACAGCCTCATTATGGTTGCCACCGATCGTATCTCTGCATTTGATGTGATCCTGAAAAATAAAGTGACCAACAAGGGCAAGGTGCTGACCCAGATGAGCAGATTCTGGTTCGACTACACCAAGGATGTTCTGCCCAACCACATGCTGAGCGTGGATACCGCCGATATGCCCGAGTTCTTCCGCACGCCTGCCTTTGAGGGCCGGAGCATGAAGTGCCGCAAGCTGACCATGCTGCCCATCGAGTGCATCGTGCGCGGCTACATCACCGGCAGCGGCTGGGCCAGCTACCAGCAGAACGGCACCGTCTGCGGCATCCGCCTGCCCGAGGGCCTGCAGGAATCCCAGCAGCTGCCCGAGCCCATCTACACTCCTTCCACCAAGGCTGAGATCGGCGACCACGATGAGAACATCAGCTACGAAAAGAGCATCGAGGTGCTGGAAAAGCAGTTCCCCGGCCATGGCGAGGACTACGCCACCAAGCTGCGGGACTACACCATTGCCCTGTACAAGAAGTGCGCCGCGTATGCCCTGAGCCGCGGCATCATCATTGCCGATACCAAGTTTGAGTTTGGTCTGGATGAGAACGGCAACGTGGTGTTGGGCGATGAGATGCTCACCCCAGATTCCAGCCGCTTCTGGCCGCTGGAGGGCTATGAGGCCGGCCACGGTCAGCCCTCTTTCGATAAGCAGTTCGTCCGCAACTGGCTCAAGGCCAATCCCGACAGCAACTACGATCTGCCTCAGGATGTCATCGACAAGACCATTGCCAAGTACGAGGAAGCTTATGAGCTCCTGACTGGCAAGAAGCTGTAAACACTCTGATCTTCTTTCTCCCCTCTGCTGTATAACGGCAGGGGGGATTTTTATATCAGCAGACCTGCCTGGAGGGACGGCGGGGTGTTCCCCAAGCAAGTGTCCGGAGGGTGGGACCCGACTGCCGTAGGCAGTTGGGCGGGGGATGGAATGCCCCGTATCACTTGCGGGGGAATACCCCGCTGGCCCGACAGTACGCTGTACCAAAAAATCCCCCCGCCCATGAACAGATGGGGCGAGGGGAAAGCTAAGGGTTGGCAGTGTTACAGGATGCGCACCCGGATGACAGCAGGGATGGCGGCCAGCTTCTCAGCCAGCCTGCCGTCCACGGCACCGGTCGCGTCCAGCATGGTGTAAGCCATGTTCTTTTTGCTCTTGTTCACCATGTTTTCAATGTTCAGGCCCGCTTCGGTGGTCAGGGCGGTGATCTGGCTGATCATGCCGGGCTCGTTCTTGTGGATGATGCAGATGCGCTTGCCGCCTGCACGGGGCTGATGCACCTCGGGCATGTTCACCGAGTGGGTGATGTTGCCGTTCTTGAGGTAATCGCTGATCTCCTGCACGGCCATTGCGGCACAGTTGTCCTCGGCCTCCGGCGTGGAAGCACCCAGATGCGGGGTGCAGACAATGCCGGGCTTGCCCAGAATGGCCTCAGTGGGGAAGTCGGTCATGTAGCCGGAGACCTTGCCCGTCTCCATGGCCTCCAGCAGGGCTGCGGTGTTCACCAGCTCACCGCGGGCGTAGTTCAGGATCTTCACGCCGTCCTTGCACAGGGCCAGGGTCTGGGCGTTGATGGTATCCTTGGTGGTGGGCAGGTAGGGAACATGGATGGTGATGTAGTCGCACAGAGGGAGCATGTCGTTCAGGTTCACGCAGTGGTGTACCTGGCTGGAAAGGTTCCAGGCGGCATCAATGGAGATGTAGGGATCGTAGCCGTAGACCTCCATGCCCAGCTCAATGGCGCAGTTGGCCACCCGAGAACCGATGGCACCCAGACCGATGACACCCAGCGTCTTGCCCTTGATCTCGTTGCCCACAAACTTTTTCTTGCCCTTTTCCACGGTCTTGGCCATGGCGGGGTCGCCGGTCAGGCCCTGGCACCACTGGGCGGCGGCGGCCACATTGCGGCTGCCTGCGATCAGCATCCCAATGACCAGCTCAGCCACGGCGTTGGCGTTGGCACCGGGGGTATTGAACACCACGATGCCCTGCTCCGAGCAGCGATCCAGCGGGATGTTATTCACACCGGCACCGGCACGGGCAATGGCCAGCAGGTTGTCGTTGAAGGTGGTGTTCAGCAGGTCGGCGCTGCGCACCAGAATGCCATCGGGGGCATCGGTGTCCACCGATACATCGAACAGATTCTTGTTCAGCTTTGCCAGGCCCACCGGGCTGATGGCGTTCAGGGTCTTGATCGTAAACATACTTTCCTATCTCCTATACACAAATCAGGCATTTGCCTTGCGGAATTTCTCCATGAAGTCCACCAGCTTCTCTACGCCTTCGGTGGGCATTGCATTATAAATGGAAGCGCGCATACCGCCCACCAGACGGTGGCCCTTCAGGTTGACAAAACCGGCTTCGGCGGCCTCGGCGCAGAACTTCTTGTCCATGTCAGGGTCGGGGCTGGTAAAGGTGACATTCATCGTGCTGCGGTAGCGGTGCTCCACAGGGTTGTGGAAGAACTCCTGACCGTCCAGATAATCGTACAGGATCTTGGCCTTGGATTCGTTGATCTTCTGCATATTCTCCAGGCCGCCGATGTCGTTTTCCAGATACTTGAGCACCAGACCGGTCATGTAGATGCACCAGCAGGGGGGCGTGTTGTACATGCTGTCCTTGGCCAGCAGGGTGGTGTAGTTCATCATGGTGGGCACGGTGTCGGCGGCGTGGCCCAGCAGGTCGTCCCGGACAATGGCAATGGCCATGCCGGCGGGGGCTACGTTCTTCTGCACGCCAAAGTAGATGCAGCCGTACTTGTTTACGTCCACAGGTTTGGAGAGGATCATCGAGCTCATGTCCGCCACCAGCGGCACACCCTCCACCTGAGGTACCTCAACGTACTGGGTGCCGAAGATGGTGTTGTTCTGGCAGATGTGGATGTAGCTTGCGTCCTTGTCGTAGTCGATGGCGTTGACATCGGGGATGTAGGTGAAGTTCTTGTCCTTGCTGGAAGCAACAATCTTCACCTCGCCGAACTTGGCGGCCTCCTTGGCGGCCAGGTTCGAGAAATTGCCGGTGACCAGGTAATCGGCCTTGCCGGTGGTCATAAAGTTCAGGGGCACCATGGCAAACTGCTGCGTGGCACCGCCCTGGAAGAAGCCGACCTTGTAGTTGTCAGGGATGTTCATCACCCGGCGCAGGGTGGCTTCGGTCTCGGTGATGATGGCATCGAACCACTTGCTGCGGTGGCTCATTTCCATCACGCTCTGGCCGGAATCGCCGTATTCCAGCAGCTCTGCCTGTGCCAGACGGAGCACTTTTTCCGGTAACATGCTGGGGCCTGCGCTGAAGTTGTATACTCGTGCCATATGGAACTCTCCCTTTCCGATCCGTACCGCCGCTCTCATCTGCGGCAGGTGTGTGCTTGATTTGTCCGTAGTATACCGGTTCCGGGGGTGCAAAAACAAGAGCATCTTTGCACAAAGATGGGGCTGATCTGCCTGCCTTGAACGCACAAAACACACAACTGTCCTTGAATAAAGAACACTTTTTAAGACGAATGTAAAAATGTGCTGGTTTTACCGCATGGCTCCTCACTTTCACTGCTTGCCTGTTTGTGCCGGGTGTGGTATAATCGTGTTAAAATAAGACAAATGTAAAAGAAAAAATCGGAGGTGAAACCGGTGTACGGACTTTCAGACAGACTGAAACCGCTCTCTGCCGCCGAGGAGCAGGTGCTGCTGGCGCTCTGGGACTGCCCCGCCCCGGCCACCCGGCGGGATATCAGCGAAAAGCTGACCGCCACCGGCTGGGCTCCGGCCACGGTGCTCAACTTTTTGTACCGTCTGGAGGAAAAGGGCTGGGTCAAGGGCGGCAAGGCGGGGAGCCAGAACACCTATCTGCCCACGGTCACCCGCCGGGCCTATTGCGTTGCGGCCATGCGCCAGCGGATGGACACCCTGTTCGGCGGCAGCCTGCCCGAAGCGGTCCGCGCCCTTGCCAGCGAGAGCGGCGCTTCCCAGAGCCAGCTGGAACAGGCCATCCGGGTGCTGGAGGAGCAGCATCAGGAGGCAGAAGAATACGACCTGTACGATCCCTATGGGTGACGGAAAACGAAAAAGCTCCCATTACGGGAGCTTTTTCGTTGCATTTGGTCGAAAGATGTGTTAAAATCAAATGCGAAAAGGTACTGCACATAACGGCAGGCGGGGAGCCCACACTTCCGGAAGGAGGTGAGAGCAATGCCGATTACTTTGACGTTCCATATTTTTGGACTGGTATTTACCATCAAGGTGAAAAGCGAAAACCGCCACCCTGGCCGGTGACGGTTTTCTATGCAAATAGATAGCTAAAACCCTTCAGGGCTAACCGCTTGTCGCAGTGCCTTTTCTATTTGTAGTATAGTGATTTTTTTTTGTTTTGTCAAGTGGCGGAAGGATATACGATGGAGTGCAGATTGAAAGCAAAAAAATGCGGCGGCTGTCCGATGCTGGGGCTGGATTATGCCGAGCAGCTCAAACAAAAAGAAGCTGCTGTCCGTAAGCTGATAGGGAAATACGGCCCGGTGGCTCCCATCCGGGGCGCGGAAAACCCCTGCCATTACCGCAATAAGGTGATCTCTACCTTTGCGGCTGGCCCCGGCGGGAAACTGGTGTCTGGCATCTATGCAGCAGGCTCACATAAAGTGCTGCCTGTGGAAAGCTGCCTGCTGCAGGACGAAGTGCTGGACACCGTGATGCAGGCGGTGCGGGCGGCGGCCAGCACCTGCCGCTACCAGCCTTACAATGAGGACAAGGGCACCGGCCTGCTCCGCCACTGCCTGCTGCGGCGCGGTGTGGTGTCCGGGCAGGTGATGGTGGTATTGGTGACCGCCCAGCCGGTTCTGCCCGGGGCAAAAAACTTTGTCCGCGCCCTGCTGGCCGAAGCCGAAAAGCGCCATGTCCCCGTGACCACCGTGGTGCAGAACTACAACCCCCGCCGCACCAGCGTGGTGCTGGGCGAAGAGGAAAAGACGCTCTACGGCAAGGGATTCATTCTGGATACCCTCTGCGGCAAGACCTATGCCCTGAGCCCCCGGAGCTTCTACCAGATCAACCATGACCAGACCGAGGTGCTGTATGGTATGGCCGTGGAAGCTGCCCGCCTGACCGGCAAAGAGGTGGTGCTGGATGCCTACTGCGGCATTGGTACCATCGGTCTGACCGCCAGCGGCAGGGCAAAGCAGGTGGTGGGCGTGGAGCTGAACCGGGACGCTGTCCGGGATGCCATCGGCAACGCAAGGCACAACGACGTGAAAAACGCCCGCTTCTTTGCCGCCGATGCCACCCAGTGGATCACAGAAGCGGCGGCCGCCGGGCAGAGAGCGGATGTCATTTTCATGGACCCGCCCCGCGAAGGCTCCACCCCCCAGTTCATTGAGAGCGTGGCCCGCATGGCCCCCAAACGGGTGGTCTATGTCAGCTGCAATCCTGAGACCATGGCCCGTGATCTTGCCCTCCTGACCGCCAAAGGCTACCGCGCCGAGGGCTTTACCCCTGTTGATCTCTTCCCCCAGACCGTCCATTGTGAGGTGGTCTGTGCGCTGACCAGATCACAGAAGTCCAAAGGGTGAAACAAGCCACAATGAATGGATATTTTTATGTATTAACGGCCATTGACCTTTTTGTGCTGAGCTTCATGTGCATCCTCACAAAGCTCAGCGAATCTCTGAACAAAAAGCAGAAGCAGGGATTTTTCCTTGCTTTTGCGCTGATCGCGGTAATCTCGGTGCTGGAGGTGGTGACACTGGCGGTGGATGGCACCCCGGCGGGCTACCGCTGGCTGAACATCCTGTCCAACTATCTGGGGTTCGGCCTGTCCCCGGGAGTGTGTCTCTGCCTTGTGTATGTCATGGACCGGAAAAAGAGGATGAACCGCTGGTTCAGGGCGGCGGTGTGCTGCGAGGCGTGCTACCTGCTGTTCCTTGCTCTGTCCATCCCCGCCGGGCTGGTGTTCTCCGTCAGCGCCGACAACGTTTATTCCCGTGGGCAATACTTCTATATTTATATCATCCTGTATTTTGCGGCCATCGTGTATCTCTCGGTGTCCACCTTCGTCACGGCGCGGGAATTTCAGAACCGCAGCCGGGCGCTGATCTACCCCCTGATGATCTTTCTACTCATTGAGACCATCATTCAGGTGACACTGCCGGACCTCCACGTTACATGGCTGTGCGTTACCCTGTTGTCGGTGCTGTACTTTATCTACTGCAGCGAGATGTGGAACCAGCTGGATGCCCTTACCGGGCTGCTGAATCAGAACAGCTATCTGAACCGCACTGCTGAGATGCGCCGCAACGGCGGGGTGCTGGTGGTGTTCGATGTGGACGATTTCAAGCAGATCAACGACCGCTATGGCCACCTGCAGGGGGATCTCTGTCTGGCCGAGATCGGCCGCTGCATCAAAAAAGCCTATGCCCGCAGCGGCTACTGTTACCGCACCGGCGGTGACGAGTTCTGTGTTCTGATGGAAAATGCAGACCGGGAGGCCCAGTGCGCGCAGGAGTTTGTACGCCAGCTGGAACAGCGGCGAAAAGCCGTGGACTTTCTGCCCACGGTGTCCTTTGGCTCAGCTCCCTTTTTGGGGGAGGATGTGCTGGCTGTGAAGAATCGGGCCGACCGGGAGATGTACCGCCACAAAAAAGCCCGGAAGCCCGATGCTGCAGGCGAAAGGGGCTGCCCAAGCACTTTTCAAAAGGAGAAGTCACCATGAGCGAATTTTCACACCTGAAAAACAGGCTGCTTGCGGAGCAGGTGGAGGATCAGATCTACCACTATATTCTGGATACCCCCAAGCAGCTCAAGTGCCCACCGGAGAAGGAAAAGGCTATCCGGGAAGCACTGAAGCATTTGATGATATAAGAAAACGTGGGACAGTATCTGCAAAAGGTACTGCCCCACATTTTTGGTTGTTGGGATTCATTTCATTCTCCGCAGGCGGCGCACAAGGTCGGATGCACTGTACAGCACACGGGCCACTGACACCGCATCCTCGCCCACAATGTAGAACACCGAGTAGTTGTCCACCAGCATCTGCCGCAGCCCTTGGGTGCGTTCCGGTTCGCTTCCCACCAACGCACAGCGTTCCGGCAGGATGTTCAGCGACTGGATGGCTTCTGCAATGCGGTTATACTGTCCCATAGCCGTGTCAGGCTCCAACAGACGGTCAGCAATGTAGCTGTAAATCTGCTCCATATCACTGAGGGCTGCATGGGAAATTTTTACGTCATACTGCTTCATCTGTGCTGTTCCCTGAACTGTGCGAATGCGCTTGCAGCATCCACGGTATCACCGTTCTGGATTTCCTTAATGCCCACCTGCAAGGCTGCATGGAGCTGGTCATCGGTCATGGTGTCGGCGTTCAGCGCAGCAGGAGCTTTCGGCAGGGATAGCGAGAACGGAATGCCGCCCGTCAGCGTGATTTGGCGCAGGTATATATCAATGGCGGTTGCCATCGGGATGCCGAGCTGCTTCAGCACATCCTCGGCTTGCTGCTTGACGGTATGGTTGACACGAAGATTGAGCGTCATCGTTTTTTCCATGGTTATCACCTCAGTCTCATTGTAACGCATTTTGCGTTGCATTTCAACAGCGCGCAGCTAAAAAAGATAATTCTCCAATTTGCATAATCGATTGCCTTCAAAATGTCTAATATGTTCAAAAAGAACGTTTGAGAGGTTTGATGTATTGATTTGAACGAATGCATCGTGTATCATTGTTACTGAACTATAATCAAAAAGTGAGGCGATTTTATGTGCTTGGAATCCTTAAGGGAAGCTGCGCAAAACGGTGATGCTAATTCACAATTTACATATGGGTACCGATATTTCAAAGGTATGGATGTCGAGCAGAATCAAGAATACGGATTATCATGGATAATGAAAGCTGCTTCCCAAAATCATGCGTGCGCGCAAGCATGGCTTTCCATGTGCTATCGACATGGGACTGGTGTTGATAAAGACGAGCAAAAATCTTTTTACTGGTTGGAGAAAGCGGCTATCAATGAACATGCCATCTCACAGTTTAGTTTAGGAAATGTTTACTATTATGGTGATGAATCGCATGAGCCAAACTATGAAAAAGCCGTTGAATGGTACGCAAAAGCTTCTCAACAAGACGATGAGGGAGCACAAGTTCAGCTCGCGATTTGCTATGCACTCGGAAAAGGTGTAATTACTAATGATTCCAGAGCCATGCGTTTGTTTTCAAAAGCCGCCCAAAAGGGTAATGCAAAAGCTCAATTTTGGTTAGGATTGTATTATTTTAATGCATGGGCTGTTCAGCAGGATTACCAACAAGCAGCGTACTGGTTCAATCAAAGCGCCAAACAGGATTATCCGGATGCCCAATATGAACTTGGTAAGTGCTATAAATTGGGTAATGGGGTAGAGAAAAACGATGATATATCTTTTGAATGGTTTATGAAGGCTGCCCAAAATGGTTTATCTAAAGCTCAAGTCGAGGTGGGCGATTATTATCTTTTCTCAAATCCGTTTTCAGAATCAAATCACTATAATCCTACAGAAGCAGTTAAATGGTATAGAGCAGCCGTTGAAAATGATAATAATCCCGATGCACAGAACGGGCTTGGACAATGCTATGAAGAGGGGCTAGGCGTTTCTCCTAGTTATGAAAAAGCGTCTCAATGGTATTTAAAATCTGCGCTTCAGGGATCCCTCTACGGAAAATTGAATTTGGTTTCTCTTTATAAGGAATCCTGCGATGTCCTAGCCGACTATTCTGATGAACTTTTTGAAGAAGCAAAAGTGTGGTGTGAAAACCAGAATCTCCAGCCTAAAGAAGAGCCTAATACTGCGTTTGAGTCTCACACAGCTGCCATATTGCCTTTATCAGCTGAAAAACCTATCGAAAAAGATAATGAACTTAAAGGCTTTTTAAACCAATTGTCAGAATTAGTAGGCCTAGATGAAGTAAAAAATGAAGTCAATTCAATTATCAATCTTTTAAAACTGCAGCAGATTCGGAAGGAATATAATCTTCCTAAAGTTCCTATGTCTCTTCATCTTGTATTTAGTGGAAATCCCGGCACAGGAAAAACCACCGTTGCTCGCCTTCTTGCAAAGATATATCATAAACTCGGGGTGCTTTCACAAGGACAGCTTATAGAAGTGGACCGTTCTGGATTGGTCGGAGGGTATGTTGGGCAAACTGCTATAAAGACACAAGCCGTCATACAGTCTGCGCTTGGTGGGATTCTATTTATTGATGAAGCATATACGTTAGTGCGTGGAAATACATCAAATGATTTTGGGCAAGAAGCTATTGACACAATTCTCAAATCAATGGAAGATTATCGTGATGATTTGGTGATAATTGTTGCGGGTTATCCGGATTTAATGGAGAAATTTATAAATTCAAATCCCGGCCTTAAATCGCGTTTTAACAAATATATTCAGTTTGATGATTATACGCCCCACGAACTCTTGTGTATTTTTAAAACTCTTTGCAGCCATGCACACCTAACAGCATCAGATGAAGTTAATGATAGTGCATTAGCTTATTTTCAGAAAATCTATGAAACTCGCGATGAAAAATTTGCAAACGCGCGCGGTGTACGCAATTATTTTGAAAAGGCAGTAGCAAATCAGGCTAATAGAGTGGCCACCTATACTAATATTTCGGAGAATGATATTAGCACATTGATTCTTCAAGATGTCGAAAATATCACCTTAAATTAGGAAAAATCAAAATACTCAAGGAATTTATATGGAATTAGGCAAAATGTTTTCCTATGAGCAGTTGCTGAAAAGCGCTCGCAATAACGATCCAACCGCAATGTACCTACTTGCAGTGGGCTATGACTCTGGACGATTTCAAGATTCATCTAACAAATTATATATTTTTTGGCTTTCTAAATTTTTTGAATCCGATGAAGTAGAAAAAGTTATCAACTATTTCGATGATGATTCTCCGACGATTCTTGCCGAAGAACAAGCGATTTTGGGAGAACTAATCGTAGATGCCGGAATACGTCTTGGCTTTCTTTTAAAAAATAGCGTGGACTATTCAGAACTGAAGATGGCCTACGATGGAGTTTATGCCGCCTATGTTGTAAGCAAACTTTCCTATATTGAAGTTGGAGACGATTCCCAAAGTCTACAGTCACTTTTAGTAGAGCTTCATCAGAAAATCAAAGATTTCTCGAAAAATCATCTGTCCGAGCATAGGGAAAATGTTTCGATTTCCACTGGAATGCCACAACATATATGGACCGCATTTCAACCAAGCACACATATTGAGATATTAACCTGTGAAATGTGTTTGAGATTATTAGACGAACAGACTATAGACGTTGACTATTCCTCTGCAATTATTCCAATTATGAAAGGTCTCGAATGTGAACTGAAAAAGCATCTATATGTTCCGTATATTTGTTACCTTCGTGACAATATTTCTCCTCAACGTTACTTTAAAGAGCTTCAACATAAATATCCGAACATTACAAGACCCAAAAGCCTAATAAATCTTCGGCGAAAAATTTTAGTAGGAACTTCCATTAAGGATTGCTTTTATGAACAAAATCCAGATACCCAAAATCTTATGATTGGAGAATTCAAATATGCTATAGGTGCCACATCATTCGGAGGCAACTTTTCTGTTGATTCTGCTTTTCTTGACTTTTGCAAGAATAAATTATTTTCTGGCTCAAATACTGGTGCTACAGAAATCCAAAATTGGCTAAAGCATTTGCTAATGGGGTTAGAATCCTTGCGAGAAATTCGCAATCAAAGTGCTCATGGGAACGCTTTACAGGGAAAACGAGAGGCGTACTCTACAGTTGATGAACTTTTCCTAAAAAACAAATTGCTGTTGCAAATTGTTTCACCTTCTTTGAACTGGGATTAGTTTTTGAGCGGAGAATCCAAAGGCGCGCAGACGCTGGCTGTGACCATGGTGCGGAAGTTCGGTGACGAAAAAGCTGCATGGGCACTGGGCATCACCGGCCTGGTGGTGGCCATGCCGGCGTTTTTCGATGCCGGTCTGATCATCCTCATCCCGCTGGCCTTCTCGCTGGCAAAGCGCACCAAACGCTCTGTGCTGTACTACCTGTCTGCCGCTCATTGTTCTCCAAATCATACCCTCCTATGAAAAGGGACTGCTGCACTGGGATCTCCCCCTGTGCGGCAGTCCCTTTCCTTGTTCTGGCAGGGCACGATGTGGAATGGCGTGATTTGTACTGGCTTTTTTGCATTTCCTGTACTATAATAAAGAGCTGTGAAGTTTACACCCGCTATCACTGGGAAAGGAGAATCACCCCTTGAATAAAATGCTTACCCACCTGAACGGCTACAAGCGCGAGGCTGTGCTTGCACCGCTGTTCAAGATGCTGGAAGCCACGTTCGACCTGTTTGTGCCGCTGGTCATGGCAGACATCGTCAACGTGGGCATTACAGCACATGATTTCCACTATATCCTTGTGCGGTGCGGCATCCTGCTGCTGCTGGCCGTTGTGGGCCTTGCCTGCAGCCTGACGGCCCAGTATTTCTCGGCCAAGGCGGCGGTGGGCTACTCCACCTCCCTGCGCCATGCCCTGTTTGAGCACATCCAGAGGCTTGGCTTTACCGAGATGGATACCATGGGCACCAGCACCCTCATCACCCGCATGACCAGTGACATCAATCAGGTGCAGAGCGGTCTGAACCTCTTCCTGCGCCTGTTCCTGCGCAGCCCGTTCGTGGTGGTTGGTGCCATGGTCATGGCGTTCACCGTGAATGTGCGGGCCGCCTGGATCTTTGTGGTCGCCATCCCGCTGCTGAGCGTGGTGGTGTTCGGGGTCATGGTCATCACCAACCCGCTGTACAAAACGGCCCAGGCCCGGCTGGACCGTGTGCTGGGCCTGACCCGCGAGAACCTGACCGGTGTGCGCGTGGTCCGCGCCTTTGATAAGGAGCAGAGCGAGATCGACCGCTTTGAGTCGGCCAACGACCTGCTGACCCGGATGCAGCTCCATGTGGGCCACATCTCCTCCCTGATGAGCCCGCTGACCTACGTCATCATCAATCTGGCCATCGTGGCTCTGCTCTATGTGGGCAGCATCGAGATCAATGCGGGCGGCATGGCCTCCGGCGATGTGATCGCGCTGGTGAACTACATGAACCAGATCCTGGTGGAGCTGGTCAAACTGGCAAACCTCATCGTGCAGGTGAGCAAGGCGCTGGCCTGTGCCGGCCGTGTGCAGGCTGTGCTGGACACCGAGCCCGGCATGGAGTTCCCCGCGGCCCTTAAGGGCGAGGCACCTGCAGACAAGGCCGGGGACGCTGTGCGGTTCGACCATGTCAGCCTGACCTACGCCGGTGCCGGTGCCCCCAGCCTGACCGATATCAGTTTTACCGCAAAGCGCGGCCAGACCATTGGTGTCATCGGCGGCACGGGCAGCGGCAAATCCAGCCTCATCAACCTGATCCCCCGCTTCTATGATGCCACGGAGGGCACCGTGGAGATCCTGGGCCGTCCGGCGCAGGAGTACCCCCGCGCGGCTCTGCGCGGCAGTGTGGCAGTCGTGATGCAGAAAGCCCAGCTGTTTGGCGGCACCATCCGCTCCAACCTGCTGTGGGGCAACAAAAACGCGGCGGACGCTGACCTGTGGGCCGCACTGGAGACTGCGCAGGCTGCGGATTTTGTCAGGGCAAAGCCCCTTGGGCTGGACGAGCCTGTGGAGCAGGGCGGCCGGAACCTGTCCGGCGGCCAGAAGCAGCGCCTGACCATTGCCCGTGCGCTGGTGGGCAAGCCCGAGATCCTGATCCTGGACGACAGCGCCAGCGCGCTGGATTACGCCACCGATGCGGCCCTGCGCAAGGCGCTGGCCGCTCTGCCCGGTGACCTGACCGTGTTCATCGTGAGCCAGCGTGCCGCCAGCCTGCAGCACGCCGACCAGATCATCGTGCTGGATGATGGCAGGATGGTGGGTCTGGGCAGGCACGCCGATCTGCTGAAGACCTGCCCCGTTTACGAGGAGATCTACGCCAGCCAGTTCAAGAAAGGGGATGCGCAGAAATGAGTGCAAAAGCAAAGAGTAAGCTGACCCCGGAACAGCGCAAGGCAACGCTTCGGCGGGTGCTGGAAAAGATCCGCCCCTACGGCTTTTTTGTGGTGTGCAGCCTGATCGTGGCCGCTGTGAGCGTGGCTGCCCAGCTGTATATTCCCATCCTCTGCGGCAGCGCCATTGATATGATGCTGGGCAAGGGGAATGTGGACTTCAACGGTGTTCTGCGCATCGTGGTGGAGATCGTGATCGTGGCCGTGGTGGCTGCATTGGCCCAGTGGCTGCTGAGTGTCTGCAACAACCGCATCACCTTCTCGGTCAGCCGGGACCTGCGCAACGCCGCGCTCCGTAAGATCCAGACCCTGCCGCTCTCTTATCTGGACAGTCATCCCTCCGGCGATATCGTCAGCCGCATGGTCGCCGATGTGGACACCTTTGCGGACGGCCTGCTCATGGGCTTTACCCAGCTGTTCAGCGGTGTGCTGACCATCCTTGGCACCCTGCTGTTCATGCTCAGTGAGAATGTGCCCATCACGCTGGTGGTGGTCTGCATCACCCCGCTGAGCCTGGTGGTGGCAAGCTTCCTTGCCAAGCGCAGCTACAAGTATTTCCAGGGCCAGAGCACCGTGCGCGGTGAGCAGACTGCCCTGGTCAACGAGATGATCGAGGGCCAGAAGGTCGTGCAGGCCTTTGGCCATGAGGCCGAGAGCCTTGCCGCCTTTGACGAGGTGAATGGCCGCCTGCAGAGCGTGAGCCTGAAGGCCATCTTCTTCTCCAGCATGACCAACCCCGCCACCCGCTTTGTGAACAACATCGTTTATGCAGGTGTCGGTCTGGTGGGTGCCGTTTACGCTGTGGCGGGCGGCATCACCATCGGCCAGCTGAGCATCTTCCTGAACTATGCCAACCAGTACACCAAGCCCTTCAACGAGATCTCCGGCGTGGTCACCGAGCTGCAGAACGCACTGGCCTGCGCGGCCCGTGTGTTCGAGCTGCTGGATGCCGAGGACCAGGTGCCCGAGGCAGAGAACGCCAAGGTGCTGGAGACCGACGGCCATGTGGAGCTGAAGGACGTTTCCTTCCGCTACCTGCCGGACCGCCCCCTCATCGAGGGGCTGAATCTGGATGTGAAGCCCGGCCAGCGCATCGCCATTGTCGGCCCCACCGGCTGCGGCAAGACCACCCTCATCAATTTGCTCATGCGGTTCTACGATGTCAACAGCGGCTCCATTGAGGTGGCCGGAAACGATATCCGCAGCCTGACCCGCGCCTCCCTGCGCGGCAGCTACGGCATGGTGCTGCAGGAGACCTGGCTGCGTGCCGGTACCGTGCGGGAGAACATTGCCTACGGCAAGCCCGATGCCACGGAGGAAGAGATCGTTGCCGCCGCCAAAGCGGCCCACGCCGACAGCTTCATCCGCCGCCTGCCCAAGGGTTACGATACCGTCATTGCTGAGGACGGCGGCAACATCAGTCAGGGCCAGAAGCAGCTGCTCTGCATCGCCCGCGTGATGCTCTGCCTGCCCCCCATGCTGATTCTGGACGAGGCGACCTCCTCCATCGATACCCGCACCGAGGTGCGCATCCAGGCTGCCTTTGCCCGGATGATGCAGGGCCGCACCAGCTTTATCGTGGCCCACCGCCTGTCCACCATCCGTGAGGCCGATGTCATCCTTGTGATGAAGGATGGCCACATCGTGGAGCAGGGCGACCACGACACCCTGCTGGCGCAGGGCGGCTTCTATGCCAAGCTCTATAACAGCCAGTTCGAGGGCGTGGAGACCTGAAAAAACAAAAAATGGGAGATGCCAACTGCTGGGTATCCGTAAAACAGTTTTCGAAAAATGACACGGCAACTGCCTGTCAGGATTGGTTACGGAGTACCCGGCTAGGCCGAGGAAGCATCAAGTCCCATGTCCGCACCGTTAAGGTGTTGGGTATGGGGCTTTTTGCATTTCAGGAACGTATACACCTCTGGAAAGGTGTAACACACTAGACTTTGTACCAAAGTCGTGTGCCAAGGGTGCTGCGCCCCTTTGGAATCCCTGCTTACATCGCCTGTGGGCGATGTAGATTCGCCGCACAGAAAGCTCTCACAAAAGGCACACCCGGCTGTCTGCGGCGAGGAGAAGGCACTTCTGCGGAAGTGTAATAACCCACTATGACACTTTCATCCCTGTGGTCTGCAAAGTGTAGTGGGCTCTCCGAGGGGGAACGGCTGTATAGAGTGCGTTTCGGGCAAATCGCCGCATACGTGTATACGGAAGATGGGTACGCACGTACGCAGTAAATCGGCCAAGTTCTCCCATGTAGAGGGTGTAATTTCGATAAAGAACGTGGTATAATTGACTCAACAAATCGATTTGTGGAGGCGATTATTTATGAAAAAAGAAACCAAGAAATCTATCTTATTCTATGCAGCTTCTGCTCTGTTATATATGGCTTCACTTATTAGCTTCATAAGTGGAAATGATAATTCTATGGCTGTTGTATGGTTGTGTCTTGGTTCATCATTTCTTTGCCTTGGCTCGACGCATCTTTGTTTAGGTTTGTCTCGTAAGAAAAAGGGAAACGACAAAACCGATGCAAGCAATAAATGAATTCCTAGTATATCGCACTCACTCCTAAGCAGGGTTTGGGGCAGGCACGCCCCAACAAGAAGCTGTCCCAAAAGGGCAAGAATTTTCAAGAATTGAAAATTTGTGGCCACGGGACGATTCTTGCTCTCACGAAAACCCATACTTTTTGAAAAAACGCTTTTCGCAGCCAAAGGAGGATGCACCATGAAAAAAGAGATCGAAGCCTTTGTCAACGCAGCCAACGAGCAGGAGTTGGAAGCCGCATGGAATAACCTCTCGGCAGAGGAACAGCGAGTTTTCGAGCAGCTCATGGAGGAAGACTCACCCGAAGATGCACTGGCATTTTT
>ENA-UESC01000623-UESC01000623.1-human-gut-metagenome-genome-assembly--contig:-NODE-623-length-32876-cov-5.405957_pt1 | contig 32876 bp, 33 predicted proteins | sample MGYA00242998_ERZ507999 | MGnify/ENA primary metagenome ERZ507999 (study PRJEB26167, sample SAMN06115465) | human gut metagenome | host: Homo sapiens | place: China:Hubei | collected 2016-04-27 | study... | reverse complement strand
CTGACGTAAACATAATTATAACATATTTCGGCAAAAATTTCTAGAAAAATGTTAAAGTGGATATTTACTTTACGGCAGCCGGTTTATTTTACATTCCGGCAGAACAGCGGCTTATTGACACAATGCAAATACTAAAACAGAAAAATGCGGAGAAATCCGCTGAAATAAAGGAATTATGGTGTAACCCCATGACCGGGATTACACCATAATTCCTTAAATACTACTTTATTAGCCCGCGGCGAAAGCATCGGCCCCTACAGAGACTTCTGGAAAATCTACGGGATTGCCGCGCCAGCCTGCGGGCTGGTTTGCAATGAGGCGTCTGTTTTAGAGCCGATGGGGGAGATCAGGATTCCAGAAATGCGATGATCTCGTTCAGGTCGTATTCGCCGCGGTCCATGTCGACGCGGAGCGTCCGCTCCGGCGGCAAGGTCTTCGCCCACTTGTCGTAGAGGGCTTTCAGCTCGTAGACGTACATCAGATCCAGCTCGTCCTCATAGTCTCGCCCACGCTTTCGCATATGGCTGAGCACGGTCTGTACCGAGCAGTCGAGATAGACATATTTATCAATACGCGGCATCAGCGACTCGATGCCCTGCGCGAGCTTGCAGAGCACGGCGAATTCGTCCTCACTCAAATCGCCCTGATCGCGCCGGTATTCGGCAATGACCAGATTTTCGAGAAATGCGCGATCGAAGAAGAAAAACTCGGCTTCGGATTCGTTTTTCCACTTCGGGTCGTCGAAATAGAGGGACAGGAACGTCACCTGCGAGTGGAATGACCAGCGTTTGGAATCGCTGTAATATTCGTGGATATAGGGGTTGTCCTGCGGCCGCTCCTCATGGAACGCGGCGCGCGGGCCAAAATGCGCCAGCAGGCGGCGCAGCAGCGTCGTCTTTCCGGAGCCGACTGTTCCGCAGATCGCGATATATTGCATGGCGCACCCTCCCTTCGGCAAAACCTTCCCCATTATACCCGACCGCCGGCAGAAACGCAAGATGGCATTTTGACGATTGACTTTTTGCATCATTTGTATTATAGTAATTAATACAAAAAGGAGAGGATCTCATGCTTATCCACTTTGATTTTGCAAGCGGCGTCCCGCTCTACCGGCAGCTGCGCGACCAGATCGTGCTGGGGCTTGCCGAGGGGCGGCTTGCGCCGGGGGAAAAGCTCCCGCCGGTGCGCGTGCTCGCCGAGGAGAGCGGCGTCAACACCATGACCGTCAGCCGCGCCTATCAGCAGCTCAAGGCCGAGGGCTATCTGCGCACCGACCGGCGCGGCGGGAGCGTTCTGATCCGCCCGGACGGGCAGCCCGGCGCAACGGCGGAGCAGCGCGAACGGCTCCGCCTCTGCCTGTCGGAGCTGCGGCTTGCGGGACTGCACAAAGACGAGATTCTGGCGCTCTGCGCCGAGCTTTGCGGAGGTGATGACAGATGATCATGCGGCTGATTTTATGGCTGAGCGTGTTGTGGATTGCACCGCTGGTGTCTGGCGTCCTGGTCAATGACGCAAAATTCAAGAAAAATCTGGCCGTCGGCGTGACGATCCCACCGGAATTTCAGGCCGATCCGGACATTGCTGCGCATCTTGCCCGTTTCCGGCGGCAGGAGTGGACGCTCTGCGTCATCCTCGCGGCAGCCGCCATCCCGTGTATCTTTGTGCGGGACTTTGGGCAGAACATGACGCTCTGGTCGGTCTGGCTGCTGCTCGTCTGCGTCCTGCCCTATGCGCCCTATGCGCGGTGCAATCTGGCGCTCAAGCGCCTGAAAGCCGAGCGCGGCTGGCGCAGAGAGACTGCGCCGTGCACCGAAACCGTCGATCTTTCTGCGATCCCATCTTACAGATGGCTCTCGCCGTGGCTGTTTGCACTGCCGTTCGTGGTCAGTCTCCTGCCGCTGCTTTGGAGCGCGGAGAACTGGATCGTGCTGCTGACGGACGCGGGCTGCGTCGTCCTGTTCTGGCTCTGCTACCGCTTCTGTTACCGGAAAAAGAGCGAGCGCGTCGACGAAAATGCGGAACTGGCCAAGGTGCTCAGTCAGGTGCGGCTGCACCGCTGGGGCCGTCTCTGGCTCGTGAGCGCGTGGATGATGGCGGCATTGAATCTGATGTTTTCATTGGCTGAGCCGAATTCCGTGTTCAGCCTCTGCGCATTTGGCGCAGTGGTCCTGCTGCACATCACGTATCTGCTGTACACCGAATTCCGCCTCCGTGCGCTTCAGGCGAAGCTGACTGCGGGTGCGGCGACCGGCGCGCTCGTCGATGAGGACGACCGCTGGATCTTCGGCCAATTTTATTATAACCCGGATGACCGGCACCTGATCGTCAATGCCCGCACGGGCCTCAACACGACGGTCAATCTCGCGCGGCCCGCGGGACGCATCTTCATGGGCTTTGCGGCGCTCTGTCTGCTCGGGATGCTGGCGATCGGGCCGTGGATGTCGTCACTCGACACGCGGCCAGTGACGCTGACGGCGACGGAGACGGAGCTGATCAGCACCTACGGAACCAAAGAGACCCGCATCCCACGCGCGGAGATCACAGAGGTTACGCTTTTGGACGAACTGCCGGACGGCCTGTCGCGCACAAACGGAACTTCGATGGAGCATCTGGCGTATGGGCGCTATTTCTCGCGCGTGTATGGCGGGATTGACCTCTGCCTTGATCCCACGGAGCCGCCGTTTTTGCTCATATCCACGGCGGAGAAAACCTATCTGCTCGCCTCGCGGGAGGCGGAGCAGACGAGAGAGGTTGCCGAGGCGCTGGAAGTTGAAATCCCGCGATAGGGCGTGTAGGAACGGACGACCTTGTCCGCCCGCGTTCATTCCTTCGGAATGGGCTGAAAAATTTTGAAATTTTGAGATTCTGGGCCGCCGGCGGCCAGCTCCTGATCTGCACGGCCGGCGAGGGCTGGTATCAGGAGGAGGGGCAGCCCGCTGTCAGCCTCCAACCCGGTACGGTCATCACGATCCCCGCCAACGTCAAGCACTGGCACGGCGCCAAGCGGGACAGCTGGTTCAGCCACATCGCCGTGGAGGTTCCGGGGACGGAGTGCAAAAACGAGTGGTGCGAACCGGTCAGCGACGAGGCGTATGCGAAGCTCTGATCTCGCCGCATGGGCATTTTCTGACAGATTTTGCGCGGCTGCCTCTTGCAAAACCGCTGCGCACCGGATATAATGTAACAGAAAACCATAACAACAAAGGAGAATCCAACATGAAAATCGCTCTTGCCTGCGACCACGGCGCATACGACCTGAAGGAAACCATCAAAGCCCATCTGACGGAAAAGGGCTATGAGGTCAAGGATTTTGGCTGCTTCGACAAGACCAGCTGCGACTATCCCGACTTTGCCGCGCCTGCGGCGAAAGCTGTTGCCTCCGGCGAATGTGACATGGGCGTCCTCACCTGCACGACCGGCATCGGCGTCTCCATCACCGCCAACAAGATCAAGGGAATCCGCTGCGCGCTGCTCGGCGACCTGATGTCTGCCCGCCTGACACGCGAACATAACGACACCAACATGATGGCCATTGGCGCCGGCGTCACGGGCGAGATGCTCGCGCTCGAGATCGTCGACACCTGGCTCGGCACCGAGTTTTCCCACGCCGAGCGCCACCAGCGCCGCATTGATAAGGTCATGGCACTCGAAAACAACTGAGCGGGATTTGCGGGGGCGGGCAGGGGCGTCTGCCCGTAAGCCCCCACTTTATAGAGGGGGGCTTTTCCTGCTGCTCACACATTGTTCACAAAAATCTCCTCCCATACTGCCTGAAATATGACAGAACCCACAGTTGCATTTTTGCGCAAAAGCGCATATAATGGCTGACGATAAAACTCGAAAGGAAGTGCGCGCCATGATGAAGCTGAAAACCTCTGTCAAACCGCGCAGTTCCGTTTTTATTTGCGGCGGCCGTGTTTCCGGCCCGGTGTTTTCTTTCATAAAAGAAGTATTTGAATTGTGAGATCGGTGTTTCCGTTCCGCAATTCTTTTTTTATGTCTGATGCACAGGTCGGTGCGACTTGAAAAAAGAGAGGAGAAATTATGGCAAAGTACAAAATTCCCGAAGAAGGCATCTATGATGCCCGCCCGCTGGGCAAAGGCCGGATGTTCCTGCTGGGCTTCCAGCACATGTTCGCGATGTTCGGCGCGACTGTCCTCGTCCCGATCCTGACGGGTCTGGACGTCTCCACCACGCTGCTGTTCGCCGGTCTCGGCACGCTGCTGTTCCACCTGATCACCGGCGGCAAGGTCCCCGCGTTCCTCGGCTCTTCGTTCGCGTTCCTCGGCGGCTACGCGGCTGTCGCCCCGATGCTCGGCGAATTCCAGGATCAGCCCAACCTTGAGATGCTGCCCTATGCCTGCTTCGGCGTCCTGTGCGCGGGCCTGATGTATGTCATCCTCGCGGCCCTGTTCAAAGCGTTCGGCGCGAGCAAGGTCATGCGCTTCTTCCCGCCGATCGTCACGGGCCCGATCATCATCGCCATCGGCCTGAATCTGTCCTCCTCCGCCATCAACAACTGCTCCAAGAACTGGTGGGTCGCCATCGTGGCCATCGCCATCATCGTCGCCTGCAACATCTGGGGCAAGGGCATGGTCAAGATCATCCCGATCCTCCTCGGCGTCATCGGCTCCTATGTGTTGGCCGTCATCGTCGATCCGGCTGTCCGTGAGAATGTTGTCAAAAACGTTTCGGAAGCAAAATGGGTCGCGCTGCCCATCCACATGGAGCGCACCGTCATCGGCCTGTTCATGCGCGATAATCTCGACGGCCACCTGCTTCTGACCTCCGTGGTCACCATCGTCCCGCTGAGCCTCGCCACCATGGTCGAGCACATCGGCGACGTGTCCGCGATCTCCTCCACCTGCGAACGCAACTACATCGAAAACCCGGGCCTGCACCGCACTCTGATGGGCGACGGCCTGGCCACCTCCCTCGCGGCCCTGTTCGGCGCGCCCGCCAACACGACCTACGGCGAAAACACCGGCGTCCTCGCGCTCTCCAAGATCTATGACCCGCGCGTCATCCGCATCGCGGCCGTGCTCGCCATGCTGTTCTCCTTCAGCCCGAAGTTCGCGGCCATCATCTCCTCCATGCCCGGCGGCACCATCGGCGGCGTCAGCCTCGTGCTCTACGGCATGATCTCCGCGGTCGGCGTGCGCAACGTCGTCGAGAACAAGGTCGACTTCACGAAGTCCCGCAACGTCCTCGTCGCGGCCCTGATCCTCGTCCTCTCCATCGGCATCAGCTACTCCAGCGCCGGTGCGCTCCAGCTCGGGCCGATCAGCCTCTCCGGTCTCGCCGTCGGCTCCATCGTCGGCATCGCGCTCAACGCCATCATGCCCGGCAAGGACTATGTCTTCGGCCAGGACAAGCAGGGCGACGAATCCGTCAACTTCATCGTGCAGTAAACTCCAATACCCCAATGCCCTCTCCGGTCAAATCGGAGAGGGCATTTTTTAATTCCTTCTGGAGTGGGGAGCATTCCGCTGCGGAAGAAAATGTGAATTTTTTATGTCAACGCCACAGAATCTTTGCGTTTTGCCCCAAAATGCGGTATACTGAAACCGGAATACTGAAACGAAACTCCCGTGGGAGGCTATCTATGATCAATGTAGAACTTTCGAATATCTGGAGCTGCGTGAGCCTGCCAAATCTGCTCTCGTCGGAGCAGGCGCTGTTCGAAGCGCATCTGAAGCTGCGGCGCAATCAGCCGGGCTTCGACGATTTCCTCGGCTGGCTCGGCTGCGGCGACGCGATGATCGCGCGGACGATCAGCGCGGTGGAGCGCGCGGCGGACACGATCTGCCGCCAGAGCCAGGTGCTGGTTGTGGCGGGTATGGGCGAGAGCTGGCTCGGCGCGCGGGCGGCGGTACGGCTGCTTGGAAAACCGGCGCGGGACGGACGGCCCGCCGTGCTCTTTGTGGGCGACCGTATGGGTTCAGACGACTATCTGGCTCTGTTTGACCGGCTCGAGGGCAAGGATTTCTGCTTACAGCTCATCATGCCGGAGCAGCCGGAGCCGGAGTGCGCGATCGCGTCGCGCGCGGTGCGCTGGATGATGGAACGGAGGTATGGCAAGGAGGCGAAGGACCGCATCTTTGTGACGGCGCGGCCCGATTCGCCGATGGCCGTGATGGCGAAGGAGGAGGGCTGCACATTCCTCCCGATGCCCACGGAACCGGGCGGCGCGGCCAGCGCGCTGACGGCGGCGACGCTGCTGCCGCTGGCGGTGGCCGGCGTGGAGCCGCTGGCCTTTCTGGAGGGCGCGGCCAATGCCTACCGCGCGTTCGACCTGCGGGCCTTTGAAAACCCGGTCTGGATGTACGCCGGGGCGCGCTACGCGCTCTGCAACCGGGGACGAACGAACGAATTCCTGCTGACTGCGGACGGACGCTGCCGCGCGCTCGGCGCGTGGTGGCAGCAGACGGTGCTGCGGCGGATGTGCCGCGGCGGGATGGGCGTCCTTCCGGCGCACTTCAGCCTGCCGCAGAGCACGGACGCGCTCGACGCGATGCTGACGAGCGGAACCTATCCGGTCTTTGAGACCGTCCTGCGGCCCAAGGCCGCGCCGCAGCAGCGGCTGCATGTGGAGATGGATTGGAAGGACTACGACGGTCTTGGTTATCTGACAGACACGACGCTCGAGGATGTGGCGGAAAAGACGCTGGACGCCTTTGTCGAGTCGCAGGCCGCGGCGGACGTGCCGGTGATTCTGTTAGAGTGCGACGCGCTGGACGCACCGCAGGCGGGCGAGCTGCTCTACTTCTTCGAGCTGGCAAACGCGATCTGCGCGGCGGCCAGCGGCGTAGATCCGCTCGCGCCGATGCAATTTGGCCCTGCCAGAACACTCGCGGGGAAGCTACTTGGGAAACTGGAATAAAGTTTTCTGTTTCTTCATGATTTTGCGGTCGGCGGCACTTGTGTTTTCGCCGGATACCTGATAGAATGGAGAAAAGGCACAAAGGAGGAATGGCCTATGGTTAACATTATGATGGGGCCCGAGGGCTCCGGCAAGACCAAGCTGCTGATCAACGCGATCAACAATTCGGTCAAGCACGAGACGGGCAGCATGGTCTGCATTGAAAACGGTAATGCGCTGCGCTTTGACGTCGATCACCGGGTACGTCTGATCGATGCGAGCGAGTATGCTTCTGGAAGCTATACGTTCCTGCGCGGGTTCCTGAGCGGTCTGCACGCAGGCAACTTTGATATTACGCACATTTTCGTAGACAACCTCTACAAGATCGCACGGAGCAAGGACCCGGTCGAGACCGAGAATTTCCTGGACTGGTGCAGCCTCTTCTCGGCGGAAAAGGGCGTGGCCTTCACGTTCACCATCCCCGGCGAGCCGGGCGACGCGCCGGATTATATTGCAAGATTCATGGACTGAATGAACAGCGCCCTCCCATCCGGGAGGGCGCTGATTTTTATTTGGGCGGGCATGGCCCGCCTGTAAAGGCCCCCTCTACGAAGAGGGGGCTTTTTCCGCTGCGGCGGGGATCGGGCGGACAGAGTCGTCCGCCCCTACAAGGTGCGGCGGAGATCATTGCAGATTCCGATGCTTGCGGAGCATGAAATAGGTGAGGAAATAGAGGATGGCGCCGAGGAATAGCTCGGTGAAGAGGGCGAGCAGCATTGTACCGTGCGCGGCCTGCATGGCCGTCACCGGGGTATCGATCCGGCCCAAATTGTCCATCGCGTCCGTGAGCAGACGGTGGAACGCCGTGTCATTCACTGCACCGGAGAGGACGGCGACGCCGAAGATCTGCAAAATGGCCTGAATCACGAAATAGAACACGACGGAGAGCAGGCCCTTGTGGTTCGCGAAGCTGTACCCGATGGACATCGGCGCATAGAACAGCAGGCAGGTGACGAGCAGACTGACAAACAGCAGCGCCAGCGTCTCCAGCGCGAAGGCGAGGCCGTTGGCCATATAATAGCTGTCCAAGCGGCGGAAGAAGTCGGCAAAGCCGGTAAACATCTCCCGCGCAAGACCGCCCCTCCAGACGACGATGGCGACGGAGAGGGCCTCGGCAAGGAACGTGAAGATAAAGAACAGCGCGGCGGTGATGAGTTTCGACCAGAGGAGGCTGTGGACGCTCGTGGGGAGCGTGAACATCAGGTAACCCTCGTCGGTGAGGAAGTTCTGGTGGAAGCGCTTGATCATCAGGACGGTGGAGAAGACCATCACGCCGAACAGCGCGAGCACATAGGCGATGATGAGCAGCGTATTGAGGATATTCAGGAACGCGGAATGGGATTCGACATGCTGGAATACAAGGTCGTTCGCGCGGACAACGAGCGCGAGCAGCACCAGCGCGCCGAACAGCGGGGCCATCAGACGGCCCGTGGCGCGGAATTCATGTTTGATCAGTTTTCCCAGCATTTGAATACCTCCCGGAAGAGCGCGTCGACCGACTGGCCGCGCGTCTCGCGAATTTCGTCACAGCTTTCATGCAGGCTGATCTTCCCCTGATTGAGGAAGATGACCTCGTCGAGCACCGGCTCGACGTCGGCGATCAGGTGCGTGCTGATGACGACGGCGGCCTCTGGATTATAGTTGGAAATGATGGTGTGCAGGATGTAGTCCCGCGTCGCGGGGTCGACGCCGCCGATCGGCTCGTCGAGCAGGTAGAGCTTTGCCTTGCGGCTCATTGTCAGCACGAGCTGCACCTTCTCCTTCATGCCCTTCGACATCTGGCGGATGGACTGGTTGAGGTTGAGGCCGAGGTGCGTGAGCATGCGTTCGGCGGCCTGCCGGTCGAAATCGGCGTAGAAATCACAGTAGAAGTCCAGCAGCTGCCGCGTTTTCATCCACGGGCTGAGCGTGACGCGGTCGGGCAGGTAGGACACGATGGCGTTCGTCTGCGGGGACGGGGCTTTCCCGTCGATCAGAATTTCACCGCTCGTGGGCTGCAGCAGGCCCATGGCGAGCTTGATGAGCGTGGATTTGCCGCTGCCGTTCGGGCCGAGCAGACCGATGATGCGGCCCGGTTCGAGCGCAAGATCGATGTGGTCAAGCGCCATCGCGGAGCCGTAGCGCTTTTCCAGCGCATGACATTCAAGAATTGGCATCTTTCGTTTCCTCCATCTGGTTTAGAAATGTGATGAGCGCGGCACGGTCAAAGCCGAGGGCCGACATGGCCGCGAGATACTGCCGCGTCTGCCCCTCGGCCAGGGCGCGGCGCGCCGCGTCAATCGCGGCGGCGTCTTCGGTGACGAATTTTCCGGACGTGCGCTGGGTGTAGATGAGGCCCAGCCGCTCCAGCTCGGCAAATGCGCGCTGGACAGTGTTGGGGTTGACGCCCGCGTCCGCCGCGAGATCGCGCACCGAGGGCAGCTTGCTCCCCGGCGGATAGGAGCCGGAGACGATCTGCTCCTGCAATCGTGCGACCAATTGCGTGTAGATGGGCGTGTCCGCTTGGAAAGACCAAGGCATGAGAACACCTCCTGTGTCTCTGTATTAAGTAATTAGTACAATAGCACAAGCGAGACTGTTTGTCAACCCCCCACTGCAAAAAAACCGGCAGTAGCTTTTTTTCGCTCCGTCTGATATACTGGTAGCAAAGACAGGAGGGATGAGGATGTATCCCAAAAAGAAACCGAAGACCGACGAAGAACGGTTCCACGAGATTTTCACCAAAAAGGTCGGCACGACGCCGGGCGCGTATCTGCGGCGGAAGCTGGCCGCGGGCGTGCCGGAGGGGGAGCTGCGGCGGATGTATGACATGCTGGCCGTGGAGCTGGCGCGGACGGCGCACTGCAAGGCCATCCGGTTCGACGAGGCGCTCGGCCAGCCGGACGCGAAGAGCGTCCACACCCAGCGGGCGGCGAACAGCCGCGTGCCCGTGTGCCCGAAATGCGGGGCGCAGATGGTGCTGCGCACCGGGCAGAGCGGCGCACGGAAGGGGCAGAAATTCTGGGGCTGCTCGAACTATCCGGCCTGCCGGTATACGAAGAATGTGGAGCCGCGCGGATGAGAAATTTCAAGATGACGCTCAGCTATGACGGCTCCCGCTATTTTGGCTGGGAGCGTCAGCCGGGCAAGGAGACCATTCAGGGCAAGCTCGAGGCCGTGCTGACGCGGATGTGCGGCGCGCCGGTCAATGTGATCGGCGCAGGCCGGACGGACGCGGGCGTTCATGCACGGGCGATGGTCGCAAACGCCTACATGGATACGGACATGGAGCCGGAGGCCATCCGCGATTATCTCAACCACTATCTGCCGGACGACATCGGCGTGGCCGAGGTGAAAGAGGCGGCCGACCGCTTCCACGCGCGCTATCGCGCCGTGGGCAAGCTCTACACGTACACGTGCTATGTCGGCGAGACGAAGCCGGTGTTCAACCGGAAATATGTGACCGTGCTGGACGGGAAGCCGGACGTGGAAAAGATGCGAAAAGCGGCGGAATTTCTGGTCGGCGAGCATGATTTCCGCAGCTTCTGTGCCAATCCGCAGATGAAAAAGTCGACGGTGCGCATCGTGGATTCCATTGAAATCCAGCAGAAAAAGGATCAGCTGTATCTCAATTTTCACGGCACCGGATTTTTGCAGAACATGGTGCGGATTTTGACCGGGACGCTGCTCGAGGTCGGCTTCGGCAAGCGGAGCGTGGCGAGCGTGAAGGACGTTTTGGAGGCAAAGGACCGCAAGCTCGCGGGCTATACCGCGCCGCCGCAGGGGCTGTGCCTGATGCGGGTAGATTATTGAATTCAAAGGCCCCCTCTTGGTAGAGGGGGCTTTTTTGCTTGACTTTTTGGTATGCGGTGTTATACTTAGTATAACTTTTCTTACCAAAGGAGGGGCGCTATGGCGCTGCAATTTCCGAAAAACAAGTTTATGTGTCTCGTCAAGGTCGGCGAGAAGGGGCAGATCGTGATTCCAAAGGGGGCGCGCGACCTGTTCGACATTCAGCCCGGCGACCAGCTGCTGCTGATGGCCGACAAAAAGCGCGGCATTGCGCTGGTTGACCCTGGCGAGGTCTATCTGCCGCCGGACATGTTCCCGGCAAAGGAGGACGACAATGGAAATTCTGAAAATTGAGGGACTTTGCAAGAAATATCCAGCATTTTCTCTGAAAAATGTTACGTTTTCGATGGAGAGCGGGACGGTCATGGGCTTTATCGGGCGCAACGGCGCAGGCAAGACGACGACGCTCAAGTCGATGCTCCGCCTCGTGCATCCGGATGCAGGTCATGTGGAGATCTGCGGGATGGACGTTGCGGAACAGGAGCTGGCGGTCAAGGCACAGATTGGCTTCGTGACCGGCAGCGCGGCCTATTATCCGCGCAAGCGGCTCGGCCAGCTGACGGCGGCGACGCGGCGGTTCTACCCAAATTGGGACGAGGCGCGATATCAGGACTGCCTGCGGCGTTTCGCGCTGGACGAGGGCAAGCGCGTCAGCGAGCTGTCGGAGGGCATGAAGGTAAAATATCAGCTGGCGCTTGCGATGTCGCACCACGCGAAGCTGCTGATTCTGGATGAGCCGACGTCCGGACTCGACCCGGCGGCGCGGGACGACCTGCTGGGGCTGTTTCTGGAGCTGGTGGAGCGGGACGGCGCGTCGGTGCTGTTTTCAACGCACATCACGTCTGATCTCGACGCCTGCGCCGACACGATCACGTACATCCGGAACGGTGAAATTTTTGCGAGCGAGGCGCGGCGGGCCTTCACGGAGCGCTATCGCTATCTGCGGGCGGACGAGGCTGCGGTCTCACCGGAGCTGGCCGCGAAGCTGATCGCGCCGCGGCGTCATCAGGGCGAGATCGAGGGATTGCTGCGGACTGCGGATGCGCCGGAGGCTGGCAGCCCCGCGACGCTGGAGCAGATCATGGTGCATCTGGAACGGGAGGTGGAGGCATGAGAGCGCTGCAATGGAAGGAATGGCGGCTGTCGATGAGTCCGGTGCCGTTGCTGTTTTTGCTGCTGAGCGGGTTGATCCTGATTCCGAATTATCCGTATTATGTCACATTTTTCTACAATGGCCTCGGCCTGTTCATGCTGATGCAGTCGCTGCGGGAAAACCGCGACACGGCGTATCTGATGCTCCTGCCGGTGACGAAGGCGAAGATGGTGCGCGCGCGCTTCCGCACCGTGGTACAGCTGGAGCTGCTGCAAGTGCTGGCCTGCGTCCCGTTTATGGCGCTGCGGGCGAGCTACGGCCACCTCAACAACGCCGTCGGCATCGAGGCGAACACGGCGTTCCTCGGCTTTGGGCTGGTGCAGATGGGGCTTTTCAACCTCGTGTTCTTCCCGATGCACTACAAAAACGCCTACGACCTCGGCAAACCGTTCGTCGCGGCAAGCGTGGTGGAGTTTTTCTACATCGTCCTCGCCGAGGTGTGCGACCATGTGATCCCGTACATGAAGACGGTCTGCGAGAGCTATGCGCTGCGCGACCAGCTGCGGCAGTGGCCCGTGCTGCTGGGCGGCGCGGCGGTGTTTGCGCTGCTGACCCTGGCGGCGGAGCGCAGCTCTGTACCGAGATTTGAACAAGTGGATCTTTGAACAAAAGACGGGCGGCAAATGGCCGCCTGAAAGCCTTCCCCTAAGGGAAGGCAGCCGCTGCGGCAAAAACCGCCCCTCGTGTCGATGACACGAGGGGCGGTTTTGGTTAGGATTCTTTGGTGGGGTCGTAATTTTTGCCGAATTTGAGATTATCGAATTTGATCGTGGCGCTGTCCATACGGGTCTGCGCGGGCTTCGCCGGGGCGACCTTGACGTCAGGCTCCGGCTCGCTGCCGACGAGCTTTTCGAGATTCTCGGAGATCTCGTCCGCGATGTCCTGCGTGTGCTTGCTGGACGTGTCTACCACGAGCGACGGTGCGCTGTCGGCCTGCCAGTCGTAGGGCTTGGCGTGCTTCGGCGGCTCCGGCTTCTTGTCTTCGACGGTCCGGTCGCGGCCCTTGAGCTGCTCCAGCAGCTCGAGATGGCCTTTGATGTCGCCCTCGATGACGTTGATGAAATTCAGCGCCGTCTGCTTCGCGTATTCCAGCCGCTCCTGCTCGGCGGCGATGTCGGCCTCGACCTTCTGACGGGCCGCGCCGTCCTCCGCTGTCTGCACCATGGCGCTGCACTGCGCCTTGGCGTCGGCGAGCATCTTGTCGCACTTGGCCTGGGCCTCGGCCATGGTCTTTTTCATGGCCGCCTCCTGCCCACGGTATTCCTCCAGCTTTTCGACCAGAATTTTCATCTTGGACTTCAGCACGGAGTTTTCTTTGTAGAGCGCGATATAATCCTCGGTCAGCGGTTCGAGAAAATCATCGACCTGCTGCATGTCATAGCCGCCGAAGACGGCCTTGGAAAAGGTTTGTTCCTGAATTTCCTGCGGTGTGAACATAGGCGTTTCCCTCCTGTGCGATTGGAATTACAGATAGAGTCCGTTGTTTTCCAGCTCGTCGATGAGGTCACCCACGATATCCACGTTGTACGGCGTGATGATGTAGGTGCTGATGGCGATTTTCTTGATCTTGCCGTCCAGCGCGTAGGCGCAGCCGGACAGGAAGTCGACGAGCCGCCGTGCTACATCCTTATTCGTCGCCTCGAGATTCAGAACCACCGCGTGCTTGCTGCGCAGGTGCTCTGCAATGTCGGACACGTTGTCGAACCGGTCGGGCTTCACCAACACCACCTGCATCTGCGCCGTGGTGTGAATGTTCACGACTTTGTTTCCGCCGGGCACGCGGCGGCCAGAGCCGAACGAGGCGCTCGAGCTGCTGTCATCCAGACCCAGATCGTCCAGCGAGGCTTTCGGCGCCGGGGCGGTCGAGCCGCGATTGGCACGGCTGGGGCGGACGTCGTCGTCGAATTCATCGAAATCGTCGTCGTCCTCGGCGTAGGGCTTTGCCAGCTTCTTCAGGTCATCCATAAATCCCATTGTAATATTCCTCCGATATGTGTCGTTTTATTCTGAAATTAGGGCAGCGCCGCGCAAGATTCCGGCGCTATTTGCTGTAATGCCGGGCACCGAAGATCGCCGTTCCCACGCGGATCATCGTGGCGCCCTCGCGGATGGCGTCGGGGTAATCGCCGCTCATCCCCATCGATAGACATTCCATGGACACATTATCGTATTTTTTTGCACTTATGTCAACAAAAAGATTGCGCATTTCGGCAAAATATCTGCAATTATCTCCTTCGTGTTCGCTCACCGGCGGGATGGCCATCAGTCCTTTGAGATGGCAGTGGGGATATTCTTCCATTTTTGCCGCTGTCTGCATGGTTTCTTCGGGTGTAAAGCCGGATTTGCTCTCCTCCGCACCGATATTGACCTCCAGCAGGATGTCCTGCACGAGGCCCAGCTTCGCCGCCTGCTTTTCCACACACTCCAGCAGCTCCGTCCGGTCGACCGACTCGATCAGGTCGACCCTGCCGACCACCTGTTTGACCTTGTTTGTCTGCAAATGGCCGATGAAATGCACCGGCGCACCCTCGTAGGCGCCCTGCGGCTGCTTTTCCAGCAGCTCCTGCACGCGGTTTTCGCCGCAGCAGTCCACACCGGCGGCGACTGCTTCCTTCACGCGCGCCGCGTCGTTCATCTTCGTTGCCGCGCAGAGCTTGATCTCCTTCGGGTCGCGGCCGCAGCTCCGCGCCGCTTCTGCCATCTTCTCCCGGATCGCCGCGACATTTGCGCGGATGTCATTGTTCTGTTCCATATCCACTGACTACCTTTCCATTGTATAGATCTTTCGCCCCGACGATGATCTCGTCGCCGGGCCAGAGGTTGTTCGTTGAAGATTTGTCCAGCGCGGCCACATAGCTCTCGCCGTTGTCGTGCAGGATGTTGATCGGCTTCCAGCGGGCGACGGCCCCCTCGAGGATGTAGACGCCGATTTTGCCGTTTTCATTCACGCGCACGGCATCCTTCGGCACACGCAGGCCGGAGTAGGACGCGAAGACCACGTCTGCCGACTGCTGGCGCAGCATGGTGACATTCTGCATGTATTCGTCGCTCTCCAGCACCAGCAAGCGATAGCCCGCCTCGTTGCCGCCAATGCGGCGGACGGTCATGGTGATCGGCACGTAGAAATCGCGCGCGAACGTCACTTGCACAGGAGCCCCAGCCTCGACGTCCTTTGCGTCCGCTGCCGGCACCAGCGTCACATAATACCACGTGTCGCCGTGGATCAGCTTGCCGATGGCCTCGGGGTCGGGCGTTTCCGGGGCGATGGACGGATAGTCCTGCGCGGTCATCGTTTCGAGCGCGTCCACTGTCAGCACGGATTCATAGCCGTCCACGGTTCCGGAGAAGTAGCCCGGCGCGGAGACGGTCACGGCCTTCGTGTCGCTGGCGGACTGCTCCTGCAAGGTTTCCAGCTCGCGCTCGGCCGCGTCGATCTGCTCCGCGAGCGAAGTGCTGTCGGCATCGCTGCTGCTCCGCCGCAGCACCATGCCCTTCAGCTCGGAGATGAGATCTCCGGCGGAGTTCATGTCACGGCGGCAGACGTACTGGTTCAGCGAGATCAGGCTATCGGAGATCTGTTTGTCCAGCTGGGCCTGGTCGTAGACGCTCGACGAATACTGCCAGGCATAGCGGAGCTGCGCGAGCTGGTCGGTCAGCTCCTGGATGCGGCTCTGCCGTGCCTGCGCATCGTCGGTGAGGTAGCCGGTTGCCACCTGGCCGCCCGCCGCCACGCGCTGCCCCTCGGACACGGTGAGGACGCTGATGGCGTAGTTCGAGCGGATGACGCTCTCGTCGCGCGCCACAAAGCCGGTGGCGTAATATCCCGCCCCGGCCTCATATTCCACGGCGGTCGTGGTCGTGAGCGGCGTATAGAGGCTCGTCGCCAGGTTATAGCCGAAATACGCCACGATGGCCGCCAGAAAGATCCAGATTATGATGGAAAGATAGTGCTTGCCCTGTTTCATAGAGGCTCCTCTCTGGCGCGGGAGGAGCCTCTTAGGCTCACTCCTGCGTCATGCGCACGGGCGTCATCGGCGTCATCGTCGAGACGGCGTGCTTGTAGATCATCTGCTGCTTCCCGTCGGATTGCAGCAGGATCACAAATGCGTCAAAGCCCGTCACGATGCCGCGCATCTGAAACCCGTTCATCAGGAACACGGTCAGCGGTGTGCGCTCGCGCCGGGCCTGATTCAAAAACTGATCCTGATAGCTTTCGATTTTTTGCATGGGTATCGACTCCTTTTTTATATATCGGTGATACCCAACACTCTATCATATTTCTTCCGCGAAAAAGGGGATTTCCTGCCGCGCCGCCGCAAAAACCGCGTCTGCGTCCGGCTGCGCGGGCTGGAAGATCCAGTGCATCGCAGGATTCCGGCGGAACCACGTCAGCTGCCGCTTGGCATAGTTGCGCGAGCGCTGCTGGCAGAGCGCCGTCGCCTCGGCGAGCGTGGACTCGCCGCGCAGATAGGCGAAAAACTCTTTGTAGCCGATGGCCTGCAAGCTCGTCGCCGTCTCCGGCACGCCGGAGGTCAGGAGACTCCGGATTTCGTCCAGCAGGCCCTGTTCCAGCATGATCTCGACCCGCCGGTCGATGCGCGCGTAGAGATCGGCGCGGTTCGTGAAATCCAGCCCGAGCCAGACGGGCGCGTAGCGCGGCGGGATCTTCTGTGTCTCGCGGTTGTGCTCCGTGATCGTGCGGCCCGTTTCCTGCCAGACCTCAAGCGCACGGATGATGCGCTTTTCGTCCGCCGGATGCAGCCGCGCTGCGGCCTCGGGGTCGACCGAGTGCAGCTCGCGCAGCAGCGCTTCGCCGCCCTCGGCGCGCATCCGCGCCTCCAGAACTGCGCGTTTGCCGGTTGACGGTACGGGCGCGAAGGTGCGACCGGCGATCAGGCTGTCGACATACAGGCCCGTTCCGCCCGCGATCACGCAGACCTTGCCGCGCGCGAGGATGTCCTGCACCGCCGCGTCTGCAAGCTCGACATATTTTCCGACGGAAAAATCCTCCGCCGGGTCTACAATGTCGATCATATGATGCGGCACGCCGTCCATCTCCTCCGCCGCCGGTTTGGCCGTGCCGACGTCCATGCGGCGGTAGATTTGCATCGAGTCGCAGGAGACGACCTCGCCGTCCAGCGCTTTGGCCAGACGCACCGCCAGCGCCGTCTTGCCCGACGCCGTCGGGCCGACCACGCAGATGATCTTGTCCATCTCCTGTGCCTCCTTTTTGTGATATGATGTAGGGGCCGATATGTGCATCACCCCATGCCCCGCCGCAGCGGAAAGGCTCCCTTGTGTAAAGGGATCTGTCAGCCGTTAGGCTGACTGAGGGATTGTTTTACTGCCATGTCAATATACTGGCAAACTTCTTGAAAATTTCTGTTGACTTCATTGTTCGGAATTCGAAGAACAGTCAAACCATAGCTTTCAAGAAACGCCGTCCGCTCAGCATCTTTTACAATTTTGTCATCTTCATAATGCTGTGAGCCATCCAGTTCAATCACCAGTTTTGCTTCCGCGCTGTAAAAATCAACGATATATTTTCCCAATACCTTTTGTCTGGAAAAGCGAACAGAATAATTTCGCAAGAAATCATACCAGAGACGCCGTTCTTCCTTCGTCATTTCTTTTCGCAATTCCTTCGCCAATGGAACGATCTGCTTATTATGTTTCCGCTGCATCACAATCCCTCCGTCACGGCTGCGCCGTGCCACCTCCCTTGTGTAAAGGGAGGCTTTGGCGCGGTGCAATGATTCAGCTTCGCTTGAATTGGCGCTCGAGCTGGGATTTGGTCAGCTCGATGCAGACGGGGCGGCCGTGCGGGCAATATTTGATATCCGTGCGGGACAGGATCTCGGCCACAAGATGCGCGGCCTCCGCGCCCTCGGTGTGCCATCCGGCCTTGATGGCCGCCTTGCACGCGATGGTGTGCAGCAGGTTGTCCCGCAGCGTCTCCGGCGCGAGCGTCTTCCCGGCGAGCAAATCTGCGGCAAGCTCTTGCAGGAGAGACACGGCGTCCTTCTCGTCCACGTCGCACGGGATCTGGCGGATGAGCACGTCCCCGTCGCCGAAATCGGCGACCTCAAAGCCGCATTTGCCCAGGATCTCCGTGTTTTCCAGCACAGTTGCCGCCTCTTCGCGCGTCAACTCCGCCGAGACGGGAGCCATCAGCTCCTGTGAGACGATCGGGTGATCCTCCGCCTTGAGCTTTTCAAAGAGGATGCGTTCGTGCGCGGCGTGCTTGTCGATGAACAGGACGCTCTCGCCCTGCTCTGCGATCAGATAGCTGTCGAACGCTTCGCCGATCAGGCGGAACGTCTGCTCCGGCAGGTCGAGCGCCAGCTGCTCCGGCTCCGCCGGGGTGGGAATGGGTTCTTTTGGGATGGCCGCCGGTTCCGGTTCGGCCTTTGCGGCGGGCTTGACCGGTGCGACGACCGGCTCCGGCTGCGGCGGCGCGATGGGGGAGGGGGCCTTCTTAACGGGAGGCATCGCCGGTTCGACCGGCTTTGGCGTCCGCGTCGGATACTGCACCTGTGAGGCCAGCACGGTGCGCGGCTGCGCCCCGGCCTGCCGCCGGTATTCGCCCGCCTGCATCGTCTGATAGAAATTCGGGTTCACCGCCGGTCTTGCCGCGGGCCGCTCCATCGGTTTCACCGCCTGCTGCGGCGCGGCGGGCTGTGCATCCAGGGCAGGGGACTTCGGCATCTGCATCGCGACGCGCCCGGACGCATTGGAAAGCGTCGAGAGCGCGGCATAGTGTACCGCGTCGAACACGGCGCGTTCGTTCAGGAATTTGACCTCGGTCTTCGCCGGATGGACGTTCACGTCCACGGCCTCAAGCGGCATTTGCAGCTCCAGCACGCAGGCCGGGAAGCGGCCGGTCATCATCTGGTTCCGGTATGCCTCTTCCAGCGCCGCAGACAGCAGCCGCGAGCGGATGAAGCGCCCGTTCAGGAAGAAATATTGCAGCGCGCGGTTGCCGCGCGTGGCAGTTGGCTTTGTGATGTAGCCTGTCACATGGAACTTTTCCCACGTGCCGTTCACGGCCAGCATATTCTTCGCCAGTTCCCGGCCGAACACCGTATAGATCGCGGCGAGCCGTTCGCCGTCGCCGCTGGTCTGGAGCTGCGTCTCGCCGTCGCGGATGAGGCGGAACGAAATTTCTGGGTGTGCCAGCGCCTGCTGCTGCACCACCGCCGCGATGGCCGAGGACTCGGCAGAGTCGGATTTCATAAATTTCATCCGCGCGGGCGTGTTGAAAAAGAGGTCGCGCACAAGGATGGTCGTGCCCTGCGGACAGCCCGCGGGCTGCTGCGACGTGACGACGCCGCCCTCGAGATGCAGGCTCACGCCCTCGGCCTCCGCCGTTTTCGTCAGCAGGTCGATGCGGCTGACGGACGAGATGGCTGCGAGGGCCTCGCCCCGGAAGCCGAGCGTCCCGATGGCGGCAAGATCCTCTTTGGTGCGGATCTTGCTGGTCGCGTGGCGCAGGAACGCGGTCGGCGCGTCCTCCGGCGCGATGCCGCAGCCGTTGTCGGTCACGCGCAGGAACGTCATCCCGCCGTTCTGGACTTCCACGGTGATCTGCGTCGCCCCGGCGTCCACAGCGTTTTCCACCAGCTCTTTTACGGCGGACGCGGGCCGCTCGACGACCTCGCCCGCGGCGATCAGATCGGCCACGTGCCGATCCAGCTGTATGATATGCGGCATGGTACGTCCTCCTTTCAGGAAAGCGTCAGGACCCCGACCGACATCGCGTTGATCAGCGCGTGCAGCGTGATGGGCGCCCAGATCGTGGACGATTTTTCATACACCCATCCCAGCGCGACGGCGGCGGGAACATACGGCACACAGCTCAGCAGCACCGATCCCGTCGGATACAGCGCGAAATACTGCCAGTTGTGCATGAAAACGAACAGGAAACAGGAGACGATGTACGCCAGCCACCGCGACGTGCGGTGCAGCGAGCCGAAGACCAGCCCGCGGACGAGCGTCTCCTCGATGATCGGGGCCAGAATGATCGTCACGAACGACATGGCCCGCCGGTCGGCCAGGACAAGCTCGCCCACCGTCTCATTATTATAGATGGTATACCCCGGCGCGAGCTTGTCCAGCGCGAAGCGCACGGCCCACGTCGCGGCGTAGTAGAGCACGAAGCCGAGAATGATGGCCTGCACGAAATTCCAGAAGCCCGGCCCGAAGAACCGCTGCCGCAGGAAATCGTGGAAGATGATGAGCACCACGGCCAGATTGACCGCGAAATAGATCAGGTTGACCGTCAGCATGCTCGGGTGCAGGCCGAGCAGCGCCGCGACATATTGAATCAGATAACTCAGCAGAAACAGGTAAAACGGCAGATAGCACCAGCCCGCGATCGTCGCCGCGCGGCTGAGTCCATAGCCGAGAGAAGGTTTTTTTGCCATGGAACGCTCCTTACAACATTTGCTTGAGCTGGTAGAGCACGTTCATCGCCTCGATCGGCGTCAGCGTCTCCACATTCACGCGCTCGAGCGCTTCGCGCAGCGCGTCTGTGTGCAGGTCGAGCATCGAGACCTGATCGTCCGCCGGGCCGTTCGGCCCGGATGCGCGCTGCGGCGCGCCGCTCTCCAATTCCTTCAGAAGCGCCCGCGCCCGCACGATTACCCGCTCCGGCAGGCCCGCCATCTTTGCGACCTCGACGCCGTAGCTGTCGTCTGCCGCGCCGGGGACGATCTTGCGGAGGAAGATCATCTCGTCCTTGCGCTTTTTCACCGCGATGTTGAAGTTCTTCACGCCCGGCAGCTCCTGCTCGATGTCGGTCAGCTCGTGATAGTGCGTCGCGAAGAGCGTCTTTGCGCCGAGCTTTTTCCGGTCGGCGCAGTATTCGAGCACCGCGCGCGCAATGGCCATCCCGTCGAACGTCGACGTGCCGCGGCCAATTTCGTCCAGAATGAGCAGGGAATTCGGCGTTGCGTTTTTCAGAATGTCGGCGACCTCGTTCATCTCGACCATGAACGTCGACTGGCCGGACGCCAGATCGTCCGACGCGCCGATGCGCGTGAACAGCTTGTCCACGATGCCGATGCGCGCCGCGCTCGCGGGGACGAAGCTGCCCATCTGGGCCATCAGCACGATCAGCGCGACCTGGCGCATGTAGGTCGATTTGCCGGCCATGTTCGGGCCGGTGATGATCGCGACGCGGCCGCCCTCCGGGCTGAGGTTCGTGTCGTTCGGCACGAACAGCGCATCCTTTAATACCTGTTCCACGACCGGGTGTCGCCCGGCCGTGATCTGCACCTCGCCGGAAAGATCGATCTCCGGCTTGCAGTAGTGATTATTCACGGCGACGGAGGCCAGCGAGCAGAGCACGTCGACCGCCGCGACGGCCTGCGCCGTCTGCTGGACGCGCTGTGCCTGCGAGGCGACGAAGTTCCGCAGCTCGCAGAACAGGTCGTATTCCAGCGCGGCCAGCCGGTCTTTTGCGGTTAAAATCGTATTTTCCAATTCCTTCAGCTCTTCGGTAATGTACCGTTCGCCGGTGGAGAGCGTCTGTTTGCGGATGTAGGTGTCGGGCACCAGGTCGACCTGGCCCTTCGCCACCTCGATGTAATAGCCGAACACACGATTATAGCCGACGCGGAGGTTGCGGATGCCGGTTTTCTCCTTCTCATCGGCCTCGATTTTTGCGAGCATGTCTTTTCCGCCGGACTGCACGGCGCGGAGCCGGTCGACCTCTGCGTTCGCACCCGTACGGATCATGCCGCCCTCGCGCACGAGCAGCGGCGGTTCGTCCACGATGGTGGCGGAAATGCGCTCGGTGAGATCCTCGAGCGGGTCGAGCTGCTCATGCAGCACCGCCAGCAGCGAGGCGTCCATCTCGCCGAGCAGCTTCCGAATCTCGGGCAGCGCCTGCGCACCCTGCGCCAGCGAGGCAAGATCGCGGCAGGAGCACGCACCGGTCGCGATGCGGGTCATGGCCCGCTCGAAATCCGTCACGTCGCGCAGGCTCAGCGAGAGTTCTTCACGCTCGATGGTCTTCCGCGTCAGCTCTTCCACGGCAGAAAGCCGCTTCGTGATCTGCGCGGGGGAGAGCAGGGGACGCTCCATCCAGCTGCGCAGCAGACGGCCGCCCATGGCCGTCCGCGTCTGGTCGAGCACCCAGAGCAGGCTCCCGCGCTTTTCCTTCGAGCGCATGGTCTGCGTCAGCTCGAGATTGCGCCGGGCAGCGAGATCAAGTCCCATGAAGCGCCCGGCCATGTAGAGATCGAGCCGCCGGATGTGCGGCAGGTCGTTCTTTTGTAAATTTTTCAGCGTCTCCAGCAGTGCGCCCGCCGCGCGGATGGCGCAGGGCATCGGCTCCAGCGATTCCTGCGCGCCGAACTGCGCGTCAAGCGCAGCCGCGCAGCGCGCAAGGTCAAACTGCGCATCGGTGCCGCGGTTGACGCAGGCGCCGAGCCGCTGGCGGAGCACCGCATTGACGGGTTCGCTTTCCGCGGCCTCGCCGCCGAGCAGAGCCTCGGCGGGCAGAAAGCTCCCGAGTTCGTTGCAGGCGGATTCGGCCCAGTCTTCGCCGCTCGTCTGCGTGACGTGGAACGCGCCGGTCGACACGTCGCAGAACGCGAGGCCGCACACGCCGTCCTCGGTGAAGAGGCAGGCATAATAGTTGTTCTGCGACTCTGTCAGCATGGAGCTTTCTGTGACGGAGCCGGGCGTCACGATGCGGATGACGTCCCGCTTTACCAGCCCCTTGGCCAGCGCGGGATCTTCCATCTGTTCGCAGATCGCGACCTTATAGCCCTTTGCGACGAGGCGCGCGATGTAGCTCTCTGACGAGTGATAGGGCACGCCGCACATCGGCGTCTTTTCCTCGGCGGATTTGCCCTTCGCGTGGTCGCGCGTGGTGAGCGTTAGGTCCAGTTCGCGGGACGCGACGCGCGCGTCGTCCTCGAACATCTCATAGAAATCCCCGAGGCGGAAAAACAGGAGGCAATCGGGGTTCTGCTCCTTGACGGCGCGGTATTGCTGCATCATGGGCGTCAGTTCTGCCATAAGAGATCCCTTCCTTTTCTGCCTATCGTTCAGTCATTCGGCCAGCTCGCCGACCAGGCTCCACGTCGTGCAGCCCGTGATCTTCGCGTGGACGAATTGGCCGATCAGCGCGTCATCGCCGTGCATGCGCACGAGCCGCCCGCCTTCGGTCCGGGCCGTCAGCTGGTCGCCGTCCTTCCCGTCCACGAGGACGAGCATCGTCTTGCCGATGTAGTTCTGGTGAATTTCGAGCGAAATGCGGTTCTGCACCTCGCAGAGCCGGTCAAAGCGCCGGTTCTTCTCCTCCTTTGGCGTGGGGTCTTCCATCTTCGCAGCGGGCGTTCCGCCGCGCGGGGAGAAGATGAACGTAAACAGCGCGTCATAGCGCACATGCTCGATCAGCTTGATCGTATCCTCAAATTCTTCCTCCGTCTCGCCGGGGAAGCCGACGATCACGTCGCTCGTCAGGACGAGATCGGGCATCAGGGCGCGGCCATAGTGGACAAGCTCGAGATACTGCGCCGAGTCGTAGTGCCGGTTCATCGCCTTGAGCACCCGGTCGTTGCCGGACTGGAAGGGGAGATGGAACTGCTTTGCGATCTTCGGATATTTGGCGATCGTGTCAAACAGCTTGTGGCTCGCGTCCTTCGGGTGGCTCGTCATGAAGCGGAGCCAGAACTGGCCCGGCAGCTGCGCGATCTCGGCCAGCAGATCGGCAAAATCGACGCCGCAGTCGAGATCTTTACCGTAGGAGTTCACGTTCTGGCCCAGCAGCGTGATGTCCTTGTAGCCCGCGGCGACCAGTGCGCGCACCTCTTCCAGAATTTCATCCGGCCGGCGCGACCGTTCGCGGCCCCGCACGTAGGGCACGATGCAGTAGGAGCAGAAATTGTTGCAGCCGTACATGATCGACACCCACGCCTTGAGGTCGGACGTGCGCACCACCGGGAGCCCTTCGGCAATATTGCCCGCAGAGTCGTCGGTCGCGAAGATGCGCTTGTTGTGCGCAAGCACGAACTGTAACAGTTCCGGGAAACGCCAGAGCTGGTGTGGGTTGAACACGCCGTCCACGTGGCGATAGCTCTTTTTGATCCGGTCGGCCACGGCGGGCTGCCCCATCATGCAGCCGCAGAGGAAAATTTTCTGCCCCGGATGCCGCGCCTTGGTATGCACCAGCGCACCCACGTTGCCGTAGACCCGCGTCTCCGCGTGCTCGCGGATGGCGCACGTGTTGATGACGATGCAGTCCGCGCCCTCTTCCGTGTCGGAGAGCTGATAGCCGCAGCTTTGCAGCATGCCGCGGATGCGCTCTGAGTCGGCCTCGTTCTGCTGACAGCCGTAGGTGTCGACGAAGGCCAGTGGGGTGCGTCCCTGCGCCAGCCAGTATTCCCGAATTTGTTCGCAGACAGCTTTCTGCCGCTCCAGATCGCTCTGCGCGATCACGACTGTTTTGCGTTCCAAGGCAGTTTCCTCCGAATTTTGATAACTTGACACTATATTATATCAGCCAAATCGCAAAATTGCAATGCCCTTGCCGCGCTTTATGGCTCCAGCCGGAAGACGGCGTTCAGCAGCGCGAAGCCCGCCGTGAACGGCCGCATAAAGTTCCAATAGCCGATGCCGCACAGGCCGTATTCCGTCACGAGCCGGTATTTTGCAAGACTGCTCCGCGCATCCTCAAACCAGACCTCGTGCGCCCGGCTTTCGCCGTCCGTATACGCGAACCACGGCGTCTGCGCCTGTTCGTCGAAGCGGATCTCTGCGCCGACGTTCACCGCCAGCTGCACGGCGGCTTCGTTCCCGATCGACTGCGCGCGCGTCGTCCCCGGCGCGTAGGGGAGCGTCCAGTCGTAGGCGTAGTTCGGAAAGCCGAGGAAAATTTTCTCCGGCGGCATCTCGGTCAGTGCAAATTCGACGACCCGCCGTACCGATGGCAGCGGCGCCACCGCCATCGGCGGGCCGTAGGTGTAGCCCCATTCATACGTCATAAGCAGCACAGCATCGGTATTGGCGGCGACGGCGGCATAGTCGTGGCCCTCGTAGAGCGTTCCGGCCTGCTCGCGTGACGTCTTCGGGGCCAGCGCCGCGAGCAGCGGCCAGCCGCTGGCGTTGACCGCCGCGCGGAGCTTCCCCAGAAATGCGGCATACGCCGCCGCAAGAGGCGCGCCAAGATACTCAAAATCGACGTCCAATGCCTGATAGCCGCGGGCGGCCATATTCGTGACCACGTTTGCGATCAAGGTTTCCTGCGCTGCCTCGTTTTCCAGCAGCGCCGCCGCCCGCTCGGCGGAGAACGTCCCGCGCTCTGTCAGCGTGGACAAGTGCATCACGCCCGCCGTTCCGATCTCCGCCGCCTGGGCCAGCAGCGCGGTATCGTCAAGGGGAACCAGCGTTCCATCTTCCGTAAACCCATATGTAAACGGGGCCACCCCGCCCGCATACGGCAGAATACCTGCCAAAACCGACGGCGACACATAAGGATACGCATAGCCGAAGGCCGCCGCCGTGCGTTCCGGTGCATCTTCAATCGCGGTCACGACGATCTGGCCGGGATAGATCGCGGTCTGCTGCGTCAGATTTGGGTTCAGGCGGAGCAGACTGCGGACGGACTGCCCGTTCTGCCGCGCAAGGGACGAGAGTGTGTCGCCCGCACGCACAGTCACAAGACTCGTCGGGCGCAGGATCAGAAGGCTCTGTCCGACGGCCAGCCGGTATGGCTCGGCCAGCCCATTGTACCGCGCAAGGATGCCCGCCGGGACGTCGTATTGCCGCGCGATGGAAAACAGTGTCTCGCCGGATGAGACCACATGGATCTGCAAAAAAATCACCTCCGCTCGAGGCTATGCGGAGAAAGGGCCTTGTATTCCGATGAATTGTGTGGTAAAGTTGGGGGAAACTGAGTGGGGGATGGATTATGGAACTGGAAAAGTTGGACGCCTGGCGGCCGCTGCTGGCAGAAGAATTGAAAAAGCCGTATTTTGCCGCGCTGGCGGAGCGGGTGGACGCGGCCTATGAGACGCAGACCGTTTTTCCGCCGCGTGAAGAGCTGTTCACCGCGTTCGAGCTGACGCCGCCGGAGGCGGTGCGCGTCGTGATCCTCGGGCAGGACCCGTATCACGAGCCAGGACAGGCGCATGGGTTGGCGTTTTCCGTGCGGAGGGGCGTGAAGCTGCCGCCGTCGCTGCGGAATATCTATCAGGAATTGGAGAGCGACCTTGGTATTTCGCCAGCAAAGGACGGGGATTTGAGTGCATGGGCGCGGCAGGGGGTGCTGCTGCTGAACACGGTGCTCACCGTCGAGAGCGGGAAGGCCAACAGCCATAAGAGCTTTGGCTGGCAGCGCTTCACCGACGCGGTGCTCGCTGCGTGCGCCGGACTCCCGCAGCCCGTGGCCTTCGTCCTCTGGGGCGGACAGGCACAGAAAAAGGCCCCGCTGCTGGAGGGGAGCGCCGCACCGCGCCTGATTTTGCAGAGCGCGCACCCGAGTCCGCTCAGCAGCTATCGCGGCTTTTTCGGCAGCCGGCCGTTTTCTCAGATCAACGCCTTCCTCCGCGAAAACGGCGAAGCGGAGATCGATTGGCAAATCGACTAAAAGCACTGCGAAAGACACACGTGAATTTTGTGCCTTAAAATTTCACTTTTTTCCGAAAAACAGTTGAAATTTCCGGAATTCTGTCATAGAATAGCTCTAGTTTGCGTCATAGGGCGGAAAATGGCCGCTCGGGGAGAAATACCATGCTGCATGTCGTATTGCACGAGCCGGAGATCCCGGCCAACACGGGCAACATCGCCCGCACCTGCGCCGCCACCGGCAGCGTCCTGCATTTGATCAAGCCGCTCGGCTTTGATATTTCGGACAAGGCGGTCAAGCGTGCGGGGCTGGACTACTGGTATCTGGTCGATGTGCGCGTCTATGAAAACCTCGACGACTTTTTCGCGAAAAACGACGTCCACTGCCTCCGCCTCTTTTCTACAAAGGCGCCGCGGCAGTATGACGAGGCAGACTATCCGGACGGCTGCTATCTGATGTTCGGCAAGGAGACGAAGGGCCTGCCCGAAGAGCTGCTCGCCGCGCATTATGACGAATGTGTCCGCATCCCCATCCGCGCCGAGGCACGGAGCCTCAACCTCAGCAACAGCGTCGCCGTCGGCGTCTTCGAGGCGCTGCGGCAGCAGTCCTTCCCGCACCTTTTAGGGCAGGGACGGATGACACAATGGTAATTTGAGAAGGTGAGCGGAGCGATCCGCGTTAGGATATGAAGGAGGAACCAGTATGAATTACAACAAAAAATCGGTAGAAGACATCGACGTACAGGGCAAGCGCGTGCTTTGCCGCTGCGACTTCAACGTGCCCACCAAGGGCGGCGTCATCACCAGCGACAAGCGTATCGTCGCTGCGCTGCCGACGATCGAATATCTCATCAAGCACGGGGCGAAGGTCATCCTCTGCTCCCACATGGGCAAGCCGAAGGGCGAGGTCAAGCCGGAGCTGAGCCTCAAGGTTGTCGCAGAGCGCCTGTCTGAGCTGCTGGGCCAGCCGGTCAAGATGGCGGAGGACGTTGTCGGGCCGAGCGCGCAGGCCCTCGCTGCGTCCCTGAAGGACGGCGAAGTGATGCTGCTTGAGAACACCCGCTTTGAAAAGGGCGAGACGAAGAACGACCCCGAGCTTTCCAAGAAGCTTGCCTCCATGGCCGACATCTTCGTGAACGATGCCTTCGGCACCGCGCACCGCGCCCATGCCTCCACGGCCGGCGTCGCCGACTATCTGCCCGCCGTCTGCGGCTACCTCGTCCAGAAGGAAGTCTCCATCATGGGCAAGGCGCTGGCCGATCCGGAGCGTCCGTTCGTCGCCATCCTCGGCGGCGCAAAGGTCTCCGACAAGCTGAACGTCATCAACAACCTGCTCGAGAAGGTCGATACCCTCATCATCGGCGGCGGCATGGCCTATACCTTCGTCGCGGCCAAGGGCTACGGCATCGGCAAGTCCCTGTTCGACGCCGAGAAGGTCGACTACTGCAAGGACATGATGAAGAAGGCCGAGGAGAAGGGCGTAAAGCTCCTGCTCCCGATCGACACCGTCGTTGCAGCCGATTTCCCGAACCCGATCGACGGCCCGGTCGAGGTCAAGACCGTTCCCGTCGACCAGATCCCGGCCGATATGGAAGGCCTCGACATCGGCGAGAAGACCCGCGAGCTGTTCGCCGACGCCGTGAAGAACGCGAAGACGGTTGTTTGGAACGGCCCGATGGGCGTCTTTGAAAACCCGACGCTCGCCAAGGGCACCATCGCCGTGGCACAGGCGCTGGCCGACAGCTCCGCAACCACCATCGTTGGCGGCGGCGACAGCGCCGCGGCCTGCGAGCAGCTGGGCTTTGCTGACAAGATCACCCACATCTCCACCGGCGGCGGTGCGTCGCTCGAGTTCCTCGAGGGACTGGAGCTGCCCGGCATTGCCTGCCTGCAGGACAAGTAAAAATACGAACGCTGGCGGATTGCTTTGCAGGGGCGGACGACTCTGTCCGCCAAAGGCTCCCCATTCAAAAGGGGAGCTGTCGCGGCTTGCCGCGACTTGCCCCGCATCATATCGCGGGGTATGCCGGGCGCGCGTTCCTTACGCGCCCGGCTGAGAGGCTTGAACGTAACGGTTTTGACAACCTCTCCGTCATTTGCTTCGCAAATGCCGCCGTCTCGCTGCGGCCCAGTCATGGCGCGGGTCTGACAGCCCACCGGGCTGTCATTCAACACCGCGCCGCCGCTTCGCTACCTAACACAGGGGAGGCTATCCGCTGCGGCGGAATCATAGACATCAAAACAGACAAACTTTTAGCACCGGCGAGAGCTTTCCGTTCAGGGCAAGGCGGCCGGGCGCAGGCGTACGGTCTGTACGTCAAGCCCGGCCAACGCGGCCATGGACGAAAAGATCCGGCGGGGTATCAACATATAAGGAGTATCAATCATGAACAGAAAGTATCGTAAGACCGTCATCGCCGGTAACTGGAAAATGAACAAGACGCCCACCGAGACCAAGGCGTTCATGACCGAGTTCAAGACCATCATGCCCAAGGGCCGCTGGTGCGACGTGGCGCTGTGCGTCCCCGCCGTCTGCATCCCCGCTGCTGTCCGTGCGATGCGCGAGACGCGCGTCGGCATCGGCGCCGAGAACTGCAATGCGAACGCCTCCGGCGCTTACACCGGCGAAATCGCGGCCAACATGCTCTCCGACGCGGGCTGCAAGTATGTCATCCTCGGCCACTCCGAGCGCCGCGCGATGGGCGAGACCAACCAGGATGTCAACGCGAAGGTTCTGGCTGCGCTCGAAAACGGCCTGACCCCGATCATGTGCGTCGGTGAAACGCTCGAGCAGCGCGAGACCGGCATCACCACCGAATGGATTACCATGCAGATCAAGGCCGGATTGCAGAACGTCGGCGAAGACAAGATCCGCAAGATGATCATTGCCTATGAGCCGATTTGGGCCATCGGCACCGGCAAGACCGCGACGCCGGAACAGGCCGAAGAGGTCTGCGAGAACATCCGTGCGGTCATCCGCAAGCTGTACGGCGCGAAGATCGCCCGCGCGATCTCCATTCTCTACGGCGGCTCCATGAACGAGAAGAATGCCTATGACCTGCTGGCTCAGCCGGACATCGACGGCGGCCTGATCGGCGGCGCGTCCCTCGTTCCCGAGAAGTTCGTCAAGATCATCGAGGCTGCCAACCAGCCGGTTGCGTAAGGAACGCGCGCCCGGCATACCCCACGGTATGATGTGGGGCAAGCCGGTCGCTTAATTGGAAAAATACGAAACACAGCCCGCGGTGCGATGCACCGCGGGCTGTGTTGCTCGTTGTAAGGGTAGGCCGCAGTCTCCCTCTATGAAGAGGAGCTGTCATGCGAAGCATGACTGGGGGGTGAAAATCTTCTCCCCCCAGATCGCCGCTGGCGATCTTCCCACCTCTTTGTAGAGGGGGGCTTATCGCTGCGGCGGGGGTTCGGGCGGACAGGGGCGTCCGCCCCTGCAAGAGGTGCCGCTGATGGGCAGGGGTCAGCCCTGCTCTGCCATATAGAGCTGGACGCGGTTCTGGATGAGCTGCGCGGTCTCCTCGGCGGTCTTTTCCCCAGCGAAGAACGCACCGGCCTCGTCGTTGATGATCTCCATCAGGCTCTGGTCGTAGCGCATGATGCGGTTCGTGTTCTCGATGAGACCGTTGACCGTGTCATATTGCTCCTGCGTCATGGCGTAGACCTCGATCATCGGGCCGTCGCCATAGCTGAAGCCGCCTTTGCTGATCTCGACCGGCTCGCCGTTTTCATCGAGGCGGATGTTGCCATTTTCGTCGTATTCGTAGTTCTTTTCCATCGCCTTTTCGGCCATCGCGTCAAATGCAGTCTTCGTGATTGGGAAAGCGTACTGGCTGCCCTGGTACTCGTCAGTGAGTGCGGATGCGATGAAGCTCCACGCCGCTTCCTTGTCGCGGCACTTCGTCGTGATGGCGATCGGCGCGGAGACGGAGAAGCTGCTCCCGTCGTGGCCGGATGTGCTCGGGAAGCCAATGTAGCAGAGGTCGCCGCCCAGCTCGGCAAAGTTCTGGGAGACACCGTCAAAGCCGTAGATCGTGCCGTACATCGAGAGCAGCTGGTCGCCGTTGCGCATACGGACGGCATCCTGCTCATAATCATTCCAGTCGAACGTGCTGTAATCGAACTCCGCCGGGAATTGAGCTGCGAAGTTCAGATAGTCGATAAATTCGGGGCTGTCGAAGCTGGCCGTGCCCGTCTCCCAGTCGACGAACGTGTCGGCGTTCATGTACAGGCAGTAGGAGAGGACGTTGGCGCGCGTTACGTCGACGTTGAAGATCGTCGCGTCCGGGTTCAGCTTGGAAAGCGCGTCTTCCAGATCGGCCAGCGTCCACGAGGTATAGCCGCCGACGACGCTTTCCAGACCTGTCGCCGTCACGATGGAGAAGCTCAGCGGCAGCTCGTAGAGCTTGCCGTCCTCACTGTCCGCGTCCAGCACCGGCGTGATCAGCGCGTCGCGGCCCATATCGGCATCGATGTAGGGATAGAGGTCTTCGAGCAGCCCCTTGGCCGCATACTGCCGCACGGGCAGGCCGTCGGTCAAGATCATATCGGGAACATTGCCGGACATGATCTCCGTGTTCAGCTTCGTCAGGCCGTCGCCGCTCTGCGTGACCATGGTGCCGTTGCTGCCGGCGGATTCATAGGTCATGTTGCTGTATTCCGAGTAATCCTTGACCACGATGCGGTATTTGTCGCTCGCACGGTTGAACTTGACGATCTGCCCGCGCAGGTTCCAGTCGAGGTTCATGCAGGCGAGCGTCAGCTCGGTCTTTTCCGTGACGGTCGAGGCGTCCACCGGTGTGAGCAAAATCAGCTCACAGGTCTGCTCGTAGGTCGAGCGGTTATAGTCCGCGCCGACGGCAAAGACGCGCCCGTCGGGCAGGACGGTATACGTGTTGAGATTGTTGGAATCCACGTCGCAGGCCAGCCAGTCGACGACCTTTTCGCTCTCGTCCGTCTCGGCCTTCCAGCCGTAGAGGTTGCCGTTGTAGTCGTAGTAGAGGTCATAGTCGCCGCTGCCCGGGTAGATGTTCCAGGCGTTGTTCGGCAGGGGCAGCTCCTCGCCCCAGGTCTTGGTCGCAGGGTCGAGCACCTTGAAGACGTTTTTGCTGGTGCCGTCGCTCGCGGTGCTGTAGGTGATGGCGCCGATCTTGTCCGCGCTGTACTGCGAGAGGCTGCCGCCGTTCTCGTCCGAGAACGCGCAAACGGTCTTTCCCTCGCTGTCCAGCACCATCAGGGTCTGATAGTCAGAGGTGTAGAGATAGCCCTTGCTGTCGGCGTAGAGCGTGCCGAGATAGGGCTGTTCGTCGCCGCCGGCCTCGATGAAGGCGGAGAGATCGAGCGGGGCCTCAAACGTCTGCTTGCCGTCCGCGTCGAAGCGGAGCAGGCGATAGCTGGCCTGACTCTCGGAGGGGGTGTCGCCGGAATCGTCTGCACTGCCCTCCGTCGCCTCCGCGGCGGTCTCGTTGTCCGCAGAGGCCTCCGGAGCCGCGTATGTATATGTCTGCTCCAGCAGCCAGACGCCGCCGTCCTGCGCGGCGCAGAGGGCCATGACGTTCGTGCTCGAATTTTCGTCGTTGCTTGCCGCGTAGTCCGTCTCGCCGACGGCCTGCGTGTCGAGGCCGTAGGTCAGCAGCTTGCCGACGGTGGGGTAGTAGACCGGCCCTTCGGCCGGCGTGTCACTGTTCGCTGCGGCGTAGCTCTCATCCTGCACCTGCGCGTAGAAAAAGAGTGTATTGCCGCTGACGGCGCTGTCGTCAATGTAGCTTGTCTTCACGGGCAGCTCGAGATACTGCGCCTGATAGACGTATTTTGCGGTCAGTTGGGAATCGGCGTCGTTCTTCGTCTCCGTGCCGTTCACCGTCTTGTCGCCGGACGTGTCGCCCGTGTCATTTTTCTTGCCGCAGCCCGCAAGCACGCCGAGCAGCAGTACGCCGCACAGCAGCAGGGCCAGAATTCTTCGTTGCATCGTTGTTCCTCCTTGTAAGGTCTGTGGCCATTTTAACACGTTTTTCCGAAAGCGGAAGTCTTTTCGCCCAGAATTAAGGATTATTAAGTTCTTAAGGAGCAACTTGGCTTCGCCGCAGCGCTTGTAGGGGCGGACGGCTCTGCCCGCTCGCTTCTTCGATTTTGTACTGCACCCTGTAGGGGCCGATGCCCTCATCGGCCCTCTGGGCGCGCAACGCCTGAAGGGATTAAGGACATCGATGGTTGACAATCCCTCCGTCACGGCTGCGCCGTGCCACCTCCCTTTACACAAGGGAGGCTTTGACCGCTGCGGCGGGGACGCGCCGATGAGGGCATCGGCCCCTACATGGTGCGGAGGAAGAAGGAGAGCAAGCGGACAAAATGACGCGGAGAAAAACAAACAGGGCGCGGAG
>ENA-UESC01000600-UESC01000600.1-human-gut-metagenome-genome-assembly--contig:-NODE-600-length-33497-cov-5.245751_pt1 | contig 33497 bp, 36 predicted proteins | sample MGYA00242998_ERZ507999 | MGnify/ENA primary metagenome ERZ507999 (study PRJEB26167, sample SAMN06115465) | human gut metagenome | host: Homo sapiens | place: China:Hubei | collected 2016-04-27 | study... | reverse complement strand
GTCGAGCCAGGCAAAGCCACGGCCGAAGAGCTCCGCTTTCAGCTTACCATCCAAAAAGAACAGATTGAATTTCAGCGCAACAAATACGAGCAACTGGGTGCTGCCTACAAAAATATACGTAGCTTTATGCACGACACCAAAAAGCATCTGTTTTATATTGAAAATTGTGTTACTGAGAAAAAATATGACGATATAATCCCTTATTCTAAAGAGATTATGCACGACCTCGAATCACGCTATTGTACTATTAATACAGGAAATCTCGTTATAGATGCCTTTGTAAGCAACCTGCTGCTTCAGACAAAAGCCCAAGGTATCACTCTGCACACCAATCTGAAATTTGACAAAGCCACTATTCCTGTCAATGATTATCACCTGACTATCATTCTCGGAAATCTGCTTGATAATGCGCTTAATGCCTGCCGTGGACAAATCGGAGCAAATATCAAGGTTGCGGTAAGAACTGTAGACGGCACCTTTACCATACACGTTGCAAACACATATGTGATTGCAGATCCTGACAAGGCACCTGATGATTTTGAAAAAATAGATTTTATTCACGGATATGGTCTGAAAAATGTAAAGGACTCAGCCGAGGCATGCGGTGGTTTCTGCGTGATCAATCACGAAAATGATATATATTCCGCCACCGTTATAATACCTGTTCTGAATCCTTGAATCAATTCATCCACAAAAAGGATGAACTATCCCTCTGAAATCTGACAAACGACACGATTTTCTATAACACCTTCGAACCATTTGCCGTAAGCTTAAAGGTTGCACCTAGCACCTCTGCTGCGCCACGGCACATCATCATTCGACCCAGGAAAATTTCAAAATACTCATACATAGAGCAGATTTTCGTATCAATCTGCAGATTAAGCGCTATGACTTTTTTATCCATATTTATCTTAAGAGCTGCATCTGTTACTGCATAATTTACCCTGTCGTGTATATCAAAATTTTCTTTTGCCTTGTTCCTTACACGGTTTCTGCGCACATCGGTTTTATCTGCTATGATGAGTGCTGCTGAAATAGGATCCGTTGCCCCTCCGGTTGACTCATCATGATGTCCTATCGCAGACACAACAGTTATCCTATCCTTCAGACTCATATCTGTTTCTTTGAGTATCTCGTTTGCCAGTATTGCACCATATTCCGCATGACGGCTTCTGTTTACCACATTTCCGATATCATGCATAAATCCCGCGATTTTTACCATTTCAATATCAGATTCGCTGTAACCGAATTTCTTTAATATATATGCTGCTCTTTTGGCTACCATTGTGCAATGAGCTGCCGAATGGTCTGTAAAGCCCAATACTCCAAGGTTTTCATTCCCTTTCTTTAAACATTCACAGACCTCCTTATTCTTTTTTATCTCATCGTATGTCAAATTATTGCCTCCTGTTTTGTTACTTAATCATAAATTATAGTCTGCTTTTCATAAAAATATTCGTACATGTTTTGTAATCTTTATTTCTGCACTTATAAGCGTAACAAATAATTGAAAATATATTGAGGTGGCTGTGTAAAATTTGTGAGAAATTTTCTATTTACTATTGATATATTTTGCATTGACATATTTTCTTCCTTTATGCATATATTTGACTAAAAAATATGCAGATACTCAATAAGTATCTGCACATTTTCTAAGTAATATTATGCATTAAAGGTTCAAAAGGTATTTTACCCTATCGTATAATAATATACGCTGTATATGCCGCATACATTAGCAGCATGATGATACCCTCGCCTCTTTTTATCTCACGTTTTGTCCATGCCATAATCCACACGATGAGCGAAAATACCACAAGAACGATAATATCTATGATATTTTCCTGTATGAATGCTATCGGGCTGATGGCTGATGCAATTCCAAGCACCATGAGTATGTTGAAAATGCATGAGCCGACTGCATTTCCGAGTGCCATATCGACCTCATTTTTTCTGGCTGCGACTATTGATGTCACAAGCTCCGGAAGCGATGTTCCGATAGATACGATGGTCAGTCCGACGAGTGTCTGGCTCATTCCAAGGTCAATCGCTATGCGGCTTGCACTGTCTACTACGACATCTCCGCCTACTGCGATGCCGACAGCTCCGATTAGAATGAAAATCACTGCTTTTGGCATTGAGATGAGAGGTATCTCATCGACCTCCTCATCTGATGACTGCCTGTTCTGCTTTAATGTGTGTCTGATAAGGTAGATAATATATCCTGCAAAGCAGCCGAGCAGTATTATTCCGTCCACTCTGCCGAGTGTCATGCCGATTGTTCCCATGACAAGAAGTAAAATGGCACATATCATCGAGAATGGGAAATCCCTTTTTAATGATGCTCCGTCCACCACTACCGGTGTCATCAAAGCGCACACGCCGATTACTACCATAAGGTTAAATATGTTTGAGCCTGTCACGTTGCTGACTGCAAGCGTATTGTTGTGTGCTATGGATGCTGCCACACTGACCGCTGTTTCAGGAAGCGAGGTTCCCATCGCAACAATTGTCAGTCCAATGATAAGTGACGGCACCTTGAAGCGCTTTGCCACGCTTGAGCTGCCCTCCACGAACAGGTCTGCGCCCTTTACCAAAAACACAAAGCCCACTATGAGGCTAAGCAACACCACTATAAACGGTGCATTATTGATGAAATTTTCCATGTTGATTCCTCCGTTTTTTATTTTTTAAAAGCTTATAATTCCCAGGTGTTCAAGCAATATCTTCACACCTATGAGTATGAGAATGATTCCTCCGGCTATCTCTGATTTCTTTTTATATTTATTGCCGAAAAAGTTTCCGACTATAACACCGATGATTGAAAGCACAAAGGTGGTAAGTCCGATGATTGCAATAGCCCAGTAGATGTTTAAATTGTCATAGGTAAATGCAAACATGATTCCGACTGCCAGCGCATCGATACTTGTCGCAATTGCAAGCAGAAACATCTCCCCCTGGTTGAGCGCCAGGTCTTTTTGTCCGACCGCGTCATCATCCTTTTCCCTGACTGCCTCATAAACCATCTTGCCACCGATAAATCCTAACAGGATGAATGCTATCCAGTGGTCAATGCTTGTGATGTACTTCTCAAAGCGTATGCCCAGCATATAGCCGATAAACGGCATGAGTGCCTGAAATCCTCCAAAATACAGGCCAATTGTCAGCGCCTGCTTTCTGTTTACCTTTGTCATTCCAAGTCCCTTGCAGATGGATACTGCGAAGGCGTCCATTGACAAACCTACTCCTATGAGCAGGATTTCAATAAATAATACCATATTTTTCTCCCTTTTGCCTAGTGTGCGGCGATTAATTTCTCACGGATAAGCATATGAAAAAATGAGACCCTCGCATGCAGACACGAAACCTTATAAAGCTATAATTATATGGCTTATATAGCTTTATTGTGTGCTGCATACTTGAGTCTCATTCTTTAATGTTTGCCAGGTCTATTGACCGGTCTGTTGACAAACCACGTATATGTAATGATACGCGAACTACTCCCTCAGAGGTAGTGTGTATTTAATTAATCGCCTTTGCTTCTAAAAAAATATATCAAATGACATGGGCTGTGTCAATGTATTTTACCGCTAATTTTTGTACGGAATGGCTAACTTTTTAAAATAATCAAAACTACCCGGAACATTTTTTACAAAACAAATTTTATACAGACTTACACAACTAATTATTTTAAAATCATGGTTGACACGAAAAACAACATGTGATATGTTTACTACGACAGACATAGTATGACACTCGTAGTATGTTACTCGTAGTATTGAATAATTTTAAGATGAAATTAAACACTTGATACAGGAGGTGAATAATGCTCAATATAAGCAGCGATGTCATCCGCGGATACAACGATACCATCATACTCTACCTGCTCCTCGACAGACCATCCTACGGCTACGAGATTTCAAAGCAGATAAAGCTAATATCCGAGGAAAAATACGTCATAAAAGAAACAACTCTCTACTCTGCATTTACCCGCCTTGAGAAAAACGGTTATATCACATCATTCTCTTCGAGCGACAATGCAAGCGGCAAAAGGCGGACCTACTATCAGATTACCGATGCCGGCAGAGAATATTACAGGATGAAATGCGAGGAATGGAAGCTGACACTTGATGTAGTAAGCAAATTCATACGATTTTAAAGGAGACATTTTATGGAAACTATAAAGAATTATCTGGAAAATATGTTTTCGCACCTCCCGAATACCCCCGAGGTGCAAAAAGCCAAATATGAGCTCTATCAGATGATGGAGGATAAATACAACGAATTAATATCCGAGGGCAAATCCGATAACGAGGCCATAGGAATCGTCATATCAGAGTTTGGAAACCTTGACGAGCTCGCCGACTCACTCGGCATCAAAAGCTTCGTGGATCCCAGTCAGCAATGCCTGCCGCCAAAACACTCTCCCGCGAGACTGCAGCTGCATTTCTCATGGATTCAGCAAAGCACGCATATCTCACTGCCTTTGGAGTGCTGCTTTGCATAATCGCAAGTCTTGGACCGATATTCAGCGAATGCATTCCGCGTTCACTCGCTTCACCGGACGCATCTGATGCAATCGGCATTACCTTCCTGTTCCTGTGTGTCGCAGTGGCAGTCGGCTTCTTCATTTTTTCAGGCTCTATCTCATCCAAGTGGAGCTACCTGAAGCAAGAGCCTTACTGCATAGATTTTGAGACGGCAAACTGGGTCATCGAGCGAAAGGAAAGCTACCGCTCCACACATGCGATGCTTTTAACAGTGGGTATCATGCTCTGCATACTCTGCGCAGTGCCGGCAATCATAATCAGCTCACTGAACACCAAAAGCACCTTCGCAGACTCACTTTCAGGCGGACTCGTGCTCGTGTTTATAGCAATCGGTGTATTCATGATAGTATTCACAAACATGAAGAAATCAAGCTTTGACAAGCTTCTTTCCCTGAACGGAGCACAGACTATGGGCGGTAATTTTGCCAATTCACACGATGGCAAGGTGCACTATGAACCCCCTGTTGTGGCTGCAATCATGTCAGTCTACTGGTCAACTGTCACATGCATTTATCTATGCTGGAGCTTTATTACCTTTGACTGGGGTATCACATGGATTATCTGGCCAATAGCCGCAATCATCAATTCGCTGGTGGAAAACCTGCTCGGCGATAAACATGGAAATTAATGGAAACCAAGACAGTCAAAAATGTGTGTAGCATATTTTGAATAATCACAAAACAAATTATGCAACAAGATAATTCAGAAATGGAGACAAGTCATGAAAAAAAATATATATCTAATAATAATTACAATAATTACCGTGGTCTGCATCATCGCCGGGAGTCTCTACCATATCGGGGGCTTTGCCCTAGGCCTGTTTGACAATCTGATTCCGCGCTCAGACAAGTCTCTCGGAAACGTATGCACGAAGGAGCTTTCAGTCGATGAATTTTCAAACCTGGTATTTGATACAACCATATCGACCATCAACGTGAAAACCGGTGACAGCTACATGGTCTCATACAAATGCAACAAGCGACTGGTTCCAAAGATTAAGAGCTCCGGCGATACCCTCACAATATCCCAAAGCAAAGGAGCCAACTACAGAAGAAACACCACGAGTGAAATCACTGTTACCATTCCTGAGGGCGCAGCATTGAACAAGCTCTCCTTTGATACCGGTGTAGGCGAGGTAAACCTTAATTCCCTGACCGCAGCTGATGCTGAATTTGACACCGGCATAGGCGATTTATATGTCACAGACTGCATCTTCGCGACATGTGATGTGGATGGCGGAACCGGCAATCTTAGCTTTGAAAACTGTGCCTTTGACGAAATGGATATCGACGGCGGTACAGGTAACATCACTGTGACATCCTCACAGTCACTTGACAGTTACATGATGGACCTGGACTCAGGTACAGGCGATATCACAATCAACGGTAATGACTATAATGATGAGTATGAGGTAAATGAGCATGCCAAAAAGCACCTGGTTATCGACTCGGGGCTTGGGGATATTGAGGTGAAATATTAAATTAAACTTTTCACTTTTTATTGTCCATAAACTGCGGCTCCATATATCCGGTTCCTGACATGGACTTGTAGTAGCGGCTTGCGGCCTGCGTGCCGACACGCACCTCGCGGGCCTGCTTCTTTATGGATGCAAATTTCAGAGTCATGAGATCCTTGTTGCGGGCCTCCTGACTCTGTATTTTTACGCTCTTGTCCGTGATACTGCGGATATGCTCCTGCATGGTGCGTATCTGCTCCTTGTAGTCCTCTTTGTGACCATTCAGTTCTTCCTTTGTACGTTCAAAAAGCTTCTCAAAGCCTGAGTCTAAATTATTGAGCTGGTCAATGAGCCTGCTCTTTGCCTCAACTACATCGTCGAAGTCGTCAGGTGTAAGCTGTGGATCCTCGAGCTGGTTCTTCTGCTTGATATCAAGCTCTATTATCTGGTCGAGTACCTGCTCCTTTTTCTCCAGGCTTTGTATCATTATATCTATGTATGTCTGTTCCATTGTGTTCTCCCTGTATTTCCAATTGTTTTAACTATAAGCATCTCTATGATAGCACAAAACGCACAAACAAACTAGCTTCATGCTGCTGTCTCTGCGTTTTGTTTAAGTTAAAAACTCTCTATAATCCCTGTCGGTGATTTATGATACATTTATCTATGACACATGCAGCTTATTTCCGTTGCATGTGGCCTGCATGACCTCTTTCCACGCGTCACGCATAGTGCGCAGGTGCTCAAGCACCTCCTCAAGAATCTCCTTGTCCTTCTTTATGTTTGCCTCGACAAGACGTCTGTGAAGATATGTATATACATTGTTAAAATCCTTTGATACCGGATATTTGTCATCAAGTGTGGACTGGAACTCTTCTATGATACGCTCAACCTTGCGGATGTTTGTGTGAGCCTGCTGGATATCCTCCTTCTCCACTGCCATGATTGCAATATTGCAAAATTTGATTGCACCATCATACAGCATGAGTGTAAGCTCTGCCGGCGATGCAGTCATGATTTTGTTGTTTGCATATGCTGCGTATGCTTTATTTTGTAACATAATATACCCTCCCTGGTATCTTTTTATGAGAAGTAGCTGCTAATTGAGCTCTGTGTGCTGTTGAGCTTGGTCATAGCTGACTCCATCTGAGTAAACTTGTTGTAGTAGTAATCCTCACGATCTGAGATTTTTTTCTCCCATTCCTTAATAGTCTTGGTGTAGTTAGTGTACTCTGTCTTCATCTGCTTGTCATTGTAGATGGTAAATGCTGAGCTCAAATCTGTAGACTTCATCTTGTCACCGATTGCACTATACAGATTAGTTGAAAGCTGCTGCATAAACTGCATTACCGTATCCGGATCATCGTTTATAGCTGCCATGAGCTTATCTGTCTTGCCGGATGTATTGACGTCATCCTCATCACCATCAATGTGATATGCATTCTGCTCATTCTCCGCTGCATTCAAAAATCCAAGTGTACTGATTCCAAAGCTTGAGAGCGAGTACTTCTTGCCGCCTATCTCAACTGATGACATCATGGCTGTCTGCATTGCTGTCATTACACTGCCAAGTGTAGAATCCCTGCGAAGCAGAGAGTCCTTAATCTTTGTCTCCCACTTCTCAATCTCTTTATCAGACATCTGATCCTTTTCATCATCCGTGAGCGGCTCGTAGCTTCCTGCTGAATCAGCATTATATAGCTTCGTCATCTCGTTGATGATGTTGTTGTATTCTGTCAGGAAATCCTTTACCTTATCATATACACCCTGTGTATCTGTGCTGGTTGTAATGCTTATAGCACTGTCTCCGGTCTCAGCAAGTGCCTCGATTGTCAGTCCATTGATTGAATAGCTGTTACTGTCACCTGTATATTTTACACCGTTCAGCTCAATCTCCGAATCCTGTCCTGCGACCTTCTTCACCTGTGAATTGAAAAGTGCCTTATTCTGAAGCGTGTATGCAGTGTTTACCCTGTCAAGCAGGTCGTTTAGCGCCTGTGTATACTCAGCTGAATCCTTCTGCTTTGAGGCAAGCTCCTTTACAATATTGCTATCTGCTGCTTTTTTTGTGTTGGCCTCTGCGGCCTCCTCCAAAGCGTTTGCTTTATTTACAAAGCCGTCAGTCTCGTTTCCGTTTCCTGCTAAAAGCTGCTCTACGGCTTCCTTTCCATTGCCTGCATAAGCATTCTGAATAGCCTTGGTGAGGCTTGCAACCGAGTACTTGTCATCGCTTCCTAGCACTTCGTCCTTTGAATTCTCAAATGCCTGAACTGACGCAAGAGCCTCATCGTATGAGCTTTTAGTCTTTTCATCCATTGACTTGATGATTGTGTCATACGCTACTGAAGCTGACTCTATGCCAGTCTTGTTTACGGCATCTGCCGCAATAGTGTACTCGGTCTTTTGTGAAACAGTGATGGAATCAGTTTTATCAGCTGTGCCATCTTCCTTTTGCAGATAGTACTTGCCGTCTGCCTCGTCCTTTTTGTAAGTCTTATCACCGACTTTCAGTGTTGTATCACCATCTCCTGTAGGTACCGCTTCAAGCTCCTTGCCATCAGCGTCCGTATAAGCTGTCCTCGTAGATTCTGTCACATCATAGTACGATGTGGTACCCTTGTCCGTATCAGCAACAGCTGCAATATAGTGGCTATTGTTGTCGCTGTCAATATACTTATAAAGAGTGTTACCCTTTGTATCGGTCAGTGTGGTCTTTGTATATGTATCATAGCTGTCACCATTCTTTGAAATCAATGCGCCATCACGAGATGAGCCAAGCTTCTCAAGCAGCTTCAGCTTATCACTATCTCCTGCATTGTTTGCATCGAGCTTCTCATAAATGCCCTGAAGTGTGGCATATGAATAGCCATAATTTACGGCATTCATAAGATTTTTGCTCTGCGCATTCATCTTCGCTGCATCTGTGGTCAGATTGTTGTAGCTTGCAACAGCTGCCTCGATTTTGGCCTTGGTCTCATCGTCTGAAACTCCATGTAAAGCTGCATACTCATCATATGGATTGGATGAATAAGTACCTGCTGTGGTCTTTTCACCACCATATGCTATTCCCAGGCTATAAAGTGCTGATGCTCCATCTATATTGCTGCCGGTTATGGTAAAATCGTTTGCCACGCCTGTCTTTTTTGAGCTGATATAAAATCTCTTGTAGCTTGAATCGTAGTTTGCATCAAGCCCCGCATTCCTGAGTTCCTTTACCACGTCATTCATGGTTGATGATGCGCTGAGCGTGATGGACTTGGTCTCGTCGCCCATCTTTACCTCAAGCTTGGCATCACCACCTGTGTAACCGAGCTGGGCAAGTGTAGTTTTCTCACTGTCTGCCTTAATTTCTGCTCCGGTCATATATCCGGCCTTTGCCATCTGCTTGATTTTCAGCGACTGTGTGCCGCTTGGTGCACCGGAGCCTGCCTTTACTGTGGCCTTGGTAGTATCCGAAACTGATGTCTTCTTTAAGTTGTATGCTGTAGAAAATCGCAGATTGGAAATATTGCTGTACAAGCTGTACACCTTGGTATTAAGGGATTTCCACGCATCCTGTGTCCACTCAAGCTTAGTCTGCGCCTTCTGATATTTCTCTTTTCTTGTGGTATATGACGATACCATTGCCTTTACAATAGAATCTGTATCCAGGCCTGATGTCATTCCCGATAATCTGATTGCCATGGTGTCCTCCTATCTCTTCTCATCTACCATGAGTCCTGCCATCTCCCAGACCTTCGCTATCATGTCGAGCGTCTTCTCCGGCGGAAACTCCTTGATGACTTCCTTTGTCTTCTTATCAACTATCTTTATTGTCACGCGGTTAGTCTTCTCATGGATGCCGAACACTGCCTCCGACTGGTCAGCCAACGCGCTCTTGTTGATATCATCCACAGCCTTTTTAAGCTGTGCATTGCCCTTGTCGAGCTGTCCTGCCTGCGCCTGTCCCTGCGCTCCGGCATCACCGGCTGAATCACCGCTTGCTTCCTTCGTATTCATCGCCTGAATATTCCTTGCGATGCTGTCAGACACGACCTGATTGTCCGCACTTGACACCTCTGTCCTTCCCTGTGCCTGTTCCTTTATCTGTGCAGTTGATGTACTTCCCTGATAGACCATTCCTGCACCTTTGATTGCCTCTATTGCCATCTCTAACACCTCCGTGTGAAAATATGTTGCAATTGACTGTTGTTCCTACCCTATTCTAAGGAATATATCGGATGAATTGCGGGAAAGTTTATAGCTTTCTTCTCTTTTTAAGTATAAAGAGATTTTGAAAAATCCCGGCCCACATCAGGATACTTAACTATATCCTATGATGTGAGCCGGGATGGATTGTCTCTTTATTCTTTTTGTGTTTTAGTCTTAATGCTCCAGATTTGCAAACTTTGTGTACTCAGGCAGCCATGCGAGGTTTACGGTGCCGATTGGACCGTTACGCTGTTTGGCGATGATGATTTCTGAGATACCCTTGAGCTCGGTGTCCTTGTTGTAGTAATCGTCACGATAGATGAACATGACGACGTCGGCATCCTGCTCGATAGCTCCTGACTCTCGAAGATCAGAAAGCATAGGCCTGTGGTCGGGACGCTGCTCTACGGCTCGTGATAGCTGGGAGAGTGCCACCACAGGGACTGAAAGCTCTCTGGCGAGCGCCTTAAGTGAACGCGATATGTCTGAGATTTCCTGCTGACGCGATTCTGAGCCTCGTCCTGAGCCTGTCATGAGCTGCAGGTAATCGATGATGACGAGCTTTAAGTCGTGCTCAAGCTTGTATTTACGGCACTTGCTTCGAAGCTCTGATATGCTGATACCCGGAGTGTCGTCTATGATGAGCTCGGAGTCTCCGATGATTCCGGCTCCCTCGACCAGCTTTTCCCAGTCGGCATCAGACAGATTTCCTGTACGCAGTGCCTGCGCATCTACCTTTGATTCGAGTGAGAACAGACGGTTTACGAGCTGCTCCTTCGACATCTCGAGTGAGAATATGGCTGTACACAGATGTGCATGAAATGCCACATGCTGTGCTATGTTGAGCACGAAGGCTGTCTTTCCCATTGACGGACGGGCTGCCACAAGCACGAGATCTGACGGCTGAAGTCCCGCTGTCCTGTAGTCAAGGTCTATGAAGCCTGTAGGGATTCCTGTTACTGTGCCCTCCTGCTGTGCTGCTTTTTCGATTTTCTCGAGGGCATTCATGACCACAGTACGGATTGGCACGTAGTCACCTGTCTGCCTTGTGGAAAGCAGCTCAAATACATCGTGCTCTGTCTTGTCGAGCACGCTCTCGAGCGATTCCTTGCCGGCGTAGCACTCGTTCTCTATGTCCTCTGTCACATGGATGAGCTTTCGCTTTATGGCATTTTCTTTTACGATATTGGCATAGTACTTGATGTTGGCAGAGGTCGGCACACTGGTGACGAGAGTTCTCACAAAGTCAAGGCTTTGTATTTCCTGCGGCACATCCTTTTCCTTTAAACGATTCTGGAGTGTGACGAGATCTACAGGCTGCCCCTCTGTAAAGAGCTCAACCATGGTCTCAAATATGATGCCGTACTGCTGATGATAAAAATCCTCCTTAAGGAGCATCTCGCTGGCGGTCACTATGGCATCCTTGCTCATAATCATGGAGCCGACCACGGACTGCTCTGCCTCAAGGCTGTTTGGCATTATTCGTTTGATTAATGCTTCTTCCAAGGGGATTCCTCCTATCCTTCAACTACTGATACTGTAAGGTTTGCTGTTACCTTTGGATGAAGCTTGACAGGCACCTCATAGTTTCCGAGTGCTTTGATTGACTCGTTAAGCTGCATCTTTTTCTTGTCGAGCTCTAAGCCATGCTGCTCCTTTGCTGCAGCCGATATCTCCTTGGTGGAGATGGAGCCGAAGGTCCTGCCGCCCTCTCCTGAGCGCAGCTTTACTACTACCTTTGTGTTCTCTACTACCTTTGCGAGTGCAAGTGCACTCTCGTAGTTTTCCTGTGCCACCTTGTCAGCGTGCTGGTTCTGAAGCTTTAAGTCATTTAAGTTCTTTGGAGTAGCCTCTACTCCGAGCTTTTTAGGTATGATATTGTTTCTGGCGTAGCCGTCACTTACGTTTACTATCTCGCCCTTTTTGCCTAATGGTTTTACGTCCTGTAATAAGATTACTTTCATTCTTCTATGTCTCCTTCTTTTAGCATTTCATCCAGTGTATCCTGTATCATGCGCTTTGCCTGCACGATAGTAACGCCTGTCAGCTGCGCGCCTGCCACATTTAAGTGTCCGCCACCGCCCAGCTTCTCCATGATTATCTGGACATTTATCTCGTCGATTGAACGAGAGCTGATATAAATCTTGTCATTGTACTCCGTGAGCACAAATGATGCCTTGATTCCTATGATGTTTAGCAGCTCATTTGCTGCCTGTGCACCGACGATTGTCGGGCTCTCCACATTCTCGCTAGGGCATACCGATATGGCAAACGAGCCCCTGTATACCTCTGCATGGCGTACTGCCTCGGCTCTTGCCTTGTAGCATGCCATGTCATTTCTAAGCATCTTTCTGACGCGTGTTACCTCTGCACCTGAGCGCTTCAAAAAGGCTGCCGCCTCAAATGTACGCACGCCTGTCTTCGTCATAAAGTTGTTGGTGTCGATGAGGATTCCTGCGTAGATGCAGTCGGCCTCTGTCGCATTAATCTTGACTCCGTCGTTGAAGTACTGCAATACCTCTGCTACCATCTCACACGCACTTGATGCATACGGCTCGATATATGAGAGTATAGGATTCTCTATTATCTCGCTGCTTTGTCTGTGGTGGTCAAATACGACTATCTTTCCAGTCTTTCTGAGGAGCTCAGGGCACTCTGTGTAGCTTGGCCTGTTGGTGTCCACCACCATGACAAGAGTATCCTTGCTCACCATCTCAAGAGCTTCTTCGCTGTTTATAAACATATCCGCCGGGTAGCCCTTTGCCTCTGAAAATGTCTCCATGAGAGGTCTGACTGAGCTTGTCGGGTCATTTATTACTATCTGTGCCTTTTTGTCGAGATTCTTGGCTGCACAGTATATACCTATGCCTGCTCCAAGCGAGTCTACATCTGTGATGCTGTGGCCCATGATAAGTACGTTCTCACAGGTCTCAATGATTTCCTGAAGCGCCTGTGCCTTGACTCTTGCCTTTACCCTTGTCTTGCTCTCCACCTGCTTTGACTTGCCGCCAAAATACAGGATATCGTCATGATCCTTTATAACTACCTGATCACCGCCTCGTCCGAGGGCCAAGTCTATGGCATTTCGCGCATATACGTAGTTTTCATTATACTTATCGCTCTTTATACCGATTCCGATACTGAGCGTGACCGCCATCTCGTTGCCGACCTTTATAGCCTTGACCTCGTCGAGCACCTTGAACTTGTCCTCCTTCATGCTGTCAAGGTACTTGTACTTGAACACCACGAAGTATTTGTCGTTTTCTATCTTTCTGACAAGTCCGTCATACTTGGCAAAATACTGGTTTACACGCCTGTCGATAAGTGCAACGAGCAGTGACCTCTTTACGTCCTCTATGCTGTCGAGTGCCTCATCATAGTTGTCAATATATACAAGCGCTGAGACCTGCTTCTGCTCTGTGATTTCTTTCTTGCAGTGATAAAGCTCCGACTCATCAAATACGTACAGCGCCGTCAAAAACTGGTCTGCTTCATTTGTGTCGATTATCTCATTTTCCTCTGCGATAGAGTTGAAATATATTCGCTTGACGGACAGACGGACTATGCTGTCCTCCTCCTCATTTACTATCTTGAAGTCTGTCGGCGCATCACTCTTGGTGAGAAGCTCTCTGGTCACTGTCGGAAAAAGTGTCGTGATGGATTTGTGATATTTTTTATCCACACCCATTAGCTCTGCGAATTTGTCATTTACCCAGAGTATCTTGCCGGAGTATTCAAGCAGGGCATACGGCACCTCAAACTCATTAAGCAGCCTCTTCTGCACCGATGAATACTGTGTTGCAAAGCTTATCAGCTCATTTGCAACGACTGATTTGCTTCTGACATACAAAAACAGCACAAGCGCAAAGTAAAACACTGTAAAACCTACCATGCCATAGCCAAGCCTTCTGTCATAGCGCAGTGCTATTCCGTCAGCACATATCCACACAAACGTCAGATATAGCGGCCAGCACATGTAGCTTTTCAGCCTGCCCTTGAATTTTATTTTTTTCTTCATTTTACTCTCCTTATCCCCGGTGCGTTGCGCTAATGCTGCCGGTGCAACGGTTGCGGTTTCGAGAATGTACTATAAATTAATAGTTACCGGCCACACCTTTGTGCAGCCCGCATCGATTGATATACCTACTAGAGAGTATACCACTTTGTGGGGATTATTCCTAGTACTATATTTATCAGTTTGGAATTACAGTAGTTCAGGGCAATCCTGTGTAATCTAAGCACAATTCTATGCAATCTAAAAAGCACCGCATATATCTGATATTGATATGATACATGCGATGCTTTTTGTGTGCTCTCATCTTCCGGTATTCATTTTGATTAAATATAATTACTTCTCAGTCTTATCCGCAGCTATCTCTGCAATTGACTTTGTAAGACCTGCAATCCCCTGAATCTCTGAAGGGATGATTATCTTTGTAGCCTTGCCGTCTGCGGCCTTGGCAAATGCCTCTAAGCTCTTTATCTGGAGTACTGCGTTATCCGGATTTGCCTCCTTCAACATGCGAAGTCCGTCTGCATTGGCCTGCTGTATCTTGAGGATAGCCTCTGCCTGACCTGCTGCCTCCTGGATTGTTGCCTCCTTCTTTGCCTCTGCGCGAAGGATGGCTGCCTGCTTTTCAGCCTCGGCATCGAGGATGACTGACTCTTTATTTCCCTCTGCAACAAGGATTGTTGATTTTTTCTCACCCTCTGCACGAAGAATGGCCTCTCGTCTCTCACGCTCTGCCTTCATCTGCTTCTCCATGGCATCCTGGATGGCCTTTGGAGGTATGATGTTCTTGAGCTCGACACGGTTTACCTTGATGCCCCATGGATCTGTTGCCACATCGAGTGTTGCGCGCATCTTGGTGTTGATTGTCTCACGGCTGGTGAGTGTCTCATCAAGCTCTAAGTCTCCGATGATGTTACGAAGTGTTGTAGCTGTGAGGTTCTCAATTGCCATGATTGGATTCTCTACTCCGTATGCATAGAGCTTTGGATCTGTAATCTGGAAATATACTACAGTGTCTATCTGCATTGTTACATTATCCTTTGTGATTACAGGCTGTGGTGGGAAATCTACCACCTGCTCCTTTAAGATGACTCTCTTTGCTATTCTGTCGATAAATGGCACCTTGAGGTGAAGTCCTACGCTCCATGTGGTGAGATATCCTCCCAAACGCTCAATTACCATTGCGTGTGCCTGTGGCACGATTTTGATGCAGTTTACCAGTACTATAAGTACGATTACGAGTAACACTGCAAGTGCTATTAATCCTTCCATTTCCGGTTAAGCCTCCTTTACCCTTTTTACAATTAGTTTTACTCCGCTTATCTTTACTACCTCGATAAGCTCGCCTTTTCTTATGACCTGGGTCTCGTCCTGCGGTCTGACTGTCCACTCCTGACCGTTTACAACGGCTTTTCCCGTCTGCTTCATGCTGTCAGCATCCTCGGTGAGCACAGCTCTTTCTCCGACCAGACTGTCCACGTTTGTCTTCACTGTCCTGGAATTGATGTACTTCCCGGCCCATGGCTTTGTGAGAGCTAAAAGCACGACTGAAACGAGTATAAATGCAATTCCCTGAACCACGACATTGCCGCCAAGCAGTGCGATTATAAACGCTACAAATGAGCCTGCCGCAAACCATATGGATGTGAGCCCGACTGTCATAAGCTCAACTAAAACAAAAACTACGGTGGCTGCCAACCAGAAAACAATGTATGTATCCATTTGAACCCTCCCTTTTTATTAGTATTTGTTTTATATTCATTTTATACTATGTAATTTGATTATGCAACAAATATTAATTTTTTAATCATAAAACATTTTTAACCTAAAAAATCCCGACCACCATCCGGTAGTCGGGATTTATCATACATTTATCTTATTCGCAAACGTATGGCATAAGAGCAAGATGACGTGCTCTCTTGATTGCTACTGTAAGAGCTCTCTGGTGCTTTGCACAGTTTCCTGTGATACGGCGTGGAAGGATTTTTCCTCTCTCAGAGATGTATCTCTTTAATTTGTTTGTATCTTTGTAATCAATGACATTGTCTTTTCCACAGAATACGCAGACTTTTTTTCTTCTACGCATTGGTCTTCTCTTCATTGATGAACCATCAGCTGATTTATTGTAAGCCATTTTTGTTACCTCCTTGAATATTTGTCCTCGTGGACACTACTAATTGAATGGAAGCTCCTCGTCGATTCCGTCCGGAATGTTCATGAAGCCATCCCCAGCAGCCTGGCTAGGTGCAGGTCTGTCTGCCGGTGCAAATCCGCCTGCATTTCCTGATGCGGCTGATTTAGACTCTGCAAACTCTGCATTCTCAACCACGACGTCAGTGGTGTATACCTTCTGTCCGTCCTTGTTTGTATAGCTGCCGGTCTGGATTCGGCCCTCAACAACAAATTTTGTTCCTTTACGGCCAAATCTCTCAAAAAATTCTGCTATCTTTCCAAAAGCTACGCAGTTGATGAAATCCGTTGACTGCTCCTCTGCATTCTTGCTGTAGCGTCTGTCTACTGCAAGTGAAAATCTTGCTATTGCAAGTGAGTTGTCCCCCTGGGCATAGCGGATTTCTGCGTCTCTGGTTAATCTACCCATAAGTATTACTTTGTTCATAATACAATCTCCTATTTTCTTATACTATGCCTCGTCTTTTCTAACGCATAAGAAACGAAGAACATTGTCCATGATACGAACGTCCTGCTCGATTTCTGCTGGGACTGTTCCCTCAGCATCGAACTGGATGAAGTAATAAAAGGCCTCAGTCATGTGCTGAATCTCGTAAGCTAATCTCTTCTTACCAGCCTCCTCAACTTCTGTAACAGTACCGCCGGCACGTGTGATGTACTCTTTTGCCTTCTCGACTACTGCTGTTCTCGCATCATCCTCGATCTTTGCACTAACGACGAGTGCTAATTCATATTTGTTCATGCGAATGTTACCTCCTTTTGGTCTCTGGCTCATAAATCTGATTATGAGCAAGGAATTTTATATCACGAGTCTAGATAATAACATGAATCGTGGTACTTTTCAAGGGGTTTTTGCAATTTTTCTTTAATTTTTATTAGGTCGGGACATGCGCTGTTTCTATCTAACTAAGCCTGCTTCTTGGTGAGACCGCGGTCATTTTTCTCGACCAGCTTCCTTGGCACCATAACCTGGTGTCCGCAGCCCATGCATTTCAGGCGGAAGTCTGCTCCGACACGCATGATTTCCCACTCGCTACAGCCGCACGGATGCGGTTTTTTCAGTTTTACGATATCTCCTACTGCGTATTTATCCATTCTATATTCCTCTTCTACCTATGCCTGCCATTTAATATGCTGTGTATTATCCTCTGTTTACACCTCTATCTGCTCAAATACAGAGCCCAGTCCCTGCTGTATCAGAAGGTCTGCTCTTGCGTCCATCGGTGTGGTGGACTTGTTGATAAGCACGAGCTTATTTCCATTGTAATAGTCTATGAGGCCTGCCGCCGGATATACCGCAAGTGATGTACCGCCTACTATGAGCACATCGGCATGACTGATGCAGTAGATTGCATCCTCAAGCGTTTTCTGATTTAAGCCCTCCTCGTACAATACGACATCCGGCTTTACCGGACCGCCGCACTTTGGACATTTTGGCACGCCTGTCGAGTTGAGGATTTCCTCTGCGCTTACAAACTGCAAGCACCTCTCACAGTAGTTTCTCAGCACACTGCCGTGCAGCTCCATCACATTTTTGCTGCCGGCCTTCTGGTGCAGTCCATCTATGTTCTGCGTCACAACGCCCTTAAGCTTTCCTGCTTTTTCAAGCTCTGCAAGCTTGTAATGCGTGATGTTCGGCTCTGCATCAAGACAGAGCATCTTGTCACGGTAGAATCGGTAAAACTCCTGCGGATGCTTCCTGTAAAATGTATGGCTCAGGATGGTCTCTGGCGGGTAGTCATACTTCTGATTGTAAAGTCCGTCCACGCTTCTGAAATCAGGTATGCCGCTCTCGGTTGATACACCTGCTCCGCCGAAAAATACAATATTGTCCGAAGCCTTTATCCACTGCAAAAATGTTTCTACACTGCTGTCATTGTTACCCATATGTATCCATCCTTTCTTCTTTTCTTCTTTAAATTGCTGCCTATTATTTTTTGAGCCACACTTTTATAGCTTGCGCACCAGCTTGTCCACATCTGCATTCAGTCCAAGCACCATCACTGCATCGTCTGCCTTGAACACGTAGTCCGGCAGCGGAAGCACGCGATTCTTTCCGGCTTCCTTTACTGTAACGATATTTACATTGTATTTCTGGCGCACATTATTTTCCTTGATGCTCTTTCCTACCCAGCCTTCAGGTGGATTTATCTCGTAGATTGAGTAATCATCGTTTAATGCCACATAATCAAGCACATGGTTGGCGCTGTATTTCTTTGCCACTCTCTCTGCCATATCGCGGTCAGGATAGATAACCTCATCCGCACCGTTTCGAAGCAGGAACTTGGCATGCACATCCCTGTTTGCCTTGCTGATGACGTATTTTCCGCCCATCTCCTTCACGAGACTTGTTATCTCAAGCGAGCTCTGGAAATTGGTGCCGATGCATACAAAAATCAAATCGAAATTGTTGATTCCGAGTGCTTTTACTACCTGTGGGTCGGTACAGTCACCTATCTGCACCTTGGTCACGTCATAGATTAAATCCCTGACCTTGGCCTCGTCCTTGTCCATCACCATAATGTCATTTCCGTTTTTAATCAAATCCGCACACAGATGGTGTCCGAATTTACCCATTCCAATAATTAAAATTGATTTCATTGCGTTTCTCCTTATCCTTATCCAATGATAACTTTTTCCTCCGGAAGCTCTATATTGGCTTTATCCGGTCTATGCACAAACGAAAGCACAAAGGTCATGCTTCCGATTCTTCCACAATACATCATAATTATGATAATTATGCGTCCTACTGTATTTAAATCTCTTGTGATGCCTGTTGTCATGCCGACCGTACTGATTGCAGAGTATACCTCAAACAGTACATCGTCCATCTTCATATTGGATGTGGCAAGTATAGCTATCACCGCTGTAAGGCCAAGCACCAGATTGATGATAAGCACCATTCCGGCCTTTTTGATTACCTCACTGCTTATTTTCCTGCCAAACACATTGCAGCCGTTGCTTCCTCTCATATAAGAAACAATATAGATTATCATGACCGCCATGGTTGTGGTTTTGATTCCGCCGGCTGTCGAGCCCGGGCTTCCTCCTATGAACATGAGCACTATAGTCAAAAGCTTGCTCTCCTGTGTCAGTGCTGCTGTGTCTACTGTATTGAAGCCTGCCGTTCTCGCCGTAACCGAGCCGAATAACGATGCAAATATGGCACCCGGTGTGTCCATGCCTGCTATGGTATTGTTTTTTTCAAAAATATACAAAAACAGTCCGCCACCGAAGACAAGTATCAGTGTGGTTGATATTACTATCTTGGCGTGGAGCGAGTATCTGCTAAGCTTAAACTTTTTGGTTCTGACCTCATTCCATATGGTAAAACCGATACCACCTATGATGATAAGCAGCATAATTGTGATATTGACTAACGGATCTGCGGCATATTTTGTAAACGATGAGTACTCCTCGTTTATGCCCATCAAATCAAAGCCTGCATTGCAAAATGCAGATATCGAGTGGAACACCGAGAAATATATGCCTCTTAATATGCCAAAATCCGGTATGAAGCGTATTGCTAAAAGCACCGCTCCTATGCCTTCGATAAGGAAGGTTCCCCTTATTATCATGCTGAAAAGCCTTACTATTCCACCAATCTCGAGTGCATTGACGCTCTCCTGCATCAGATCCCTCTGTCTGAGTCCTATTTTTTTGTGCAGAAGCATGGAAAATGCCACACCGATTGAGATGAAGCCCATGCCTCCTATCTGAATCAGCACCAGAATCACGAGCTGCCCTATAATACTCCAGTGTCTGAAAGTATCAAACACAACAAGACCTGTCACACAGGTTGCGCTTGTTGCCGTAAAAAGTGAGTCCAGGAAATTAGTCCATTGTCCGTCTCTTGAAGAAAACGGAAGGCTCAGCATTATTGCCCCTGATAATATTGTCAGAAAAAAGCCAACTGCGATGTATCTGAACTCTGTCAGGTTCTTATGTCGTTTTTTTATGTCATGTTTTATATCGTTCATATCCAATCCTAACTATTTGCTGCAGAATGTATTATTGTCAGCTTACAGAAGCTGTTTGTATATATCCCTCTTGCTGACACCCCTGTCCTTTGCCACGAGCTTCATGGCTTCCTTCCTGTCGATGCCCTGTGACTCATAGTGTGCCATATGCGCTTCAAGAGGCATGGCTTCCCAGCTTTCCTGCTGCTCCTTTGCTATTTCAGCCACGTTTCTGCCACAGATTACAAGCACATATTCACCTCTTGGCTCCTGTGTCCTTGAACGCTCCAAAAGCTCCGAAAATGTAGTCTGCACCTTTTCCTCGTGCTTTTTCGTAAGCTCCCTGCACACGGTAAGCTCTCTGTCCCCGAGCGCATTGTAAAGCTCTGTAACCGTCTTTATAAGATGATGAGGCGCCTCGTAGATGATGATTGTCCGGGTCTCGTTTTTAAGCTCCTCAATGACACGCGCGCGTTCCTTTTTATCCCTCGGCAAAAATGCCTCAAACGCAAACCTCCTTGTCGGCCTGCCCGACATGGTAAGTGCTGTAATGCACGCTGCCGCCCCGGGAAGCGAGGTAACAGGCACGCCCTCCTCGTAGCAGATGCGCACGATGTCCTCACCCGGGTCAGAAATGCCGGGTGTTCCTGCATCGGTGATGAGGGCTATATTTTTGCCCTCCTTAAGCTTTGCCACAAGCTGGTAGGCTTTATCTATCTTGTTAAACTCATGATAGCTCGTCATGGGTGTCTTTATCTCAAAATGATTGAGCAGCTTTATGGAGTTTCTCGTATCCTCCGCTGCGATGAGGTCTACCTCCTTAAGTGTGCGCAGCACACGGAATGTGATGTCCTCCAGATTTCCTATCGGAGTTGCGCACAGATACAGTGTTCCTGTCATATGATTCTCCTGTTATTTTCCGTTATTCCGGGGCTTATCGCCGTATATCTCATATATCTCATCCGTGTATACATTAGGCTCCTTGTATACAACTAACGGTTTTTCGATGGTGATACGGCTTTTGCCACCCTTTAGCCCCTCTATGAGCACCATGTTCGGCTCCCTGTCCGCGTAGGGATGTACGAGACGCATGCGCTTTGGCTCGATATGATATTTCATCATAGTGCTAAAGATCTCTGCCAGCCTGAATGGTCTGTGAACCATGTAAAAACGCCCATTGAATTTGAGCATTTTTGCGCTCTCCCTGACTATATCGTCAAGTGTACACCTGACCTCGTGGCGTGCTATCGTCATGGCATCGTCTGCATTTTTGATACCGTGCTGACCTATCATATACGGCGGATTTACCGTCACCACCTCCACGGACTCGCGCCCGAAAAGCTCTGAGGCATTGCACACATCGCCCTCTTCTATGGTCACTTTGTCCTCAAGATGGTTATATTTCACACTTCTTCTCGCCAGGTCAGCACACTGAGGCTGAAGCTCGAGCCCGCTGTAATGCTCTCCGTTATTCTTTGCCTCAAGAAGTATCGGAATCACACCGTTTCCGGTGCACAAATCCACAGCTTTCTCGCCGCGCTTTACCTTTGCATAGTCAGATAAAAGCACGGCGTCTATGCCGAAGCAGAACAGCTTTGGATCCTGTATGAGCCTATAGCCCTTGCGGCACAAATCGTCCAGTCGCTCATTACTGTGTATCAGTGCTTCCATTGTCTTTGTCCCTGTTGTAATCTTTATTATACTCTTTATTATAGTTTTTGTTCTTGTAATCCTTGTTGCGGTTGTATTTCTGCTTGTTTTGTCTGTTTTTGCCGCCCTTGTACGGCTTTTTGTAACCGTCCTTATTTTCTCTGCCGGCATTTGCAGCATTTACTTCATTTGTCTCATTTGCAGAAGCTTCCGCTGCCTCTATGTCCGCCCTGTACGGACGTCTTTCTCTGTTGTCACGCTTATCACGGCGCTCGCGATATTCATTTTTGTTGTCACGGTGTCCACGGTTTCTCTGCGGTTTCTCCTGTGACTTATCCTCCATCGTCTCGTCGCCGCTATCCTCGAGATCCTTGAGCTCGCGAAGCTCCTCCTCGGTGAGCTTTACATCCTTTTTCTGGCGCGGCTTTAAGCGCAGATCATCTACAGTGTACTCACGAAGCTCCTTCTCCTCGCCGTTGTCAATGACAACACGCACGAGCTGCCTGAGCACGCTGACTGACTTGACCTCTCCAATGATTCCCTCAGGTGTCTTGACCTTTTCTCCCACTGACGGCATTCTGCTGTTCAGATACTCATATGTATCCTGCTCATACTTGAGACAGCACATAAGCCTTCCGCACACACCGGATATCTTGGTCGGATTGAGCGAGAGATTCTGCTCCTTTGCCATCTTGATGGAAACCGGCACAAAATCCGCCATATAAGAATGACAGCAGAGCGGTCTGCCGCAGATTCCGATGCCTCCCATCATCTTGGTCTCATCCCTGACACCGATCTGACGAAGCTCTATTCTGGTGCGGAATACCGCTGCCAGATCCTTTACGAGCTCCCTGAAGTCAATTCTGCCGTCTGCTGTAAAGTAAAACAGCAGCTTGTTTCCGTCAAATGTATACTCTGCATCCACCAGCTTCATCTCAAGTCCGTGCTTGATGATTTTCTCCTTGCAGATGGCAAATGCCTCTTTTTCCTTTTCCTTATTTCTCTCAACCGTTTTCTCATCCTCGTCGGTTGCCACTCTGATGACAGGCTTAAGCGGTGAAACCACCTTATCATCATCCACCTCCTTCGGCGGAATGAGGACAGTTCCCATCTCTATGCCTCTTGCTGTCTCCACGATAACATGCATTGCCATGTCGAGGTCGAAATCAGCCGGGTCAAAGTAATATATTTTGCCTGCTGTCCTGAATCTGATACCAACTATTTTTGTCATGTGATTAGTTCTCCTTTATGGTCATAAGCAGCAGCTCAATTACCAGGTCAAAATTGACGTTTGCGTTAATTCTTATCTTCGCCTTCTCAAGTGCCTCAAGTATTGCCTCGATTCCCTGATAGGAATGCTTTGCTGCCTGTTTCTTTATATCATAGACCTCATCCTTGAATATGAGTCCGTTAACATCGTTTGTCGCCTTCATATACAGCACATCTCTGTACCACACCATAATCAGGTCAAAATAATCCTGCACCTTAAGCTTGTACTCAGCTATCTGCTTTACCGCTGCACCCAGCTCGTACAAATCTATGTCATCGAGGCGCTTTATAAGCGACAGTGCTGACTCCTTTAGCTCGTTGAACTCGTCTGATGAGGCGAGCTTAACAGCCTTTCCGACGATGCCCTGTGCAAATGCGGCACTGATATCTGCCTGATAATCCGGAATATGCTTTTCGTTCATCAGGTATGCCTTTATCACCTCGTCCTTTACCGACTTCATATTGAGTGTGATGCAGCGCGACCTGATGGTCTGCAGAAAGCTGTCTGCATTGGTGGTGAGAAGCATGATGACCGCATATGCCGGTGGCTCCTCAATGGTCTTTAAAAGCGCATTCTGCGCCTGCTGGTTCATTTTTTCAGCCTCATCCACTATGTAAATCTTGTATTTACTGCTGTACGGCTTTATCACTATATCGTTGTTGAGCTGTGTCCTGATGTCATCAACCGATATGTTGTTGGGCTTTTCATGACTGACATATATGATATCAGGATGATTGTGGTCATCTGCCTGATGGCACGATTTGCACTCTCCACAACCGTCTGTGCCCTCCTTCTCACACTGCAGTGCCCTGGCAAATGCCTCGGCTATCATCATTTTGCCGGACAGCTGTGGTCCGTTTATTATATATGCATGTGAGACCTTTCCCATTGATATGGCATTTTGCAGATGCTCTATTATCTGCTCATTTCCTACTATATCCTTAAATCCTGCCATAGCTGCTGCCTCCGTTTTAGTCTGCCTGTGTCTGTTATAGCTTTTATATCCTACGTGAATATATCAAGCAACAGTCCACGTATCTCTCCGATTCTTGCCAGTATGGACAGATGATCCTTCTCATCCTCCACCAGCTCTGATGCCAGCTCATCCAGATTGCTGTCTATCAGTCTTATTATACCATAAACTCTGTGTCTTCCTCTCCTGTCGAGGAAATTTTCTCTGGAAAATTTATGGGATCTGTAGACCACCTCATTTAAAAAATCCTTTATGAGCCCGCGATATCGCTTCATATCCCTGATGTCCATATGCTCGGCTATTCTGTTGCCCTGTGCTGTGATATCCTGCATCAGCGCATCTACCTTTGCCTGGAGATCAGCGTCTGTTATGGCGCTGGCCAGTGTGAATTTGAACGAGCCGTCACCGGCCTGTGTTTTTTGTGCATCAGGAACCTGTGTCACCTGATTTACTTCATTTACTCTGACTGCCATGAGGCTGCCTCCTTATTCGTTTCCGGTTACACTTATGTGCAAGCCGTAACCATTTTCTTGCTCTGCAATTAAGAACTCTGTCGTATGTATTCTGAAATCTCGGCAAGCACAGTGTCCATATCATCATTTATGAAGCGACGTGTAATCCCTGCCTCACGCAGCTTCTCCTCAGAGAAATCTGATGCGTCTGCCAGAAAACGGCGGCACATCTCCTCATATTTAGGCACCTGCTGCCCCTTTTCCCGGTGAATGGCGCGTATCAGACGGTCGCCGTCCTCCACCTCCACATAGATTGGCAGTACCTTGTCACTGCCAAAATAATCGCGTATCTTTGTGTAAGACTCCAGTGTTCCGACTGTCAGATAGCTTTTGCAGCGAAGGTCTATATTATCATCGTTTACCGTGAAATACTTCCACACGCCGTACACTGTATTGTACTCTCGAAGCTCTATGATGCGCCCCTGTGCACTGAGCCTTTTTACATCCTCTTCATTGCAGAAATGATAATCCTTATCCTGTGTCTCTCCGTCCCTTATCGGGCGCGTGGTATACGGGATAATCCTGCTAAGCATTAGGGAATCATCCTGCAGTATTTTGTTGTATATAGTGTCCTTGCCTGATGCGCTTTTTCCCATCACGCAGAAAATCTTACCCATCTGTAAACCTCTTATATTTTAATTAGTATAAATATGATTGTTTGCTATGTCAAACTGTTGCTTACAGCACCGCAACAAACTTCCACATATTGGCATCCGGATCAAAATACAGGCCATCCACTTCAAGACCTGAATTTACAGCCTTTATTACATCATCTATGAGCTTGTCGTTCATTATCTCTCCCGGCACCACAAGCGGTATCCCCGGCGGATATATATTTATAAAGGCACCGCTCACCTTCCCGCTTGCCTTAAAGGCATAGACCGCCTGATGGTCTGCATCATATGCATCATACATTTCCATTACGGCAGGCAGCTTTTGGTATATAGCTGTGTCCATTTTGACAGGAAAGTAAAATTGATGTACCACACCCTCCTGTTTTAATATATCATAAAACTCTTCAAAATCAGACTTATATTTTTCGAGCTGGCTGTCTATTTCAATCAAAGCATCCGCAAGCCTGTCAAAGCCCTCATCCGTATCCATGACAGATGCCAGCGCCAGTACATAATTGCCTGCTGCCATCTCAAGCTGCAGCTCATATTTTTTGAGCAGAAGCTCAAGCAGCGTATGTCCATTCATAGCCTCTTTCGTAAATATAATAATCTTTGATTCGTCAAAATCATATGCCTCATCGGCAGAAAAATCACTTTTTCTGACCACACTCAGATGCAAAAGTCCGCTGACTTTCTGATAAAACCGGTCAAGTCTGCTCCTAAGCTGTGCAAAGGCTGTCTCTTTATTATCGCGCACATAGTGTATGCAGCGCTCTATGCCTGTCATAAGCACATATGACGGTGAGCTTGTCTCATAAATGCCGAGAAACTTCTCCACTGCAGCTTCACGCATCCCACCCAGCAGCAAAAGCGCCGTCTGTGTAAATGCCGGAAGCGTCTTGTGCAGGCTCACTATGACCGCATCGGCCCCGAGCGCTATGGCATTTTGAGGGAAGCCGCCTCCAAAGCCAAAGTGCGCGCCATGTGCCTCGTCGACTATGAGTAAAGCTCCATGTGCATGTGCCACAGATGCGATTGCCGCCACATCGGAAACCACACCATCGTATGTAGGTGAGGTTATCACAACCGCTTTTATGTCGGGATTTTCATCAAATGCCACCCTTATCTGCGCCTCGGTTATCTGCCCTTGCAGCCCTGTCCGTGTAATTTCAGGGTATGTAAACACCGGATGAAGCTGCCTTAAGTAAAGCGCATGATATACCGCCTTGTGACAGTTCCTTGCTACAAGCACCTTGTCTCCCCTTTTTGTGGCCGCAGATATTGCTGCCAGTATACCGCAGGTGCTTCCGTTTATGAGAAAATATGCACGCTTTGCACCGTAAAGTGCCGCTGCCTCAGCCTGCGCCTCCTTTATAATGCCCTCAGCGTGGTGCAGATTGTCAAAATTGTCTATCTCTGTTATATCAATAGCATACGGGTCCAGCCCTGCACCTATATCACTGCCACGGCGCTTATGCCCCGGCATGTGAAACGGATAAATATTTGATTGTGAATTATTTATCAGTTCTTTTTCCATTTAAGTACCTATATATCCTTTTTAGCCCAGAAATCTTCCAAGCTCCGGCATCCAGTCATCATAAAATATTTCATCATTGCAGAACGCGCTCCAGACCGGTGTGAGGAAATCAAGTATCAAATCAAGCGTCTCCTCCCAGCCTGCATTCGCATATGCCCTCTGCTGTCGTGTCAGCCTCTTAAAATACTGCTCCCAGCGCCTTTTCATATACGCATAGCTGCGATAACCATACACCTGCTCAAGCCTGTGCATGCTCACTGTCTTCGGTTTATTTTTCGCTCTAACCTTAAAAATATCAATTATCTGCCTTCCGCTGACCGAATATCTCTTAAGTATCTCATATGCATCACCATATGGTTTCATATCGCTAACCAGCTCAAGCTTATCCATTATCTCAAACAGCTGTTCTCCGAGCCTGGATTCAGGCGAAAAAATACAAACATCTGCGTCTCCATAAAAGCTGTTCATAAAAACAATATTTTTAGTCATGGGAACTCCTGCATCCGCTTCATTAAGGCGCTCAAGCCTCACTGCAAACGGTACTTCCCCGCCATCACACATAGCGCTTAGATTCCACGTGTGTATCAGCGGCTGCATATCACTGGCATCCGGTTCATTAGCTGATACCTTTGCCGTCTGCTTAGGTAATTCTGCATTAGTCCATACCACATCACTGTGACTGTTAAGCCCTGCATTGCCTATAATGATATTGCGCAGTACATCAAACGGCGTACCATTATCCCCTGCCCTGCCACCGGGGCTGCCATATACATAATAAAACGCCAGCTTTTCTCCTGTTGCAAAATACGGCTTTTGAAGCCACAGCACTTTTCCCAGACCGGCATTATTTATGCGCCAGAGAAAATCCTGCTTCACGTACTGCCATAACACATCGCTGTACGATAATTTTTTCTCATCGCTTATATGTCTTAAATCTACCCTCACTACAACCATACTCCTATGAAGCTTTGCACCTTCTTTACCACGCGCCTCGCCCTTGCGTAATCCATGAGCACTGAAATATCCTTGTCCGTATCCGCTATGTATGACTGTACAGCTGCCTTGAAATCATTGCGGTCCAGTCTCGACTCATACTTCAGGCAGTCGCATATCATACGCTCTTTATCATAGATTCCAAAGGTATTACCTCCAAGCTCAATGGTTGTGGCTCCAAGCATAAGTGCTGTGGGCTCCGTATAAAACGGAATGATTCTGGGATAGTCCATCTTAAAACGCGATTTTGATGTGTTTTTGTCCACGGCAAGCGTCCATCCGTAAGGCTTCTCCTTTATATAGCCATAGGCGTAAAGTGCACTTTCCATGCACAGCATTGCATCCGGAAAAAGTGCCGCGACAAGTGCCTCCTCAGAAAAATCATCCACGCGGTCGGTGTAATAGCCGTTTCTGATGCGGACAAGCTTCCCCTCCCTGACAAGCGTGTCAATTCGCCTGTAGTCTATACCAAGCCTTGTAAGCTCTTCTTTTTTCACTATTCCGTTGTGCTTTTCCATGGCATCAGCTATGATAGTCTGTACCTGTTGTATATTCATTACTGCTTCTCCATCCCTTGCTTATCGGCTAAAAGCCTCTCAGCATCACGTAATCCAAGCTGATACAGGCTCTCAAGCTTATTAGGATCCTTTTCTACCTTGCTTATTTTAATGTGCTCCGACGGCCTTAACACCTCGGCAATGCCCTGCTTTTCAAGCTCCTTAAGATGCTCAAGCTGATAATTGTACATGATATGCCTGTTTGAAAATGCCTCATAAAACCTCGGAAAACGCTTTTTGTATACCGATGTTAAAAACCTTGGCATAGGTTTTTTTATATAGTCTGCCGGCTTTGTCAGCACGACAACCACTCTGTCATATCCCATATCAAGCATATGCTCATATGGGATACTGTCCGTCACCGCGCCATCCAGATACCACTCATTCCCCAGCTTCACCGGCTTTGACACTACAGGCATGGAGCCCGATGCCCTGAGCACATCCATCTGGTCAAAGACACTCTTTATCTGCACATATTCAGGCTTACCTGTCCTGATATTCGTCACAACCGCATAAAATGGGATATCCGACTTCTTATATTCATCATCATCAAACGGGTCAAGCTCTCTTGGTACTGTATCATAGGCATATTTCGTGCTCACTATGTTTTTCTCCCGAAGAAGCGGCCTGATACCCATATAATTTTTGTCACTGTTAAACCTCTTATTGTATCGTATAACCCTGCCGCGCTGCTTTGACAGCAGATTCACTCCAAAAAGTGCTCCCGCCGAAACACCGATAACAGCATCAAAGCTAATATCATGATCCATAAAACAGTCGAGTACTCCGGCTGTATACATACCTCTCATGGCTCCACCCTCAAGCACGAGGGCGCATCTTTCATCACTCATTTCTGCCTCCATCTATAATGTCATAATAAAAAATGTATTAATATTTGTGTCGACCGCTGAACTTCAGATTGTCTCTCCTTCTGCGCCGTTTTCTCTCAAGCTTGTGCTCTCTGAAGCGCTCGCGCTGCTCCTTCTTAATGCTCCATTTGTGTTTCAACACATATATATTGTCTGATATCCTTCTAAGCATGAAAATGCTCAGAATAATCACTGCGATAAGTACGAGCATCCAGAGAAAATATACCGGCTTTATCCTTATTATATCACTTTCCACGTTCTGTCTGCTGTTCTCATCAAAGTACGACAGATCGACCTTTGCTCCTGATTTCAGCAGATCCACACAGCCTACCACATGATCACCATACTTGTATCTGACCGTAGCAAGAGCATCCTTGTTGTCGGACTTCATGTCAGCAGCTTCCCTTTTAACGCTTGAAAAATCTGCGTTGTTTGGCAAAACAACATAGTTTTCCGATACCTTTGCATACATGCCGTGCTCATTCATCACGCCCAGATCCGGCGTATTGTCAGTAGCTGCGCTGTTTTCATTTTCAGCTATGCTTAGTGCCTTAAAGTTACTGAAATAGTAATTGAGCAGCGTGTTTGTGTCTGCATACTGGTCAGGCGACTGCGCATTCATAATAACCACGCACAGCGTCAAGCCATCCTTCTCCGCATAAGTGACAAGCGTGCTGTTAGCCACTGAAGTATAGCCGGTCTTGCCGCCGGTACAATCCTGATTTACAAACTGTGAATACGACTTAAATGGATGCAGCATCGCATGATGATTGTACAGCGGGGTATCCTCGGTATGCTTGTTTGTAGGTGGTATGATATAGGTCTTTGTGCCTGTAATCTTTCGAAACTCGTCATTCCTGTATGCTGCACACGAGATAAGCCCCATATCGTATGCGCTTGTCCAGTGATTTTCATCGGGCAGACCATTTGCATTGTTGAAATGTGTATCTGTACAGCCTAATTCTTTGGCTTCCTTGTTCATCAGATCAATAAATGTGCTGTAATCTCCCCCAAGCTTTTTGCCTGTATGCTCTGCTGCAGCATATGCGCACTCGTTTGCCGACTCAAGCATAACTCCATATAGTGTCTGCTCCATGGTCATCTCCTCGCCCACATCCCTCTTGATGCTCGACGAACCATCACTGCTCTCCTTCACCGCCTCTTTTGAGAATGTAACCTTCTCATCCATCTTGCAGTTGAGTATAGTCAGATATGTGGTGAGAATCTTTGTGATACTTGCAGGATAATGCTTTTCGTGTGAATTTTTCTCATAGAGCACCGTACCTGTATTGACCTCCATCACCACGGCGCACGGTGAATTTATCTGCGGTCCCTCCGGCCAGTACGTGTCATCACCATCCGCAAATGCCATAAGCGGTCTCGCACAAAGCGTAGTGACCATAGCAAACACTGCCATTATTAGTATTCCTGATTTTTTTAAATTTATAATTTTATGCTTCATATCTGTTCCTATTAATTCTAAAATTGGGTAGCTGTTCAGTACTATAAACAAAAATGTACTATTTCTAATTATAATGTATGAAAAACATGTTATCAAGGGCATGTGCATCGTATTTTTCCATTTTATTTTGACACCCACACAATTGTAGGGTATTATCTATATGAAATTTTACGTTTTTATAAGGAGATTTACATGAGACTTAGAAATATCCCGGGCGCCGGTGAAGTCATCGACAACAGCCCTTATTGCATAAAGGAGCCTGTTGAATTAAAAGGAAAATGGCATGATTTTTTAGGAAACAATAATCCGATTCATATAGAGGTTGGTATGGGAAAGGGCAGATTTCTGATGGATCTGGCACGGCTTCATCCCGAGATTAACTATATAGGTATCGAACGATATACCAGTGTGCTTCTTCGTGCCGTACAAAAAATGCAGGAGGACGAGCTGCCAAATGTGCACTTTTTGTGCATTGATGCCGCAACTCTTCCGGATATTTTTGACCGTAATGAGGTTGACCGCATTTACCTGAACTTTTCCGATCCATGGCCGAAGGACAGGCACGCAAGAAGACGCCTCACCTCAAGCGAATTTCTTGCCAGATATGATTTGTTTCTCGCACCTGACGGACGCATAGAGTTCAAGACTGACAACCAGGACCTCTTCACCTTCTCTCTGGAAGAGATTGAAAGCTCTGATAAATGGCACCTCGACGCCAGTACACGCGACCTGCATCATGATGCTGCAATGAATGAGGGCAACATCATGACCGAGTACGAGGAGAAATTCTCTGCTGTCGGAAACCCTATCTGCAAGCTGATTGCTTCAAGATAATGCAACATATCTGTCGTTAATCGCATGATTTATATAGTCAAACATGACCCAGCTTTTATGACATTCTTCAGATTTTTCTGAGGAACTGTCATATTCGTCTCTGGCATCGTTGAAATATCTCTGCGCTTCCTTATCTCTTCCCATCTTGCTATAGCTTGAACTGATATTACTGTAAACCATAGCCTTAAGATCTCTCGAGCGGATAATTTCTGCCGTGGCAAGGCTCTCCAGATAACATTCAAAGGCTTTTGACTCATCGTTCTCAAGCTCATATACCAATCCCAGGATATTGAGATACTCTGCATATTTTTCCACGTGACCGGTGCTCTTCAAGCGCGCAAGCGCTTTCTTTATACGTACAACCGCACTGTCATAGTCCTTCTTTACCACGTCATCTACTGCAATTATCATTTCGTTATCCGCTATATTGTCTGTTGAATATTTGTCTACCCCATTCATCATATTTTACTCCGACCAAAGCATCTTTCCAAATGTTACTTTTTTCCTATTCAACAGTATAAACTTATTATTTCAAAATTTCAATATTAATTTCACTTTTTATGGGACTATCAGACTACCCAAAAATTATGCAATAAAAAAGCACCAACCCTATGGCTCATACGTCCATAAAACCGGTACCTTTGAGTGCGCCTCCAGGGGCTCGAACCCTGCACACCCTGATTAAGAGTCAGGTGCTCTACCAAATGAGCTAGAAGCGCGTTTATTAATTTGTTTGCGTTTTCCTTAACGCGAAATTTATTATATAGTATAGTTTATAGAAATGCAACACTTTTTTTTAATTTTTTTAAATTTTTTTTAGATTTTTTCGCTTTTGCACGAAAATGCAATTCCGGTTTGACATTTCCGCAGTTTGACACTATAATATTCGTTGGAAAACTACCGGAAACGATCCGGTTTTGGTAAGGAGAAGAGGCTATGACACATCGAATGACGATCGCGGGCGTCACGCGCGATCTGCCCATCTGCAAGGTGACGGACGATCTGTACATCGGCGCATTCATCATGTTCGGCGACGCCGAGATCACCGTGGCCTGCGCGAAGGAGCTGCTCGCCCGCGCGCCGAAGGACTATGATTATCTGCTCACGGCCGAGGCCAAGAGCATCCCCCTGATCCACGAGATGGCGCGCCAGTCCGGCGCGAAGACCTACTTTGTCGCCCGCAAGGGTCTGAAGGTCTATCTGACCGATCCGCTCTGCGTCGATGTCAACTCCATCACCACGCAGCATGAACAGCACCTCTATCTCTCCGGCGCAGACGCCGCTTTGATGCGCGGCAAGCGCATCCTGATTGTCGACGACGTGATCTCCACCGGCGAATCGCTCAAGGCGCTGGAAAAGCTCGTCGAAGAAGCAGGCGCGACTGTCGCGGGCCGCATGGCCGTCCTTGCCGAGGGCGACGCACAGGAGCGCAGCGACATTGTCTATCTGGAAAAGCTGCCGGTCTTCAATGCCGACGGCACCGTCAAGGGATAATACATATCCAAAACATGCGGCCCGCACCATCTGGTGCGGGCCGCATTTATCATGCCTCAGATAGCTGCCCGATGTCCAAAGCCCCCGCTTCGCAGAGGGGGCTTTCCGCAGCGGAACCATACGTGCGTCAAAGATTTTCTCTTGTTTCCTGCGGCGAAACACGATATACTAATGGTAGCGTCAGTTATGGAGGTTCCCATGAAACAACAATATCTTCCCGCCGGGAAGATCGTGTCGACGCACGGTCTGCGCGGCGATGTAAAAATCCTGCCGTGGGCTGACAGCCCCGAGTTCCTATTGGATTTCGACACGGTCTATCTTGCGGGCAAGCCGTATACCGTCGAGGATGCGCGGGTGCAGAAGACGTGCGTGCTGAT
>ENA-UESC01000585-UESC01000585.1-human-gut-metagenome-genome-assembly--contig:-NODE-585-length-33805-cov-6.506226_pt1 | contig 33805 bp, 31 predicted proteins | sample MGYA00242998_ERZ507999 | MGnify/ENA primary metagenome ERZ507999 (study PRJEB26167, sample SAMN06115465) | human gut metagenome | host: Homo sapiens | place: China:Hubei | collected 2016-04-27 | study... | reverse complement strand
ACAGTTTTTGGATACACCCTCGGAGTCACTATGAATCTTTACCCTCTGTGGAATTCTCTCCGTATCGCGGGAATCAGCACCGTCATCATCTTTTTCCTTGGCATGTTTGCCGCTTATTTCATTGCAAAGACGCCGCGGCTCGTAAAAGGCGTGCTCGACGTCATCCTCACGCTGCCGCTCGTCCTGCCGCCCACGGTCGTGGGCTATCTGCTGCTGCGCGTCCTCGGGCCGAAGCGGCTGATCGGCATGTGGTTCCTCGAGACGTTCGGATTGAAGCTGACGATGACCTGGTGGTCGGCCATTTTTGCGACTGCCGTCGTCATCTTTCCGCTCATGTACCGGACGGCGCGCGGCGCGTTTGAGGCATTCGACGAGACGCTGGCCTGGTCGGCCAAGTCCATCGGCCTCTCCAATCATTACATCTTCTGGCGCATCCGCCTGCCCGCCTGCCGACAGGGCATCCTCGCGGGGACGGTATTGGCCTTTGCCCGCGCCCTCGGCGAATTCGGCGCGACAAGCATGATCGCGGGCTATACGCCCGGCCGCACCGCCACGATCTCCACTACGGTCTATCAGCTCTGGCGGACGAATGACGATGCACAGGCCTTTTTATGGGTGCTGGTGAACCTCGCGATCTCGTTCGTCGTGCTGCTCGCGATGAATATGCTGGAAAAGCGCGAGAGGCAGCGCGCAAGAGGAGGACGCTGAGATGTCGGTATTTGTCGATCTGGAAAAGCGCCTCAAAGGCGACTTCCATCTGAAGGTCGCCTTTGAGGCGGAAAACGAAATTCTTGCGCTGCTCGGTGCGTCCGGCTGCGGCAAGAGCATGACGCTCAAGTGCATCGCGGGTATCGAGCGGCCCGACCGGGGCCGCATCGTTGTGGACGGGGTGACGCTCTTTGATTCCGAAAAGCACATCGATCTCACGCCGCAGCGGCGGCGGACGGGCCTGATGTTCCAGAATTACGCGCTGTTCCCGAACATGACAGTCGCGCAGAACATCCGCGCGGGCGCACGGCGCGAGCGGGACAAGGCCAGGCGCGAGGCGCTGGCCGAGCGGCTGATGGAGAGCTTCCAGCTTCAGCCGCTGGCGAAGCACTATCCCTCGCAGCTGTCCGGCGGACAGCAGCAGCGCGTCGCGCTGGCGCGCATCCTCGTGTCCGACCCGCAGATCCTGCTGCTGGACGAGCCGTTCTCCGCGCTCGATCAGCATCTGCGCTTTCGCCTCGAGCGGGAGCTGCACCAGACGCTGCGTGAATTTGGAAAGACGGCCATCTTTGTCTCACACGACCGGGACGAGGTCTATCGCCTCGCCGACCGGATTGTCGTGATGGAGCATGGGCGCGTCGAGACATCCGGCACGAAGAAGGACGTATTCCGCGATCCGCATACCCGCGCGGCGGCGGCGCTGACGGGCTGCAAGAACATTTCGCGTGCGGCGATGCTGCCGGACGGCAGCTTTGAGGCCGCAGATTGGGGCATCACGCTGCGCAAACCGGGCTTCTCCGGCGGCTGCGTCGGCATCCGGATGCACGATGTCCGACCCGGGCGCGGCGAAAATGAAGTCCGCTGCGACGTTGCGGAGGTCATTGAAAATCCGTTCTCCTTTACGGTGCTGCTCCGGCCCGCCGGACGCACGGACACCACGCCGGTCGGCTGGGAGATGGAGAAGGACGTGTGGCGCGCACAGCAGGCCGCGCAGCTCTGGGTGCATTTCCCGGCGGAGGGGCTGCTGGCGCTCGAAGAAACGGAGGAACAGGCATGAAAAAGGTCAAGGTGCAGGACGCCGTCGGGCTGACGCTCTGCCACGATATCACCGCGATGCGCGACGGCTTCAAGGGCGCGGCATTCAAGCGCGGCCATGTGATCGAGGAGGGTGACGTGGAAAAGCTGCTCGACCTCGGCAAGCGCACCGTCTTCATCTGGGAAGAGAATGCGGGCGAGATCCACGAGGAGGACGCCGCGCGGCGCATGGCTGCGATGGCGCAGGTCGAGGGCTGCCATTATACCGAGCCGTCGGAGGGAAAGGTCCTGCTGATGGCGGACACGCGCGGCATGTTCCGCGTCGATACGGCGCTTCTGAACCAGGTCAATTCGATTGGTGACCTCACGATCTCCACGCTGCCGGATCATTTCCCCGTCGAGGCGGGCGACCGGCTGGCCTCGATGCGCATCGTCCCGCTTGTGACGCAGGAGACGCAGGTGATCGAGGCCGAGCGCCTCTGTCAGGGAAAAAAGCTGCTCGATCTGCGGCCCTACCATGCGCGCAAGGCGGGCGTCATCATTACCGGCTCCGAAATCTACACGGGCCGGATCAAAGATAAGTTTGAGCCGGTCGTGCGGGCGAAGCTCGCACACTATCCGGGCGAGATCCTCGGCGTGACGATCTGCGACGACGATCTCAATATGATCGTCGACACCGCAAAGGGCTATCTGGCCCAAGGCGCGGATTTTCTCATCTTTACGGGCGGCATGTCCGTCGACCCGGACGACCTCACGCCCACCGCCATCCGGCGGCTCGGCGCGGAGATCATCACGCACGGCGTCCCGGCGCAGCCGGGCAATATGACGCTCGTGGCGTACCTCGGCGATGTGCCGATCCTCGGCGTCCCCGGTGCGGCCATCAGTATGCCGACGACGATCTTCGACGTGCTGCTCCCGCAGATCTACGCGGGCGACCGCCTGACGCATGAAGACCTCATCCGCCTCGGCGACGGAGGACTCTGCCGCCTCTGCAAGCCGTGCCATTTCCCAACTTGTACATTCGGAAGGTATTGAGATGACCGATTCCTTTGGCCGCGCGATCACCTATCTGCGCGTCTCCGTCACGGAGCTTTGCAACCTTCGCTGCCAGTACTGCATGCCCGCCGAGGGTGTCCGCAAGCGGAGCCACGCGGATATGCTGACGGAGGAGGAGCTGCTGCGCGCGGTGCGCATCGCCGCGCAGCTCGGCGTCACCAAGGTACGCGTCACCGGCGGTGAACCGCTCGTCAAGCGCAATATCCTCTCGATCTGCCGCGGCATCGCGGACATTCCCGGCGTGGAGGAGCTTTGCCTGACGACGAACGGCGTGCTGCTCCCGCCGCTGGCGGATGAGCTTCGCGCGGCGGGTGTGCGGCGCGTGAACCTGAGCCTCGATACGCTGGATGCGGAAAAATATGCCCGCATCACGCGCATCGGATGTCTGGACGATGCGCTGCGCGGACTGGATGCGGCCCTTTCTGCCGGGTTCGACCGCGTGAAGCTGAACGCCGTCCTGCTCGGCGGCTTCAACGACGATGAAATTCCGGCGCTTGCCGGACTCACAAGAGCATATCCCATCGACGTCCGCTTCATCGAGTGGATGCCGATGGGGCAGCGCCCGCCGGGCGCGTATCCGCTGGACTGCGGCGTGGTGTTGAACGCGCTGCCGGAGCTGACGGCTCTGCCGCCGGATGGCGGCGTGGCCGAGCGGTATATCCTGCCGGGCGCACAAGGTTACGTCGGCCTGATCCGGCCCGTGAGCTGCCAGTTCTGCGCGGGCTGCAACCGCCTCCGCCTCACGGCGGACGGCAAGCTGAAGCCCTGTCTGCACAGCGGGCAGGAGTTCTCCATCCGCGGGCTGGACGACGAGGCGATGCGTGCCCAATTTCTGCGCGCCATCCGGGAAAAACCGGCGCGGCACGCGCCGCTTGACCTCGCGCACCAGAGCGAGGCGGGCCGGAGCATGAACGAGATCGGAGGCTGACATGGCGGATTTTACACATTTTAACGATCAGGGCCGCGCGCGGATGGTGGACGTCGGGGAAAAGGACGTCACGCACCGCGAGGCCGTCGCCGCCGCGCGCGTACTGGTGAACCGGGAGACGTTCGACCTCATCCGCTCCGGCGGCGTGAAGAAGGGCGACGTGCTCACGGTCGCGCAGGTGGCGGGCATTATGGGCGCGAAGCGCACGCCGGAGCTGATCCCGATGTGCCATCCGGTGCAGATATCCGGCGTTGACCTTCGGCTCACGCTGGATGAGACGCGCTGCTCCGTCGAAATTACCGCCTCCGTCCGCTGCGACGGGCGGACGGGCGTCGAGATGGAGGCCCTGACGGCCGCGTCCGTCGCGGCGCTCACGGTCTACGACATGTGCAAGGCTGTCCAGCGCGACATGGTCATCACCGACGTCCGCCTGCTCTCCAAGACCGGCGGCGTCCACGGGACATTCCAAAGGGAGGAATCGATATGAAGTATACAGCCGCCGTCATCACCGTCAGCGACAAGTGCTCGCGCGGCGAACGGGTGGACACCAGCGGGCCGATGCTCTGCACGCTTCTGGCGCAGAACGAATGTGAGGTCGTGCAGCGGGCGCTCGTCCCCGATGAGAAAGAACAGATCCAGGCCGCGATCCGCCACGCTGCGGACGAGCTGCGCGTGCAGCTCATCCTGACCACGGGCGGCACCGGCTTTTCCCCGCGCGACATCACGCCGGAGGCCACGGCGGAGCTGGTCGAGCGCGCCACGCCCGGCCTGCCGGAGCTGATGCGGAGCGAGAGCTGCAAGATCACGCCGCGCGGCTGCCTGTCCCGCGGGATCGCGGGCATCCGCGGCAGCAGCCTGATCGTCAACCTGCCCGGCAGCGAAAAAGCCGCACGGGAAAATTTCGAGGCGATTTTGCCGGCGCTCGGCCACGGGCTGGAGATGCTGCGCTCCGCCGGTTCGGCGGACTGCGCGGCCAAGCCCGAAAAGCAGACCGCCCCGAGTCTCGACCTCTGGCTCCATGAGGCGAAGGCCAGCCCGGAGGGCGCGGCGTGCGGGATGTACCTGTTCCACAATGGCGTCGTCCGCGCGACGGCCAAGCGCACCGCGCGCCTTGGCGAGGATGCGCCGCCCGTGCGCGGCATGGTCTTTGACTACGATGAGGTGAAGGCTGCGGCTGCAATCGAGAACGCCCGCGCCATGCCCGGCATCCGCTATGTCCGCGTATGGCTGAACCGGGGCAAACTTGCGGTCGGGGACGACATCATGCTCGTCCTCGTCGGCGGCGACATCCGCCCGCACGTGGTCGACGCGCTGCAAGCCCTCGTCGAAGAAATTAAAATGAACTGCGTCACCGAGACGGAGCAATATTGAGGAGGAAACCCAGATGAAAATCGGATTTATCGGCTTTGGCAGCATGGGCCGCGCGATTGCAGAGGGGCTGCTTGCCCGGAACGTCTGCACACCGGAGGATATTTACGCCTGTGCCGGCCATTTTGACAAATTGCAAGAAACCGCAGATAAGCTCGGCGTCCACGCGGAGCGGACGGCGGCGGACGTCGTTGCGAAGAGCGACTGGGTTGTCCCGGCGGTTGTCCCTGCGATTTTGGAGGACGTGCTCGGCCCGGTGCTGCCTGCGCTGCGGGACAAGATCGTCGTCTCCATCGTCAGCGGCTGGGATTTCGCCCGCTACGAAGCCTTCCTCGCGCCCGGCACGCACCACATCAGCACCATCCCGAACACCCCCATCGCCATCGGCGAGGGCGTTCTTGCGTGCGAGTCGACACACAATCTGACCGAGGCGGAGTATGCGCAGTTTGAGGAGACATTCGGCAAGATCGCCCTGATCGTCCCGGTCACGGCGGCGCAGTTTGGCCCGGCGGGCACGCTCGGCGGCTGCACGCCGGCGTTCACCGCGATGTATCTCGAGGCCCTCGGTGACGCGGGCGTCAAATACGGCCTGTCCCGCGCGGCGGCCTATCAGATGGCCGCGCAGGTGCTCATCGGCACCGGCATGCTCTATCTGGAGAGCGGCCTGCACCCCGGCGTACTGAAGGACGGCGTCTGCTCGCCCGGCGGCACGACGATCCGCGGCGTGGCGGAACTGGAAAAGCGGGCCTTCCGCGGGACAGTCATCTCCGCGGTCGACGCCATCGAAGGAAACTAAAAACAATCCCGGCCTCTGATGAAGAGGCCGGGATTTTTTGCGTATATCGATACAATGGGGGGCGGGCATTGTCCGCCCGCAAAGCCCCTCTCTTCATAGAGGGGGCCTTTGATCGCTGCGGAACTTATTCAAACCTTCTCTGCCGTTGCGACAGGTCTAAAAACACCGTTGTCCCCGTGCCGGGGGTGGATTCGGCTCGCAGGCCGATGCCGAGATTCTCGCACACGCGGCGGCAGAGATAGAGTCCGAGTCCTGTCGCCTTGCGGTCGGTGCGGCCATTGAGTCCGGTGTAGCCCTTTTCAAAGATGCGCGGCAGATCCTCCGGCGCGATGCCGATGCCAGTGTCCGCGATGCAGAGCGTCTCATGTTCCAGAAAGATGCGGACGCCGCCCGCGCGGGTGTATTTCAGCGCGTTGGAGAGCAGCTGTTCCAGCACGAAGCCGAGCCATTTCTCGTCCGTCACCAGCGTATAGTCTGCCGGTTCATAGTCGAGCCGGATCTTGCGCCCGATGAACTCGGCGGAAAACCGCTTGACGCTTTGCCGGATGATGGGGTCGAGCGCGCAGTCGCGGAAGACGTAATCACTCTCCGCGCTCTCGAGCCGGAGATACGTCAGCGCCATCTCGACATACTGTTCGATGCGCGAAAGCTCACCCAGCAGCCGCCGCGCCTGCGGCGAATCCTCCTGCCGGAGCGTCAGCTCCATCGCGGCGATGGGCGTCTTGATCTGGTGCGCCCAGACGGTGTAATAATCACTCGCCTCGCGCTCGCGCGCCGCGGCGGACGAGGCCAGCTGCCGCGCCTGCACTTGCAGGCTGCGGATGATCGCCTGATAATCGCCGTCCAGGATCCGTGATGTCTCCGGCAGCGGGCCGATCTGTTCGGCTGAGACATTGGAGAGCGCCGAGAGCTCCGCATGCGTCCGCCGGATGCGGCCAAAGTCGCACAGAAAGAAGATCAGACCCAGCACCGCCGTCAACGCCGCCGGATACCAGACCGCCGCCAGCGGCAGCCCGTAGAGCGCGAACGAGACGGCAAACAGCGCGTAAAACAGCACCGCGCCCAGCAGCACCTTCCACCGCTGACGCAGATAGGCAAAAAACAGCTTCATACGTCCTCCACCAGATAGCCCACGCCGAATTTCGTCGTGATAAAGTCCGCGAGGCCCGCCGCGGCCAGCTTTTTGCGCAGCCGGTTGACGTTGACGGTCAGGGTGTTCTCGTCGACGAACGCCTCGCTCTCCCACAGCCGCTCCATCAGCCGCTCGCGGCTGACGACCTTGCCCTTCTGCTCCATCAGGCAGAGTAGGATGCGGTATTCGTTTTTTGAGAGCGCGATCTTCTCCGCACCGAATTGCAGTGTCTGGTCGTCGGTGCAGAGCTGCGCGCCGCGGCAGGTCAGCGCGGGCGCGGGTTGGACAAAGTCATAGCTCCGGCGGAGCAGCGCCTGCATCTTCGCGACGAGCACGGCGCAGTCGAACGGCTTCGCGATGAAATCGTCCGCGCCCATGTTCATCGCCGTCACAATGTTGAGGTTGTCCGCCGCCGAGGAGAGGAACATGACCGGCACGTTGGAAATTTTCCGCAGCTCCGCACACCAGTGATAGCCGCTCTGGAACGGCAGCATCAGATCGAGCAGCACGAGCTGTGGATCAAATGCGCGGAATTCTCCGGTCACGTCGCGGAAATTCTCCACGGCCCGCACGGCAAAGCCCCAGTCTCCGAGCTGCGCACACAGCGCCTCGGCGATCCCGCGGTCGTCCTCCACCAAAAGTACCCGGTACATCGGTTTCCCTCCTGTGATCAGATCTCTGCGCGTACCTCGCGCAGCGAACGGCCCGTCTCGCGCGCGATGCGGGCGAGATCGTCAAATTCCGCCTTCTCCCGCTTCACGCCGAAGCCCTCGGCGGACTTCACACGCACGGGGCCGTGTGCCGTGTCCACGGTGCGTGCCGTGCGCGTGAGTGTATAGCGGTCGCAGCGGCTGGCGCGGACACCGAGCGTCGTCGTGTGGCGGAAGAGCGTTTCTAAGATCGCTTCGCGCGTTTCCTCGCGGCACATGCACGTGAGGAGTACGGCGGGGCGGTTTTTCTTCATGCCGATGGGCGTCGTAAAAACGTCGAGTGCGCCCGCATCAAACAGCCGCTCCATCGCAAAGCCCACTTCCTCCGGCGTCATATCGTCGAGATTGCAGCAGAGCTCCACGATCTGCTCCGGCTGTGCGTCGCTGCGGCCCAGCATCGCGCGGACACAGTTGGCCGCCTCAAAGTCTTTCGTACCCATGCCATAGCCGATCTTCCCGATGCAGAGCGGCGGCATCGGGCCGAACTTCGTCACGAAACGGCGCAGCAGCGCCGCGCCCGTCGGCGTGCAGAGTTCGCCGCGCACCGCGCCGCCGTAGCAGGGGATTCCCTCGAGGAGCAGCGCCGTCGCCGGGGCGGGCACGGGCAGAATCCCGTGCGCGCATTTCACCTGTCCAGATCCGACATGCACCGGCGAGGCATAAACTGCGTCCGGCGCGAGGCGGTGCATCAGCCAGCAGACGCCCACTACGTCGGCCAGCGCGTCGAGCGTGCCGACCTCGTGGAAGTGGATCTGGTCGACCGGTGCGCCGTGGACGCGGCTCTCCGCGTCCGCGATCGAGCGGTAGACGGCCCACGCATCTTCGCGCACGGCCTCCGGCACGGGCAGCTGCCCGATCCGGCGCTCGATCTCATGCAGACCGGTGTGGTGATGTTCGTGCCCATGTTCATGCTCGTGGTCATGGTGCTCGTGGCCTTCTTCCTCACCGTGGACGAAGACGTGGACGTGCGTCCCCGTCACGCCGCACTTGACCGACGGCTCCGCCGTCACTTCAATGCCCGGCAGGCCCAGCGCATTCATGTCGCGCAGAAATGCGTCCCGGTCCGGCAGCAGCTCCAGCAGCGCCGCCATCAGCATATCGCCCGCTGCGCCCATCGCGCAGTCCAGATATAAAATATTCATCGCTGTCCTCCCATCCGGTCGATCATGTTGGCGAGATAGCCCGCGCCGAAGCCGTTGTCGATGTTCACGACGCTGACGCCGCTTGCGCAGGAATTGAGCATCGCGAGCAGCGCGGCCACGCCGCCGAAGCTCGCGCCGTAGCCAACGCTCGTCGGCACGGCGATGACCGGGCAGTCGACCAGTCCGCCGACCACGCTGGCCAGCGCGCCCTCCATCCCCGCCACGGTAACGACCGCCCGCGCGGCCATCAGCTCGTCCGCGTGGGCCAGCAGCCGGTGCAGTCCCGAAACGCCCACGTCGTAGAGCCGCACGACGCGGCTGCCGTGGACCTCGGCGGTGACTGCCGCCTCCTCCGCGACCGGGATGTCCGACGTGCCGCCCGTCGCAACAACGACCGTGCCGGAGCCGGCCGGCTCCGGAATCTTGCCCACAATGCCGAGCTTCGCCTCCGCGCGGTAATCGAGCGGGACGGTCTGTTCGACTTCCGCCGCTGCCTCGGGTGACAGGCGCGTGATGAGGATCGGCTCGACGCCGCGCTCCCGCATCCGCGCAGCAATGCCCGCGATCTGAGCGGGTGTTTTCCCCGCGCCGTAGATGACCTCCGCCGCCCCCTGACGGACGGCGCGGTGCAGATCGACCTTCGCATAGCCGAGGTCTTCAAACGGGGCCTTTTTCAGCCGCAGCGCCGCCTCGTCTACCGAAAGTGCGCCGGAACGCACGGCCTCCAGCGTGGCCCGTAATTCCTCGTTCATCCCCGCACCTCCAGATCCAGCAGCACCGCCGGATAGTTTTTTTTCAGTTCTGACAAAAGCTCTGTCCGCCGCTCCAGCGCCAGCGGCAGCTGCGCCTCCGGCAGCTGGATGCGCGCCGCGCCCGCAAAATAGCGCACGCGGAAGTCGCGGAAGCCGAGCGAGAAAAGCAGCGCCTCGGCGCGCTCCGTTTTTTGCAGCTTTTCCGCCGTGATGGTTTCGCCGGTGGGTACGCGCGTGGCGAGACAGGCATAGGCCGGCTTGTCCCACGTGAACAGGCCAGCTTTGCGCGAAAGTGCGCGGATGCGCGCCTTCGTCAGCCCGCACTCACGCAGCGGTGAGCGCACCGAAAGCTCCCGCAGCGCACGCATCCCCGGCCGGTCGCCCGCGTCGTCCGAGGCGTTCGTCCCGTCGAGCAGGAGCGTGTAGCCGTCGGCCAGCGCCCGCGCGGCGAGCGTGCCGAAGAGATTCCGCTTGCAGTGGTAGCAGCGGTCCGCCGGATTCGCCGCAACTGCGGGGTCAGAAAGCGCATCCAGCTCCAGCACGGTCAACTCCGCGCCGATCTCGCGGCAGAGGCGCTTCGCGTCCTCAAATTCAAATTCCGGCTGAAAGGCCGTCTTGATGTAGTAGGGGCGCACGTCCGCGCCGCACTGCCGCGCGGCCCAGAGCAGGTAAGAGGAATCCACGCCGCCCGAAAAGCCGAGCGCCGCCTTGGGGTGTTCGTGAAAAAAGCCCTGTAGTTCCATAGGAATCTCCTGAAAAACATGAAAAGGTATACGACTCCTTCGGAAGCCGTATACCTTCTGGATATACATCTTGTGATCGCGGGGAACTGCGGGCTTCAGCCCGGGGTGGCGCTTCGTGCGCTCACGATGGCCTTATTTTAGCATATCGCCGGACAGCGCGTCAAGCGCTGCAAACGGTTTTCTCCAATTCCGTGACGACTGAATCGACGAGCCGCCCCACGCTCAGATCGGCCACGCCCGCGATGAAGTTCGCGCAGTGGTTGACGGGGATGAGGATGCGCTTGGCCGCGCTCTGCCCGACGGCGACGGCCATCCGCGGCGTCACCTCGCCGAGCATTGCGTCCGCAATCACAATGCCGACCGGCCCGATGATCACGTCGGCCCTCCGGCAGCAGACCACGGCGGCGTTTTCGCCCGTCGCGCCTTCGTCTGCCCCGGCGCGGAGCATCGCGGTCGTCGCCGCGGCATTCGTGCCGACTGCTGTGATCGTCACGTCCGGAAAGCGCGTGCGCACCGCCGTGACGACCTGCTTTCCAATGCCGCCGCCCTGTGCGTCCATGACCAGAATGTTCATCATTGTCCTCCAAATCGTCCGTTTTTCTCAGTATACCATGGAAATCCGTAAATTGCTATGTCATATCTTTCCACGATTGTGGCTGTTTCTGTACCGCAGCGCATTGCCGAGCAGCGTCACGGACAGGAGCGTGGCCACCAGGAATATGCCGGGGATCACCACGGCCCACCAGCTCTTTGTCAGCAGCGCCTGCTGCGCCAGCGAGAGCATGCTGCCCCACGAGATGACCTCCAGCGGCAGGCCGAGGCCGAGAAAGCTCAGCGTCGACTCGGCCAGGATCGCGCTCTGCACGTTCATGACCACCATGAAGAGGATTGCGGAGAGGAAATTCGGTGCGAGATGCTCCCACAGGACGTGGAAAAATCCGCCGCCCATGCACCGCGCGGCCAGCACATATTCGCTCGTGCGCAGGCGGCGCACCTCGGTGCGGACGACCTTGGCGATTCCGGCCCAGCCGGTGACGCCGATGACGAGCGACAGCGTCCAGACCGAGGCCGTGCCGAGAATGGCTTGTAAGAGTACGATCAGCAGCAGATGCGGCACGCTGAGGAAGATCTCCATCCCGCGCATCAGAAGCGCGTCGAGCCGCGGCCCGGCGCAGCCGCTCAGCGTGCCGAGCAGGGCGGCAATGGCCGTCGAGATGGCCGCGCCCAGAAAGCCGATCGTCAGCGACGCACGGCCGCCGTACCAGATCATCGAGAAGATGTCGCGGCCCATCGCGTCCGTGCCGAAGAGGAATTCCCGGCACGGGGCCACATTGCAGTTGGCAAGATCCATATAGGTCGGGTCGCGCGGGAGGAACAGTCCGCACGACAGACAGCCGAGGATGATGACCGCCAGCACGAGCATTGCGCCGAGCGGCAGACCGCGATACCATGGCTGTTTTTTGGCCGGCTGCGGCGCGGAAGGCCGCGCACCGACGAGGGTAAAATCATCCATGTGCTGCCTCCTCTCCGGCGAGGCGCGGGTCGATGCGCGCGCTGATCGCCTGCGCGAGCAGATTGCACACGATGACGGCCGCGCCGGTCATCATGCAAAGCACCATCAGCAGGTTATAGTCCTGATACCGGGCGCTCTCATAGCTGAGCGTGCCGAGTCCTGGATAGGAAAAGACGGTCTCGACGATGTACGTCCCGCCGAGAATGTGCGGCACGGAGATGGCCATGATCGAAAGATACGAGGGCAGGACGTTGCGCAGCGCGTGCCGCAGAAGCACGGCCCGCTTCGGCAGGCCCTTGCCCTTGGCCAGCAGGATATAGTCCGCGCGCAGCTCTTCAATGAGCCGGCTGCGCACCAGATAGGCATAGTACCAGAGGTGGCCCAGCACGACGACCGTCACCGGAAGGATGAGATGGACGGCCCGGTCGGCAAAGCCGCCGTCGCCGCCGACGCTGTAGGCCCCGGAGCTTGGCAGCCAGCGCAGTTCCACCGCGAAGAGCAGGATCAGCACGAGCGACAGCCAGAATTCCGGCACGCAGCTCATGACCGTGCCCACGCGGCAGAGGATGCGGTCGAGCAGCGAGTCTTCGTGCCGCGCACAGAGCACGCCAAGCCCAAGCGACAGCAGGAACAACAGCACGAAGCCCACGCCGCCGAGGCGGAGCGTATAGGGCAGGCGCGTGCGGATGACCTCCAGCACGTCCATCTTGTATTTGTAGGAGATGCCGAAATCGCCGTGCAGCGCGTTTTGCAGCCAGATGCCGTACTGCGTCAAAACGGGCCGGTCGAGGCCGAGCTTCGCCTCGGCCCAGGCACGCTCATCGACGCTCATTTTCTCCACGCGGTCGCCGAAGTAAGCGCGCAGCGGGTCGCCCGGTGCGTAGTGCGCGATCACAAAGACAAGCAACGAGAGCAGGAACAGGCTGAGGGCAAGCGTCAGCACGGTGCGGAGCAGACCACGCCAGAATGGTTTTTGATTCATTCCGCCGCACCTCCTTCCAGCACGAAATGGCCCGGCGCGGCCTCGACGAGCCGCCCGTCCGGATGGAAGTCCGCCTCGTCGAACGGGACGAGCTTCCGCGCCCGCTCGCGGATCGGGTCGGGCAGGGGAATGGCGGAGAGCAGCGCGCGGGTGTAGCCGTGCAGCGGGTGCCGGAATAATTCTTCCGCCGGGGCGCACTCGACGAGCTTGCCCCGGTACATCACGCCCACGCGGTCGCAGAGGTAGCGCACCATGGCAAGGTCGTGCGCGATGAACAGGAATGTGAAGCCGTGCTCGGCCTGCAGATGGCGAAAGAGGTTGATGATCTGCGCCTGAATGGACACGTCGAGCGACGAGACCGGTTCGTCGGCCACGAGCAGCTCCGGCTCCATCGAGAGCGCACGGGCGATGGCCACGCGCTGCCGCTGCCCGCCGGACAGCTCCGCCGGATACTGGTCGAGATAGGCCGGGTCGAGGCCGACGTATTTCATCTGGAACGCGGCCTCTTCGCGGTAGTTTGCGCGCGGCGTGGCGCGGCGGGCGATGCGCAGCGGCTCAGTGATGGCCTCGCAGACGGAGCGCCGGGGATCGAGGCTGGACGTCGAGTCCTGGAAGATCATCTGCCGCGCGGTCTGCAGATAGGCGCGGTGCGCGCGGAACTGCGCGCGGTCGGTCACGTCGATGCCGTGGAAGAAAATATGCCCGGCGTCCGGCCGGTAGAGGTTCATGATGCAGCGCGCGGCGGTCGACTTGCCGGAGCCGGACTCTCCGACGAGGCCGAAAATCTCGCCGCGCCGCACGGAGAATGACAGATCGTCCACCGCGCGGACGGTCAGGCCGCGCACGGGGGAAAAGCTGTGCGTCAGGTGCTCCACGGAGAGCAGGATTTCGTCATTCATGCCGGAGCCCTCCCAGCGGCGGCGCGACCTTCGGCGCGCGCGGATCGAGCAGCCAGGTGGCTGCGAAGTGGGTATCGGTGATCTGGAACATCGGCGGCGCCTCGCGATAGTCGATGGCGAGGGCATATTCGTTCCGCGCGGCAAAGGCGTCGCCTGCGGGCGGGTCGATCAGCGTGGGCGGCATGCCGGGGATGGTATAGAGCGGCTCGCCGTGCCGCGCCAGCGCCGGCAGCGCCCGCAGCAGCGCCCATGTGTAGGGGTGGCGCGGGTCGTAGTAGACCTCCTCTGCCGTCCCGATCTCGACGATCCGCCCCGCATACATCACGGCCACGCGGTCTGCCGCACGGGCCACGACGCCGAGGTCGTGCGAGACCAGCACCGTCGCCGTGCCGAGCTTTTGCTGCACGTCGCGCAGCAGGTCTAAGATCTGGGCCTGCACGGTCACGTCGAGCGCGGTCGTCGGCTCATCGGCAAAGAGAATTTGCGGATTCCCAGCCAGCGCGATGGCGAGGACGGCCCGCTGCCGCATGCCGCCGGAGAACTGGTGCGGATAGGCGTGCATCCGCTCCGCGGCCCGGTCGATCCCGACAAGGGCCATCAGCTCCTCCACGCGCACCGAGACGGCTTCGCGCGGGGCTTTGCGGTCGTGGACGCGGACAGCCTCGGCGATCTGCGCGCCGATGGTCATGCTGGGGTTCAACGCGGTGAGCGGATCCTGGAACACCATGGAAAAGAGACGCCCACGCAGCTTTTGCAGCTCGCGCTCGCGATAGGGCGCAATGTCCACACCGTTCACAAGAATTTCGCCGGATACCGCCGCCGAATCCGGCAGCAGCCGCATGACCGCACGGCAGAGCGCGCTCTTGCCGCAGCCGCTCTCGCCCACGACGGCTAGCACCTCGCCGGGCCGCAGCGAAAAGCTGACGTCCCGCACGGCTTGTACGTCGCCGCGCGGCGAGCGGTAGGTCACGGACAGGTTTTTCACTTCCAACAGTTCCGCCATAGCGTTCCTCACAGACGGCAAACGCAGGGAGCGTCTCCGCTCCCTGTGTCCGCCGGTTTCTATTTGATGAATTGGGATATTTCTCAGTCGAGCGTCCAGGTCTCAACGTTCCAGAAGATGCCGACGCCGTGGTGGCCCATGACCGTCTCCGCGTCGATGCCGTGCAGACGGCTCGTCGCGACGTAGTTCGCGTCGATGTAGCAGATGAAGGCATAGGCCGGGTCATTCGCCAGCGCGACCTGGAATTCGTCATAATACTGCTTGCGCACGGCGGGATCGCTCGATTCGCGCGCGTGGGTCAGCGCCTCGTCGACTTCGGCGTTTGAGTAGCCGGAGTAGTTCGCGCCCTTGTCCGTGCCGAAAACCTTGTAGGTGTGGTCGTCCGCGTCAAACGGGCTGCCCCAGCCGATCAGGCACGCCATCTGGCCGCCCCAGTCCATGACGGCCGGGATGTCCACAGTGCAATGGATGCCGACCTCGCGCAGCTGCTGCGCAGCGGCCTGTGCGATGTCGATGCGATCCTGCTCGCCGGACATGACGCTGATCGTGAACGCGATCTCCGCACCGCCGCGCTCATAGTAGCCGTCCGCGCCCATCACGCAGCCCGCGTCCTCCAGAAGCTGCTTCGCCTTTTCGGGGTTATAGTCATAGTGCTCAACATTCTCGTTGTTATAGACATTCCGCTGAAGCGGTCCATAGGCGGGCATACCCTGCCCGAGCAGAACGGCATCTACGATGGCCTGCCGGTCAATGGCATAGCAAATCGCCGGGATGAGATCGCGGTTCTCGGTCCAGTAGTCGTTCCAGAAGTTGAAGAGGATGCCGCGATAGTCGCTCGTCTTCATATCATAGCACGTGAAACCGTCCTTGCCTGTAAACTGCGCGGCGTTCTTCGGGTCGAGCAGCGCGAGGTCGAGTTCACCGGACTCCAGCTGAAGCGCCTGCGCATTGTCGTCCGGGACGATCTTGAACACGATGCGGTCAATCTTCGGCGAGCCCTTGTAATAGTTTTCGTTTTTCGTCAGGATGATGGCCTGTCCAACGTCCCAGCGTTCGAGCTTGTATGGCCCGGTACCGACCGGGGCGCGGAAGAAGTCCGATTCCTGCCAGTCCTCGCCCGCGAGCAGATGCTCCGGCAGGACGGCCATCGTCATGTAATCGAGGAACGCAACGTTCGGCGCGGAGAGGCGGAAGGAGACCGTGTGCTCGTCCGTGACGGTGATCTCTTCGACGTCCTCAAAGTTCGGCGCGTTTTCCGAACCGTTTTCGGGGTCCATGATTGCCTCGATCGTGAATTTTACGTCGCTTGCCGTGACCGGTTCGCCGTCGTGCCATGTGAGATTTTCGCGGAGGTGGAACGTGTAGGTGTTCGTCGCCTCGTCCAGCTCCCACGTCTCGGCAAGACCGGGCACGACGTTATTCTCGCCGTCGTGAGCTGTCAGGCCGTCGAAGAGCAGCAGGTTGATCTCGCCGTGCTCGTCCATCGCAGGGTTGATGCGCGTATAGTCCGCGGAGCCGTAGGTCAGCGTTGTTCCGCTGTCCTCCGCCGCGTCGGACGGGGTGGTGTCGGTGGTTTTTGCACAGGCTGCCAGCGAGAGCAGCATGGTGAGCGCCAGAAGCGCTGCCAGAAGTTGTTTCATGTTTCCTCCAAAAAATCAGGCTTCGGCCCTGTTTTGCCAGACTTCTGCCTGAGCACCTCTGTATTTTAACAGACTGATGTGCTGCTGTGAAGCTCCCCTGGGGGATATAATTTTTGCGCTGCCGGATAAAAGGTTCAGTCCCATCTTAAAAACGTATAAAAAATTATACGAAGTATCTTGACAACATAGAAATAATTCTATATACTGCAACTGGAAGGAAAAAGACTCCAAAGGAGGTTTTTACGATGCGATACATAGAACTCGACACCCCGGCGCTGCTCATCGACCGGGAGCGGCTGACGAAAAACCTGAAGGACATGCAGTCCTACGCGGACGCGCACGGCGTGGCCCTCCGCCCGCACACGAAGACGCACAAGTGCCCGGAGATTGCGAAGATGCAGCTCGCCGCCGGGGCCTGCGGTATCGCCGTGGCGAAAGTCGGCGAAGCCGAAGCCATGGCCGAGGCGGGGCTGGACGATCTCTTCATTGCGAATGAGATCGTCGGCGAGGCGAAGCTCCGCCGCATCGCGGCGCTGGCGAAGCGAGGCGTGAAGCTCGCGTTCGGCGTGGACACGCCCTGTCAGGTGACGGCAGCGGAGTCCGTCTTTGCGCAGGAGGGCGTTTCCGTGCCGGTGCTCGTCGAGATCGAGGTCGGCGAGAACCGCTCCGGCGTCATCGAAGAGGCGGACTTCCTCGCGCTGCTGGACACCATCCGCATCTGCCCGCATGTGCCGTTCGGCGGCATTTTCTCGCACGACGGCAACAGCTATTCTGCGCCCGACCTGGATGCGCTCCGCGCCCTGTCCGAAGGGGCGCAGCGGCGGACGCTGCATTTCGCGGAGCTTGCTGCACAGCACGGTCTGCCCTGCCGGACGGTCAGCTACGGCGCAACGCCGACATTCATGAATCATGTGGACATCCTGCCCGGCATTACAGAGCTTCGCCCCGGCACGTATGCGCTGATGGACGCCTCGCAGGGCCATGCCATCGGCACGCTGGATCGTTGCGCGGCCACCGTGCTCGCCACGGTCATCAGCCGCCCGACGGCGGAGCGCACGATCCTCGACGTCGGCGCGAAGGGCCTGACGATGCAGTCCCGCACCGAGGGGATCTGCGCCACGCCGGGCAAGGGCACGCTCTACGACCGGCCGGAGACGCACATTGCAAAGGTCTTTGATGAGCATGCGATCATCCATGACCCGGCGTTCCGCGATTCTGTCGCCGTCGGCGACAAGGTGCGCATCATCCCGGTGCATATCTGCCCGGTCTGCAACCTCTATGAGCGGGCGTATCTCATCTCTGGCGATGAAGTCGTGCAGGAGCTGGATATCGCGGCGCGCGGCAAACTGCAATAACAGGGGAGGTACAGTACATGCAGCAGATCACCCTTACAAGCAAACTGGAAAACAGGGGGCACTACGTCCCCGGCATGATCTCCGGCGACAAGCTCTATATCTCCGGACAACTTCCCGTTCATCATGAGACGGGATCGCCGATGGCGGACAGCATCGAGCAGCAGACGCGCGACGCGCTCCACAACGTCGAGCGGGTCCTGCTTGCTGCCGGATGTACGAAGGAGGACGTCGTCCTCTGCCGCGTCTACATCCCGGATGTCGCGGCATGGGACACGGTCAACGCCGTCTACGCGGCATTTTTCGGAAGTCATAAACCGGCGCGCGTCATTGTCCCGACGCGGGAGCTGCACAACGGCGCACGGATTGAAATTGAAGCCATCGCCGAAGTACGATAAGGAGGAGACATCATGCAATTTGTATGCAGCAAATGCGGCCACATCGAATCCGTCGCCACGCGCAAGGCGCACTGCGACTGCGGCGGACTCTGGAACCTGGATTATCAGCCGCCGAAGTTTGACCTCGGCGAGATCGACACGCACGAGTGGAGCCAGTTCCGCTATCGGAAGTTCATGGCGCTGGACGGCGAGGCGTGGCGCGGCGTGACCATGGGCGAGGGCATGACGCCCATCGTCCGGCTGGACGAGGATGTGCTGCTGAAGATGGACTACTTCATGCCGACGCTCTCGTTCAAGGACCGCGGCGCGGCCGTCCTCGTCGCGCACTGCAAGGCCATCGGCGTGGAACGGGTCGTGCAGGACTCGAGCGGCAATGCCGGCAACTCCGTCGCGGCCTACTGCGCGAAGGCCGGCATCGCCTGTGAGATTTTTGTCCCCGAAGGCACGAGCCCCAAGAAGATCGACATGATACGCGCGCACGGCGCGGTCTGCACCGTCGTCCCCGGAACGCGCGACCACTGCGCCGACGTCTGCCGCGCCAAGGTCGAACAGGAGGGCGTCTACTACGCCAACCACGTCTACAATCCCTTCTTCTACGAGGGCACGAAGACCTATATCTATGAAGCCTTCGAGCAGCTGGGCCGTATCCCGTCCCATATCGTTATCCCCACCGGCAACGGCACGCTCTTCCTCGGGGCGATCTACGCGCTCGAACATCTCGAGCGCAGCGGCGCCATCGACCATTTCCCGCAGATTATCGCCCTCCAGAGCGAAAATTGCGATCCGCTCCTCCGCGCGGCGGAAAAGGGCGAGGCGCAGCCGGAGGCCGTCACGCCCACGCCGACCATCGCCGAGGGCATCGCCATCGGCAAGCCGATGCGCGGCAAAGAAATTCTGGCCCTTGCGAAGAAGCACGGCGTCCGCTTCGTTCATGCGCCGGAGGACAAGATCCTGGACGCGCGGGCTGAGCTGGCACGGAAAGGCATCTACTGTGAGCACACGACGGCGGCCAACTACGCAGCCTATCTCGAATATTGCCGCCTCTACGGCAAGACGCCCGATACGCTCATCACCATGTGCGGCGCCGGCCTGAAATCCGACCATTAAAATACAGGGGCGGGAATGTCCGCCCCTGCAAATTTGATCGCACTTCCGATGATGAACGTAGGGGCGACCATTGGTCGCCCGTAGGCTCCCTTCGGAGGGGGAGCTGGTGCGCGGCGTCTGAGAGGAGCACATAGGAAATCAAAAGAGGGACAGGCCAATGGCCTGTCCCCTTATGTTTATGAACCGGAGATTGTCAACGGCTCCGCAATGGGCCGCAGCCCCGCGTCCGCCGCAAAGAACCGCACCTGCGTACACCCGCCGGGCGCAGCCTTGGGCGAGATCGCGCCTGCGCTGCCTAAAACCTGTGCGGAGAGCATCCGCCCGGCCGCGTCATAAAACCCGATAAAGACCTTCGCGCCGTTCGCCTGTCCCAGCAGCCGGATATTTGTCTCCGCCAGCGCCGGGAGCGCCGCGTCCGCGTCATACCCGAACCAGGCCATCCCCGCAAAGCCGGAGTACTTCCGCAGCTTCGCGGACTGCACGGCCTGCCCGTCCTGCACCAGCCGGAGCGTCCGCCCGTCGAGCCGCAGCCCGAATTTGTCGCTCAGCCCCGTCTCCCGTGCCTCCGCCTCCGGCATCCCCGGCGTGTAGGAATAGAGCGCGGTATCGCCATACGAGTTGACCGAATAATAGACCACATCGTCGACCATCACGGCAGCCCACAAAATACTCATCGGCGCATCGGAGATCGTCCCCAAATACGCTGATCCTGCAAAATTCTTTCCATAGGAAACCGTGTAAAGACCGGTTCCGTGCTCGTCGCGGCGGATCAGCCAGAACCCGTCCTCCCGCAATGCCAGCGGCGTGCAGACACCGCTTCGCGAAAAACCGAGTGGATACTCTGCTGCACTAATATTTGTTACATCAGCGGAATAGCCGCTCTTGCTTGCCCCGAACAGCAGATATTGATAATCCACACGCCCGGGAATCCATCTGCCATCCACGCGCGACGCATCGACATAATACCACACGCCGCCTGTCCCATCGTCGCTTTTGCCGATTTTGACGGCGTTCCATGCGTGCTCGCTGCTGCTGTACTTCCCGCGCACCAGCGTGCATTCCAGCCCGGCTTCCCGTGCGATGGCCCGGAACGCGGCGGCAAAGCCGAAGCAGTCGGCCCGCTTGTCCACCAGCGCCTCATACGCCGTGTCACACTGCTCCGTGTAGACGATCATGTCGGCCAGCCAGCTGTAAATGCTCGCGGCCTTTTCCACATCGGTCATGCCGCTCCGGACACACGCGGCAGCCGCAGCATCCAGCGCATCTTTGTATTCGCCGTGATTTTCTGCATACCGCAGCCGGACGGTGATCGCGGAGTTATCCTCACCAGCGACGCCGTAACCAATGATCGGAAGGCGCGGCGAGACATCGACCCAAGCTTCCTGTGATAGAATATACGTCTGCATGGCGTCGAGATGCTTATTGTATGATTCGCTGAGAAGAAACGACACCGTTACAGAATCATCCCCGTTTGCAACTGCTGTTTTCAGCTTTTCAATCGCCTTATCGATTGAATCGGCAGCCAGCGCCGCCGAAGCCAGCAGCACGCAGAGCAGCGTCGCCAGCAGCACCCACCGCAAAATGCGCCGCGCCGTCATGCCCGCGCGCTCCGCCGTCCGCCCGCCTGCACGCAGCAGGCCAGCATCCAGAGTGCGCTCCCGCCGTAGATCAGCAGCTCGCTCCGCGCGGCTCCGGCCATCGCCGTCGCCCCGAAGAGCACGCCCGCCAGCGCGAAAAACTCCATTTGCCGCCGCGAACCATGGTCATAGCAGTATGCCGCCGCCTGATAGGTCGTGAGCATGAAGCCGATCAGCGCGAACAGGGAAAAGGCGTAATCCAGGATCTGCGGGTCGGTCGTCCAGTGCCGGAAATCATAAAACAGCTTCACCGCGTAGAACAGCACCGGCAGCACCAGCAAAAACGGCTGCGGCTTCTTCCCGGCGAGGCGGGATACCGCCGCCGCGGCCAGCCCAGCTGCACTGACGATGCCGAGCACATTCAGCATCATGCTGAACCTGCCCGCGCCCGAAAGGGCCAGCACACACCCGGCCACGACCGCCAGTGCGCCCAGAATGCTCAGCGCGGCATCCGACGGGAGTTTCCGGTATACATCGGCATACGCCTCCCGCTTTTCCAATGTCGCCGCGCCCAGCAAAAACAGCAGGCACATCAGCACGGAAAACGCGATCACCGGCACGGCGCTCCCACCGGCGCGCTGCGCGGCGCGGAAGAAATAGCCCGCAGCCCCGGCAATCGCCGCCAGATACGGCAGCCCAAATGAAACTGCTTTACCCTTCATAAGGTTTCCTCCAAAGATGATGAATGTAGACCGGCCCGGTTATGGCGCGGTCTCCGCCTCCGGGAGAAGATTGGTCATGCTCTTGAGGCTGATGGCCAGCGTAGAGGCGTTATGGAGCAGCGCAGACGTCGTCGGCGGGAGGATGCCCGCCACGCCGAACACGATCAGGCCGAGATTGAAGCCAACGATCGTCCGGTAATTCCGGTGGATGCGCGCCATGAGCGCCTCGCTGAGGTGGCGGAGCGTGACCAGCTCGAACAGATCCTCTGACGCGATCGTGATATCTGCGATCTCGCGCGCGATGGCCGCGCCGGTCGAGATGGCGATGCCGACGTCCGCTTCGGAGAGGGCGGGGGAGTCGTTCACGCCGTCGCCGACCATGATGACCGTGTGCCCCGCGGCCTTGGCCTCGCGGACAAAGTTGGCCTTGTCCTCGGGCAGGACCTCGGCATAGACGGCGTCCACGCCGACCTCCGCCGCGACGGACTCGGCGGTCTTGCGGTTGTCGCCGGTCATCATGACCACGTTCGTGAAGCCGCACTCGTGCAGGGCACGGATGGCGTCCCGCGCCTCGCGGCGCAGCGGATCAAAGATGCAGATGACGGCGGCGAGCTTGCCCGCGATGCAGAGATAGAGATGGGAATATTGTGCGGGCAGGGACTGGAACTTTTCATCCTCGCCCTCCGGCACGACGCAGCCCTCGTCCTCAAAGACGAAGTGCGCGCTGCCGATGATGACCTTTTTGTCGTTGACCTTGCTGGAGATGCCGTGCGCGACGACATACTGCACCTCGGAATGATATTCCTCGTGGTTCAGCCCGCGCTTTCTGGCTTCTTCCACGACGGCGTTCGCCATCGAGTGCGGATAGTGCTCTTCCAGACAGGCCGCCAGACGGAGCATTTCCTCCTCGCGGTAGCCGCCGAAGGGAATGACCTGCGCGACGGTCGGCGTGGCGTAGGTGAGCGTGCCGGTCTTGTCGAAGACGATGGTGTCCGCGTTCGCGACCGCTTCGAGGAAGCGTCCGCCCTTGACGGAGATATGATGCACGCTGCTCTCGCGCATCGCGGAGAGCACGGCAATCGGCATCGCCAGCTTCAGCGCGCAGGAGAAGTCCACCATCAGCACGGCGAGCATCTTCGTCACGTTGCGCGTGATGAGATACGTCAGCGCCGTGCCGCCCAGCGTGTAGGGCACGAGCCGGTCGGCCAGACGGGCGGCCTTGTCCTCGGCGGTGGATTTCAGCTTTTCGGATTCCTCGATCATGTGGACGATGCGGTCATAGCGGCCGCTGCCCATCGCCTTTTCCACGCGGATGACGCATTCGCCCTCCTCCGCGACCGTCCCGGCGTAGACCGGGCTGCCAGGCCGCTTCGGCACGGGCATCGATTCGCCGGTCATGGACGCCTGATTGACCATCGCCTCGCCGGAGACGACTTTGCCGTCCAGCGGGATGAGGTTGCCCGTGCGGACGACGACTTCGTCGCCCGCCTCGATGTCGCCGATCGGGACAAGGATCTCGGTCTCACCGGCCTTTTTCCAGACCTTGTCGACATTCAGCGCCATCGCGCCCGCGAGATCGGCCACGGACTTCTTGCGCGTCCACTCCTCCAAAATCTCGCCGAGCCGCAGCATGAACATCACGGAGCCTGCGGTGGCAAAGTCGCCGCGCACCATCGAGACGGTGACGGCTGTCGCGTCGAGCACGGCGACGGAGAGCTTCCCGTGCCAGAGGGCTTTCAGCCCTTCCCTGATATATTTCACGGAGCGGAACAGCGTGATCGCCGTCGCGACCGGAACCGGCAGGAACAGCCGGTTGAACATGCGGCGGCAGACCGTGAAGACCAGCTTGTCCTCAAACTCGCGGTTCAGCGCGCGGGATGTGTGCTCCGGCACAAGCTCCATTGCCTCGGCCCGCTGGAACGAAAAGGCCGCCAGCGCCTGCACCACAGCGGCGCGGCAGTCCTGATAGGAGACAACGGCGTCCTGCGTCCGGTCGAAGACCTTGACGTCCACCACACCGGGCACGGCGCGCAGATAGTATTCCAGCACATCCGCCTCGCGCAGCGACATCGCGCGGCACGCCAGATGGACGCGGATGCGCCCTCTGGATTCATGTAAAATCGTACATTTCATAGTATGAACCTCGCAAATGGAAAACGAGAGCCGCGCGCGCCGCGCGGCTCTGCGTGTGATACCTTACGCTTCTTCGACCGGTGCGTCCTCGATCACGGCCGCGGCCTCTGCCTCGGCACGCTTGGCGTTGATGTCCTTCGCGTCGGCGTAGATGTCCTCGGCGCCCTCGCGGACGTTCGTGACGGCCTTCATGACGCAGTCCTTCGCACGGATCGCGGCGGCGGCGGTGTGGGCGTAGACCTTCTTCGCGTCCTTGCTGCCAAGGAGCTTCAGACCGGCAGTGCCGAACAGGACGCCGGCGGCAAACAGACCAATATGTTTCATAGCAATACCTCCATGTCTTCGGAATTCGCCGGATAGAGGACTTAAACTTTTGTAAAAGAACTCAAACTGTAAAAAACCGGCGAGAATTCGAACTTTCTTGTGTAAAAAGAATATAGCACAGAGCAGAGGAAAATGCAAGTACCGTTTCCACAGAATTTCGAAAAAAGAGCTTGCGTTTTTTCGTCGATTTGATATACTAATATAAAATTTGAACAGAGAAGGACAGAGGCGTGCGGACTTCGCAAAAGTCCGCAGGCGGAATGGGGTGCAAAGCCCCGCGAGTCGGTCACTGTGATGCCCGAGAGGGATGAGTCAGATACGCCGAGCCGCTGTCCTGTGCTGTGCCGTCACCGCAGCCGAAATCGACGCAGTCTCTGCGCCCGTTTCCGCGCGGCCAACGGCCGGGCGGTATTTTTGTACCCCAATGGGGACAAAAAGCGCCAGAAGTCCGGCGAATAATCAATGAAACAACCAATCATCGATGAAAATGCCCCGGGGCATTTTGTCGTTGGCAGAACGCCAACGACAAATCATCCTGCTGAGAGATCCGCCCCCGATCTGGGGCTTTACATATATGATTTCACGAAGATAGAGAGGACAAAAGCATGAAGAAACGAATCATCGCGTTCCTGCTCGCCGCTGTGCTGCTGCTCGGCTTGATGCCCACGGCGCTCGCCACAGGTGGCGTCCCGCAGGTTCATTCCAGCGACGGCGAAATCACGGTCAAATTTGACTCAAACGGCGGTCGCGCGGTCTCGGACAAGACGTTTGCCAGCGCAGAGGCACTGTTGGCGGCCACGCTGTCAAAGCCTTATCAGTATTCCAAGGTATTTGAAGGTTGGTATCTCAAGGACGAGACTAAGCCAGATAACTTCGGCAAGGCGCTGAGCGAGGCAGCCGCGGCCGATTTCGAGGGCAAGACTGAGGTGACGCTGATCGCCAAGTGGCGCAACCGGCAGTATGTCATCAAGTTCCAGCCGAATGGCGGCACGGGTACAATGGCCGACCAGCGGGCAGACTTCGACGCAGATGTCAAGCTGAATGAATGTACCTTCGTGAAGGAAGGTTTCGAGTGCGCCGGCTGGGCAACCTATTTCGGCGCTTCCAAACCCACTTATACGGATACCATCAACCGTGAATGGGACGATGGTGACGAAGACTTGGGGGAAGAAGGCAGCGAAGATGGCGAGGAGGTCGAGCTCTACGCCATCTGGCAGAAGCAGCGGTCGGAGGAGGAAAAAGAGGCCGAGGCCAAGCTCAATGCGGCGATCACCGCGCTGGCCGGGCGCTATTTCCCGGTCTGCGGCACGGACACCAATGTGCTGGAAATGTTAAAGAAAGTGCTCACCGACAAGGGCTGTGACGCGAACATTACGCTCTCCATGAAGGAAGCTGTCAGCATGAACGACGCCGGGATCGACGCCAACGGCCAGATCCAGTACAAGTATAACGCGGAAGCCCCGTTGTATATGGGCAATACAGCCTATATATGGCCGGCGATCGTTCTGACGCTGGACGGCGTGTCCCGCGTGACGACCTCCTCCCAGTTCCAGATCGGTCTGGATTCGGTCAAGCTCGAGAAAGACTTGACCGCGATCATGGATCGTATCGAGATCCCCAGTGTGGTGGAAAAGCCGGAGGATCTGACCCAGCTGTTCCAGTACGCGCCGAAGGCGGGCGTCGATCCCTCGAAGATCGATTACAACAGCAATACGCAGCTCATCACCTGGGCCACGCTGACGTGGGGTACCGATGAGAAAGATGGTGCGCATAGCATCGGCATCGGCGAGGCCGGCAGCGGCTACACCCCCTATCCCGTCACCGTGACCCTGCCGCAGACGGAAAAGACCGTCAAGCTGACCGGCACGATCGCGGTCAACGGCGTGGGAACCATCTGTGCTTCCAAAGAGTTTACAGTCACGGTCAAGGCCGCACAGGCCGCGCCGGTGGACTATACCAAGCTGCTGAACGCCGCGCTGACTGCGCCGAACGCGCTGCGGGACGCATCCACGGGCAAAGCCGTCTCGAAGGACGCAGTCGCGGGCGATGTGTTCGTACCGAGCGCACCCTTTATCCGCGACAATTTGAGCAATCTTGGCCCAGAGTACAAACACTTCTATAACGATAAGACGCCGATCCGCTTCTTCAGCAGCGATCCCTCGGTCATCACCATCGACGGTACGCGCGCGACGGTCTATCGTCCGCTGCCCGGCGGCAAGCCGGCGAAGGTGACGCTGACCGCGCAGATCCGTCTGCGCACCGAGGGCGCACCGGCTGCGGACTTCGACCAGTTCAACCTTCTGGCCGAGCAGAGCATCGAACTGACCGTCCTGCCCATGGTGCAGAGCGAGATCGACGCGGCTGCGGCGTTCATGGAAAAGGTCTGCACCTCCGACGTCTACTGGGAGGGCATCAAAGACACCAACACCGCAAAGGACGATATCACGGCAAATCTCCATGGATTTATGGAAATCGTTCCGGATGGCGACGGATATCGCTTCGTGTACCTCTCGAAAGACAGAATGTATCAGTATGTAGAAGTGGACGACCTGATCGACACCTCCGACATTGATCAGACCGGCATTCCCTATAATAAGTTCCGTTCAAGCAACAATGCTGTGATCACGCATGAGAGCCTGCTTGTGACCAAGCCGGAATATGACAGCCAGATCAAGATCGACAGCCTCCTGACGCACTCGGTCTACGGCAAATACTATGAAAAGTTCAAGGACAATGCTGCCTATGCCGGTTTTGCAAAGTTCTACAAGCAGCCCGTCAGCGTGACCGTCACCGTCAAGGGCGAGAAGGGCGCGCCGAACCCGCCCGCCCCGGCCACCTCGGTCCACGTGACCGTCAGCATCGACGGCTCGCTCGCCACGCAGCACAGCTTTGTCAATACCACCAGCGCAAGCTATGGAACCATGAGCGATGCGGGCAAGACCGCATGGGACGCCGTATCCACAGTCCTGACCGACAACCAGTATACCTATGTCGGCGATGCGAGCTATCTGTCCAGCGTCACAGATACGAGCGGCGTCACGCTCAGCGGCGGCGATTCGAGATACGGCGCCTGGTCCGGCTGGATGTACACCGTCAATGGTAAGGAACCGGTCGGTGACAACGGCTACGGCCTCACGCTCGGCCAGTATGATCTGCAAGACGGCGATGTGATCCTCTTCCACTTTGTCCAGTGCCCGACGGAAAATGGACTCCACCAATTCAAGGAAGAGCCCGCCGTTGCCGCGACCTGTGTGAGCACGGGCAAGACCGCACTGAAGCGCTGCACCGTCACCTCCGGCGAATACGGCTGCGGTTTCACCGTCGGCGGTGAGATCATCCCGGTCGATCCGGACAACCATACGCATCTGGAGCCTGTCGCCGCAGTCGCCTCGACCTGTACGGTCAAGGGTCACAAGGCCGGGCAGAAATGCACAGACTGCGACGCGATCATCGGCTGCGCTGAGCTGCCGCTGGCCCCGCACAGCTGGGACGCGGGCGTCGTCACCGTGCAGCCGACCTATGTCTCCACCGGCGTGCGCGTCTATACCTGCTCCGTCTGCAAGCAGACGCGCAGCGAAGTCATTGAAAAGCTCTCCAGCACGAACATCGGCACGAATACCGGAACTCCGGCAGTGCCGTCGCAGCGCCCGGACAGCGAGCTTCCGCGCCAGCGGTTCGGCGACGTGCCGCAGAACATCTGGTTCGCCTCCGGCGTGCAGTTCGCGGCGGAACAGGGCCTGTTCACCGGCGTCTCCGCCAACGAATTTGCGCCCTACGATCCGATGACGCGCGCCATGCTCGTCACGGTGCTCCACCGGCTGGACGGTGCGGATGCCTCCGGCACGAACAGCTTTACGGACGTGCTGAACGGCAAGTGGTATACCAATGCAATCGCCTGGGCCAGTGCCAATGGCATCGTCGAGGGCCTGAGCGGGAACCGCTTCGCGCCGAACGCGCCCATCGCGCGCGAACAGCTTGCGGCCATCCTCTTCCGTTATGCGAAGGCCTGCGGCTATGACGTGAGCGCCCGCGCGGAGCTGACCGCCTATGCCGATTCCGCGCAGGTCAGCACCTGGGCCGGCGACGCAATGCGCTGGGCCGTGGCAGCCGGGCTGATCTCCGGCCGCAGCGGCGCACAGCTTGCGCCGAAGGGCGAGGCCACGCGCGCAGAGGTCGCGGTGATCCTGATGAACTTTGTTCAGAAGGTCGTAAAGTAACCGATCCATCTCTTCGGAGACTCCTCCCCCAAGCAGGCCGCCCGGCAATGGCTATCCATTGCCGGGCGGTTCCTCGGTTCCTTCGGTTTTGCGATGCACCATGTAGGGGCCGATGCCTTCACCGGCCCTGCGGGCGACCAATGGTCGCCCCTACGCTCACCGTCGGAAGTGCGATAGAATTCGTAGGGGGCGGCCATTGGCAGCCCGCAAACCAAAAACCGCGGCTCATCGAGCCGCGGTTTTTGGTTACTGTTCCGGATCAAATTTCTCAAAAATGCCGATCGAGCCGAACTTTTCACATGCCAGCAGATCCTCCTTGCTGCGGATCGTCCAGCTCACCTCCTGCACGCCCCAGACGCGCCGCGCGAGGTCCAGACAGAAATTGTCCCGGTCAGAGAACTGATAGGCGAGAAAATCCGGCCGCGTGTACCAGTTCAGCAGGACGTTCGTCATCAAAAAACGCTGATACCACGGCAATCCCGACGGCTCCTTCAAAAAGTTCATGCTCAGCTGCCCGCGGCAGATGCCGGGCCGCAGCTTCCGCACGTCCGCAACCGCGAGCGGGTCAAACGACTCGATGCAGAAGTCGCCTTTGTACGAATCCAGTCGCTTGCAGACCGCCTCGGCCAGCGCGCGGTGGTTGCCCTTCGCGGTTTTCAGCTCGATGATCAGCGGCTGCTTGCCCTCAAAGAGCGCGAGCACGTCGTCAAGCAGCGGCACCTGCTCGTCCGTCCCCTCGAGGCGCAGCTTGCGCAGTCCCTCGAGGTCGAGATCTTCGATCTGCCCCTCGACGTTGGCGCAGCGCTTGAGATCCGAGTCGTGGAACACGGCGAGCGTCCCGTCGCGCAGCAGATGCACGTCCAGCTCCGCACCCCATCCGTGCTCGATCGCCCGGCGGAACGCCGGCATCGAGTTTTCCGGGATCGTGGGCTTGTCGTGATAGCCGCGGTGCGCATAGCGCTGCGGCTTCAGCTTTGCCCAGGTTTCATTGCCCTTCCGGCAGCGCAGCAGAAGCAGCAGCACCAGATACAAAATGAGCAATACCGCGAAGATCCATACGATGACCATACCAACATCTCCTTCTTTGTGTCAGTCATCCAAGGCTTTTGTGACGGGGTTCCAATTATCGGGCGCATCCTCCGGATGCGCCATCCAGTCATGGAACAGGTGCTGTTCGCCCATCGTGCGGCAGCCCGCGGGCGGGATGTCGTAATACGGCGAATGGAGTCCCAGCTCCACGATGTTGTCGTCTTCATCCAGCCGGAGCGAAAGCGTGTCGGCGAAGCTGCCGTCGTAGACCTGCTCCGCCTTCTCCCACGCATCGCCGGGCCGCAATCCGCGTGGGGTTGCGATGCTGGGGTCGGACGTATACACGCCGACGATCGCGCCGTCGTGGTCGCCGGAAACTTCCGTCCCGTCCGTCATCGGCCGCAGCACATGGACGTGCAGCCCGCCGCGCATATATTCCACGACGTTGTATTCGCCGATCGAGCTTTGTCCAAGCATCCCGCTCTCCGCAAAGCCCTCGCGCTGCACCTCCGGCAGCTCGTCCCAGTTCTGCCAGACGGCAAAGCCGCCAAGGCCCGCCTCGTTCCGCTGCCCATTCAGGATCGCATAGCCCGCTTCTGGGTCATAGGTGCTGCCGCCGAACAGCCACGGGACGGACTGCTGCCCATCCCCGTCGGAAAACGTCAAAAAGTCCAGCGGCAGATAGATCACGCTGTCCCGCCGAACCGGCACCCCCGCCGAGCAGCTCTCAACCGCTTCGCCGTTCAGAGTAAACGCCCGTTCGCCGACCGTCAGCTCCAACTCCTGCGTGACCGGGTCGCAGGGCCGGAGGGAATATCCGCCGTCCGGCGCGAAATCAACGCCCCATTCCCACGTTTTTGTTGCCGAGAGCGTGATCGTGTCGCCGTCCTCCGCATAGTGCCAGCCGAGCGTCTCCGCCGCGAACCGCAGCGGCACATAAAACTCGCCCTCCTCAAAAAACGGTGCGCTCTCCATCGCCACTTCCTCGCTGTTCACGCGGGCGACCGGGTCGCCGGCGAACAGCGTGATTCCGCCGCAAAACGCAGCGTCTCCATAGTCCGCCGCTTCCGGCGTTTCCGGAGCTTCCGGTGTTACAGGATCTTCCGGCGTTTCGACTGCCTCCGGAGCTTCTGCATCCTGCGTTTCCGCCGGATGCGTATGCGCCGGTTCCAGCTCCTGCGCCGGGGCGGTGCGTTCCGCGCACCCGGTCAGGAGCAGCAACAGCAGAAAGACCGCAGCCAGATACCGCATCAATCGTCCATCTCCTCAAACGCTTCCAGGCCGCGCTTGCCCTCGGCCTTCGCGTCGCCGTGGCGCACGAAGCACATCGTCACCCCCGAGAGCGCCACAAAACATGCCGCATACGGGAACAGTACGCGATAGTCGATGTGCCGCATCAGCGTCCCGGCCACGACCGGCGTGACCACCTGCGCGGCCATCGACGCCGTGTAATAATAGCCTGTGAACTTGCCGATGTCGCTGTCGCGGCACATCTCGACGACCATCGGCAGCGAGTTGACGTTGATGGCTGCCCACGCAAGGCCGACGAGCGCGAACACGACGAACATAATCACATTGATGCTCTGATACGCGGTCGTCAGCACGTAGCCGAGCGCGAAGCACACAGCCAGCAGGATGATGCCGCCGAGAATGGTCTTTTTCCGCCCGATTTTCGAGGCGATCTGCCCGACCGGGATGTAGGAGACGATGGCGCCCGCCGTTGCGATGAGCAGACACGTCGACGCGCCCCCAAGCCCCTGCCCCATGACCTCGCTGACGTAGGTCGTGAACCACGTCGTCACGCCGTTGTAGCCGATGAACCAGAGCGCGATGGAAGCCAGCAAAAAGCCGAGGCTCCGCTTGACCGGCGCGGGCAGGACCTCATGCCCGGCGGAGTCCTCGATCGCGAGGTTCCATTCCGGGTGCGCCGCCTCGAGCGCCTGATTTTCCGCCGTCAGCTTCGGCTCTTTGATCGTCAAAAACAGCACGCCGATCGAGACGAACATGATGGCCGACACGATCATAAACAGCGGCTGATAGTTCACGCGCCCGCCTGCGGCCTCGATGGCCTCGAGCCGCGACTGTGAATAGAGCACCGACGTGATGGCCAGGTACAGAATGCCACCCACCGCGCCCATCAGATTGATGATCGCGTTGCCCTTCGAGCGCAGCGGCTTCGGCGTCACGTCCGGCATCAGCGCCACGGCGGGGGAGCGGTACGTCCCCATCGCGATGAGCAGCAATCCCAGCACGATGATGAACGAGACGGTCTTCGCCATGCTCGGCGCGGCATAGTAGCTGTTTTCAATCAGCGGCAGCAGATTCATCAGAATGATCGCGCAGCCTGTGCCAAACAGGATGAACGGCATCCGCTTGCCGATCTTCGTGTTCGTCCGGTCGGACAGCGACCCGAAGAACGGCAGCAAAAACAGCGCAAGGATGTTGTCCGCCGCCATGATGAGGCCCGAGATCGTCTCGTTCATGTGGAATGTCCGCGTCAGGATCAGCGGGACGATGTTGTCATACATCTGCCAGAACGCGCAGATGGAGAGGAACGCCAGACCGACGAGGATGGTGCGCTTGTTGTTGAGCTTCATACCGCTTCTCCTTTTTCCAATTCCGTGAAAAATGCCCGGATGTTCTGAAATACATAGCTGGGGTGGACGTTGTATTTTTCGATGTCCGCCATCACGCCCTCGCCCGAGAGCAGGAAGACCGCGTCGATGCCTGCGTTCACGCCGCAGGCGATGTCCGTGTAGATGCGGTCGCCGAGGATGCACGTCTGCTCCGGCGCATAGCCCGTGCGCCGCATCGCGGCGAGGGCCATATCCGGCTGCGGCTTGCCGAGGATCTTCGGCCGCCGCCCGGTCGCGGTGAACAGCATCTCAATGAAGCTGCCGCAATCTGGCGCACTGCCGTACCATGTCGGGCAGACCATGTCCGGATGCGTCGCGATGTAATCCGCGCCGCGCCCGAGCAGAATGCAGCAGTCCTCCAATTTTTGATAGGTCAGTTCTGTGTCATAGCCGAGCAGCACGGTCGACACCCGGTCGTCCGCACTCGCCGCGACCGGCAGCCCCGCCGCGCGGAGCTGGCCTTTGAGCGACTCCGTTCCGCAGACATAGATGTTTCCTTCCGACGGATTTTGGCGGAAATAGTCCACCGCTGCGTCCGCCGACGTCAGAAAATCCTCTGGGAACGCCTCAATGCCGAGGCGCTTCATTTTTGCGATGTAGGCGTCCGTCCCGCGCGAGGAATTGTTCGTCAGAAACAGATATCTCCCGCCGATGCGCTTCACGTAGTTCAGAAAATCGATCGTCCCGTCAAATAGCTGCTCGCTCAGATAGATCGTCCCATCCATGTCGAGCAGAAATAACCGTTTGTCCTGTAATGCCAAATGATCACCTCAGATCTGCTTCCATTATAAACCGCCGCATCCCATTTGACAAGCGCTGCCGCAATGCGTACAATGTAAAAAATGCAATTCAAAAAGGAACTTCCAATATGCTCTTATCTCCCGCATTTCTCCCGCCCCTGCTCGGCTGGTATGAACGGAACAAACGCGACCTGCTCTGGCGGCGTGACCACGAACCCTATCACGTCTGGCTCTCCGAGATCATGCTCCAGCAGACGCGCGTCGAGGCCGTCAAGGGCTACTATGCCCGTTTCCTCGCCGAGCTGCCGGACATTCCGTCCCTCGCCGCGTGCGACCCCGATCGGCTGCACAAGCTCTGGGAGGGCCTCGGCTACTATTCCCGCGTGCGCAACCTGCAAAAGGCCGCGCAGCAGATCGTCTCCGATTACGGCGGCGCGTTTCCAACAGACTATACTTCCATCCGCGCCCTGCCCGGCATCGGTGACTATACCGCCGGCGCGATCTGCTCCATCTGCTTCGGCCTGCCCACGCCCGCCGTCGACGGCAATGTCCTCCGCGTCGTCTCCCGCCTGACCGCGGACGAGCGCCCCGTCACGCAGCCCGCGGTCAAAAAGGATTATACCGCCGCCCTCGCGGAGATCTATCCCGCAGGGCAGTGCGCCGAGACGACGCAGGCCCTCATGGAGCTTGGCGCGACGGTCTGCGCACCAAACGGCGCGCCACATTGCTCTCTCTGCCCGGTCGCGACCTTCTGCCAGAGCCGGGCCGGGGAACTTTGGCGCTCCATCCCGGTCAAAGAGGCCAAAAAAGCCCGCAAAGAGGCAGCAAAAACCGTTTTTCTCCTCACCTGCGGAGAGAAAACTGCCGTCCGCAAGCGTCCGGAAACCGGCCTGCTCGCGGGGCTCTGGGAGCTGCCGAACGTCGACGGCTTTCTGGAGCCGCAGCCCGCGCTGGAGCTGCTCGAAACCTGGGGCCTCCGGCCCACAGAGCTGAAAAAGCGGCTCGAAAAGCAGCACATCTTCACGCACATCACGTGGCAGCTGCGGTGCTACTACGTTGAGGTCAGCACCCCGGACGGCAACCTCACGTGGGTCGACGCCGCCCGTTTCGACCGCGACATCTCCCTCCCCACGGCTTTCCGCCAGTTCTGGGAAACGCCATAG
>ENA-UESC01000580-UESC01000580.1-human-gut-metagenome-genome-assembly--contig:-NODE-580-length-33869-cov-8.497455_pt1 | contig 33869 bp, 21 predicted proteins | sample MGYA00242998_ERZ507999 | MGnify/ENA primary metagenome ERZ507999 (study PRJEB26167, sample SAMN06115465) | human gut metagenome | host: Homo sapiens | place: China:Hubei | collected 2016-04-27 | study... | reverse complement strand
GGACTGATCGCCTGGGCCACCCCCATCACCTATGTGTCCGTGGTCGGCGACCGGCTCCAGGTGCAGGTGAACGAGCTCACCGACCGGCTGGCCCTAACCAAGCTGGCCGACGCCGGGCCCATCCTGGATGTATTTGTCCGGGAGAGCGGAGCGGCGGTATCCCTGGCGAGCCCCGACGGGGAGAGTGTGGACACGGGTTCCCTCTATGTGTCCGTCACCACGGCCGTGCAGGAGTCTGATTCGGTGTCCACCTATACCTATGGCGCCGACGGCGGCCCGGCACAGAGGGAACGGGCCGGGCACTATGTGACCACGGCCCTCAGCGACGCCCTGATCGCGGAGGTGACCTTTGCCGACCGGGCGGAAACCTATCAACTGCTGGTTGTCCCTCCCATGCGCCTGGCCAACCAGGCGGTGGAGGCCCTTAACCGGGCGGCGCCCTGCCTGGCCCTGGCCCTGTTGGCCTTTTCCCTGCTGTGCGCGGTGGGGTACTCCCGCTATCTGGCCAGGCCCATCGTCCGCATCAGCTCCATCGCGGGGCGGATGGCGGAGCTGGACTTCCAGTGGAAATGCGGCGAGACCCGGCGGGACGAGATCGGCGCTCTGGGCCGCAGCCTGGATGAGATGGCGGAGCGCCTCTCCGCCGCCCTGGCCGAGCTGGAGGAGGCCAACGCGGCCCTGCGGGGCGACATGGAGCGGGCCAGGGAGCTGGAACGCCAGCGGCTGGCCTTCTTCTCCGCCGCCTCCCACGAGCTGAAGACCCCCGTCACCATCCTGAAGGGGCAGCTGAGCGGTATGCTGGACGGCGTGGGGGTGTACCGGGACCGGGAGAAGTATCTGGCCCGCTCCCTCCAGGTGGCGGGGCGGATGGAGGCGCTGGTGGGGGAGCTGCTGGCCGTGTCCCGCATGGAGTCGGACGGCGCCTCCCGCCGGGAGGCGGTGGAGCTGTCCGCCCTGACGGCGGAGAAGCTGGCCCAGGACGCCGAGCTGCTGGAGCAGCGGGGGATGACCGCGGTGGAGGCGCTGGAGCCGGGACTTCTGGTGGAGGGGGAGCGCGCCCTGCTGGGCCGTGCGGTGGAAAACCTGCTCTCCAACGCCGCCCTCTACTCGCCGGAGGGAGCGGAGATCCGGGTGACTGCGGCGGGCCGGGGAGCTCAGGTGGTGCTGACGGTGGAAAACACCGGGGCCCGCATCCCGGCCGAGGCCCTTCCCCACCTGTTTGAGGCCTTTTACCGGGCCGAGCCCTCCCGCAGCCGGGCCACCGGCGGCAGCGGCCTGGGGCTCTATCTGGTGCGCATGATCGTGGAGCGCCACGGCGGGACGTGCCGCATCGAGAACAGCGCCGACGGGGTGCGCTTCACCGCCCTCCTTCCGCGCCTCTCCACAGAAAACACATAAATTCTCCCTCTCTCCTCCACGGGGGGCCGGTATCCTTGGGACGAACCCAAACAAGAAAGGATGCCGAGCCATGCAAATAACCCTGCAAGAACTGAACATGACCTATCCCAACGGCAAGAAGGCCCTCCAGGGGGTGAGCGCCTCCCTGGACAGCCCCAGCCTGATCGGCCTGCTGGGCCCCAACGGCGCGGGCAAATCCACCATTATGAACATCCTGACCAGCTACCTGGCCCCCACCGGCGGGGAAGTGAAGGTGGCAGGCTTTTCACTGCCGGAGCAGGCGCAGCAGGCCAAAGCCTGTGTGGGCTACCTGCCGGAGCAGCCGCCGCTGTACCCGGAAATGACCGTGCAGGAATATCTGGACTTTGCGGCCGAGCTCAAGGGGGTCAAAAAAGCCCAGCGCCGCGAGCAGGTGCAGCAGGCCGCCCGGCGCACCGGGCTGGATCAGGTGATGCCCCGGCTCATCCGCAGCCTGTCCAAGGGCTACCGCCAGCGCGTGGGCATTGCGCAGGCTCTTCTGGGCAGCCCGCAGCTGATCATTCTGGATGAGCCCACGGTCGGCCTGGACCCGGCGCAGGTCATCGGCATCCGTAAACTGATCCGGGAACTGGGCAAGACCCACACAGTCATCCTGTCCAGCCACATCCTCAGCGAGGTGCAGGCGGTGTGCAGCCGGGTGCTGATCCTCTCCAAGGGAGCGTTAGTGGCCGAGGGCACTCCGGAGCAGCTGAGTGAGAAGCTGAGCCCCGGCATCCGCCTGCGTGTTACCGCGCTGGGCAGCAGCGATACGGTGCTGCCGGTCGTGGAAGCGGTGCCGGGTATTACCGGGGTGCAGCTGGTCAGCGAAGCGGACGGCGAGGTGACCTTTACTGCGGAGACTGCCGACACCACCGACCGCCGCGCCGAGGTGTCCCGCGCCCTTTCGGAGGCGGGGTGCACGGTGCTGGAGCTGACGGCGGAGAACCGCAGCCTGGAGGAAGTGTTCCTGGCTCTGACCGGGGAAACCGCCGATGTGCCGGAAGAACCGGAAACCGAACCGAAAGGAGAATGACCGATGTTCGCAATTTTCAAACGGGAAGTCCGCAGCTGCTTCCATGGAATGATCGGCTATGTGCTCACCGCCTTTCTGCTGGTGGCATCGGCCATCTATTTTGTGGCGCTGAACCTGGGCTACGGCCTGCCGGATTTTGGCTACTATACGCTGTACAACACCATTTTTATGCTGCTGTTTTATTTTCCGGTGCTGACCATGCGTTCCTTTGCGGAGGAACGCCGCACCCGCACCGACCAGCTCCTGCTCACCAGTCCGGTGCCGGTGCCGGGCATCGTGCTGGGCAAGTTCTTTGCCCTGTGCGTGGTGTTTGCGCTGCCCTGCGTGGTGGACGCAGTCATGATCCTGACCCTGTGGGCACTGGGGGCGACCGCTGCCAGTACGCTGGCCAATTTTGCGGCGCTGCTGTGCTACTATCTGCTGGGCTGCGCCGCCATTGCCATCGGGGTGTTCCTGTCCAGCCTGACCGAAAACCAGATCATTGCGGCGGTGGCCGGAGCGGCGGCGCTGCTGCTGGCCTATCTGATGCCCAGCCTGCGCAGGATGTTCACCACCGGCAGTGCCGTGGCGCTGGCGTTGTTCACCGCACTGGCCGCGGTGCTCAGTGTGGTGGCGGGCCTGCGCAGCCGCAGCTTCACGCTGGGGTGTTTGACCTTTGCCGGGTGCTGTGCGGCGCTCACGGTGTTGTTCCTGCTGCGCAGCAGCTGGCTGACCGAGGGCTTCAGCGCCGTGCTGAGCGCACTGTGCCTGTTTGCTCCCTTTGCGGAATTCGTCAACAGCAACTTTTCCATCCCCACACTGGTGTACTATCTCACCGTGACGGTGCTGTTCCTGTTCTTTACCGTGCAGGAACTGGAAAAACGCCGCTGGAACTGAGGGGAGGGCAGAACAATGAAAAACAGAAAGAACCGGCCGGTCAATGGCAAGGTGTTCCGCAGTGGGGTGTACTCCACCGCCATTCTGGCGGCTGCCATCCTGCTGGCGGTGCTGGTCAATCTGGTGGTGCGGGCACTTCCGTCCAAATACACCGAGTTTGACCTTTCCGAGGCCAAGATGTACACCCTGGGCGACAGCTCGGTGCAGCTGGCACAAAGCCTGCAGCAGGATGTGACCATTTATTATCTGTGTGAGACGGGCAGCGAAGATGCCATCATCACGAAGCTGTTGGACCATTACGCCGCCGAAAGCAGCCATATCCATTGGGAGCAGAAGGACCCGACCCTTTACCCCACCTTTGCGGCGCAGTACGGGGCCGAAAATGCATCCACCGGAAGCCTGATCGTAACCAGCGGGGAGGACAGCGTGGTGCTGGATGCCGCCGATCTGTACGAGTATGACTACTCCGACTATTACACCACCGGCAGTGCCAATGTGACCTTTGGCGGCGAGAAGCAGATCACAGCCGCCATCTATAAACTCACCAGCGGCGACGCCCGGGTGGCCTACTATACCACGAACCATGGGGAACAGGCCGTGACCAGCTCCCTCACCGAGGCGCTGAACGCCCAGAGCATCACCCTGCAGCCGCTGGACCTGCTGACCAGCGAGATCCCGGAGGACTGCAGCCTGCTGATCATCAACGCACCCACGTCGGATCTTGCGTCGGATGACGGACTGGTGGACGAGGTGTCCATGCTGCAGAACTACCTGAACGAGGGCGGCAAGATGCTGCTGACCACCAACATCTACGACGAGACCCCCAATCTGGACGCCCTGATGGCAGAGTTCGGCCTGTCGCGGGAGCCGGGCATCGTGGTGGAAGGTGATTCCGGCCATTCGCTGTACGGTTACCCGTACTCCCTGTTCCCGGATTACGGCGCCACGGAGGAGAGCGCGGCCCTGAACGGCGTGAACAAGGACACCCATGTGATGCTCTCGGTGGCACAGGGTCTTGTGCTGACCGAGACGGAGGATGTGACCGCGGAACCCCTGCTCAACACCTCGGAGCAGTCCTACAGCAAGCAGGACGTCAACAACGCCGCAACCACCGAAAAGGAGAGCGGCGACACCGACGGCCCCTTTACACTGGCCGCCTGGGCATGCAGCGACAACACCGGGGCGGAAGTGATCTGGATCGGCTGCCCGAATGTGGACAACGAACAGGTGTATCAGTCCATTCCCGGCAACCGCACCTTCCTGCAGGGCTGTGCCGTTTCGCTGGCCGGAGATGACAGCGGTCTGCTCATCGACACCAAGGCGCTGGAAGCCGAGCCTATCACGGTGGCAGCTTCGCAGGCTACGACCCTGGGGTTGGTGTTCGTGTTCGTCCTGCCTGCCGCCGTGCTCATAGCCGGTGCCGTGGTGGTGCTGCTGCGCCGCCGCCGATAAGGAGGCTGCCATGAACGCAAAACGACGCACCCTTGCGGTGCTTGCGGCGGTGATCGCAGTGCTGGGGCTGGCGCTCTGGGCCCTGAACCGCAGCACTGCCGCAGAGGAAGCCGCTTCCAGTGCGGCGGCCGATGGTACCATCCCGCTGTGCTCTTTCTCTACCGCTGACCTGAGCCGCATCACCTGCACCTACAACGGGCAGACCCTCACGCTGGACGATGCGGACGGCAGCTGGACGCTGGCGGAGGACCCGGACTACCATCTGGACGAGAGCGCCTGCAATACCATGGTCACAGCGCTTTCGTCCCTCCATGCAAAGCGGCAGTTGGACGCGCAGGCCGGGGAGGACTACGGCTTTGACGCGCCGGAGTTGACTGTAACGGTCACGGCGGCCGGGCAGACCACCACTCTGACCTTTGGCAGCAGCAACACCGTCACCGGCGACCGCTATGTGCAGAAGGACGGAGACACCGCCCTGTATACCGTGGACGCCAGCCGGATGGCCTGCTTTGCCTGCGATAAGGCCGGGCTGTTCGGCAGCTTCAGCCCGGCGGGCTTTGCCGCGTCGGAGGTGGAGCAGGTGGCGTATACGCTGGCCAGCGGGGAAAAAGTCTCGCTGACTGCCGGTTCCGAGCTGGCAGGGGACGGAGACGAAGCGGATTCGGCTTCCTACGAGACGGTGTGGCGCTTTGCCGGAGATGCCGACACGGACCTGGATCAGGACAAGGTGCGGAGCATGCTCTCGGCCCTGAGCAGCTATGTGTCCGGCCAGATCACCCCCGCCGACGGCGCGGACCCGGCGGCCTGCGGCTTTGATGCCCCGTTGGCCGTGGTACAGGTGACCACGGCCGACGGAACAAAGACCCTCACCTATGCCAGCGGCACCGATGGGGATTACCTGATGGTGGAAGGCGATGATTCCATCTATGCAGTGGACGGCAGCATCGTACAGGCCGTGACCCGGACGGCCGACGCGCTGACAGCGGCCTGAACGGCGAAAAAAATCCATCCTGCGCCCGGCGAAAAAACCGCTGCGGCGCAGGATTTTTTTGTGGTCTCTGTAAAGTTTCGGCAAACCTCGACAGAGTGATTGACATTTGCCCCCGGATTGTTTATGATAAACCATGACAGGGCAGAATAACTGCGCAATATTACGGTCGTCATGGATGTTGTGCAGGGCTGGGTCACCCTGATGCGGGAGAAGGATGGGGCACGGGCCCTGTCTTTTTTCGTATCTGAGTTATAAGGAGGATATTGTAAAAAATGGACAACTCGGTGATCGTTTCACTGCGGGATATCGTGGTGGAATTTGATGGTCAGCGCATTCTGGATGGGCTGAACCTCGACATCCATGACAAAGAGTTTGTGACGCTGCTGGGCTCCTCCGGCTGCGGCAAAACCACCACCCTTCGCCTGATCGCAGGCTTTCTGGAGCCAAACTCCGGCAAGGTGCTGCTCAAGGGCCAGGACATTACCGGTGTGCCGCCCTACAAACGCCCGGTGAATACCGTTTTCCAGAAGTACGCGCTGTTCCCGCACCTGAACGTGTTCGAGAACGTGGCCTTCGGCCTGCGCCTGAAGAAGATGGACGAAGAGACCATCCGCCGCAAGGTGCGCAACATGCTGGAGGTCGTGGGCCTGAAGGGCTTTGAGCGCCGCAGCATCAGCCAGATGTCCGGCGGCCAGCAGCAGCGCGTGGCCATCGCCCGCAGCCTGGTCAACGAACCGGAGATCCTGCTGCTGGACGAGCCTTTGGGCGCACTGGACCTGAAGCTGCGCAAGGAAATGCAGCTGGAGCTCAAGCGCCTGCAGCGCGAAATGAACATTACCTTTATTTATGTCACCCACGATCAGGAAGAAGCCCTGACCATGTCCGATACCGTTGTGGTCATGAACGGCGGCAAGGTGCAGCAGATCGGCACCCCGGAGGACATCTACAACGAGCCGAAGAACGCCTTTGTGGCGGACTTCATCGGCGATTCCAACATCGTGGACGGTGTGATGCACAAGGACTTCCTGGTGTCCTTCTCCGGCGTGGACTTCCCCTGTGTGGATCGCGGCTTTGCCCGGGAGCAGAGCGTGCAGGTCGTGGTGCGCCCCGAGGACATCGAGGTGGTCTCCCCGGTGGAAGGCCAGCTGGTGGGCGTGGTCAACGACGTCATCTTCAAGGGCGTGCACTTTGAAATGCATGTGGAGTGCGAGGGCCGCGAGTGGCTGATCCATTCCACCCGCGCCTGCACCCCCGGCGAGACCATCGGTATGCGCATCGGCCCCAACGAGATCCACATCATGGCACGGAGCGAGGGGTGATGCGCCATGAAGATTTATGACAAGAAGCTGGCCTATCCGTACTTTGTATGGATGACCCTGTTCACGGTGGTGCCGCTGCTCATTGTGGTGTATTACGCCTTTACCGATGGCAACGGCGCGTTCACCGTGGAAAATCTGGCTTCCATCAGCGGTTACGGTTCGGTGTTTGCCCGCAGCCTGCTGCTGGCCCTCATCGCCACGGTCATCTGCCTGGTGCTGGCGTTCCCCATCGGCTATTTTCTGTCCCGCCTGCGGGTGAACAAGCAGCACATCATGCTCATGCTGGTGATGCTGCCCATGTGGATGAACTTTCTGCTGCGCACCTACGCATGGATGGGCCTGCTCAGCGTGAACGGCCCGGTGAATGCCATTCTGGGCTTCTTCGGCCTGGGACCCTATACTATGCTGAACACCTCCGGCGCTGTGGTGCTGGGCATGGTGTACAACTATGTGCCCTATATGATCCTGCCGCTGTACACCAGCATGACCAAGATCGACCAGAGCCTTGTGGAGGCAGCCCAGGACCTGGGGGCCAACACCACCAAGACCCTGCTACGGGTGCTCATCCCCATGAGCGTGCCCGGCATCAGCACCGGCATCACCATGGTATTCGTGCCGGCAGTGTCCACCTTCGTCATCAGCCGGATGCTGGGCGGCGGTTCCAACCTGCTGATCGGCGACCTGATCGAAATGCAGTTCCTTGGCAACAGCTACAACCTGAATGTGGGCTCCGCCATGAGCCTTGTGCTGATGATCATCGTGCTGCTGTGCATGAGCTTTACGTCCAGCTTTGACGAGGACGAGATGGAGGGTGTGTCCTGATGAAAACAAAACATCTCCGCCTGATGCAGCGTGCCTACGTCATCCTGTTCTTCTGCTTCATGTATCTGCCCATTGCCTACATGATCGTGTTCAGCTTCAACCAGAGCAAGGGCTATTCGCTGTTCACCGGCTTTACCTTAAAGTGGTACAGCAGCCTGTTCCACAATTCGTCCATCCTGCATGCACTGTGGGTGTCCATTGAGGTGGCACTGCTGTCCGCCGTCATCGCCACAGTGCTGGGCACGGCGGCCAGCCTGGGCATCGCGTCCATGAGCCGCCGCAGCCGCCTGCTGGTGACCAACATCACCTACATCCCGGTGGTCAACCCGGAGATCATCACCGGCATTTCGCTCATGCTGCTGTTCGTGGCTTACCAGCGCTTTGCCGAGGGCGTCTCCTGGCTGCCGGACACCATCATGGGCTTCCCGACGCTGCTCATCGCCCACATTGCCTTCAATGTGCCGTATGTCATCTTCAACGTGAGCCCCAAGCTCAAGCAGCTGGACATCAAGCTGTATGAGGCGGCCCTGGATCTGGGCTGCAACCCCAAGCAGGCCTTCTTCAAGGTCATCCTGCCGGAGATCAGCCCGGCCATCCTGTCGGCCTTCCTGATCTGCCTGACCTACTCCATCGACGATTTCATGATCTCCTACTTCAACTGCGGCACCGTGGAAACGCTGCCCATCGCCATCTACTCCATGACCCGCAAGAAGGTCAGCCCGGAGATCTACGCACTGTCTACCATCATGTTCGTGGTGATCCTGTGCATCATTCTGATTTCCAACGCCATGGAAAGCCGCAGCTACCGCCGCGACCAGAAGGCGCTGAGAGGGGAGGGCGTGTGATGAAACGTTTTGCCGTTCTGCTGCTCACGCTGGCGCTGGCTGTGTGCTGCACGCTGCCGGCCTTTGCGGCAGATACCATTGAGGTGAATGAGGACGTTTCGGTGTCCGGCGATTACGACTGGACCCGCTTCAAGGGCCAGAACATGACCCTGAACGTCTACAACTGGGGCGAGTACATCTCCAACGGCTCGGACGACAGCCTGGACGTGGTGTCCGCCTTCGAGGACCTGACCGGCATCAAGGTGAACTACACCACCTTCGATTCCAACGAGTCCATGTACGCCAAGCTGAAATCCGGTGCGGCGGACTACGATGTGGTGATCCCCTCGGATTACATGGTGGCCAAGATGATCGCAGAAGGGATGCTCAAGCCCCTCAACTACGACAACATCCCCAACTTCCAGAAGATCGACGCGGAATACCGCAACCCGGATTACGACCCCCAGAACGCCTATACGGTGCCCTACATGCTGTGCACCACCGGCATCATCTACAACACCACGATGGTGGACAAGGCACCCACCAGCTGGGCGGACCTGTGGGATGAACAGTATGCCGGCAACATCCTGATGTTCAACAACAGCCGCGACGCCTACGCCATTGCGGCCTTCAAGAGCGGCCATGACATCAACCCCCAGTCCACGGAAGAAGTGGACGAGGTGGTGAAAGAGCTCAAGGCTCAGAAGCCGCTGGTGCAGGCCTACGTCATGGATGAGATCTTTGATAAAATGATCGGCGGTGAGGCAGCCATCGGCGTGTACTACTCCGGCGACGCCATCACCATGATCGACGATAACCCCGACCTTGCCTGGGTGTTCCCGGAGGAGGGCAGTGTGCTGTCGGTGGACTGCATGGCCATCCCCGCCACGAGTGAGCACCAGGAAGCCGCTGAAATGTTCATCAACTTCATGTGTGAGACGGACATCGGCAAGGCAAACGCCGAGTACATCGGCTACACCACTCCCATGGAGGCAGTGCGGGAGGTGCTGGACGAGGACCTGCGCGACAGCGAGATCGCTTATCCGCCGGAAGAACTTGCCGCGAAGGAACGGGTGTTCACCGCTCTGAGCGATGACGTGAACAGCGAGCTGGACGTGAAGTGGAGCGAGATGAAGAGCTACGACGAGGGCGGCAGCAGCCTGCTGTTCCTGTCGCTGCTGGCCGCCATGGTGGCGCTGGCCTGCTTCAACATCTGGCGCAAACTGCGCAAAAAGAGCCGCAACCAGTATTAAACAGACGGCCCCGCCCTCTCGGATCTGCTGCTGCCGCAGACGATGGAGAGAGCGGGGCCTTTTTGAAATCATTTTGGATGGGAAAGGAACATTATGGAGCCCAATTTTTACACCGAGACCGCAACGGTGCTCAACGCGGATGCGGACTTCCGCAGCCTGCTCAAGCCCAGCGCCCTGCTGCGCTATGTGGAGCAGGTATCTGCCGACCACGCCCGTGCCTTTGGCATGGATGACAAGTTTTTCCAGGACCACAACGTGGCGTTTCTGGTGGGCAAGCAGGCCCTGCAGTTTGTGCGGGTGCCCCGCCGCACCGAGGCGCTCACCCTGACCACCCGCGCCGAGCACAGCCGCCGGGGTGCCATCAAGCGCATCACTACAGTCACGGATGCCGCCGGGAAGCTGGTGGCCACGGTGGACTGCCGCTGGATCCTGGTGGACCTGACCAGCGGCCACATCATGCGGGAACCGAACTGGACCGTGGAAAATTTCTGGAATGAGACGGTGGAAGGGGAGCTGTCCCTGCACACCCACCGGTGCAAAGAGCTGACGTCGGCAGGGGAGTGCAGGTCCAGCTACTCGCTGTGCGACCTGAACGGCCACATCAACAACGCCTATTATCTGGACCTTGCCTGCGACGCCCTGCCGCCGGAGGTGCTGCAGGCGGGCCCGGTGACCTTTGCCGCCGTGAACTACCACCGGGAGATCCCCATGGGGGACACGGTGGAACTGCTGTATGCACCCTCGGAAGAGGGGTGGTATGTGCAGGGCCGCCACGACGGCCACACCAGCTTTGAGTGCTATCTGAAGATCGGGTCATAAAAAGTTCACAAAATAAGTTACAGAAAAATGACAAAACCCTATTGCAAAATAGTATCAAAAGAGTTACAATATAGTTACAGCAAGGGCCGAGATCCCCTGGCTGTGTGTGAAATCTTTTTCTTCTTGTTTTTGGGATATCGGGCACCGGGCCTCCTCCTCCGACTGGAACTCCTTCACAGTCTGTGCTCCGTGTGCCGCACAGGCGATGTCCCGCTTCGTGTGCAAAAAAGCTCGTCCGTGACCCGGACGAGCTTTTTTGCATGCCGAAAACCGCCGGAATCGTCAAAAAGTATGACCTTGCGCGGTTTTGGTGGGCATTTTGCCTGTTTTTCTCAAAAGGACAGTTTCAAAGTTTGGCGCGGCAAGGGTTTGTATTCTGAGGCCGAGTGTGGTAAAGTATATACAATCAATTTAGACGGCTCAAACATGAATGATTTTGTTGTAGAATGCTTCATGCTGCGATAAGAGAAAAGGAGTTTGACTATGGCTTATTTCTATGAAGAACCCTCCCGCACCTTTGGCGAGTATCTGCTGGTGCCCGGCTATTCCTCTGCGGAAAATGTTCCCACTGCTGTCAGCCTCAAGACCCCGCTGGTCAAGTACCGCAAGGGTCAGGAAGAGTGCCCGTTGGAAATGAACATCCCCATGATCAGCGCCATCATGCAGTCGGTCTCCGGCGATAAGCTGGCCATTGCACTGGCTCGTCAGGGCGGCGTCTCCTTCATCTATGGCTCCCAGAGCATCGAGAACGAGGCTGCCATGGTGCGCCGCGTCAAGAGCTACAAGGCCGGCTATGTCGTGTCCGACTCCAATCTGGCCCCCACCGCTACCCTGCACGATGTGCTGGAGCTCAAGGCCCGCACCGGCCACTCCACCATCGCGGTCACCGCTGACGGCACCCCCAACGGCAAGCTGCTGGGCATTGTGGCCTCCCGCGACTACCGCGTCAACCACACCCCGGATGACGCTCCCGTTACCACCTTCATGACCCCGCTGGAAAAGCTGGTCACTGCCCCGGAGAACACCTCCCTGCATGACTGCAACAACATCATCTGGGACAACAAGATCAACACTCTGCCGCTGGTGGACGCTGAGGGCAACCTGAAGTATATGGTGTTCCGCAAGGACTACGACTCCCACAAGAAGAACGCCAACGAGCTGCTGGACAAGAACAAGAGCTATGTGGTGGGTGCCGGTATCAACACCCGCGACTACGCTGAGCGCGTGCCCGCTCTGGTGGAGGCCGGTGTGGACGTACTGTGCATCGACTCTTCCGAGGGCTACTCCGAGTGGCAGGCCCGCACCATCGGCTGGATCCGGGAGCACTATGGCGACAAGGTGAAGGTGGGTGCCGGCAACGTGGTGGATGCCGAGGGCTTCCGCTTCCTGGCCGAGCAGGGTGCCGACTTCGTGAAGATCGGCATCGGCGGCGGTTCCATCTGCATCACCCGTGAGACCAAGGGCATCGGCCGCGGCCAGGCTACCGCAGTCATCGAGGTGGCCAAGGCTCGTGACGAGTACTTCAAGGAGACCGGCATCTATGTGCCCATCTGCTCCGACGGCGGCATCGTCCACGACTACCACATCACCCTGGCACTGGCCATGGGTGCCGACTTCGTCATGCTGGGCCGCTACTTCGCCCGCTTCGACGAGAGCCCCACGAACAAGGTGCGCATCAATGGCCAGTATATGAAGGAGTACTGGGGCGAGGGCTCCAACCGTGCCCGCAACTGGCAGCGCTACGACCTGGGCGGCTCCACCAAGCTGAGCTTTGAGGAAGGCGTGGACAGCTACGTCCCGTACGCCGGCCCGCTGGCCGACGGCGTGCAGACCACCCTGTACAAGGTCAAGAGCACCATGTGCAACTGCGGCGCTCTGTCCATCCCCGAGCTGCAGCAGAAGGCCAAGCTGACCGTCGTGTCCTCCACCTCCATCGTGGAGGGCGGCAGCCATGACGTCGTGCTGAAGAACGCTACCCCCAACATCATCAACGGCTAAAGAACAAAACCCTCTCAGTCTGCTCATTTCACTCGCATCCAGCTCCCCCGAAAGGGGGAGCTTTTTCGTTGAATCGGAAAGTTTCCCTTCTCGATAAAAGCTCGCCCTTCGGGAGAGCTGGCATCGCGTAAGCGATGACGGAGAGGGTTGTTCTTCAGTTCGATCGCAATCCCAGAAAATATCGCAAAACCCTTGCGCAGGCCTGCGATTGGTGTTATCATGTTAGAAACACCCTGTCAAGACAGGGCGAGGGCTTTCCGCCGGGGTTCTGTACTCCGGCCGGGAACTGGGAAACGGCAGCGGCCCGCGGGCTGTGCCGTTGAGAAGAAGAGAGGAAACATTCATGGACGAAATCAAGGTTGTGCCTTATATTCCGGATGAGGACTACGACAACCCCGCAATGGTCGTGGATTTTTATGAATTTACGATGGCAAACTGCCTGTTCCTGCACGGATTCAAGGACACCACGCTGGTGTTTGACATGTTCTTCCGCAAGAACCCGGACAATCAGGGCTATTCCATCAGCGCCGGTCAGCGCAAGCTGACCCGCTTTCTGCTGAATTACCATTTCAACGCACAGGACATCTGGTGGCTGCGCACCAAGGGTATGAGCGAGGAATTCTGCGAGTATCTGCGCACCTACCGCTGGAAGGGCGACATGTATGCCCTGCCGGAGGGCACTGTGTGCTATCCCCATGTGCAGATGGTGCGCATTGAGTGCGATTTGGTGGGCGCCATCCTCATTGAGACCTACTTGCTGCAGACGATGAACTTCCACAGCCTCATCGCCACCAAGGCCACCCGCGTCACCGGTCTGAACACCCACACCCCTCGCAGTGTCATGGAGTTCGGCACCCGCCGTGCACAGGGCGAGAGCGCCGGCAACGATGGTGCCTATGCGGCGGTCCTGGGCGGCTGCGTGGGTACGGCCAACTGTCTGGCTGAGATGAAGTTCGGCTCGGACGTCAAGGCCGTGGGCACCGTGGCACACAGCTTCATCGAGTTCTTCCCGACGGAATTCGACGCCTTCAAGGCATTTGCCGACACCTACCCGGACTCGGTCAGCCTGCTGCTGGATACCTACAACATCATGGAGAGCGGTCTGCCCAACCTGATCAAGCTGGACGACTACCTGATCGAGAAGTACCCCAATGACCCCAACCGCCGCGTCAAGAGCGCCCGCATCGACTCCGGCGACCTGGCCCGCGGCTCCAAGCGTCTGCGCAAGGCACTGGATGCTGTCGGCAAGCCGTACATCAAGCTGGTGGCTTCCAACGGTCTGGACGAAAAGAAGATCGCCAACATGGAGCTGTATGAGCATGCCCACTTTGATTCCTACGGCGTGGGCGAGAACCTGATCACCTCCGCTTCCGACCCCGTGTTCGGCGGCGTGTACAAGCTGGTGGCTGTTAAGCAGCCGGACGGCAGCTATACCCCCAAGATGAAGTGCTCGGATTCGGCCAGCAAGGCCATCATCCCCGGCAAGAAGATGCCCTGGCGTCTCTACGATGAAAACGGACAGGCCCAGTGTGACCTGATCGCCATGGACGGCGAGGTGATCGAGGCCGGCAAGCCCGTCACGATGGTCAACCTGGACTCTGACGCCATTGAGCGCACCGTTACCTTTACCCCGACGGCGGTCAAGCCGCTGCTGGTGCCGCACATCCTGGGCGGCCAGCTGGCCATGGAGCTGCCCTCCATTGCTGAGAAGAAGGCCTACATCGCAAAACAGCTCACCGAGGAGACCTGGGAGAGCGAGCTGCGTCTGGAGTGCCCGCACAAGCATTACGTCAACATGACCCCTGCCGTGGCCGAGTGCCGCGCCAGAATGTACGCAGAGTTGCACGGCGGAAAAGTGTAACGCCTTTTCTTGACAAACCGGGCAAACTATTGTACTATAGACCATGCTGATTTGTGTTCATTCGGTCGATTTGCGTTCGGTCCGATTGACATAATTTTACCTCACACCTGTTATTCCCGGCTCCCTACAGCAATATGGGGCAGCAGGGCTTTGTAAGCCGGGTATCGGTGTGCCGCTGTGGTGAAATTGGCAGACACGAGGGACTTAAAATCCCTTTCTGGAGACAGAGTACGGGTTCGACCCCCGTCGGCGGCATGAAGAAAAGCACCTGAGAACGATGGTTCTTGGGTGCTTTTTTTCATGCTTGTATTCCGGAAAGGGGATGATATGCACATGCTGCGGTCGAGCGGATGGAGAGGCTTTGCGGTCTGTTCACAGTTCATTCGGAAAAAGTGCTTTTTCTTTCCATGGTTTCATGCTATAATAAAAAAACGATACGATCCGTGATCGTAACGGGGCAGGGGGCCGCTGGCCGTCCTGCCGGGGCAGTGCCCGCAAACTGCGGCGGGCGGGAAACAGAAAAAGAGAGGCGAATCGAGATGTTGGATATGATCAAATGCAGCACCGGCGGCGCATACTATGCCCGCGGCGAGTGGGTGCCGGCAGACGGCAACGCACCGGCAGCACTGGCCGCCAAGGGCTTTGATGCCGCTGCGGTGGAAAACGCCAAGACCGGTACCATGGCCTACAGCATTCTGCAGGCTCACAACACCAGCGGCGATGCCGAAAACCTGAAGATCAAGTTTGACGCCATGGCCAGCCATGACATCACCTTTGTGGGCATCATCCAGACGGCCCGCGCGTCCGGCCTGGAAAAGTTCCCCATCCCGTATGTGCTCACCAACTGCCACAACAGCCTGTGCGCTGTGGGCGGCACCATCAACGAGGATGACCACCGTTTCGGCCTGTCGGCTGCCAAAAAGTACGGCGGCATCTTTGTGCCCCCGCATCTGGCTGTCATCCACCAGTACATGCGTGAAAAGTTTGCCGGCTGCGGCAAAATGATCCTTGGCTCGGACTCCCACACCCGCTACGGTGCACTGGGCACTATGGCCATCGGCGAGGGCGGCGGCGAGCTGGCAAAGCAGCTGCTGGGCCGCACCTACGATGTGGCCCGTCCGGGTGTGGTGGCCATTTACCTCACCGGCAGCCTGCCGGCCGGCTGCGGCCCCCACGATGTGGCCATTGCGCTGGTGGGCAAGCTGTTCAAGAGCGGCTATGTCAAGAACAGGGTTATGGAGTTCGTCGGCCCCGGCATTGCCTCCCTGCGGCAGGACACCCGCAACGCCATCGACGCCATGACCACCGAGACCACCTGCCTGTCCTCCATCTGGGAGACCGACGAGACCACGCAGAAGTTCCTTACCGTGCACGGCCGTGCTGCGGATTACAAGAAGCTGGCCCCGGCGGACCTTGCCTACTATGACGGCGTTGTGGAAGTGAATCTGTCGGCCATCCGTCCGATGATCGCCCTGCCCATGCACCCCTCCAATGCCTTTACCATCGAAGAGCTGAACGCCAATCTGGAGGACATCCTGCACGCCTGCGAAGAGGATGTGCAGAAGCTCATCGGCCGCAAGGATGTGCACCTGGACCTGTGCAGCAAGATCGAGAACGGCAAGCTGCGGGTGGACCAGGGCGTGATCGCCGGTTGTGCAGGCGGTTTGTACGACAGCATCTATGAGGCGGCTTCCATCCTCAAGGGCCGCACCGGCGGCTGCGGCGACTACGCCCTCAGTGTGTACCCCGGCAGTCAGCCCATCATGATGGAACTGGTGCGCACCGGCGTGATCAGCGAACTGATGGCCAGCGGTGCCACCGTGCGCACGGCTTTCTGCGGCCCCTGCTTCGGCGCAGGCGATGTGCCCGCCAACGGGGCACTGTCCATCCGCCACACCACCCGCAACTTCCCCAGCCGCGAAGGCTCCAAGCCCGGCAATGGCCAGCTGGCGGGTGTGGCCCTGATGGATGCCCGCAGCATTGCGGCCACCACGGCCAACGGCGGCATCCTGACCCCGGCCACCGACATCGACTACGATCCCACCGTGCCGGAGTACCAGTACGATCCTTCCAGCTACGACACCCGCGTGTATCAGGGCTTTGGCAAGGGCGATTACGACGCCCTGCTCAAGCTGGGCCCCAACATCAAGGACTGGCCGGAGATCGCACCGCTGGGCAACAACCTGCTGCTGAAGGTGGCGTCCTACATCACCGACCCTGTTACGACCACCGACGAGCTGATCCCCTCCGGTGAGACTTCCTCCTACCGCTCCAACCCCCTGGGTCTGGCCGAGTTCACCCTCAGCCGCAAGGACCCGGAGTATGTGGGCCGTGCCAAGGCCGTGCGTGCCGAAGAAGAAGCCCGCCGTGCCGGCAAAGCCGATGACGCCCTGCTGGCAAAGGTGCACGCCGTGCCCGGCTGCGAGAACCTGACCTGGAACGACCTGCAGATCGCCTCCACGATCTTTGCAGTCAAGCCGGGCGACGGCTCCGCCCGTGAGCAGGCCGCCAGCTGCCAGCGTGTGCTGGGTGCCGGGGCCAACATCGTCACTGAGTATGCCACCAAGCGTTACCGCTCCAACCTGATCAACTGGGGCATGCTGCCCCTGCAGCTGGCCGGGGCTACGCCCTTCGGGCTAGGGGATTACATCCTCATCCCCAATGTGCGTGAAGCGCTCAAGGGCGACCTGAAAGACATCAAGGCCTATGTGCTGGGTGATGAACCCAAGGCATTTGACCTCTACATGGCTCCGCTGACCGACGACGAGCGTCAGATCCTGGCCGACGGCTGCCTGATCAATTTCTACAAACATTAAAGAGGCGTTTCCATGTCCTGCGATCTTCACAACCATTCCACCTGTTCCGACGGCTCGGTGCCCATCCAGCGCCTGCCGGGCATCGCGGCCCGTACCGGACTGCACGCCATTGCCATCTCCGACCACGACACCACCCTGAGTGCGGCGTACTGCTACGCCCATCCCCGACAGGAGGGCGTGGAGCTGATCCCAGCGGTGGAGCTGACCGGTTACGATTTTGAGCGCCAGCACCGGGTGCATCTGCTGTGCTATTACCCCAACCTGGACTGTGTCCCGCTCCGGGAGCACTGCGAGATCATGAAGCAGCGGCGCAATGCCTGCGGCCTGCAGACGGTCCATGAGCTGGAGGCGATGTACCCGCAGTTCACCGAGGAGCTTGTCTGGGAGACGGCGGCCGAAAGCGGCGTGATCTACAAAAGCGGCATCATGCAGGTGCTGGGGGAGCTTGGCCTGAGTGACGGCAGCATTTACGGCGAGACCTACCACAAGCTGTTCGGCTGGAATCCCCGCGGCATCGTGCTGCACTCGCCGGAGTATCTGCCGGTGCGGGAAGTGCTGGCCACGGCCAAGGCCAGCGGTGGAGCCGTGGTGTTTGCGCACCCCACCGTCTACAAGAGCATGCCGCTGGTGCGCGAACTGGCGGCAGAAGGTGCCATCGACGGCATTGAGGTGGACCACCCCAGCAACAGCCCGGAGGACCGCGCGGAGTGCGTGCAGCTTTGCCGGGAATACGGCCTTGTGCCCACGGCCGGGACGGATTTCCATGGCCGGAACCACAAGGTGCCCCATCCCATCGGCACCTGTACCGCTCCGGACGAGACGGTCACCCGCCTGCAGGAGATCGCCCGCAAACGGGGCGGCGGCAATGGTACACGATAAAGCCGGAAAAGGCTTTTCCTTTATAAGAAAGAGAGAGGAAGTTTGAAACCATGAGCAAGGAATTCAGTTTTGCAAACAAAGGCACCTGCTCCAAGCAGACCAATTTTGTCCTGAACGACGACCACACCATTGCATCCATCGAGGTCATCGGCGGCTGCAACGGCAACCTGAAAGGCATCTGCCAGCTGGTCACCGGCATGAAGGCCGAGGACGTCATTGCACGTCTGGACGGTACGCTGTGCGGGTTCCGCAACACCAGCTGCCCGGACCAGATCGCACAGAACCTGAAGAAGGCTCTGGAAGAGATGAACTGACCGGAAACCGATCGAAACGCGGGCACCGCGCTTTGCAGAAATGCAGGGCGCGGTGTCTTTTTTTGTGTACGGGAAAAGCGAAAAATGCACAATATGCAATCAAATGAATAAGAATGCAATAATATGCATTTTTGATAAGTCTGACTTTTGAGAGAAAAGTGAGTGAAAGAACAAAAATGTGTTGCACTTCCCAGAAAATGCACTCGAAGTGCAACACGAACGTAACGGGAAAAGGGGACAGTTCCGGATGTAGTTGCACTTGTGTTACGATTCTGAACGGACCGATTTTTGAATTTTTTGCATTTTTGTCCCGAAAAATTGCGCAAAACCCCTTGACGATGAGACACCATTGTGATACTCTTGTGACACAAGAGTTGCACTTGTGAAACGAACGAGTTGCAAAACGGATTTGCAACGCGCAACCGATCAAATGCAAAACGGCTTTTATACAAAAAGCTGTATCAGGAGGATGTCTTATGAAACTCGAAATGCGTACTGTTCAGAAGATCGCGGCAGCTGCGATGACGCTGGCTGTGATGTTTGGCTGCGCATCTCCGCTCAAGCCTCTGGCTGCGAGCGCTGCACAGAACACTGTGTCGGTTTCTGCGGACATCGACGAAGAAAACTCCTACATCAGCGCACAGGATCAGATGTACCAGAAGGATTTCCTGAAGCTCATCAACAAGGCCCGTGCAAAGGCCGGTCTGAACAGCGTGGAGCTGGGCGATGCCGCCCACAACGCCGCCGCTGCTGAGCGTGCCGAAGAGCTGGCTACCACGTATTCTTATGTGCGTCCCAACGGTCAGCGCGACTTCACCGTTTTTGCCGAGAACGGCATCGGCGATGTGTCCGTTGGCGAGAACTATCTGGCCGGCGTGTCCACTCCGGACTCCGCCATGGACCAGTGGATGAACCTCGATTTCGCCCGTGAGCGCATCCTGAATGCGGATGCCACCACCGTGAGTGTCGGCCACTATGAGGGCGGTGCCTACGGCAACTACTGGGTGCTGATCTTCTCTTACCCCGAAAACTCTCACACCGATGACTTCCGTCAGGAAGTGCTGGATCTGGTCAATGTCGAGCGTGCAAAGTACGGCCTGACCCCGCTGGTGATGGGCAATGCCAACCTGACCGCTGCCGCACAGAAGCGTGCCGAAGAGATCGCTACCGTCAACTCCCATACCCGTCCGGATGGCAGCAAGTGCTTCACCGTGCTCAAGGAGTACGGCGTGACCGCAGCTCCCACCGGTGAGAACGCCGCCTGGGGCAGCGTTTCTCCGCAGGAGGTCGTGGATGCCTGGATGCAGTCCGAAGGCCATCGTGCCAACATTCTGAACCCCGAAGCCCGTGCCATGGGCGTTGGCTACTACTACAACAGCAGCAGCACCTGGGGCCATCAGTGGATCCAGATCTTCACCAAGTGATATCCTCTTCATCATCATACCAAGATACCTTCTCCCTTTCTTGAAAAGTTGTGTGCGAGGAAAGCCCGGCAGCGAAAGCTGCCGGGCTTTTCACTTGCACAAATGGCGTTTTATGTTATACTGATTCTGAATAACACGCAGGAGGAACCATTGTGGAGGATTACCGGACCATCCGCGGTACGGCCGTGGGCGAATACGAAGAGAAGAAGAGCCGCTTCATTGCGCAGCTCTCCTTTGCGGACAGCGAGGAGGCCGCCGTGGCATTCCTGGAGCAGGTGCGCGCGGCCAACCGCACGGCGCGGCACAACGTGTATGCTTACCGGCTGCGGGAGGGGAATCGGGAACGCTACTCCGACGATGGCGAGCCGGCCAAAACGGCCGGGACCCCGGCACTGGAGGTGCTGCAGCACAGCGGCCTGACGGATCTGATCGTGGTGATCACCCGTTACTTCGGCGGGGTGCTGCTGGGCACCGGCGGGCTGGTGCGTGCGTACACCACGGCCACGGCCCGCGCGCTGGAAAATGCCGAGGTGGTCACGGTGCGCAGTGTGGTGGAACTGCGCATGACGGTGGACTATTCTCTTTACGAGCGGGCATCCCTGCTCATCGACGCCGCCGGGGCAAAGCAGGCTGCGCCGGAGTTCACCGACCGGGTCACCCTGCGCTGGCAGATGCCGGAACACACCGAAGGTCCGCTGCTGGAACAGCTGCGGGAGCTGACCCGGGGCGGGGCGGAGGCAGCAGTGTCTGAGCCATTCTACGCACCTTTTTAAAAATCAAGTGAATTTTAGGAGCTGACACAGAACTTCCCCCTTCGACAGGGCCGTTGTGCTACAATTGCCGCAGGCGCGGCGCGTGGGATCGGCTGCGCCGGGATTTCCGGTGGAAAGGGGGGAGAAGAACCAGAAAAAGGGAGGGGACCAGCATGGATGTGCGCCAGAGAACCGAAGAGATCGAACACCTGACCTTTGCACCGTGGGCGACCTTCAGCGATGCCAGCCGCGGCCGGGCGGTGCCGGAGCCGCAGGATCCGCTGCGCCCGGTGTTTCAGCGTGACCGCGACCGGGTGCTGCACTGCAAGGCGTTCCGCCGCCTGAAGCAAAAGACCCAGGTATTCCTGTCCCCGGAAGGGGACCTGTACCGCACCCGGCTGACCCATACGCTGGAGGTGTCGCAGATCGCCCGCACCATTGCCCGCGCCCTGCGCCTGAACGAGGATCTGACTGAGGCCATCAGCCTGGCCCATGACCTGGGCCACACGCCCTTTGGCCACGCCGGAGAACGGGCGCTCAACCAGCTCTGCCCGGGCGGGTTCAAGCATTATGTGCAGAGCCTGCGGGTGGTGGACAAGCTGGAAAAAGAGGGCAGGGGCCTCAACCTGAGCTGGGAAGTGCGCAACGGTATCGTGACCCACACCAAAGGCACCTGGGCTGCCACCCCGGAAGGGCGCATCGTACGCATGGCAGACCAGATCGCCTACGTCAATCACGACATCGAGGACGCCGTGCGCGCCGGTGTGCTGGACCCGGACATCCTGCCCAAAGACTGCACCGCGGTGCTGGGCACCACCAAATCCGCCCGCATCACGACCATGATCAACAGCATCCTGCGCAATAGCGACGGCAATGTACGGGTGGGTACGGAGGAGAATGAGGCCTTTCTGGCCCTGCGGGACTTCATGTACGCCACCGTCTATGTGGACAAAACCGCCAAACGCGAGGAACAAAAGGTGGACAAGGTGATCGGGGAGCTGTATGACTACTACCTGAACCACATCGACCGGATGTCCAATTTCTACGTTCAGCTGGCGTATCAGGAAGGCCGTGACCGCGCGGTGACCGACTACATCAGCGGTATGAGCGACGAGTTTGCCATCCGTACCTTTGAGGAGCTTTTTGTGCCGCAGAAGTGGCATGTTCTATAAACCGGAAAGGTCGTTTGAAAATCCATGATCCCACACGAATACATTGAGGAACTGACCCGCCGCACCGACATCGTGGAGTTGGTGGGCAGCTATGTGCAGCTCAAGCGCAAGGGGCGGCTGTACGGCGGGCTGTGCCCTTTCCACAGTGAAAAATCGCCCTCCTTTTACGTCTACCCGGACACCCAGAGCTTTTACTGCTTTGGCTGCGGGGCCGGCGGCGATGCCATTACCTTTGCCAAAAAGATCAACAGCATCGACTACCCGGAGGCCGTCAAGATGCTGGCGGCCCGGGCCGGGATGCCGGAGCCCCAGGAGGACGACAAGACCGGCAGGATGCGCAGCCGCATCCTGTCCATGAACAAGGAGGCGGCACGGTTTTTCCATGCCTGTCTCAACTCCACCGTGGAGGAGGCCCGGCAGGCCCGTGCCTACTGGCGACGGCGCGGCCTGGACGACAAGACCATCGTCCGGTTCGGGCTGGGCTATGCCCCCAACGACGGGCAGGCCCTGTATCAGTATTTGCGCGACAAGGGCTACAATCAGCAGGAGCTGGACGCCAGTGGTCTGTTCAAGCGCAGTCCGTCCGGGCGGATCTACTGCCTGTTCTGGAAGCGGGTGATGACCCCCATTTTTGATCTGCGGGGCAACATCATTGCCTTTGGCGGCCGCGTGCTGGATGACTCCAAGCCCAAATACGTCAACAGCCCGGAAACCCTGGTCTACCACAAGTCGGACACGGTATTCGCGCTGCAGATCGCCAAGCGCAGTGCGTCCCGGCGGTTCGTGCTGTGCGAGGGCTATATGGACGTCATCAGCATGCAGCAGGCCGGTATCGACACGGCGGTGTGTGCCTGCGGCACGGCCCTGACCCCGGATCAGGTGCGGCTCATCAGCGAGTACGCGGACGAGGTCATCCTGAGCTACGACTCGGACGAGGCGGGCCAGAAAGCCACCCTGCGGTCGCTGGAGCTGTTCCGCAACAGCCCGGTCAAGGTGGGCGTGCTGCAGATCCCCGGTGCCAAGGACCCGGATGAGTACATCAAAAAGTATGGCGCCGAGCGCTTCAAGGCACTGCTGGACGGCGTGGGCAATGCGCTGGACTTCCGTCTGGGACGACTGCGCAGTCAGTATGACCTTTCGCAGGATGCCCAGCGGCTGGAGTATGTCAAGCAGGCGGTGGACTTGCTGGCTGAGCGCTCCAGCCCCACAGAGCAGGAGGTGTACGCCGGACGTCTGGCCGAGGAAACCAATATCTCCAAGACCGCCATCATGACCCAGCTGGAAACGGCCGTAAAACGGGTAGGCAGCAAGCGCCGTTATGAAAAGAAAAAGGCCGTGCTGCAGTCCGGTGAGATGAACCAGATCAAGGTGTCCTACACAGCAGGCGGCAGCCAGGCACTGGGCATCGTCAGTGCCCAGCAGCGGCTGCTGGCAGCCATCCTGCGGGAACCGCAGTATCTGGATCTGGTCAAGGATCAGCTGACGGCAGAGCAGTTCATCCAGCCCCAGCAGAAGGAGCTGTATGAAGCCATGCTGCGGTGCCGGGAGCAAGGCGTGGAGATCAGCCTGACCGCCCTGCACGCTTTTGCCGGGGAGGAGGCCCTGAATGAACTGAGCCATCTTGCGGCACAATACAGCGATGTGAACTGTACACCGGATGACATCCGGCTGTATCTGGACCGCATTGCCCGGGGCATGCCCGTGGCAAGCAAGGCGGCCAGCATGACAAACGAGGAACTGAGCAGCTACTTCCAGTCGATGCGCGAAAAAAAGCAGGGGCTCGTGTGCGAAGAAGAATGAGGCCCGCTTTCCCCTCCGGCTGGAGCAGGAGAGGAAAGGAGCAGGAATCATGCAGAAATTGTCGCAGACCGAGGAACTGGCCCGGACGCTGGCGGCACACGCCCGGCGCAAGACCCTGACCCCGGACCAGATCAGCCGCGCCATGGACGAGGCGGACTATGATGTGGCCCGGCTGGATGAACTGTACGAAGCGCTGGAGGCCCGGGGTGTGCACATTGCCGAGGACGAGGAAGCGGAGCTTCCGCCGCTGGACGAAACGCAGCTTGGTCAGCTGGAACACGAACTCTCCGCCGAGGGCGTGGCGCTGGATGACCCAGTGCACACCTATTTAAAGGAGATCGGCCGGGTGCCGCTGCTTACGGCACAGCAGGAAGCAGACCTTGCCCGCGCCGCACAGGCCGGGGACGCCGACGCTCGCCGTGCTCTGAGCGAAGCCAACCTGCGGCTGGTGGTGTCGGTGGCCAAGCGCTATGTCGGGCGGGGGCTGCCGTTTCTGGACCTGATTCAGGAAGGAAACCTCGGCCTGATGAAGGCGGCCGAAAAGTTTGAGCCGGAGCGCGGCTTCAAGTTTTCCACCTACGCCACCTGGTGGATCCGGCAGTCCATTACCCGTGCGATTGCAGACCAGGGCCGTACCATCCGCATTCCGGTGCATCTGGTGGAAAACATCAACCGGGTCAAAAAGACAGCAGGGGAGCTGCTGCGCAAAAATGGCCGGGAGCCCACGGTGGAGGAAATCGCCGTGCAGCTGGATCTGGAACCGGACCGGGTGCGGGAACTGCTGCAGCTGGCACAGGATCCCATCAGTCTGGAAACGCCGGTGGGCGAGGAAGAGGATGCCCATCTGGAGGATTTCATCCAGGATGAGGAAGCGGGTGTTCCGGTGGACGAAGCCGGGCGGCAGCTGCTGCGCCGGGAACTGATGAACGTGCTCAAGAGCTTGACGCCCCGGGAAGAGCGGGTGATCGCCCTGCGCTTCGGGCTGGAGGACGGGCGCTCCCGGACGCTGGAAGAGCTGGGCCGGGAGTTCAACGTGACCCGGGAGCGGGTGCGGCAGATCGAAGCCAAAGCCCTGCGTAAGCTGCGGCATCCCAGCCGCGCCAAGCGCCTGCGGGATTATCTGGATGAGTGAAGCGCTGATAACATTATAAGAGGGAGCCTCTGAAAAATCTGCGGATTTTTCGGAGGCTTTTTTGTGCAGAAGTGGAACGGAACGATTGGAAATGGCTCCGCGTGCGCTGCGCCATGAATCGCGGAAATATCATTTTCACGAGAGGGGTCGTTACGGTAAGGGGCATCTGTTGCGATCGGCTTTACGGTCGCCGCGTAACAGGGCAGAGAAATCTTTATAATAAAGTCCTACTTCAGAATACAAGAGACAAGATAGACAAATTGCACAAGGCTGTTTTGGTATGGAACGTGCAAAATAAAAATATCAACCCCTAAAACGAAGAAAATTAACACGCTGCCGGGTGTACGGAATAAACCGGCAAAAATCAAAAAAATGCACAGAAATCGTGAAAAATGGCTTGACAACTGGACTTTTAGGGTGTATACTGCATTAGTATCACATAATGGACTAATGCGCCTAAAAGAGGAATGTGCCGGGGTCGGCTGAGTGGGTCAAACCGCAAAGTTTATGAAAAACGCCGAAACGTTCCTTCCGACGCGGGTCGAATTATGTGTGTCTGCTCAAATTTGACCCGTGTATACGACATCCCGTAGAGTATAAAAGTAAGGAGTGGTTGATTTTATGATGAAAGTCAAGCCCGTCAAGCTCGGCAAAACCGAGCGCATGAGCTTCTCCCACATCGACGAAGTCATCAGTATGCCGAACCTGATCGAGGTCCAGAAGAACTCTTATCAGTGGTTCCTGGACGAGGGCCTGAAAGAGGTCTTCCACGACATCGGCACCATTGAGGACTACACCGGCAATCTGGCACTGAGCTTTGTGGACTTCCGCCTCGACAAGGAGCCGAAGTACAGCATCAAGGAGTGCAAGGAGCGCGACGTGACCTATGCAGCACCCCTGCGCGTCACCGCCCGTCTGCTGAACAAGGAGACCGGCGAGGTGAAGGACCAGGAGATCTTCATGGGTGACTTCCCCCTGATGACCGACGCCGGCACCTTTGTGATCAACGGTGCAGAGCGTGCGATCGTCAGCCAGCTGGTCCGTTCTCCCGGCGTGTTCTACGGCGATGCCAAGGATAAGGTGGGCAACGACCTGTACAGCGCCACCATGAACCCCAACCGCGGCGCATGGCTGGAGTATGAGACCGATGCCTCCAACGTGTTCTATGTCCGCATCGACAAGAACCGCAAGCTGCCCGTCACCGTGCTGTGCCGTGCACTGGGCCTGTCCACCAACGAGGACATCCTGAACTTCTTCGGCGACGACGAGCGCATCCTGGCCACCCTGGAAAAGGATACCACCAAGAACCAGGACGAGGGCCTGCTGGAAGTTTACCGCAAGCTGCGCCCCGGCGAGCCTCCCACGGTGGAGTCCGCTACCAGCCAGATCAACATGCTGTTCTTCGACCCGCGCCGTTACGATCTGTCCCGGTTCGGCCGTTATAAGATGAACAAGAAGCTGTCTCTGGCCCGCCGCATCATCGGCTTTGTGGCCGCTGAGAACGTGGTGGACCCGCTGACCGGCGAAGTGCTGATCGAGGCCAATACCAAGATCACCCGCGAGATGGCTGAGAAGGCTGACAACGCCGGTGTGAACCTGGTCGTGCTGAAGATCGAGGACGCCCTGAAGGAAGAGTCCAAGAAGGTCAAGGTCATCACCAACGGCTGCGTGGACGCACAGGGCTTCTTCTCCTTCGACGTGAAGGAGTGCGGCATCAACGAGCGCTGCTCCTTCGACGAGATCAAGAAGATCCTCGATACCACTTCTGATGTGGAAGAGCAGAAGGAAATGCTGCGCCGCAACCACGACCAGCTGATCGGCCGTACCGTTACCGTGGCCGACATTCTGGCTTCCATCAACTACCTGAACGGCCTGGGCCACGGCATCGGCACCACCGATGATATCGACCACCTGGGCAACCGCCGCATCCGCAGTGTGGGTGAGCTGCTGCAGAACCAGTTCCGCATCGGCTTCTCCCGTATGGAGCGCGTCATCCGTGAACGTATGACCCTGCAGAGCCAGGATCAGAGCGTCATCACCCCGCAGGCTCTGATCAACATCCGCCCGGTGGTGGCAGCCATCAAGGAGTTCTTCGGTTCTTCTCCGCTGTCCCAGTTCATGGATCAGAACAACCCGCTGGCTGAACTGACCCATAAGCGCCGTCTGTCCGCTCTGGGCCCCGGCGGTCTGAGCCGTGACCGTGCAGGTTTCGAGGTCCGCGACGTTCACTACAGCCACTACGGCCGTATGTGCCCCATCGAGACTCCTGAAGGCCCCAACATCGGTCTGATCTCCTATCTGGCATCCTACGCTAAGATCAACGAGTACGGCTTTGTGGAAGCTCCGTACCGCAAGGTCAAGAAGATCTATGACGAGAACGGCAACCTGAAGGAACAGGTCGTCACCGACGAGGTCGAGTATATGACCGCTGACGTCGAGGACGAGTACGTTGTGGCACAGGCCAACGAGCCGCTGGACGAGGGCAAGCACTTCGTGCGTCCCCGCGTTTCTGCCCGCCGCCGCGATGAGATCCTGGAAATCGACGCCGAGAAGGTCGATTACATGGACGTCTCGCCCCGAATGATGGTTTCTGTCGCAACCGCCTGCATCCCCTTCCTGGAGAACGATGACTGTAACCGTGCTCTGATGGGTTCCAACATGCAGCGTCAGGCAGTGCCTCTGATGGTCACCCAGCAGCCCATCGTGGCTACCGGCATGGAGTACAAGGCAGCTACCGACTCCGGCACTGCAGTTCTGGCCAAGAACGACGGCATCGTGGAGAAGATGGATGCCGACCATGTGGTGGTCCGCAACACCAAGGGTGAGCTGGAGGATTACGCTCTGGTCAAGTTTGCCCGCTCCAACGCAGGCACCTGCATCAACCAGCGCCCCATCGTGGAAGTGGGCGAGAGCGTCAAGGCCGGTCAGGTGCTGGCCGATGGCCCTGCCATGCGCAACGGCGAGATTTCTCTGGGCAAGAACGCCCTGATCGGCTTCATGACCTGGGAAGGTTACAACTACGAGGACGCCGTCCTGCTGAACGAGAAGATCGTGCGCGAGGACGTGTACACCTCCATTCATATTGAGGAGTACGAGACGGAGTCCCGCGACACCAAGCTGGGACCCGAGGAGATCACCCGTGATATTCCCAACGTCTCGGAGGACGCTCTGAAGGATCTGGACGAGCGCGGCATCATCCGCATCGGTGCCGAGGTCAAGAGCGGCGATATTCTGGTCGGCAAGGTCACCCCGAAGGGCGAGACCGAGCTGACCGCCGAGGAGCGCCTGCTGCGCGCCATCTTCGGCGAGAAGGCACGCGAAGTGCGTGATACCTCCCTGCGTGTGCCCCACGGCGCTTACGGCATTATCGTGGACGTCAAGGTGTTCACCCCGGAGAACAGCGACGAGCTGCAGCCCGGCGTGCGCGAGGTCGTGCGCTGCTACATCGCCCAGAAGCGCAAGATCAGCGTTGGCGATAAGATGGCAGGCCGTCACGGCAACAAGGGTGTCGTTTCCCGCATCCTGCCGCAGGAGGACATGCCCTACCTGCCCGACGGCACCCCGCTGGACATCGTGCTGAACCCCCTGGGCGTGCCTTCCCGTATGAACATCGGTCAGGTGCTGGAGGTCCACTTGGGCTATGCCGCCCATGCGCTGGGCTGCAAGGTCGCTACGCCTATTTTCGACGGCGCTACCTACGAGGATATTCAGGCAGAGCTGGTGAAGGCCGGTCTGGACCCCGAGGGCAAGAGCGTTCTGTACGATGGCCGTACCGGCGAGCCCTTCGATAACAAGGTCACCGTTGGCTATGTGTACTTCCTGAAGCTGCACCATCTGGTTGACGATAAGATCCATGCCCGTTCCACCGGCCCCTATTCTCTGGTTACCCAGCAGCCCTTGGGCGGCAAGGCCCAGTTCGGCGGCCAGCGCTTCGGCGAGATGGAAGTTTGGGCACTGTACGCTTACGGCGCTTCCAACGTCCTGCAGGAGATCCTGACCGTCAAGTCCGACGATACCGTGGGCCGCGTCAAGACCTACGAGTCCATCGTCAAGGGCGAGAACGTTCCTGTCCCGGGTATCCCCGAGTCCTTCAAGGTTCTCGTCAAGGAGATCCGCTCCCTCGCGCTGGACATCGAGCCCATGCACGATGCCGACGAGGACGCCTCCGCCCCTGTGACCGCCGAGGAGACCTCTGCTCTCGACGACCTGGCTGCGCTCGCCGGCGTTGACACCGACGTCGAGGCCGAGGATGCCGAGACCGCCGAGGCACCCGAGGCTGTCGCCGCCACGACCACTGATAAGGAGTAGTTGACTGTGGCAGATTTCGAAGCTACTGATTTTGACTCGGTAAAGATCTCCCTTGCCTCCGCCGACCAGATCCGTTCCTGGTCGCACGGTGAGGTCAAGAAGCCGGAGACCATCAACTACCGTACCCTCAAGCCCGAGAAGGACGGCCTGTTCTGCGAGAAGATCTTCGGTCCCGCCAAGGACTGGGAGTGCTCCTGCGGCAAGTACAAGGGCATCCGCTTTAAGGGCATCGTCTGCGAGCGCTGCGGCGTCGAGGTCACCTCGGCCAAGGTGCGTCGCGACCGCATGGGCCACATCGAGCTGGCCGCCCCCGTGTCCCACATCTGGTACTTCAAGAGCCCCACGAGCTTCCCGATGAGCCGTATGCTCGACATCAAGTCCAAGGACCTCGAGAAGGTTCTGTACTTTGCCAGCTACATCATCACCGAGGTTGACTACGAGGCTCGCGAGGCCGACGCTGACGACCTGCGCGAGGAGCTCGCCGCCGATCTGGAAGAGATCGATGCCGAGTGCGCCCGCCAGATCGAGTCCCTCAAGGAGCAGGGCGACCCCGAGAACTTTGACGAGTTCTCCGACGAGGAGCCGCTGACCCCCGAGGAGATCGCCTCTGGCATCGTCGACATCGAGGAAGAGTGCAAGGACGAGAAGCAGCTCCGCACGGACGCCTTCAACGCCTTCATGAAGCTCACCGAGCGCGACCTCATCTCCGATGAGCCGCTGTTCCGCGAGATGACCCGCTACTACTCCATGTACTTCAAGGGTGGCATGGGTGCCGAGGCCGTCCGCGACCTGCTCGCTGCCATCGACCTTCCTTCCGAGGCCGAGAAGCTCAAGGCCATCATTGCCGACGAGGATTCCCAGAAGCAGAAGCGCGAGAAGGCCGTCAAGCGCCTCGAGGTCGTTGACGCCTTCCTGAAGGGTGGCAACAGCCCCGCGAACATGATCCTGGATGTCATCCCGGTCATTCCGCCCGATCTGCGCCCGATGGTCCAGCTCGACGGCGGTCGCTTTGCCGCGTCCGACCTCAACGACCTGTATCGTCGCGTGATCAACCGTAACAACCGACTCAAGCGCCTGCTCGACCTGGACGCCCCTGCGATCATCGTGAACAACGAGAAGCGCATGCTCCAGGAGTCCGTGGACGCCCTGTTCGACAACGGCCGTCGTGGTCGCCCGGTCTCTGGCCGTGGCGGTCGCCCGCTCAAGTCGCTCGCCGAGGCCCTCAAGGGCAAGCAGGGTCGTTTCCGTCAGAACCTGCTGGGCAAGCGTGTCGACTACTCCGGCCGTTCGGTAATCGTTACCGACCCCAAGTTGCTGCTGCACCAGTGCGGTCTGCCCAAGACCATGGCGCTGGAGCTCTTCAAGCCCTTCGTCATGAAGCGCCTGGTCGAGCTCGGCAAGGTCGAGAACATCAAGGGCGCCAAGCGCGCTATCGACCGCGGTGCCACCTTTGTGTGGGATATCCTCGAAGAGGTCATCGACGGCCGCGTCGTGCTGCTCAACCGCGCACCGACCCTGCACCGTCTGTCCATCCAGGCCTTTGAGCCGGTGCTGGTCGAGGGCAAGGCTATCCACCTGCATCCGCTGGTCTGCTCGCCCTTCAACGCCGACTTCGACGGCGACCAGATGTCTGTCCATGTGCCGCTGTCCAGCCAGGCTCAGGCCGAGGCTCGCGTGCTTATGCTCTCTGCGAACAACCTGCGCTCGCCGGCATCCGGCAAGCCGGTTAACATCCCCTCGCAGGACATGATCATCGGTGTGTACTACCTGACCCAGGTCCGCGACGGTCTGCCGGGCGAGAACCACGTGTTCGCCAGCTTCGACGACGCGCTGCACGCCTATGACTGCCGCTCCGAGGTCGACATGCAGGCCAAGATTCAGGTCCGCGTGTCCGCTGCCGACGCCAATGTCATCAACGAGGACGGCACCCGTATCTTCCGCGTCAAGAACGGCAAGAACGAGTTTGTCGACTACGACGTCACCGGCAACAAGACCGCGCGCTTCGAGACCTCTATCGGCCGCATCATCTTCAACCGCCAGTGCCTGCCCGAAGACTACGAGTTCATGAACTACAAGATGGTCAAGGGCGACGTGGCCAAGCTGGTTGCGGACTGCTGCGATCGCTATCCCGAGGCCAAGGTCGGCCCGATCCTCGACGCCATCAAGTACTCCGGCTTCCACTACGCTACCCGCGCCGGCCTCACCATCTCGGTGTGGGACGCTCTCATCCCTGCCGAGAAGCAGGAGCTGCTCGATCGCGCCCAGGCCAACGTCGACCAGATCAACGAGTACTTCGAGGAGGGCTTCATCAACGAGACGGAGCGCCACATCGAAGTCGTTAACGAGTGGACCGCTTGTACCGATAAGGTTGCAGCGCTCATGCTCGACTTGTTCGACGAGGAGAACCCGCTCTACATGATGGCCGACTCCGGCGCCCGTGGTTCTAAGACCCAGCTGCGTCAGCTCGGCGGCATGCGTGGCCTGATGGCAGACATGTCCGGCGAGACGATCGACCTTCCCATTAAGGCGAACTTCCGCGAGGGCCTGCTGCCGCTCGAGTACTTCATTTCGACCTACGGCGCCCGTAAGGGCCTGGTCGATACCGCATCCCACACCTCGGACTCTGGTTACCTGACCCGTCGTCTGGTCGACGTGGCCCAGGACGTCATCGTCCGCGAGGAGGACTGCGGTACGCACGAGGGCGTCACCTACAACCTCATCATCCCCGGCACCACCGACCTCAACACCGACCTCGTCGGCCGTTGCTTCATTGAGGACGTCGTGGCTCCCGATGGCACCGTGCTCTTTGAGCGGGACGGCTACATCGAGAAGGTCGCTGACATCCAGAAGATGGTCGATGCCGGCCTTAAGAAGGTCAAGCTTCGCGCGCTGCTCACCTGCCGCTCCAAGTACGGCGTGTGCCAGAAGTGCTACGGCTGGGATCTTTCCACCCGTCGTCCGGTCGCCATCGGTACCGCGGTCGGCATTATTGCCGCCCAGTCCATCGGCGAGCCCGGTACGCAGCTTACGATGCGTACCATTCACTCCGGCGGCGTCGCTGGCGTCGACGATATTACGCAGGGTCTGCCTACGGTCAGCCGTATGTTCGATATCGTCGGCAACGTCAACGAGAAGATCCTGGGTCGCGAGGCCGAGCTGGCTCCGTACTCCGGCCACCTCTCGATTAAGCCCGAGAAGTCCGAGTACGTGCTGACGCTCACCGACTCCGAGGATCACACCCGTGTCCTCGACGAGCGTCGCGTCCCCGCTTCGGTGCGCTTCATGCCCGAGATCGAGGACGGCTGCGAGGTTCGCGCCGGCGACCAGATCACCAAGGGCTTCGTTAACTTCCGCAACCTGCGCAAGCTGACCGACATCGAGTCGACGATGCACACCTTCGTCGAGAGCGTCAAGGACGTCTACACCAGCCAAGGCGTCGACCTGAACGACAAGCACATCGAGGTGCTCGCACGTCAGATGCTGCGTCGCGTTCAGATCACCAACCCCGGCGACTCCAAGTACCTACTTGGTCAGTACGTCGACCGCTACGAGTTTGCCGACGAGGTCGAGCGCGTTGCCCGTCTGGGCGGTCAGGCTCCCGTGGCCGAGCCCGTCATCCTGGGTACGCTCAAGGTCGCGTCCAACATCGACTCCTGGCTGTCGAGCGCTTCGTTCATCCGTACCGCTGGCGTCCTTACCGAGGCTGCCATCGAGGGCAAGGTCGACCACCTGCTCGACCTTAAGTCCAACGTCATCGTCGGTAAGAAGATCCCGGCTGGTACCGGCCTCAAGCCGTACGCCAACGCCAAGCTGACGTATCGCACGGCCGACGGCTACGTGGACATCGACGGCCCGGCTTCGCCCAACGCCAAGTCGCTGCCCGAGTGGGCTCCTGTGGAGCTCAAGGACCTGGACGAGCAGCTCCCGCAGCAGCTCGACTGGGCCGGCTACGACGAGTTCGGTGGTGCTGACGGTTCGTTCACCCGCAACGGCCACACCATCTCCGCCGAGAAGGCTCGTCTGTACCTGTTCGACGACCTGGGCGTGTCGCAGCGCTGGACCAACAAGTTCAGCGAGGTTGGCATCGAGACGGTCGGCGACCTGGTTGGCAAGTCCGAGGAGGATCTGCTGCGCATCGATGGCATCGGCGCCAAGGCGATCGAGGAGCTCCGTGACGGCCTCGAGGCCCACGACCTGCTCTACATCCTCGAGAACAACGACGACGTTGCCGACGAGGAAGACCTCTCGCAGCTGCTGCAGATGGTCTTTAGCCCCGACGGTCCGGACGACATCCTGCTGGGCACCTCCGCTCCGACGCATCACGCCGACGCCGACGAGGAGCTCCTGGGCGCCCCGATCGACGACAAGAAGGCTCCCGCCAACGGCGCGATCAACGAGGACATGGCTTCCCTCGACGAGCTGCTCAACCAGCTCGTGGACACCGACGACGCCGAAGAGGCCAAGGACAACGACGAGGAGTAATTAGTTCCGCCGTTCTAACGAACGGCGGCGACCTCCGTCGCTGCGCGGCCCCCAGAGCTACAATCTGTCATTCAAAAGGCAGGGCATGACCAAAAGGTCAATGCCCTGCCTTTTTCATGCCACCTT
>ENA-UESC01000577-UESC01000577.1-human-gut-metagenome-genome-assembly--contig:-NODE-577-length-34050-cov-5.719307_pt1 | contig 34050 bp, 28 predicted proteins | sample MGYA00242998_ERZ507999 | MGnify/ENA primary metagenome ERZ507999 (study PRJEB26167, sample SAMN06115465) | human gut metagenome | host: Homo sapiens | place: China:Hubei | collected 2016-04-27 | study... | reverse complement strand
TAAGTTAATTTGGAGAATTTTCAGGTTAATTCAGATTTATTATTCTGTAATCGCAAGTTTGTGACAGCAACCGCTACCGAGCGCTGCTTCAATGGCAGTCTTGAACTGCTCAAACTTCTCATTCGGCACGAAGGCGAGCGCCGTTCCGGCGAAGCCGCCGCCATGGATACGCACCGCGCCCTCCCCCGCAAGAAGCTGCTGGCAGAGCGCAATGGTGAACGCCATGTCCTGCTTCTCGATGTAGCCGGCAGGAATCACGTTTTGCAGCAGTGTCCACGACGCCCTACCGGACTCATTGACGTAACGCAGAAAGGCATCGAAATGGTCGTTTTTCAGCGCGCGCACCTGAAGCTGGACGCGGCGGTTCTCGTTGAAAAAATGGATGGCGCGCAGCACCGCGCGGTCGCCGGTTTCCTTGCGGAGTTCGGCGATTTCTTTGTAGAATTCCTTTTCATCCACTTCGCGCAAAACTTCCTTGCCAAAGAACCTCGCGACCTGTTTCATTTCTGCGGGAATCGCCGCGTATTCGTCCGTCAGGTCGGCATGATCCGCACCGGCGTCGATGGTGCAAAGCGTATAGCCGCTGTGTGCAAAGTCGTAATCGACCTTCTCCACGATCGGCGTTTTCGGGTCATGGAAGTCGATGAACACCAGACCGCCAACGCTCGACGCCATCTGATCCATCAGACCCGAAGGCTTGCCGTAGTACACGTTTTCCGCGTACTGCCCGATCTGCGCGATTTCAATGGCGGAAACCGCATTGTCGGCGAACAGGCCGTTCAGGATTCTGCCAATCAGCACTTCAAACGCCGCCGAGCTGGAGAGGCCCGAGCCGGGCAGCACGGTCGACTTGACTTTTGCGTCAAAACCGGCGAGCTTGTAGCCACGCTGGGCAAACGCCGCCGCCACGCCGCGAATGAGTGCCGCAGTCGTATTCCTTTCAGATTCCTTTGCGTTCAGGTCGCCAAGGTCAATTTCAACGGGCTTGTAGCCCTCAGAATCCACACGGATGATGTTCGTGCCGTTGAGGGTCACCTCCGCCGTTGTCTCCATATCGACCGCCGCCGCGATCACGCACCCGTGCTGATGGTCGGTGTGGTTGCCGCCAATCTCCGTGCGCCCCGGCGCGGAAAAATGATAGATCTTATCCATTCTGAACCTCCGTCAGGAACTTTTTGAGGTGTTCACGGCCCTCTGCCGTGCATTTGTAGACGCCCGCGCATTCAAGGACTTTGGCAAACACCTGTCCGATCTCATCCTTGATGATCTCCTCGGCATTGTCCGCATTGAACTCTGGATGCCGGCCCATGAATTCCTCTGCCCAATCCGCATGCTTGGCAAGCGTTTCGGACGCTCTGAGGTCTTCACCGTTCAGGAGTGCCTCTTTGAGGTCAGCCATCTCTTTTTTCAGTCTGCCGGGCAGAATTGCCAGACCCATGACCTCGATCAGGCCGATGTTCTCCTTCTTGATGTGATGCAGCTCCTCATGCGGATGATAGAGGCCCATCGGATGCTCCGGCGTGGTCAGGTTGTTGCGGAGCACGAGGTCGAGCTCATAGCGACCCTTGCGCATCCGCGCGATCGGCGTAATGGTGTTGTGTGGCTCGCCGTCGGTTTCCGCAAAGATCATCGCCTCGGGGTCGCTGTATTTGCGCCACTTCGCGAGGATTCTGCCCGCGAGGTCGCAGAGCTGCTGCTTGTTCGCAGAGTTCAGGCGCAGCACCGTCATCGGATATTTCACGACGCAGCAGTCCACATCCTCAAATCCCGGCACTTCAAAGCCGAACTCTTTTTCGGCCTTCTCCATCGGGAACGTGTGGTGGCCGCCCTGAAAATGCTCATGGGCGAGAATGCTGCCGCCGACGATGGGCAGGTCGGCATTGCTGCCGAGGAAATAATGCGGGAACTGCTCGACGAACGAAAACAGCTTATCAAACGCCGAGCGGTCGATGACCATCGGCGTGTGCTCGGTGTTCATCACGATCGCGTGTTCATTGTAATAGACATACGGCGAATACTGGAAGCCCCATGGCTGGCCGTTGACCGTGACCGGCATGACGCGGAGATTCTGCCGCGCCGGGTGCGAGATCGTGCCCGCATAACCGACGTTTTCGACGCAGAGCAGGCATTTCGGATACCCGGACGCCTTTTTCAGCTTCGCCGCCGCGATATCGCGCGGGTCTTTTTCGGGCTTGGAGAGGTTGATGGAAATTTCAAGTTCGCCGTACTTCGTGTCAGAAACCCAATGCTCATCCTTTGCGATGCGGTCGCGGCGGATATAGTTGCAGTCCTGGCTGAGTTTGTAGAAGTAGTCGGTCGCCGTTTTCGGTGATTCTGCGTAGAGTGACCAAAACTTCCGGACAACTTCGGACGGGCGCGGGGTGACGCAGCCCATGAGCCGCGTGTCAAACAGGTCGCGCTCTGCAATGGTGTCGTGGATCTGTCCCTGTTCTGCCGCATAATCGCAGAGGATGTTCAGACATTCTGGAAAACTATGGCGTTCCATCTGTTTTCCGTAGCTCTCCAGTTTCAGTTCCGCCAAAAGTGCGTTTCTGGCGAAGGTTTCGTCCAGCGGGTGCAGCAGGCCGCAGTCCTTCGCGTAATCGAGCAGCGAATCCAGCGCGGCATATACCGTCTCAATCTTCATAGCCATGCGGATGCTCCTTGTGCCAGTTCCACGCGGAACCGATGATCGTCTCAATATCGTCGTACTTCGGCTTCCAGCCGAGGACGGCCTTTGCCTTTTCCGAGGACGCGACGAGCTGCGCCGGGTCTCCCGCGCGGCGCTCCGCCATCTCGCACTTGATCGGCTTACCGACGACCTTCTCCGCGGTGTCGATGATCTCCTTAACCGTGAAGCCGACGCCGTTGCCGAGGTTGAAAACGTTATTTTCGCCGCCGTTCATCAGATATTCGGCAGCTAAGATGTGCGCGGACGCGAGGTCGGTGACGTGGATATAGTCGCGGACGCAGGTGCCGTCGCGCGTGGGATAGTCGTCGCCAAAAATGCTCACATGGTCGCGCTGCCCGTTCGGGACTTGCAGGACGATGGGGATGAGGTGCGTCTCGGGGTTGTGCGCCTCGCCGATCTTGCCGGACATGTGTGCGCCGCAGGCGTTGAAGTAGCGCAGCGCCACGAAATGGATGCCGTGCGCGACGGACGCCCAGTAGAACATCCGCTCCATCGCCAGCTTCGTGTCGCCGTAGCAGTTCGTGGGGTGCGTCGGGTCAGTCTCGAGAATCGGCACGCGCTCCGGCTCGCCGTAGGTCGCGGCCGTGGACGAAAAGACGATATACTTCACGCCGTGCTCGATCATGCTCTGCAGCATCGTCCGCGTGCCTCCGAGGTTGTTGTCGTAATACTTGAGCGGATTGACCATGCTCTCTCCGACCTGCGAGTTCGCCGCGAAATGGATGACCGCGTCAATTTTCTCAGACGAGAACACGTGATCGCAGAACTCTTTATTGCGGATGTCGCCCTGATAGAACCGCGCCTTCGGATGCACGGCCTTGCGGAAGCCCGTCTCCAGATTGTCCGCCACGACAACGTCGTAGCCATTGTCAATGAGTTCATATACGGTGTGGCTGCCGATGTAGCCGGCACCGCCTAAAACCAGAATCGTTTTCATAAAATGGAACCTCTTTTCTCCAAAATAGCGGCAGATGGCTTCCATCTGCCGCTAAAGGGTGGATACTTATTTCTTGGCAAGGTACTTGCGCATATCCAGCGAGCAGGCCGCGAGGATGATGCCGCCCTTGATGATATACTGCATGGACGGGTCGATGCCGAGCATGGACAGCGCCACGAAGATGATACGCAGCACGAACACGCCGAGCACGATGCCGCTGACCTTACCGGTGCCGCCGACGAACGAAACGCCGCCGATGACGCACGCCGCAATCGCGTCGCACTCATAGTTGAGTCCCGCGCCCTGCGTGATGGAGCTGATGCGCGCGCCCTCGATGAAGCCGGTCACGCCGTACATCGCACCCGCGAGGGTATGAACCATGACGGTCGTCCAGAAGACGTTGACGCCGGAGACCTTCGCCGCGTCCGCGTTGGAGCCGACGGCGAACATGTTCTTGCCGAACGCAGTCTTGTTCCAGATGAACCACATCAGGATCACAAAGAGCACCGCATAGAGCACATACCAGGGAATGGAGATCTTTGCGCCGGAACCGGTGGTGAACTGGATCAGCGGCGCGGAGACGACGTTTTTATACTCCTGCGACAGGCCGGAGACCGGCTGGCCGTTGTTGCCGTTGAGCATGAAGAAGATGAGGATCAGGCCGTAGGTGATCAGCTGCGTCGCCAGCGTGACGATGAAGGGATGCAGGCTGAATTTTGCCACGAAGAAGCCGTTGACGAGGCCGATGATCGCGCCGATCAGCACGACGGCCAGCACCGTCAGAATGATCCAGCCCGTGGTGATCTCGGGCAGGCTGCTGAACAGCTTGCGGGAGATCGTCCGGTCCTGCAGCAGCGCGCCCGCGACAGCCGCCGTCAGACCGACGACACGGCCGCCCGACAGGTCGGTACCGGTCAGGACGATACAGCCCGCGATGCCGAGCGCCATCGGCAGCGACGCGGCCACGAGGGAGATGATGTTCGCGATGGAGCCCGCGGACAGGAAGTTCTTGTTCTTAATCGCCGTGTAGACGATGAAGATGAACATGAGGATGTAGAGCGCATTGTTCAGGATGCCGTCCGTCCAATAGCGGCGGCGATCGCGCTTGTCAAGTTTCTGATATTCTTCTCTTTTCCGTTGAAGCTGATTGGTCTTTGCCATACCGCTGCCTCCTTAAACATACTTTGCCGCCAGACGCATGATGTCTTCCTGCGTCGTTGTTTTTGCATCCACCTCGCCGGCGAGCCGTCCGCCGGACATGACGAGAATCCGGTCGCACACGCCGAGCAGCTCGGGCATTTCAGACGAAACCATCAAAACGGTCTTGCCCTTGTTGGCCAGATCGAGGATCAGCTGATAGATCTCATACTTCGCGCCGACGTCGATGCCGCGCGTCGGCTCGTCGAGCAGGAGCACGTCCGGGTCGGTCAGCAGCCAGCGGCCGATGATGACCTTCTGCTGGTTGCCGCCGGACAGGCTGCGGATCTTTGTCTCCTGCGAGGGGGTCTTGGTGTGCATCGCGTCGATGGACCACTGCGTGTCCTTCTTCATCGACTTGTCGCTCAGCACAAAGCCGAGCCTCTTGTGCTTGCCAAGGCTGGAGATGACGGTGTTTTCGCGGATGTTCAGGATGCCGAAAATGCCGGTCGCGCGGCGCTCTTCGGTGAGCAGCGCGAAGTGGTTCTTGATCGACTGCCGCGGCGTCTGGTTTTTGCAGACCTTGCCGTCCAGCTTGATGACGCCGTCCTTACGCGTCGCCACGCCGAACATCGTCTCCAGCGTCTCGGTACGGCCGCTGCCGTCCAGTCCCGCGAGACCGACGATCTCGCCGCGCCGCGCCGTAAAGGAGACGTCGCGGAGGTTGTTGTACTGGCCCGTCAGATGCTCGACCTCAAGGAAGACATCGCCGGGCTTGTTCGTCTTCGGTGGGAACTGGTTGCCAAGCTCCCGGCCGACCATCAGCCGGATGATGTCGCTCATTTCCAGCTCGCTTGCGGGCTTTGTCGCCACGTGCTGGCCGTCGCGCATGACGGTGATCTCGTCGGAGATCCGCTTGATCTCCGCCATTTTATGAGAAATGTAGATGATACCCATGCCGCGGTCGCGCAGCATATTGATGATCTTGAACAGATGCTCGACCTCTTCCTCGGTCAGCGAGGACGTAGGCTCATCAAATACAATGACTTTCGAGTGATACGAGACAGCCTTGGCGATCTCCACCATCTGTCTCTGGGAAACGGGCATCGTGCTCATGATCCGCTTCGGGTCGACGTCGATGCCAAGCTCTTCAAAAATCGCTTTTGTATCGCGGAGCATCTTCGCCTCGTCGACGATAAAGCCCGCGATCTTCGGATACCGCCCGAGCCAGAGGTTGTCCATGACCGTCCGCTTGAGCGCCTGATTGAGTTCCTGATGCACCATGGCGACGCCGTTCATCAGCGCCTCCTTGCTGCTGTTGAAGTTGACCTCGCGGCCCTCGAGATAGATGTGGCCGCTGTCCTTGCTGTAAATGCCGAACAGGCATTTCATCAGCGTCGATTTGCCTGCGCCGTTCTCGCCCATGAGCGCGTGGACGGTTCCGGACTTGACCTCCAGGCTGACGTGATCCAGTGCCCGGACGCCCGGGAAGGTCTTGGTAATATCCGTCATCCGGAGCAGCACGGTTTGTTCCATCTGATCCCCTCCTGATTCTGCCTTTTGATGAAAGGGGCGGCCGCTGCCTTCGCAGCAGCCGCCCCCGAAAAAGTTCTCTTTGAAATTACTTGGTGTAGGCAGCGTAGGCCACGAACAGCTTGTTGGCGATGCCGTCAGCGACGGTGTACATGTCAGTGTTGGTGGCAGCAGCAGCGGAGATAGCGTCCGCCATCGCGGTGCCTTCGCCGTTGGACTTGACGACGGAAGCGATGGCGGCAGCCATGCCCTCGGCGTCCTGCTTGACCGTACCGGTCATCTTGCCGGCAGCGATGAGTTCCTTGGCAGCGTCGGTCGCGTCAACACCGAACACGGGGATGACGGTCGCGCCTTCGGCGCCGGTGTTGTAGCCGGCCGCTTCCAGAGCGGAGATCGCGCCTTCAGCCATGTTGTCGTTGTTGCAGATAACCAGCTCGATCATGTTGCCGTTGGCCTCGTTGTACTGGGAAAGGTTCGTGTTCATGTAGTCCAGAGCAGCCTGTGCGGACCATGCGCCGCCGAGGTCGACCTGATACTTCGCGGAGTTGGAAGCGTCGAAGTACTCCAGAGCGGGTTTGCCAGCCTCGGTCAGGACAGCATCGGCATCCTCAACACCGTACTGGGTGCGGTAGATAGCCTCAACGTTGGCCTCGTCGCCCTTGAACATGGCGTAGGAGATCTTGCCGTCGCCGTTCAGGTCAGCGGTGTCCCAGTTGGCCAGCAGGTATTCGCCGACCATCTTGCCCTGAAGGTGACCGGCTTCCGGAGCGTCGGTGCCGATGAAGCAGATGTTGGAGTTGGCGTTCAGAACGGTGCCCTCTTCGCCGTCAGCCTCGATGGCGCGGTTGAAGAAGATGACCGGAGTGCCGTTGGCCAGGGAGATGATCTCGTTGGCAACGTCCGGGGAGCCGGAGGTGACCATGTTGACGACCAGCAGGTTGTAGCCGTCGGTGACAGCGGTCTGGATCTGCTCGTTCTGCGTGGTCTGGTTGTTGTTGCCGTCGAAGTTGTTGAAGCTCACGCCGAGGTTGGTCAGTTCCGCATCCAGAGCGGTACGGACGCTGGCGATGTAGGTGTCGGAGAACGTGTAGTAGAACACGCCGACCTTCAGCTCGGAAGCCTCAGTATCAGCAGAGGTGTCCGCCGGGGTGGTGTCTTCGGTGGTGGTGTCAGCCGGGGTCGTGTCGGCCGGAGTGGTGTCCGCGGGGGTCTTGTCAGCCGTGGTGTCCTTGCTGGCGCAGGCGACCATCGCGACAAGCATGACCAGCGCAAGCACGAGTGCAAGAATCTTTTTCATGATGTTTCCTCCATAGTTTGTTTTTCAGATGCGCGATCTCTCGCGCTCTGTATCTGTATTATAGCAGATATTTCGAAAAGTCCCAGTCAAAAATCCACACTTTTTTTCTAGAATTTTTTTGACCCTTCCAAAAACTTTGCTTTGTTTTTGTGAGACATGCACAAAAATTGAGCCATTTCTTTCCGTGCTTCCGCCCTCTGTTTTTTCAACTGAAGGAAAACAGTGCCTTCTGGCTTTCCAGCGTGAACATGTTCTCTTTTGTGACGATCTGCGTCATCGTGTCGATCAGCTCGTGCTTGTCGAACTTCAGGCCCTGCAATGCCTGCCATGCCTTCTCCACGCCGAGATAGCCCATCGCATACGGATTCTGCACGATCAGCGCGCCGACGGCCCCGGTCTGCATCAGCTCGATGCAGCGCATGTTCGTATCGAATGAGATCGCCCGCACCTGCCCGGTCAGCCCCAGCTCATCCACCGCCTCCGCTACGCCGACGGCCAGCGGCTCGTTGAACCCGACGAGCACATTGATCTCCGGATGCTCCTGCAGCAGCTGTTCCGCGGCCTGCTTTGCCTTCTCCGCGTCGGTCGACACGTTCACCACATAGATGCCCTTTACGTGCGTATTCCCGCGCAGCGCCTCGCGCAATCCGTGCTCCCGCTCCTGACAGTTCTGCGTCTCGACGAAGCAGTTTACAATGCCGAGCACGACATCCCCTTCCTCCGCGTTCATCGCGGCCTCGCCGGTCATGCGCCCGGCCGCCACATTGTCCGTCCCGATCCGGACGGACACACCGTCTGAATCCACGTCGCAGTCGATGACCACGACGCGGATTCCCGCCGCCACGGCCTCGTTGATGGCCTCCGCATTGCCGGTATAGCTGATTGCCGAAAAGACAATCGCATCCGCCCTGGACTCGATGGCCTGCCGGATATAGTCGTTCTGCACCTCATATTCCTCTTCCGTCTCCGGCGCGAGGATCGTGAGATCGACGTTGTATTCCGACTTTGCCGCGTTCGCGCCCGCAAAGACCGACTTCCAGAATTCCGTGGTCGACGATTTTGAGATGAGGTACACGCTGTACGGCCCGCTCGTCCGCGCGGCGGCACAGCCCGTCAGCGTCAGCATCGCCATGGTCAGAAGGAGCGCCGCAAGACGTTTAATGCTTCTCATATTCGCTCTCCTCCCGCACCTTCGGCATCCGGACGGTCACGCATGTCCCCTCGTCCGGGACGCTCGTGATCGTGATGCCGTATTTCTCGCCGAACCAGATCTTCAGCCGGTCGTTGACGTTTTTAATGCCGATGCCGCTCTTGCCGTCCGGCTTACGGCGGAAAATCTCCTCAATCTGCTCCGGCTCCATGCCGACGCCATTGTCCTCCACGGTGAAGAAGATGTCGTCCTCCCGCGAGAACACGCGAATGACGATCCGCCCCTCGTCCACCAGACCGTTCACGCCGTGATAGATCGCGTTTTCAATGATGGGCTGGAGCGTGATCTTGTTGCAGAGATACTCCAAACAGCCCTCCTCCACGTCAAATTCGTAGGAAAACTGATCCTTGTATCGCACGCTCTGAATTTGCAGATAACTCTGCGCATGCTGCACCTCGCTGCGGATCGGGATCAGCTCGTGTCCACGACTGATGCTGATGCGGAACAGCCGCGCCAGTGCGTTCACCATCAACACGGCCTCCGCGTTCTTCCCCTGCTCGCACATCCACGAGATGGAGTCAAGCGTGTTGTAGAGGAAATGCGGATTGATCTGCGCCTGCAAAGCCTTCAGCTCCGTCTTGCGCAGGTTGATCTCCTCGCTGCGCACGGTCGCCATCAGTTTCTGAATCCTGTGCACCATGTGCTCGAACGACACCGACAGGTTCTGCACCTCGCGCACGCCCGTCACCGGCTCATAGCTGAAGTTGTCCGCATCCCTTTCAAAGCTCCGCATCGCGGAAACCAGATTCTGGATTGGTTTCGACAGCATCTGCGACAGCAGCACGCTCAGCATCAGCATCGCCGCCAGAATGAACAGCGCCGAGATCACACTGATGCGCAAAACCTCCTGCAAGCCGTCGGTGATCAGCTCCTGCACCGAGCTGACGCCCACCACGCGCCAATTTCCGCTTGCGAGCGTCTGCACCGTGTAGATCGTGTTGCCCTCCACGTGCGGCCCGTCCGGGAGCGACGCCGTCAGCGCCGTGTTCTCCTGCTTGAGCTCGGAGTAGATCAGCTGCTGCTGCGGGTGGTAGACCAGATTGCCCTCCAGATCCTCGAGGAAGCAATAGCCCCGCTGCCCGATGCCGACGCCGTTGATGTAGCCCGAGATGTTCGAGCACCCGATGTCCACCGCGACCCACTGTTCTCCCTCGCTCGTCGCAACCGGCTCGATCAGCGTTACGACCCATGGATAGCTCTCTTCAAAAATGGACATCACGTGCGGCGCGGACACATAGCCGTCCGCATACTCGTCCAGCCGCGCCGCGTCGAGCGACAGATTCTCCCAAATATGTTCGCGCAGCTTGTGGCCGAGGCTGTAGCAGTTTTTCATCTGCCCGTCCTCGTCGTAGGTCGTGATCGCCACAACGTCCGGCTTGATCTCCAAAAACGTCTCAAACCGTGCCTCCCGCTGCCGCACCGGCAGATCGAGATACTCGGTCAGCAGCGCGACCGAGTCGTTCATATCCTCCAGATATTCTTCCATCGTGCTGCTCACCTGCGCGATGGCCTGGCGGCTTGTCGTCTCCGCGTTGCGGAGCAGCGCGCTGCGGTACGTCTGCACGAAAATCACGATCGCGCACACCAGCACGCACACCGCCACCGCCGCCATCGCCAGCACCATGATGAGATTCATGCTCAGGCGGTTCTTTTTCATTGCGCTGTCTCCCCGTACTCCGCCGCCGTCTGCCGCATCCGCGCCGGCGACAGGCCGTAGTATTTCTTAAAGCAGTAGCCGAAATAGCTCTGATCGCTGTAGCCGCACCGCCGCGCAACCTCCGCGATCCGGCTCGTCCCGTTTTGCAGCAGATTCCGCGCCACGTCCATCCGCTTTTTGATCAGGAGGTTCATAAACGTGTCGCCCGCGTGCTTTTTCAGGTTTGCGCCGAGGTAGTTCGGGCTGACGTGCAGCCGCTCGCTCACCGATTGCAGCGTCAGCGTCTCGTCCATGTATTCCTTTTCCAAGATCTTCAGCGTCCGCGCGCAGAGCACCGCCATGTCGTCCCAGCCGCCCGCGGCCTGCACTTCGCCGCTGTGCGTGGCCTGCAAGGCTTCCATCGCCTCGAGATATGCTGCGTGGCCGTCTGCCACTGAAGCATATTCCTTGCTCAGCCCGATCTGCGCCTCCGCGCCGCACGTCCGGCGGATTGCCTGGCGCAGCTCATCCAGCGCGCCATAGAGCGCCCCGAAGCCTGTTTCTGACGCCAAAAGCAGCACCACGCGCTCGTCCGCGCAGAACCCGCAGCAGCCGCATACCCGTGAAAGCACCCGCTCAGACACCGCTAAGAGATCCGCTGGATCTGCATTTTCCGCCCGTATTGCCCCGCTGATGATCGTGCTGCCGGTCGAGATCGCGACGCCGCTCTGCGCCAGCCGGGCGACGATCTCGCCCCGGCGGCAGAATTCATCCAGCAGCAGCGACGCCGTCATAAGCTGCCGCTCTCCCGGCCCGCGGTGATCTGTCAGGCTGGCCAGCCGGGCGACGATCTTCTTATGGATCTTCTCCAGCTCCGCCGTCAGCTCCGTCATGCTGATGGGCTTGAGCAGATAGGCGACGATCCCGTCCTCAATGCCGGACTTTGCGTATTCAAAATCGTCATACCCGCTCAAAAACGCCGCCTGGAGCAGCGGCTGCACAGCCTTCGCCTGCCGGGTGAGCGCCGTGCCGGAGATGAACGGCATCCGAATATCGGTCAGCAGAAAATCCGGCTGAAGCTCCTCTACCAGCTGCAAGGCATCCAGCCCGTTGCTCGCCCGGCCCACCAGCCGGAACCCCAGCGCCTGCCAGTCGATCAGCTGGCACACCGCCTGCAAAAGCTCCGGCTCGTCGTCGGCCACCAAAACCGTCAGTTCCTCGTTCATGCTCCGGCCTCCTTCCTTCTTATGTAAGATTATAAAAGATTCCCGCGAAAAACACAAGCCTGAATCCGCCGGGCATTTTTTCCCGGCGGCATATTGCGCGCCGCGCGCGAATAGGATTGACCACAACCGGAATTCCGTCTCCGCCCCGGCGGAGGCGGCGGGACGAGTGCTGGGAGGTCTTGAAATGCAAAATGCGTTTGACTTTTATCTGCCCACAAGGCTGTGCTTCGGGTCCGGGGCGCGGCGGCGCCTGCCGGAGCAGCTGACGCGGCTCGGCGTCAGGAATCTGCTGCTCTGCACCGACAAAATGCTGCGCAGCGCCGGCGTTGTGGAAAAGATCACATCGATTCTGGACGGGTGCGCGGACGTGCGGTACACGATCTACGACGACGTGACGGAAAATCCGGGCAATTCGGTGGTCGATAACGGCTATGCGCTGGCGCGGGAGCTGGGCTGCGACGGCGTGCTTGGACTCGGCGGCGGCAGCGCGCTTGACACGGCAACGGGCGTCGCCATGCTGATGACGAACGGCGGGCGTGCGCTCGATTACTTCCATGGAAAGCCCGTCGCGCATCCGTCGCTGCCGACGATCCTGATCCCGACGACGTCCGGCACGGGCAGCGAGGTGAACCGCTGCTTCGTCGTGACGGACGAGGAAACGGGCTTCAAGGACGGCGTCGCGGACGATTTGATGTGCCCCGCAGTCACGATCCTCGACCCGGAGCTGTGCCTTACGATGCCGCCGAAGGTGACGGCCTCGTCCGGCATCGACGCCTTCACACACGCGCTGGAGGCATATTTGTCCCGTAACGCACACCCGCTCTCCGACGCACTGAACCTGCACGCGATGCGCCTCATCGCGCAATATCTGCGAAGGGCGTATGCGGACGGAAGTGATCTGGAGGCGCGGAGCGGCATGTGTCTGGCTGCGGCCATTGCGGGCATTGGCTTTGACCAAGTGGGACTGGTGCTGACACACGCGATGGCCCATCCGCTCAGCGGGCGGTTCGGCGTGCCGCACGGGGTCGCCTGCGCGCTGCTGACGCCGCCGGTCATGGCGTTCAACGCCATTGCCGCGCCGGAGCGACTGGCAGAGGTCGGGCACATCCTCGGTGTGCCGCGCGACCCGGCCAAGACGATCTATGAACAGGCGTATCAGGCGGCGGAGGCGTTCCGCGCGCTGATGCGGCAGCTCGACCTGCCGCTGACGCTGACGGAGCTTGGCACGCGCGGTCTGGCGCGGCCCGCGATCATGGAAGCCGATCTCGATACACTGACCGCCGACGCGATGCTGGCCCGCGGGATGCGCGGGCGCAACCCGCGCGTCAACGGTGAACGGGACATCCGTGCGCTCTATGCGAGCGTGCTGTGAGGTGATGCCGATGGCGGAGCGGATCACGGCGTTGCGCATCCAGCCGCGCGACAACGTCGCGACATGCGTACTGGCGCAGCGGGCCGGCGAAGCGGCGGCATATGAAGCGGACGGAGAAGCCGTCACAGTGCGGCTGCTGGACGACATCCCGTTTGGGCACAAATTCGCCATCCGGCCCATCGCGGCTGGCGAGGAGATCATAAAATACGGCTATCCGATCGGGCGGGCCGTCCGGGACATTCAGCCCGGCGAACACGTCCACATCCACAACGTGGGCAGCCTGCGCTGCAATGGGACGGAAGGAGGCTGAGCGGATGGAATTCTGGGGTTACTCTCGGCCGGACGGATCCGTCGGCGTGCGGAACCACGTCCTCATTTTACCCGCGACGCGGAACGTCAATTACATCTGCCACCGCATCGCCCTCGCCGTCCCCGGCGTGACGACGTTTTACACAACGGGCGAATATGGCCGCACGGGCAGCGACCGGAAGCGGCTGGCGCGGTTCTTGACCGGCATTGCGCGGAACCCGAACGTGGCAAACGTCCTGCTGATCGGGATGCCGCATGGCTATGGATACCCGGAATTTCAGACCGACGCGCTGGCGGCGGAGATCGCAAGGAGCGGAACGCGGCTGGAGATTCTGAACGTTGACCGCTGCGGCGGACTGGAAGGGACGGTCGTGCAGGGCATCCGCCTTGCGCGGGAGCTGGTGCGCGAGGCGACGGCAATGCGGCGCGAGGCCGCGCCGCTCTCCAAACTGACGATCGGCATGAAGTGCGGCGATTCGGACGCGACGAGCGGCCTCGCCGGGAACCCGGCACTGGGAAGAGCGGTCGACCGGCTGATCGACGCGGGCGGCACGGCGCTGTTCTCGGAAACATTGGAGCTGATCGGCGCGGAACAGACACTGGTGCAGCGGGCAAAGACGCCGGAGGTCGCGCAGCGGCTGCTGCGGCTGATCGCAGACTGGGAGGCACGGGCCGCGTCCATCGGCGAGGACATCCGGACGATCAATCCCATCCCGGAGAACATCGCAGCGGGCATCACGACGCTCGAGGAAAAGTCGCTCGGCGCGGTGGAGAAGACGGGGACGCGGGAACTTTCCGGCGTGCTCGACTACTGCGAGCGGCCGGGCGAACCGGGCCTCTGGCTGATGGACGCCTGGATGTCGTCCTATTCCCTGCTGCCGAGCTTTGCGGCGGCGGGCGCACAGCTCGTGCTCTATCAGCTGGGCGGCAACGAGCTTCCGCCGGAGGACGCGCCGCTCTCGGCGGTCGATCCGGGTTTGGTCGCGCCGCTGCTGACGATCAGCGGCAATCCGCGCACGGCAAAGGCCGCGGGCGACTATCTCGACGTGTCGACCGGCGGCGTCCTGCTCGGGACCGAGACGCTGGACGCGGCGGGCGAACGCATTCTCGGGGAGATCGTCCGCGCGGCAAATGGCCGGGCGACACGCGGCGAGACGATGCGCTATCCAGAGCCGTTTGAGGTGTTTTTCGAGGGGCCATTTATTTGATGGCGGTGTAGCCCTGTGGGCGGCCAATGGCCGCCCCTACGTCCACCGCCAGGACTGCAATAGAATTCGTAGGGGCGGGCAATGCCCGCCCGCAGGGCCGCTGCCCTCATCGGCCCGTAAGCAAATTTGGGATCTCTAAATTTCATGATAAGGGGAGACGAAAACATGGGTAAAAAGGTGATCGCACTGATTCTGGCGCTGGTTTTGCCGGTCTTTTTGCTGGCGGGCTGCGGCGCGCAGAAGGAACCGTCCGCCGGGAGCGGGAATGTCATCAAGGTGGGCTTTGCCGGGCCGCTCTCCGGCGCGTCGGGCCAGGTTGGCGCGTCGTGCTACAACGGGGCGCTCATGGCGTTCAACGAACGAAAGGCGGAGCTGGAGGAAAAATCGGGCTGCACGCTGGAATTTGTGACGAACGACGACCAGTCCGACCCGACAGTCGCCGTAACGATTGGGCAGAAGATGGTGTCTGACCCGGATGTGCTCATCATGATCGGGCACTGCAACTCGAGCTGCACGATCTCCTCCTCGGCCATCACGTGCCCGGCAGAGCTTGGCATGGTGACGGGTCAATCCACGAACGTCGACGTCACCGACCGGGGCCTGAAGGGCATCCTCCGCGTCTGCCAGCGCGACGATTTTGAGGCTCCGGCGACGGCGCGGTTCTGCAAGGACTCGCTCGGCATCCAGACGATCTTCCTCGTCAACGACCAGCAGGCGTTCGGCGCGGGCCAGTGCGAGGCGTTCGCTGCCGAGGCGGCGCAGATCGGGCTGGACGTCGTGGCGAATGAGGGCATCGTCTCGAACGAGGTCGACTTCTCCGCCGTCGTCAACCAGATCGCCGCGGCGAACCCCGACGCGGTCTACTACGGCGGCAACTATCCCGAGGGTTCGCTCCTGCTCAAGCAGATCCGCGACAAGGGCATCACGTCGATCTACGTCGGCTCGAGCGGCGTGGACACGTCGGAGCTGGTGAACATTGCGGGCAAGGAGAACGCGGCGGGCGCGTACTACATCTCGTCCAGCCCGGCCTTTGATTCCAGCGCAGTTTTGCAGGAATGGGTCGACCGGTATCAGCAGACGTCCGGCCTCGCTGCGGACGGCTATGCCATCTACTTCTACGAGGCGGCGGCCGTCGCGCTCGAATCCCTCTCGAACGCCATCGACGCGGCGGGCGGCAAGCCGACGCGCGCGCAGGTCGTCGAGGCGATGGCAAATGTCGAGATCACGAGCATCACCGGCACGTTCCAGTTCGATGAAAAAGGCGACAACATCAACGCCAAGGCGTATGCCTATGAAATCGTCGACGGCTATCCCGGCAAGCTGGTTGGAGAACTGACCGGCGCATAAGCAAACAGATGGGGCCGTCCATTTGGGCGGCCCCGGAGGAAACCGGATGAGGTGAGGTGATGGTGTGCTTCTGAAATTACTGCCGCAGATGCTCGTCGACGGCTTGCAGCTCGGCTTCGTGTATGCGATTGTCGCGCTGGGGTACACGATGGTCTACGGCGTACTCCATTTTATCAATTTTGCCAACGCGGAAATTTTCATGTGCGGCGCGTTCATCGGCGCGGAGGTGCTCATCGCGCTGCTCGGCGCAGCGGCGGGCGGCGGATGGACGGTATTTGCGTTCGCCGTGGCGCTGCTGGCGGCGCTGGTGCTGACAGGGCTGCTCGGCGTGTTCATCGAGCGCGTGGCCTATCGCCCGCTGCGCAGCGCGCCGCGGCTCGTGCCGCTGATTTCGGCGTTCGGCGTGTCGTATTTCTTGCAGGACTTCGTGCGCGTGGCCGAGACGTTCGCGCACAACAGCTTCTATCTGACGCTGCCGTCGATCTTCAAGCGGGAATTCGTGCTGAACGAATACACGAAGGTCACCGTCCGCGCGATTTTAATTGTCGGCGTGTGCCTTGCGGCGCTGGCCATCCTGTATACGTTCATCCACCGCACGAAGGTCGGCAGCGCGATCCGCTGCGTGTCGCAGAACCAGACGATGAGCGCGCTGCTCGGTATCCACGTAAACAAGACCATCACGACGACGTTTTTCGTCGGCGCGGCGATGGGCGGCGTGGCCGGGACGATGTTCGCCATCCAGTATGGCATGATCAACCCCTATATCGGCATTACAATCGGCAACAAGGCGTTCACAGCAGCGGTCTTCGGCGGGATCGGGAGCATTCCCGGCTCGATGCTGGGCGGCGTGCTGCTGGGGCTGATCGAATCGCTCGCGGCGGGCTATCTCAATACGCTGACGGGCGGCGTGATCGGCTCGGGCTACAAGGACATTTTCGCGTTTGTCGTGCTGATCGTGGTGCTCATCATCCGGCCGCACGGGCTGCTGGGCCGGAAAACGGCAGAGAAAGTCTGAGGTGAGGCAATGAAAACCTGGATCACAAAACTCAAGGCCGTCTGGGGGCGCGGCCTCCCGGTGCAGCTCCCGGCGCTGCTGCTGGCGGCAGGCGGCGCCTTCTGGCTGGCGTATGCAAATCCGTCCGGCGCGTTTTCGATGCTGGCGATGCTGGGCGCGGCCTGTCTCGTCTTTCTGACGCAGCTGCCAAGGGCGGCGAAATACGGCTGGTGCGCGCTGGTGCTGTGCGTGCTGCTGCCGCTGGTGGGGACGCGGTCGTCCTATTTCATGGACGTGGCAACGCAGGTCGGCATGTATGTCGTGCTGGCGCTGGGGCTGAACATCACGGTGGGCTACTGTGGACTGTTTAACCTCGGCTACATCGCGTTCTACGCGCTCGGCGCATATGCCTATGGCCTGCTCTGCACGAATCAGTGCCTCAACTTCCTCGCGGCAGGCGGCCTCTTCCCGCTCGGCGGCGGCTCGTTCTGGCTGTTTTTGCTGATCGGCGGGGCGATTGGCTGTCTGGTGGGCTTTTTGATCGCGCTGCCGGTCATCCGCATCAGCGGCGACTATCTCTGCATCGTGACGCTGGCCTTCTGCGAGATCATCCGCAACCTGCTGAACAACATGATCAAGCCGCTGAACATCACAAACGGCGCAAAGGGCATCGCAAACATCCCGAAGCCGGTGCTCTTCGGCAAGACACTGGACAGCGTGACCTATATGTATTTCATCGTCCTGCTGCTCGCGGCGGCGGTCATCCTGATCTGCCACAGGCTGGAAAACTCGAAGCTTGGACGGGCATGGACGGCCATCCGCGAGGACGAGACGGCGGCGCGGGCCGTCGGCATTCCGATCGTGAAAATGAAGATCGCCTCGTTCGTCATCAGCGCCTGCTTCGGCGGCGTGATGGGCGTGGTGTTCGCGGCGAAGCAGGGCTTCGTCAGCCCGGAGAGCTTCACGGTACAGATCTCGTTCATGGTGCTCGCGATGGTTATACTCGGCGGCACGGGGAACATCCCCGGCGTCATCATGGGCGCGTCGCTGATTTCGATTTTGAACCTGCAAATTTTGAAGGCATTTTCCGAGGTGCTCAGCAGCGCACGCGTCAACGGCGGGCTGAACATCCCGGAGCAGCTCGATCCTTCGAAGCTGGAAAAGTTCTTCTTCGGGCTGATTTTGATCATTATGATGATCTTCCGGCCCGGCGGCATCCTGCCGACGAAGAAAAAGCCCGTCACGCTCCAGAGTGCGGCGGCGCACGGAGAGGAGGCGGAGCCATGACGGAACAGGCACATATGGGCGCTCCCGTATTGGAGGCGGAAAACCTCTCCATCCAGTTTGGCGGACTGAAAGCCTTGCAGGAGCTGAGCTTTTCCATCCCGGAGAAGACGGTCTTCAGCATCATCGGGCCGAACGGCGCGGGCAAGACGACGTTTTTCAACATCGTCACCGGCATCTACCGGCCAACGGGCGGCGATGTCCGCCTCTACGGTGAGAGCATCGTGGGGCTGGAGCCGAGCCGCATCGTGGAGCGCGGCGTCTGCCGGACGTTCCAGAACATCCGCCTGTTTCAGAACCTGACGGTGCTGGAGAACGTGATGATCGGGCGGCAGCTCCATGAGCGGACAGGGCTGGGGGACATTTTGCTGCGGACGCAGCGCTTCCGCGCGCAGGAGGCCGAAACGCTCGACCGCGCGGCAGAGATTCTGGACTACGTCGGAATTCTGGACGACGCGAACGCGCTGGCGAAGAATCTGCCGTACGGCCGCCAGCGGCGGCTGGAAATCGCGCGGGCGCTGGCCACCGCGCCGCGCCTGCTCCTGCTCGACGAGCCGACGGCGGGGATGAACCCGTCGGAGTCGGAGGAGATGGTGCAGCTGTTCCAGCGCATCTGCGAGGAGCGGGGCGTCTGTGTGCTGATGATCGAGCACGATATGAAGGTCGTCATGGGCGTATCGCAGCGAATCCTCGTGCTGAACTTCGGGCGGCAGATCGCGCTCGGCTCGCCGCGCGAGGTACTGGAAAACGAGGAGGTCATCACGGCCTATCTCGGCCACCAGAAGGTGATGTAACGGACGGGAACGGAGCGGATATGGCATTTTTGGAACTGACGCACGTAGAGGCGTTTTACGGAAAGATCCGGGCGCTGAAGGGCATTGACCTGAACGTCGAGCAGGGCGAGATCGTCACGCTCATCGGCGCGAACGGCGCAGGCAAGAGCACAACGCTCAAGGCCATCTCAGGGCTGATGAAGCTCGGGCCGGAGGCGAAGATCACATTTGACGGCGAGGACATCACGCATCTGCCCCCGCACGAGATCGCCGCGCGCGGCATTGCGCACGTGCCGGAGGGGCGCGGCATCTTCGCGGAGAACACCGTGTTGGAAAATCTGCGGATGGGCGCGTATCTCAGCCGCAATAAGGCCCGCACGCAGGAGCTGCTGGAGACCTCGCTCGATCTCTTTCCGCGCCTGCGCGAGCGGCTGCGGCAGCAGGCCGGGACGCTCTCCGGCGGAGAGCAGCAGATGCTGACGATGGCGCGGGGACTGATGATGGAGCCGAAGCTGATGCTGCTCGACGAGCCGTCGATGGGTCTGGCCCCGGTCATCGTGGAGCAGATCTTCGAGATCATCGCGGATCTGCACCGGCGGGGCATCACCATCCTGCTCGTGGAGCAGAATGCGCGGATGGCCCTGCAAATTGCGCAGCGCGGCTACGTCATCCAGACGGGCCGCATCGCCCTGACAGACGCGAGCGAGCGCCTGCAAAACGACCCCGTTGTACAGGGTCTTTATCTCGGAGAAGCATGAGAACAGGAGGATCTCAGATGAGACACGATCATCTTTTCATCGGCGGGCAGTGGGTCGAGAGCGAGAGCGGCGAGGTCTATACCCGGCGCGACCCGGCGACTGGCAACGTCGTCTCGCGGCACGACCGGGCGACCCGCGCAGAAGCGGAACGCGCCATCACAGCGGCGCGCGAGGCGTTTGACCATGGGCCGTGGCCGCATATGGGCGCGGCGGCACGCGGGGACGTGCTGCGGCGGGCCGCGGCGGAGCTGCGGGAACGCACAGATGAGCTGGCGCGGCTCATTACGCTGGAAACCGGAAAGCCGATCGCGCAGGCGCGCGGCGAAATTCAGACGACGGCAAACCTCTTCGACCATTTCACGCATCTGGCGCTGGAGGCGCACGGCGAGAGCTATGCGATCTCCGGAACCTACGACGCACTCGTCACGCGGGAGCCGGTGGGCGTGGTGGCGGCGATTGTGCCGTGGAACTTCCCGATCATGATGCTGGCCTTCAAGCTAGCCCCGGCGCTGGCCGTCGGGTGTACCGTGGTGTGCAAGCCGGCGGAGCTGACAAACTCGATCGTTGCGGAGGTCTGCGAGATTCTGCGGCGGGCGGGCGTTTCAGACGGGGCGCTCAACATGGTCTCCGGCCAGGGAACGGTCGTCGGTGCGGCGCTGGCAGAAAGTCCTCTGGTCGACCGCGTGACCTTCACCGGCTCCACGGATGTGGGGCGCAGCGTGATGCGCGGCGCAGCGGAAAACCTGACGCGCGTGGGATTGGAGCTTGGCGGCAAATCGCCGCACCTCGTCTTCGCAGACACAGCGCGGATGGACGACGCAGTGGACGCGGCGTGCTGCAACGTGTTCTTCAATCAGGGCGCGGTCTGCGACGGCGGGACGCGGCTGCTGCTCGAGCGGCGCATCCACGACGAATTTCTGGAAAAGCTCATTGCAAAGACGGAAACGCTCACCGTCGGCGATCCGATGACGGACGTCCACCTCGGCCCCATCATCTCCGAGGAGCAGGGCAAGCGTATTTTGCAGTACATCGAGACCGGCAAGCAGGAGGCGGCGCTCGTCACCGGTGGGCGGCGGCTGCGCGGCGGGATCTACGACGGCGGCTGTTACATCGAGCCGACGATTTTCGACGGCGTTGGGCGCAAGGCGCGCATCGCGCAGGAGGAGATCTTCGGGCCGGTGCTGGCGGTGCAGACGTTTGAGGATGAGGAAGAGGCCGTCGCAATCGCGAACGACAGCCGTTACGGCCTTGCCGCCGGTCTCTGGACAGAGGACCTCAGCCGCGCCGTGCGTGTGGCGAAGGCGCTGCGCGCGGGGACGGTCTACATCAACGATTTCGGCATGGGATCGGTGCAGCTGCCGTTCGGCGGCTGCAAGCAGAGCGGCTTCGGCCGGGAGAAAGGGATGCTGGGCCTCGCGGAATTTCTGGAGGCAAAGACCATCCACATCCAGACGGCGGAGGCGCGGGCGCACTGGGCGCCATGAGCGGAGGAACCGGGATGCTGCAAAAAATTCTGGAATATGAGCTGAAGCCCGCGCTCGGCTGCACGGAGCCGATGGCATTCGGCCTGTGTGCGGCATCCGCGCGGGCGTACGCCCATGGCGCGGTGGCGCGCATCGGGATCGAGGCGTCCGCCGCGATGATCAAGGGCGTGCAGTACGTCAAGATCCCAAATTCCGGCGGACGCTGCGGAGGCCGGATGGCCTGTGCGCTCGGCGCGATCGCGGGGAACGCAGCGGATGGGATGCAGGTCTTCCAGCGGGTGCAAGCGGAAGACGCAGCGGCAGCGGAGCGGATGATCGCAGCGGGTCAGGTGCGCATGGAGCTGAAGGAAGACGTTCCGCGGCTCTGGCTGCGCGTCACCGTAACAGGCAGCGAGGGCACGGGCGTCGCCATCGTGCAGGACCGGCACGACAACGTGGCCTATCTGGAATCGGATGGAAATGTTCTCCGTGACACGCGCAGCGCTGCGGAGGCGGAGGACGCACCGGACTATGGCGCACTCAGCGTGGAGACGATCTGGGAGTTCTGCACGCATGCGCCGCTGGCGCGGCTGGCGCGGGCAGAGGAAGCCGTGCGGCTGAACACGGCGCTGAGCGAAGAAGGGCTGCGGCAGGGATACGGGATGCAGACCGGAAAGACGCTGGCAGAGTCCGGGATGCTGGGCGGCGGGACGGCGATGGAGGCGGTCTGCGCCGGGTGCGCGGGCGTGGACGCGCGGATGGGCGGCGCGCCGCTGGCGGCGATGAGCAACAGCGGCTCCGGCAATCAGGGCGTGACATGTACCGCGCCGGTCGCCGCCGCGGGGCGGCGGATGGGCCGGAGCCATGAAGAGATCGTGCGGGCCGCGGCGGCAGCGAATCTGCTGACGGTCTTCCTCAAGACGCGGGCCGGAGCGGACGAGGGCCGCATCGCGCCGGTGTGCGGCGCGGCGCTGGCCGCCGGAGGCGCGGCGGGCGGGATCGCGATGCTGCGCGGAGATGACGCGGACTGCGTGGAGCGGATGCTGCGGACGGTGCTGGGCAATGTGTGCGGCATGGTGTGCGACGGGGCGAAGGCCAACTGCGCAGCAAAGGCGGGCATGGCGCTGCACGGCGCGATGCAGGCCCTCGCGCTGGCGGAGGCCGGGCTGGGCGCGGACGAGGAATGCGGCATCGTGGCGCGGACGGCGGCGGAGACCGCCGGGAATGTCTATCGCCTCGCGCGCGAGGGCGCGGGCGGGACAGACCGCGTGCTCTGCCGGATCGAGGAGGAGAAGCAGGGCGGATGGCGGTAGGGATGATGTAGGTATTTGCGGGCGGCCAATGGCCGCCCCTACAACCGCTGCGGCGGAGACAGGCAGGCAGAAGCATACGGCCCTGCAACGCAGGAAAAACGCGCCGCTCGAAGGAGCGGCGCGTTTGGAATACGGAGATTTACTTATTCTGGAGCTTGCGGTCGATGGCTTCGGCAGCTTTCTTGCCCGCGCCCATCGCCAGGATGACGGTGGCCGCACCGGTGACGGCGTCGCCGCCGGCGAAGACGTTCTCGCGGGTGGACATCTCGTTCTCGTCGACGATGATGCCGCCCTTCTTGTTCGTCTCGAGACCCGGCGTGGTGGAACGGATCAGCGGGTTGGGGCTGGTGCCGAGGGACATGATGACCGTGTCGACGTCCAGCACGAATTCGCTGCCCTCGACCGGGATCGGACGGCGGCGGCCGGATGCGTCAGGCTCGCCAAGCTCCATCTTGATGCACTTCATGCCGTTCACGCGGCCATCCTCGCCGCCGAGGATCTCGACGGGGTTCGTGAGGGTCATGAACTCGATGCCCTCTTCCTTCGCGTGGTGCTGTTCTTCCAGACGGGCGGGCATTTCGGCCTCGCCGCGGCGGTAGACGATGTACACCTTCTCCGCGCCCATGCGCTTGGCGCAGCGGGCCGCGTCCATGGCGACGTTACCGCCGCCGACGATGGCCGCCGCGTGGCTGACGAGGATCGGGGTGTCGTACTCTTCCTTGTACGCCTTCATCAGGTTGATACGGGTGAGGTATTCGTTCGCGGAGCAGACGCCCTTGAGCGCCTCGCCCGGAATGTGCATGAACATCGGCAGGCCCGCGCCGGAGCCGACGAAGACAGCTTTATAGCCCATCTCGAACAGGTCGTCAATCGAGAGCACCTTGCCGATGACCATGTCAGTCATGACCTCGACACCCTGCGCCTTCAGCTTTTCCACTTCATTCGCGACGATTGCCTTCGGCAGACGGAACTCCGGAATGCCGTAGACCAGAACGCCGCCAGCGGTATGGAGCGCCTCGAAGATCGAGACCTGATAGCCCTTCTTGGCCAGCTCGGACGCGCAGGTCAGGCCGGACGGGCCGGAGCCGACGACCGCGACCTTGATGCCGTTGGAGGCAGCCTTCTCAGGCATGGCGTTGACATTTTCACGATACCAGTCGGCGACGAAGCGCTCGAGACGGCCGATGGCGACCGGCTCGCCCTTCACGCCGCGGACGCACTTGCTCTCGCACTGCGTCTCCTGCGGACAGACACGGCCGGAGAGCGCGGGCAGCGCGTTCGTGGAGGTGATGATCTCATAGGCCGCGGCGAAATCGCCCTCGGCGACCTTGGCGATGAACTCGGGGATGCGGATGTTGACCGGGCAGCCCTCGATGCACTGCGGCTTCTTGCACTGGAGGCAGCGCTTGGCCTCGTTCACGGCCATCTCGGCGGTGTAGCCCAGCGTGACTTCTTTGAAATTATGGTTACGGACGTTGGCGTCCTGCTCCGGCATCGGAGTCTTTGTCATCTGCATGTTAGCCATGGTTCCGTTCCTCCCTTACTTGATCAGCTCTTCGCCGAGCTTTTCGATGCGGCACTTGTGGCTCTGGCGGACCTCGGCCTCGCGCTCGCGGTAGACGCCGTTGCGGTTCATCAGCTCGGCGTAGTCGACCTGATGGCCGTCAAAGTCCGGGCCGTCGACGCACGCGAACTTGACCTCGCCGCCGACCGTCACGCGGCAGCCGCCGCACATGCCCGTGCCGTCGACCATGATCGGGTTCAGCGAGACGATCGTCTTCACGCCGAACGGCTTCGTGGTCTGGGAGACGAACTTCATCATCGGGATCGGGCCGATGGCGAGCACCTCGTCATACTGCTTACCGGATTCCAGCAGCTGCTGGAGCTTGACGGTGACAAAGCCCTTTTCGCCATAGGAGCCGTCGTCGGTCATGAGGTACAGGTTGTCGCACGCAGACTTGAACTCGTCCTCGAGGATGACGATGTCCTTGTTGCGGAAGCCGACGATGACATCAGTCTCGACGCCCGCTTCCTTAAACGCCTTCGCGGACGGATAGGCAATCGCACAGCCGACGCCGCCGCCGACCACGCAGACGCGCTTCTTGCCCTCGACATCGGTCGGCTTGCCGAGCGGGCCGACGAAGTCCTGGATATAGTCGCCCTCGTTCATGCTGCCGAGCAGCTCGGTCGACAGACCGACCTTCTGGAAAATGATTGCGACCGTGCCCTTTTCGCGGTCGTAACCGGCAATGGTCAGCGGCACCCGCTCAGACTTGTCGTCCACGCGGAAGATAATGAACTGACCGGCTTTCGCCTTCCGCGCCACGAACGGAGCTTCGATCTCCATATAGGTGACGGCGGAATTGAGTTCCTTCTTACATACGATCTTGTACATAGTGTTTGCTCATCCCTTCATTTGTCGTAATATTACGCCGGATGGCGCTCTATATCACGCTTGTTTTCCAACATGCCCATTCTAACATAGAGTGCGCTTATTTGCAAATCCTACCGGTGGAAAAATACCGAATTTACAAAAATATTTTTGGTAAAAACGTGCGTCCAGTCGAATTCCCGCGTCAGCTCTGCCGCGCTGGCCGCCTCCGGCCTGTCCAATAATCCCGCCAGAAACGCCAGCTTGCCCAAAAGCTGCCCTGCTGTCAGCGTTTGGCGCAGCACGCCGAGGTCGAGATCGTGCTCGCGCTTCGAGAGCCTGCGTCCGTCCGGCGCGCAGAGCAGCGGCACATGGTAATAGTGCGGATGCGGCAGGCCGAGCTGCGTTTGCAGCCAGAGCTGCCGCGGCGTCGACCGCAGGAGGTCCGCGCCGCGCACGATCTCCGTCACACCGCCCGCCGCGTCGTCCACAACGACGGCCAACTGGTAAGCGTACACGCCGTCCGACCGGCGGAGAATGAAATCTCCGCACTCCCGCGCCAGATTTTCGCGCACTTCTCCCTGCAAACCGTCTACAAACGAAACTTCCTCGTCCGGCACGCGCACGCGCCAGGCCGGCCGCCGCGTCTTTGCCGCGCGCTCCGCCGCCGTGAGATCGCGGCACGTCCCGGCGTAGATCACCGCCCCGTCGGAGGCGTGCGGGGCCGAGGCCGTGTGCAGCTCGTTCCGGCTGCAATAGCAGGGATAGGTGTCCAGCCTGGCAAACGCCTCCGCATACGCCTCCGTCCGCTGCGACTGCGGCGTCTGCTCCTCGTCCCAGTCCAGGCCCAGCCATTCAAGGTCGCGCCGGAGCTGCGCGGCGTATTCCGGCCGGCAGCGGTCGGGGTCGAGATCTTCAATGCGCAGGATCATTTTTCCGCCCGCACTCCGCACGGAGAGCCAGGCCAGCAGCGCCGAAAACACATTTCCTAAGTGCATCCGCCCGCTTGGGCTTGGGGCGAACCGCCCTATTACCATACCATCACTTCCTTTTCGCCCATTCTAGCATACCCGCGCGGAAAAAGCAAAAGGCCCCGCTTTGAAAAGCGGGGCCTTGGTGCGCAGCTCAGAGATGGTACTGCTGGCTGTATTCCTCGTAATAGCGCTCGTAGGTATCGGATTTCATTTCCTTGATGCTGGAGAGGTATTCGTGCGTGTCGAACGAGTCGGATTCCAGCTCGATCATGGCGACGGCGATGTTCGAGCAGTGGTCGGCCACGCGCTCGTAGTTGGTCAGCAGGTCGTTGAAGAGGAAGCCGTTGAGCAGCGTACAGTGGCCCTTCTGGAGGCGGTCGACATGGTGGAGCTTCAGCTCGTCGCAGAGATCGTCGATCAGTTCCTCCAGCGGCTCTACGCGGGAGGCCAGGGAGAGATCGTTGCGGATGAAGGCATTGACCGTGATATGGACAATCTCGGCCAGCGCAGATTCCAACACGGCCAGCTCGCGCAGGGCGTCGTCGGAGAAGACAATGCTCTTTTCGCGCATCTCTTTCGCCGTCTGCGCAATATTGAGCGCGTGGTCAGAAATGCGCTCGAAATCGGAGATCGTGTGCAGGAATTTCGAGGCGTCCTCGTTCTGCTTTGAGCTAAGCTCCTGCCCGGTCAGCTTGACAAGGTAGCTGCCGAGGCGGTCTTCGTAGCGGTCGACGACCTGCTCCATCTCGACGACGGTGCGGTAGCCCTCGTCGGAATAGTGGTGCAGGAGGCGCATGGCCTCGGCGAGGTTTTCCTGCGCCTCAGCGGCCATGGAGTTGATGGTGATGCGGCTCTGCTCGATGGCGAGGGCCGGGTGCTGGATGAAGCGCTCCTCGAGGCGGATCGTCTCGTCCGTGGCCTCGGCCTGGACGGGCTTGTCCTTGACCAGCAGATCGACGACCTTTTCGATGACGTCGATGAACGGCAGAAGAATGACGACCTTGACGAAGCGGAAGAGCGTGTTGACAAAGGCGATGGAGACGCTCGACATCGTCATGCTCATGAAATCAAAGTGTACGAAGGCGTTGACGAGATAGAACGCTGCGGCCCAGAAGATGACGCCCACAACCTCGACCACGAGGTAGACCATAGCCGTGCGCTTGCCGTCGACATTCGCGCCGATGGCGGACAGCAGCACCGGCAGCGCCGCGCCGATGGCGATGCCCATGATGATCGGCAGGGCCATTGAAAAATCGATGACGCCCGTGGAGGCCAGCGCCTGCAAAATGCCGACGGCGGCAGATGCGCTTTGCAGCACGCAGGTGAACAGCGTGCCGAAGAGGATACCGAGCATGGGATTGGAGAACGTGGTGAGGATGCGCAAAAATGTGGGGTCGCTCCGCAGCGGGGAAACAGCCCCGGACATGGCGCTCATGCCGAACATCAGCACGGCAAAACCCATCAGAATGTCGCCGATGTGGCGCTTCGTCTGACTTTTGGAGAACATGCGGAGCACGATGCCAACGACCGAAATAATGCCGGTCAGCGTGGCCGTGGAGAACAGGTCGATCCAGCCGCCGCCTCCGCCAAGGTCGGAAAGGCAGATGATCCAGCCGGTGATGGACGTGCCGAGGATGGCGCCCATGACGATGGAGATCGCCTGGCGCACCCGCATCATGCCGGAGTTCACAAAGCCGACCACCATGACCGACGTCGCCGACGACGACTGAATGACCGCCGTCACGCCCGTGCCGAGTAAAAATCCCTTCAGCGGGCTGCCCGTGAGGCGGAAGAGGATGACCTCCAGTTTGTTGCCGGCGACCTTTTTCAGTCCGTCGCCCATCAGCGCCATGCCAAACAGGAACAGTGCGATCCCGCTCAGCAGCGAGATCAGATTCGCAATGCTCAACGCAGTTTCCTCCGATTTTCAATGTTACGCGCTCTATGATAGCGGCCCCATGTTAAATGCCGTGTAATTTTTATGTAAAATCCAAGTTAAATCTTGCATTTTCCCGATTCTTCACATACACTATATAGAAGAAAGATGGAACGGGAGGAAGCAGCCATGATCTATATTCTTGAGGACGACGAGTCCATCCGCAAGCTCGTCGTCTACGGACTGGAGAGCCAGGGCTTCACAGTGGAGGGCTTCGCGCTGCCATCCGCGTTCCACCGCGCGATGGAGCGGGCCCTGCCGGAGCTGGTGCTGCTCGACCTCATGCTCCCGGAGGAGGACGGACTGCACATTCTGCGCGATCTGCGCGCCTCCGCCGCCACGCGGACGCTGCCCGTCATCCTGCTGACCGCAAGGGACACGGAATATGACCGCGTCATCGGACTCGACGGCGGTGCGGATGATTTCATCACGAAGCCGTTCAGTATGCTGGAGCTTGCGGCGCGCATCCGGGCCGTGCTCCGGCGGACAGGCTCCGCCGCGCCGCGCGAATACCGCGCCGGGCCGCTGCGTGTCTGCCCGGCGCAGCGCATCGTGCAGGTGGACGACGCGGACATCACACTGACGAACAAGGAATTCGAACTGTTGTGCCTGCTGCTGGAAAATCAGGGCATCGTCCTCGCACGCGCAACGCTGATGGATCGCGTGTGGGGCATGGAGCTGGAGCGGGAGAACCGCACGCTCGACGTCCACGTCCGGACGCTCCGGGCCAAGCTCGGCCCGGCGGGCGGCCTCATTGAGACGGTGCGCGGCGTCGGCTACCGGATCGGAGGGGAACGGACATGACCGCGAAAATTTTCCGCAACAGCTTTTTTGTCGGGTTGCTCGTGCTGCTGGCGGCTGGGATTCTGTTTCTCAGCGTGATGTACGCCAACGACGAGACGCTCGCCTTCGACGAGCTGGAGACCGAGATGGCCGTGCTGGCCCCGGCGGTGGAGCGGCTCGGCCTGCCCTATTTGCAGGAGCTGGACGCCGCCGGGCGCGTCACATGGATTGCGGCGGACGGGAGCGTCCTCTATGACAATTCTGCCCGAAAAGACAACATGGAAAACCACCTCGCCCGCGAGGAGATCGCCGCCGCGCTGGAAACCGGCGAGGGCCGCGCCACGCGCGACTCACAGACCGGCGGCGCGCGGACGCACTACATCGCCCGGCGGCTGGCGGACAGCTCGGTGCTGCGCACGGCCTGCACGCAGACGTCGCTGGCGCGGCTGATTTTGAATCTGCTGCTGCCGGTGCTCTGGATCGTGCTGCTGATCCTGGTTTTATGCGCAGCCGTCTCGTTCCGGCTGGCTCGGCAGATCACCAGCCCCATCAACCAGATCGACCTCGACGCGCCGGGCGAGAACGCCGTCTATCCGGAGCTGCGGCCGCTGGCCGCCCGCATCCGCGAGCAGAACCGCACCATCCGCTTCCAGCTCACGGAGCTGTCGCGGCGGCAGCAGGAATTTTCCGCGATCACCGAGCAGATGCGCGAGGGCTTCTTGCTGCTGGACGCAAACTGGGACATTCTCTCCGGCAACCGCAGCGCGAAGACACTCCTTGCTCTGCCGCAGGACGCGGCGAACCTGCGCGGCGCGAGTCTCCCGCCGGAGGCGGCGCGCGCGGTGGAGGCGGCCTTGTCCGGTACGCACGCCGAGGCGCTGCTGCACCTTTCGGACGGCGTCTGGCAGCTGACGGCGAACCCCGTGGCCAGCTTTGGCCGCCCGTCCGGTGCGGTGCTGCTGCTGATGGACGTCACGGAGCGGGAGGAGCGTGAGGCGCTCCGCCGCGAGTTTTCTGCCAACGTCTCGCACGAGCTGAAGACACCGCTGACCTCCATCTCCGGCTTTGCCGAGCTGATGAAGGAGGGCCTTGTCCCGCCGGAGAAGATGCGGGAGTTTTCCGCGGACATCTACCGGGAATCGAGCCGCATGATCGCGCTCGTCGACGATATGATGAACCTGTCCCGGCTCGACGAGGGCGCGGCGCTCCCGCGCACGACGGTCGACCTCTATACGCTGGCCGAGGGTGTGACGCAGTCGCTGCGGGATGCGGCAGGCCGCTGCGGCGTGACGCTGCGGCTGCTGGGCCAGCATGAGCAGGTGGAGGGCGTGGAGCAGCTGCTGCGCGAGATGCTCTACAACCTCTGCGACAACGCGATCAAGTATAACGTCCCCGGCGGTTCCGTCACGGTCAACGTCTGGCGCAATGGCCAGCATCCGTGCGTCTCGGTGTCCGACACGGGCATCGGTATCCCACAGGCCGATCAGGAGCGCATCTTCGAGCGGTTCTACCGCGTGGACAAGAGCCATTCCAAGGCCGTCGGCGGGACGGGCCTTGGCCTGTCCATCGTCAAGCACGCCGCGCAGTACCACGGCGCGCAGCTTGAGCTGAGCAGCGCCCCTGGCCGCGGCACGTCTGTTACCGTTACATTCTAATGATATAAGTAGTTGGTGTATTCCATCCGGAATACACCAACTTTTATTTCAGTGTTTCACTGTTATTGAGCACCGGTGTGCTGTAGAGGAACAGCACATCCTGATTGTCAAACGTCAGCCACATACCGAGCCGCTCCGGCGCGACATAGCGGATGTCGACGAGGGTGATCCTCGCATAGCCCTCTGCCAGCAGCGGCACGAGGCTGCTGCCGAACGAATCCCGGAACACGACCAGCTCCCGCTCTGTCCCGGCATTTGGATTCTCGATCGTCAGCAGCGATTTCGACCCGGAGAGGAACAGCGCATAGCCGTCGTCTCCGCCCGCCGCATCCAGATCGTAGACCGGCAGCGTTGTATCCGTCTCATAGTCGTAGACCGTGCAGGCCCGCAGCGTGTCATTTGTGAGATACGTGAGCGCATCGGGTGCAAGATCCAGCGCAGACTGTCCGCAGTAGACGCCGCAGAACGGCGCGTCCAGCGTCACCGCCTCAAATTTGTCCGTCCAGTCCGCGCCCATCGCCTCGGCCAGCCGCTGCGCCGCGGGCAGAATCGCCTCCTGCCGCCAGTGGATGTCCGTCCGGTAATAGCTCCCCAGCGTCAGCACATCCATCAGGCCGACGGTCTGTGCATAGTCCATACCGTCCGCGAATTTCTGTATAAACTCTTCGTAATCAAGCGCCGGATAGCCGTATTGTTCCGCCAAAAAGTAATTTTTGTCTGGGATTGCCGCGAAATAAATTTTCGCGTCCGTCCCCTGCAAATACCGCTCATAGACAAAGCGGAACCGCGCCAGCGCATGTTCCACTGAGTCCTCGTTCAGCGGGTAGTCGAGCTTCGCGGCATACCCGTCCGCGACGTAAATGCCGTTGTTGTCCTTCTGCCGCAGCACGTCCAGCTGGACATGCGCCTTGAGGCTGCGGAACGTGTCCCGCAGTGGGAACTGGTCGAGCGTGTACGTCTCGAACTTCGTCATGAATGTCCCGTCCCAGACAGACTTTGCCGTCAGCTCCGGCCGCTGCGCCAGCGCGCGCCGCTCGGAGACCGAGCGCGCGTCGTCCGCCTTGCAGATGCTCCAAAGCGCGAACACCAGCAGAAATCCCGCCGTCAGGCAGAGGACAAGCCAATTTTTTCGCTTTTCCATCGCCCTGCCTCCTTAAAACCGGAAATACAGGAACGGGTTGAACGACCCGTCCACGAGATACGCCGTGCAGACGGCCAGCAGCCCAACAAGGCCCACCGGCTCCAGCACAGTCAACGCGGCCTGTCCGCCGCGCGTCTTTTCCAGCGCGTCAAATGCCCGCCTGGGGAGAGGCGTCGCGCCGATGGCCGCGACCGCCAGAAGCACAGCGCAGCTGCGCAGCTGATAGACGGCCTCCGCACTCGCCAGCGGAAGCCCCCCGCCGCCGAACAGCGCGCGGATCGTGCCCCATGCGTCGCAGACACTGGACGCATCGAACAGGATAAATCCGAGCAGGACGGCAAGCAGCACATAGCAGCGTCCCAGTCCGCGCCGTTTTTGCAGGACTGGCAGCAAGATCAGTTTCTCGACCAGCAGCAGCGCCGCGAACCACAGCCCCCACAGCACGAAGTTCCAATCCGCTCCATGCCATAGCCCGGTCGCCAGCCAGACGATCAGAATGTTGAAAAGCTGCCGCCCCTTCCCCTTCCGGTTGCCGCCGAGCGGGATATAGAGATAGTCGCGGAACCAGCTGCCGAGCGAAATGTGCCACCGCCGCCAGAATTCCGTGATGCTCGCTGCGATATACGGATAGTTGAAATTCTCCGGGAACCGGAAGCCGAAAATGCGCCCCAGGCCAATGGCCATGTCGCTGTAGCCGGAAAAGTCATAATAAATTTGCAGCAGGAATGCGACCGCATACAGCCACGTATAGAGCACCGAACCGTCCTTCGTCGCGCGGAACGCCGACACGAGCGCGCCGAGCTGATTGGCCAGCAGGATCTTCTTTGCCAGCCCAAGCACAAACCGCCGCGCGCCATAGGCCGTATCGGCGACGCTGTGCGTCCGGTCGCGGAGCTGCGCGGCCACGTCTGAATAGCGGACGATCGGCCCGGCGATCAGCTGCGGGAACATCGCGACATAGGCCGCGAGGTCGACAAAGCTCCGCTGCGCGGCGACATCGCCGCGGTAGACATCGACGAGATAGCTCACGATCTGGAACGTGTAAAAGCTGATCCCGACCGGGAGCGCCACGCGCAGCAGCGGCACGGAAAGGCCCGTCAGCGCATTGAAATTTGCAAGGAAAAAGTCCGCATATTTGAAATATGCGAGCGCCGCGAAGCTCAGAACCACGGACGCCGCGAGGCACGCCTTCGCCGCCGGCCTGCCCCGGAGCTTCCCGATCAGCAGACCGAACACATACCCCTGCACGATCGACGCCAGCATCACGAGCAGATACCGCGGCTCGCCCCAGCCGTAGAATACGAGGCTCGCCAGCAGCAGAACCGTGTTTTTCAGCCGCCGCGGCGCGAGAAAATAGACGAGCAGCACGCACGGCAGGAACCAATATAAAAATGGGATACTGGAAAACAGCATGTTTTTCTCCGTTTCAAAAACGGCGCGCAGCTCTTTCTGCGCGCCGTTTTGCGTTTTGTTACTTTTAATCGATGGCGATGGCCTCGTCGGTGATGACGTTCGCGCTGGGATAGGCCGCGGCCAGCTTGTCGCGGAACGTGTTGACCAGATCCTCCGCGCCGAAGCACTCGACAATGTAATTGCCGACCGACACGACGATCAGCTTGTCCGGGAAGCCGCACATCCACTGCTTGCCCATGACATATTCTTTGATCGCCGCGGCCACGCTATCCACATCCGCCGCATCCTTCAGACGGTATGCGCCGCACGTGAAGGTGTTCAGGTTCATCATATGGAACAGGGACGCGGCGTCGTCGAATTTTGAAACGACATCCGCCGGGACGCTGACCAGATATTCCACGCTCGATGCGTCGGCCAAGCCGACCTTGCCGGGCGCGCCGTCGGTCATGTTGGCTTCGTCATAGTCGCCGCCCGCCGCCGGGAACTTCTCGTCGTCGGTATAGCTCGCCCAGACCGTGTTCAGCAGCGTCAGCGCGTCTGCGATCTCCACGTCCGCCGTGTCATTCTCTGCGGGCTTGGCCGCGCAGGCCGCGAACGAGCACACGGTCAGCACCGCGAGCAGCATTGCCAGAAACTTTTTCATGTTGTGATCCTCCAAAATTTTGATGCCTGTGCGGATCTTCCGCACTGTCCTTCCAGACGCAAAAATCCGCGTCCGGTTGCAGCAGGACGCGGATGATTTTAACGGATAATTGTAAACATTCCATGAACAGCGCACAAAATCCTGTATTTTCCGCCGTACAGGCATACGGCGCAGCTCATTTCCCGCGCCGCAGCTCCTTCAGCAGCGCCTCACAGCCCTCCAGCACATCGCGCCACGTCGCCTCGAAATCACCCGCATACCACGGGTCGGCCACGTCGCCGCTCCGCCCCGCGTGCTCCAGCAGGAGCGAGAGCTTCCCCTCGGGGTCGCCGCCGCAGATGCGGCGCATATTTTGAAGATTCGCGCGATCCATGCCGATCAGCAGGTCAAACGTGTCGTAGTCCCGCTTTGTCAGCTGCCGCGCCGCATGGCCCGCGCAGGAAATGCCATGCTCGGCCAGCTTGCGCCGCGCGGGCGGATAGACCGGATTGCCGATCTCCTCCCGGCTGGTCGCCGCCGATTCGATGTGAAACTTGGCCGCCAGCCCCGCCTTCTGCACCAGATCCTTCATGATGAATTCTGCCATCGGGCTGCGGCAAATGTTGCCATGGCACACGAAAAGTATTTTTATCATCTTTTTATAAC
>ENA-UESC01000570-UESC01000570.1-human-gut-metagenome-genome-assembly--contig:-NODE-570-length-34255-cov-6.672743_pt1 | contig 34255 bp, 32 predicted proteins | sample MGYA00242998_ERZ507999 | MGnify/ENA primary metagenome ERZ507999 (study PRJEB26167, sample SAMN06115465) | human gut metagenome | host: Homo sapiens | place: China:Hubei | collected 2016-04-27 | study... | reverse complement strand
GGCCACACGGCCGCCTGCGGCAGAAGCCGCCAGCAGATAGACTCTGCCTTCGGTTTCGATCAAATGATTCATTTTCGTTTCGAATGGATTGTAAGTTAAACATCGAACGGGAACGGGCCGGCCCCGGAGGCTCCGGCCCGGAAAAACAACAACATGTCAAAGAACCGCCGGGCACAGCACACCCGTCACGGGGGACCTGCCCTTCTTCAGCTTGTTGTTTTTCCGATGCTTAACTATCCGAAACTCACGATGTTCGAATATCAGACAATCGCTGGCGAATCATTTTTCTCATTTTTAAACCGTTCCGCTTAAGACAATAAGAACTCTTCCATCGCGCACGGCCCGCTCGGGGCATACGTCCGGAAGGTATGTTATACTCGTCTTGTAAAGGGATTGTGCGGCAAATATACATCTTTTTTCCGTGCCGGCAAAAAAAATCGTGCGACAGGCCGGAAAAAATGCCGCTTTATCCGGAGAGTCCCGGCCCGACCGATCATTTCCATAGCTCGCCCGACCAGTCCCGGACTATTTCCTGTCCGGCTTTTACCGACGGCGCGCCGGCTTCTGTACGGGCGGCTCTGGCAAAAGCTCCCGGTCCGTCGATCGAAAGTTTTCGGACCGGCTTCCGCCGTCCGGCTATCGATTTTGTAATCATTCCGTTCGAACCGCATGGCATATTTTTGGCATTCTCAAAAAAGGCTATATCTTTGTAGTCCTAATCCGTAACGAGGATTTCCTCGCAGTGAAAAGGCAAGAATCCGCGGCGGAAACGGCAAAATGCCAACTCATACAAACACCTGAATATAAACGCATTAAATATGCTAAAGGGGTGATTTGTATCCTTATCTCAACATAAATATTAGAGGCGTCGGTCCGTATCCGGCGCAATCCAGTTCCAAAGCGCCGGACAACCTTCCGGCCGGCAGACGGTTCGAAAACGACGAGATTCCGATGAGCAATGCGAACAGGTTCTGGTACGTACTCCAAACCTCCTTTCACAGGGAATTGCAGATACAGTTGCAACTCAACCGAATGCGTATCCGCAGTTTCATTCCGATGCACTACGAGGAGACGACGGAGTCCGGACGGCGCAGAATCCGTCGGAAGCCCGCCGTCCATAACCTGATCTTCGTGCGAATCTCGCCGGCGTGGCTTCAGAAAATCAAGACGGCCAAGCTGATCCCGGCCAAGTGCATGTACGACAAGACGACCCAAATGCCTCTGATCGTTCCTGACAAGCAGATGGACGACTTCATCGCGCTGACCGAAGGCAAGTTCGAAGACGTTCTGCTGATCGACCCCAGTACGGAAAAACTGGAACGGGGCGACATGGTCCGGATCACTTCCGGTATGTTCGCCGGGATCGAGGGCGAATACATCCGCTACCGGTCCAAGAACCGGGTCGTCGTCCGGATCGAAGGCTTCGCGGCCGTCGCGACGGCCGAAGTGCCCGAGACCTACATCGAGAAAATATCTGCTGAAGCACATCCGGTCGGGTCGCCCGTTTAGACCGCGCGGCTGGTTTTACCTGCAGTTATCCGTCAAAACGAGACATATTATTTAAAGGGGAGGACCCGTCCCTCCGCTCCATGAAAACGAAAGACGGTCCTGTTTACTCAGCTCCTGACGCGACCGATCCGGAATAGCATGCCGTGCGGACTCGCCCGTCCGGACCGGATCGGCCTGTATCCGAGGTCCGGCGCAGGCCGGTCGGGCACAGTAACCGTTTTTACTTAATCATCCTATGAAAGGTATCGTATTGGCCGGGGGATCGGGGACGCGTCTGTACCCGATCACCAAGGGGGTTTCCAAGCAGTTGCTGCCGATCTACGACAAGCCGATGATCTACTATCCGCTGTCGGTTCTGATGCTGGCCGGAATCCGGGACATTCTGGTGATCTCCACGCCGTGGGACCTGTCCTCGTTCCGGCGGCTGCTCGGAGACGGGTCCGACTACGGGGTCCGTCTCTCCTATGCCGAGCAGCCGTCTCCCGACGGGCTCGCTCAGGCGTTTCTGATCGGAGAGGAGTTCATCGGGGACGAGGCCGTATGCCTCGTTCTGGGCGACAACATCTTTCAGGGGGTGGGCTTTCCCGCTCAGCTGAGGGAGGCCGTCGGCACGGCCGAGCAGGAGGGCAAGGCAACCGTTTTCGGGTACAGGGTAGACGATCCCCAGCGATACGGCGTGGCCGAGTTCGACGAGCAGGGGACATGCCTCTCGATCGAGGAGAAGCCCGAACATCCTAAGTCGAACTATGCCGTAGTGGGACTGTACTTCTACCCGAACAGGGTGGTTTCCGTGGCCAAATCGATCGAGCCCTCCTCCCGCGGGGAGCTGGAGATCACCTCGGTGAACCAACGGTTTCTCGCCGACGGAGAACTCAAGGTGCAGACCCTCGGACGAGGCTTCGCTTGGCTCGACACCGGTACGCACGACTCGCTCTCGGAGGCGTCGATCTTCGTCGAGGTGCTCGAGAAGCGGCAGGGGGTCAAGATCGCCTGTCTGGAGGAGATCGCCTACCGCAACGGATGGATATCCGAAGAGAAACTGCGAGAGGTGGCCGAACCCATGCTCAGGAACCAGTACGGACAATATCTGCTCAAGCTGCTCGCAGAGGTCGCCCGCGACGGGCGCTGAACGGGAAACGGACGCTTATTTCAGGCACGGCATGCAAGCCGTCTCCGTCCCGAATCATATGCCCTGACGTACCGGCTTTCGCGCGCGAGCTTCCTTCCGTCGGCAGAGACCTCGTGGCCGGAAACGGTCGGAGACACGGTCTGTGAGCCTCAAGCCGCGGCTGGGAGATATCGCAACCCCGGGGCGGGTATGCTCGCCGCATAATGAGATATATGATTGCCGTATCCGTCCTAACGGAATAGGATGCCTCCGCCGGCGATCGACGAGGCGGCGGCTCGGGTGCAGGCCGGCTGCCCGACCGGCCGGACAGGAGCCGGTATTCCGGGCCGATTCGGCATCCGAACGCAACGATCTTCCGATCCGCAGCGCTCGGTTTCCGATGAAAGCCCCCGGCGGGCTGCAATTCCGGCAACGCGCCGAAAAACGAGAGAGAAGAAGCAAGACGAATTCCCCGGGCATTGTATTATCCGTCCGGAGATGTACCGCGCCCCGGGCGACAGAACCGGAAATGCGGCCGGGGAGAGAGCGGAGCGTCCGCAAGTCCGGGAGCGAGGAAAGCTCGTGCGACCGGTCTCCGGGTTGCGCAAGATCGGTCCTTCCCGACAGAAATGCCGGACGAACCCGGAATATCTGTCAAACACTCTTCTACACCAAAACCCAAAATATAAACGAGGGGTTCATTCTTATGAAAGTTATCGAAACAGCGCTCGAGGGGGTCGTAATCCTCGAGCCCGAGTTGCACCGCGATGCGCGGGGATACTTCTTCGAAAGCTACTCACAGAAATTGTTCGACGAATCGGTTCGGCCGGTCCGATTCGTACAGGACAACGAATCGCGATCCTCATACGGCGTGCTGCGGGGGCTCCATTTCCAGCGCGGAGAACATGCACAGGGGAAACTGGTGCGCGTCGTGGAAGGTGCCGTACTGGACGTGGCCGTGGACATCCGTCGCGGCTCGCCGACCTTCGGCCGCCATGTGGCCGTCGAGCTTTCGGGCGAAAACAAGCGTCAACTGTTCATCCCGCGCGGCTTCGCCCACGGATTTGTCGTGCTGAGCGAGGAGGCTGTCTTCCAGTATAAATGCGACAACTACTACGCCCCGCAGAGCGAGGGGGCCGTCGCATGGAACGACCCGCAGATCGGTATCGACTGGCGGATCGACCCCGCGAACGTGATTCTCTCGGAAAAGGACAGCCGTCATCCGAGACTGGACGAAGCACCCGAACTGTTCGACTATAATACGGACTATTACGCCTGACGATAAAACGGTCGCACGGCACAGCTGCGGGCGCCTCGCCGGACAAGGCGGCGACGGCAACGAAAGCAGCCCCGGCGACAATACTTCGCGGCTACGACGGTAGGCGCGATACTCCCCGAAGCAGGGAATCGCTTCGCTGCGCAGCCATGCCCGGCGCAGGGACCGACTGGTAGTCGGGCAATGAAATGCACGGGTCCCGGCGGATGCAGCGATCCCGGCGAGGACTCCGGCGCTTCTTACGGACAGTCGGGACAGCGGACCCGGGACAGCGACCGATCGCAGGCCGGACGGGCCAAAACGCAGGGAGGAAAAACCGAGAGAAAAGGCGTACGGCTTCCGGCCACGGCAGAGCAATAAGTTCTCTGCTTTCGGCAGGAGATTGCGGGCGCGGGCAGCGACGGCGAGACGCAGAGAAGAGAAAAGCCGCGGTGACGGCACCGGACCGTTTCCTCCGGCGCGCAAGCGGCACAAATGCACATAGACAAAACCATGCAGAAATCAAGCGAGAGAATCACGGTGCTGGTCACCGGAGCCAACGGGCAGCTCGGGCGCGAGATGCGTCGTGCAGCGGCGGGCAGCGCGGACCGGTACGTCTTCACCGACGTGACCGAGCTGGACATCGCCGATGCCGATGCGGTCGGACGCACGGTGCGGGAAGAGAAGGCGGACGTGATCGTCAACTGCGCGGCCTATACGAACGTAGACCGGGCAGAGGAGGACGAGACCGCGGCGGACCTGCTCAACCATCGCGCCGTGGCAAACCTGGCCGCCGCGGCCCGCGAACGGGGAGCCGTGCTGATCCACATATCGACGGACTACGTCTTCCGGGGGGACAAGAGTACGCCCTACGCCGAGGACGACCCGACCGATCCGACGGGAGCCTACGGACGCACGAAGCTGGCCGGCGAACGGGCGATAGCCGAAAGCGGCTGCCGCTATCTGATCTTCCGCACCGCATGGCTCTACTCCGAGTTCGGGAACAACTTCCTTCGAACGATGCTCCGCCTGACCGCCGAGCGCGACAGCCTGAGCGTCGTGTTCGATCAGGTCGGCACGCCGACCTATGCAGGAGATCTGGCCCGTGCGATCTTCGAGATCGTGCAGGGGCGGAAGTACGACGGCCGGGAGAGCGTATACCACTTCTCCGACGAAGGAGTCTGCTCGTGGTACGACTTCGCCCGAGCGATCGCCGGGTACGCGGGCCATACGGGATGCGACATCGGGCCGTGCCACAGCTCGGAGTTCCCCAGCAAGGTCCGCCGGCCGAGCTTCTCCGTGCTGGACAAAACCAAGGTAAAGCAGACCTTCGGCATCCGGATACCGCACTGGACCGAATCGCTGAAGGCATGTATCGAGAATCTGAAAAACAGCGAGTCATGACAACGTACAAGCGCAGTATACTGATCACGGGCGGCGCCGGCTTCATCGGGAGCCATGTGGTACGCCTGTTCGTAAACAAGTACCCCGGATACCGCATCGTCAACCTCGACAAGCTGACCTATGCCGGCAATCTGGCCAACCTCGCGGACGTCGAGAACGCCCCGAACTACGCTTTCATAAAGGCCGATATCTGCGACTACGAGAGGATGCGGGAGCTCTTCCGGGAGTATGCCGTCGACGGGGTGATACACCTCGCGGCCGAAAGCCATGTCGACCGATCGATCCGGGACCCGTTCACCTTCGCCCGGACGAACGTCATGGGAACGCTGTCGCTGCTTCAGGCGGCCAAGGAGCAATGGAACGGAGACTACGAGGGGAAACGGTTCTACCACATATCCACCGACGAGGTCTACGGAGCGCTGCCGATGACGCGGCCCCAAGGCGATCCGAACGGAAACGAGTGCGGAGGAGGACCTTACGGAGACGAGTTCTTCACCGAACGGACCAAGTACGATCCGCACAGCCCCTATTCGGCCAGCAAGGCTTCGTCGGATCACTTCGTCAGGGCCTATCACGACACATACGGCCTGCCGACCGTCATCTCGAACTGCTCGAACAACTACGGACCCTATCAGTTTCCCGAAAAGCTGATCCCGCTGTTCATAAACAACATCCGGAACGACAGGCCGCTGCCCGTCTACGGCAAGGGGCAGAACGTCCGCGACTGGCTATACGTGGAAGACCACGCACGGGCCATCGACCTGATTTTCCACGAGGGGAAAATCGCCGAAACGTACAACATCGGAGGCTTCAACGAGTGGAAGAACATCGATCTGATCGAGGTCATCATCAAAACCGTCGACCGACTCTTGGGAAGGCCGGAAGGCGCGAGCGAAAAACTGATTACCTATGTCGCTGACCGGGCCGGGCACGACCTGCGCTATGCGATAGACTCCTCCAAACTAAAAAACGAACTCGGCTGGGAACCGACCCTCCAGTTCGAGGAGGGTATCGAAAAAACCGTCCGCTGGTATCTCGATAACCAAAAATGGATCGATAACGTGACCTCGGGGGAGTATGCAAAATACTACGAGGAAATGTATCAGAATAGGAAATAAATACAGCTTTATGGACTGTATGGCAAAAATTGTCAACTTGCCGAAAATATTCGACAAGCGAGGGAATCTTTCGTTTATCGAAGGGAGGAATCACCTGCCTTTTGAGATTCGCAGGACCTACTGGATTTACGACGTCCCGGGGGGCGAAGTCCGGGGGGGACACGCCTACCGGGAGAATGAGGAATTCGTCGTGGCGCTTAGCGGGAGTTTCGATGTCGTCCTGCATAACGGCGTACAGCAGCGGCGATTCAGTCTCAATCGTTCGTATTACGGCCTTTACATTCCGAAAATGACTTGGCGCACGCTCGAGAACTTTTCGACCAATGCATTGGCTCTCGTTCTCTCGTCGACAGTCTACGATCCGGAAGATTACATCCGGACATTCGATGAATTCATAGCAGAGATGCACGGATGATACGCTCGTTTACGGGATGGAGGTACATTTTCGCCGTTGCGATCTTTATGCATCATTACCAGATCGACGGCAAGTCGGTTCTGCAGGCAGGAGGGGCGATCGGCGTCACGTTCTTTTTTATACTGAGCGGTTTCCTGCTTGCATACGGCTACAAAAAGCGTTTGATGACCCGGGAAATATCGACGAGCGACTTTTACAAAGCCAGAGCGGTCAAATTATATCCTCTGCATATCCTGTGCTTCGCCGCCGTATTTTTGCTGGGTATTCGCAATTTTGTCACGGCGGATCTGCCCAAGGCGGTTCTGAACCTGTTTCTTTTGCAAAGCTGGGTTCCGTCGCCGGATTATTACATGTCGTATAACGCCGTATCGTGGTTTCTGTCGGATGAGCTGTTTTTCTACCTGATGTTCCCGTTCGTCCTGCCCGTTTTGTTAAACGGCTCCGGGAAAAAGATCGCTGTCGGCGCAGGCATATTCGCGATATCGTATTCGGCTGCGGCCGCTCTGATTCCTTTAGACCATTATCACGCTTATTTTTACATCAATCCGCTTTCCCGGTTCGCCGATTTCGTATTCGGCATTCTGGTATTCCGGATATTCGATCAGCGGCGACAGGCGACGGTCGGACATACCTCTCGAGCCGAAGCGGGAGCCATTCTTCTGGTTTTCGCGACATTTATCCTGTTCGACCATATCCCCAAACCGTATCACTATTGTTCCGTCATCTTTTGGGGACCTGTTGCAATGCTAATATATACATTCGCAAATACTTCGTTATCAGCAAATTACCCCCCCCGCACGCAAAATACACTACGTATTGCACAAATCTGTGGGGCCCCACCGAAAACGCGCATGCCGTTACAAACCGGACGGGGCGGCATCTTTTCGCAAGGATTGTCCTGTCGCGCCATACAATTGTTCGGAGAAGCCAGTTTTTGTTTTTATCTGATTCATCAACAAGCCATTCTGTTCGGACGTACCCTTGCCGCCAAGGCCGGTCTCGACACGGACAACCTGCCGGCCCTACTCGTCTTTCTCGTGCTTACCACGCTCGGCAGTGTGGCTTGCCTGAAATGGATCGAGCAGCCCGCAGCCCGGTGGTTGAAACGCAAAATAGCATAATGCCATGCTGAAATCAGTGTACGATTGTTCGGTAATCGAACTGCCGCGTATCGAAAATGCGAAAGGGAACATCACGCCGGTACACGGCGGGGTCAACCTGCCATTCGAGATAGCTCGGGTTTTCTATCTGTACGACATTCCCGGAGGCGAGGCGCGCGGAGCCCATGCCCACCGCGAATGTCACCAGTTTCTGGTGGCAGCGAGCGGCAGTTTCGAAATCGTCCTCGACGACGGGCACAACAAGCGGACCGTCACCCTTAACCGGCCTTACTACGGCCTGCACATTCCGCCGGGCATCTGGGCCGCCGAACAGGGTTTCTCGTCGGGTTCGATCTGCCTTGTGCTGACCTCGCACATTTATGACGAGGCCGACTATATCCGCGATTACGCGTCATTCATCGACTATATCCGCCATGGAAGCAAGTAAATTAGGGCTCTACTTCGACGAGTTCGTCGTCGGGGAAACCGTCGAGCACGCTCTCTCGAAAACCATTTTCGAAAGCGACAACAATTTTTTCAGCCTGCTCACGATGAACCATCATCCGGTGCATACCAACCTGGACTACGCACGTAAGAACCAGCACGGGCAACTATTGGTTGTCGGGACGCTGGTTTTTTCGCTCGTCGTCGGCATGACCGTCCCCGATATCAGCGGCAAGGCGATTGCCAACCTGGGATACGAGGAGGTCAAGCATCTGGGGCCAGTGTTCGTCAACGACACGCTGTATGCGAGAACGACCATTCTCGGCAAGCGGGAATCGAAATCGAAACCCGACCGGGGAGTAGTTTATGTCGAAACCGTAGGATACAATCAGCACGGCGAAGCGGTGATCAGTTTCCGTCGTCATGTGCTCGTCAAAAAGCAAGCTTAGCATGAACCATCTATTCCGAAGCCTGATGTTCGTCCCGGCCCATAACGACCGGTTGATGAGCAGTGCCGCACGCGTCGATGCCGACGTGTTGCTGCTCGACATCGAAGACTCGGTCCAACCGGCCGCCAACAAGCAGGTGGCGCGCGACAACATCCTGCGCTATCTTGCCGACGGACGGTTCCGGGGCCGTGTGCTTTATCCCCGCGTCAACGACCGGGAAAGCGGCGAGTTGCTGCGCGACGTCTATCAGCTGACCGTCGAAGGAATCGCCGGGTTCATGTATCCCAAAAGCAAGAAAGGCGAAGATATCTATTTCTTCGGCAAGCTGCTCGAGACGATCGAATACGAAAAGGGATTTCCGATCGGGACTTTCAAGATTATTCCGCTCATCGAAACGACGGGTGCCGTTATGAACATACAAGAGATCTGCAACGCCTGTCCGAACCGCGTTACGGCGGTCGCTTTCGGTTGCGAGGATTTCGTCACCGATCTGGGAGGCAAGCACGATCCCGAAGGACAGAGTATTTTTACGGCGCGGGCCCAGATCGCCATGGGCGCCAAAGCATGCGGGGTGATTCCGATCGACACGGTGCATATTCGCGTACATGATCTCGAGGACCTCGAACGCAACCTGATTCTCTCCAAGAAACTCGGTTTCGAAGGGATGCTGATTCTGAATCCCAAGGAACTGCCGCTTTGCCACCGTTACTACTCCCCCGGCGAGGACGAAGTGGCTTGGGCCGAGGAGATGCTCGCGCTGGCCGAAGAAGCCGAACGCGAAGGTAAAGGGGTGGCCCTCAAGGACAATAAGTTCATCGGGCCGCCGATGGTCAAAATGGCGCAAGCCATTCTTGACAAACACCGTATGATCCCAACCAAATGCAAAATGTAAACAACATCGCCCGGATCGGGAAAGAAGCGTGCTGCGGTTGCAGCGCATGTGCCGCGTGCTGCCCTGTCGGAGCGATCGACATGCGCGCCGATTTCGAGGGTTACCTTTATCCGCAGGTCGATCCGGAACGATGCACCAACTGCGGGCTTTGCCTTCGCACCTGCCGCAATTTGTCGTTTTATACGGCTCCTCAGACCGTTTATGCCTGCCGATCGCGGGATACGGGGCTTCGGGCGCGCAGTTCGTCGGGCGGCGCTTTCACCGCATTGGCCCGGCAAGTAATCGCTCGCGGCGGTTATGTCTGTGGCGCCGGCTATGTAGACGGGTGTGGTGAGGTCCGGCACTTGCTTGCTCGCGATGAGACCGCTTTGGATAACCTGAGGCGGTCGAAGTTCGTACAAAGTACAAAATATGACATCTACAAACCGTCAAGACTTTGCTTGATCAGGGAGCAGAAGTACTTTTTACCGGTACCCCCTGCGAAGCAGGGGGTCTCCGGCAATATTTGCGCAGGGAGTACGCAGGCCTCACTACCTGCGACTTGATCTGCGGATGCGTTTCATCGCCTAAGGTATACCTCCGTTATATCGAGTATCTCAGCGAGAAATATGACGGAACCGTCGTCGCTGTCAATTTCAAGGACAAACGCGAGGGCTGGCGCGCCAAGTCGATCGCCATTGCTTTCGACAACGGAAAAGAATATTACAACTCCATTCTCGACGACGACTATGTCGTTTCGTTCCACAGTCGGTACAATATTCGTCCCTCTTGCTTTCACTGCAAATACCGTAGCCTGCGCCGAGTCGCTGACATTACGCTCGGCGATTTTTGGGCTATCGAGAAATACGATCCGTTTTTCGACGACGACAAGGGGACCTCGTGGGTCATGACCAATACGACGAAAGGCGAGCGGATGGTCAACGGCATGAAGGATACGGACATTGCCGCAATTCCATTGGATATAAATGACTATGCTACCCGGTACAACCTGCGTCTGCATTTGGACCCCGAGGAACCCGACCGCTCGTGTCGGGCCGCATTCTATCGCGATCTTGATCTCATGACGTTCGATGTTTTAGCGGTTAAGCATCTGGCAGCCATAAAAGAAGAGCGCAAAAAAAGGAAATTACAGCATCGATGAGTAAGAAAGTAATCATCATCGGCGGCGAGGGCAACGGCGGCGTGATCGCTGCCTGCATCGAAGATAACCGTCGCCGTTTCGGCGACCTCGAGTGGGAGGTGGCCGGCTTCGTCAACGACTACGAAACGCAAGTGTGCGGCTACCCTGTACTCGGCGGAACGGACGATGTGGGGAAACTGTTGGAAAACCCCGAATATCATTTCATGTGGGGCATTCACATGATCGGCCGCAACATACTGACCGAAAAAACCTTTCGCAGGGTGAACATTCCCCGCGAGCGGTTCGCCACGATCGTGCACAAAACCGCTTTCGTGGCCGACAGCGCCATACTCGAGCCGGGCGCATTCGTCATGTCGAACTGTTACGTCGGCGCACAGGCCCGGATCGGACAGTGCTCGCTGATGATGGCCAATTCGCTGGTAGGACACAACACGACGGTCGGACCGCTTTGCCATTTCTCGGTCGGCTCGATCACCAGCTCGTACATTACCATCGGCCTGTGCTCGGACGTTACGCTCGGCGCCAAAGTGATCGAGAAGGTCAAAATCGGAAACTTCGCCGTGGCAGGCGCAGGCAGCCTCGTGACGCGCGACATTCCCGATTACGAGATTCATGTGGGAACGCCGGCCCGGTTCATGAAGCGCGTCCGTGAAGACTAAACCCGAAACCATGATCAAGTTTCTCGACCTACAGAAAGTGACCGAAAGTCACGGAGCGGAGATTCGCGAAGCCGTAGACCGCGTCATAAGCTCGGGCTGGTACCTGCAAGGGCAGGAGAATGCGCGGTTCGAAGCCGACTATGCCCGCTACATCGGGACCCGGCATGCCGTGGGCGTTGCCAACGGACTCGACGCGCTGATCTGGATTTTCCGTGCCTATATGGAACTGGGCGTCATGAGACCGGGCGACGAAGTGATCGTTCCGGCCAACACCTATATCGCCTCGATCCTCGCCATCACCGAGAACGGCCTGGTTCCCGTACCGGTCGAGCCCGACCTGAGAACCTATCAGATCGACGACTCGCTGATCGAGCAGGCCGTCACTCCCCGTACCCGGGCTATTCTGATAGTCCACCTTTACGGGCAGTGCGCTTACACGGACAGAATCGGCCAACTGTGCCGGAAATACGGGCTGAAACTGGTCGAAGACAATGCACAGGCGCACGGCTGCCTCTATCGTGGCCGGCGGACCGGATCGCTCGGCGACGCTGCGGGCCACAGCTTCTATCCCGGCAAAAACCTCGGCGCGCTGGGCGATGCGGGCGGCGTAACGACCGACGACGAGAAACTGGCCGCTACGGTGCGCGCGCTGGCCAATTACGGTTCGGCGAAAAAGTACGTTTTCCGGTATACCGGTCGTAACAGCCGGCTCGACGAAATCGAAGCCGCCGTACTCGACGTGAAGCTCCGCCATCTGGACGCAGACAACACGCGCCGGCGGACCATCGCAAATTATTACCTGTCGCATATCGATAATCCGAAGATCGTACTGCCGAACGTACCGGATTCCGACGCCAACGTGTTCCACATATTCCCGATCCGTTGCGCCGATAGGGACGCCTTGCAACAGTACCTGACCGAAAACGGTGTCCAGACCATCATTCACTATCCCATCCCGCCCCACAAGCAAGAATGCTACCGGGCATGGAACGACCGTTGCTATCCGATTACCGAGCGGATTCACCGCGAGGAGCTCAGTCTGCCGATCAGCCCGGTCATGGATCGGACCGAAGCGGAGGCAGTTGCACGGCTGCTCAATAATTTTTAAAACAGTAAATTATGCCGAAAATATCGATCGTTATGCCCGTGTATAACGCCGAGCCCTTCCTCGATGACGCAATCCTTTCGGTAATGGAGCAATCGTTCGGGGACTGGGAGCTGATATGCGTCAACGATGGCTCGACCGTCAAAACGTTTCTTCGCCGTTCGCCCGTAAAACGAAACGATATGACAATGCGAAATTGTTTTTCGTGCTCGTTCGGGTTTCTTCCCGCCATTTCCTTTTAACAACCGTATAAATAGGGATCATGGTACGCCGTAAAGTCTTCATCAGCACTCCTCATGGCCGATATAACAAGTTTTCCCTCGGCATAAAAAAAGTTTTATCTCCTTGCTTGGACTTACTGTATAGACAGATTATCCGACATAAAAAACAAGATACGGCCGATAAGCCCTATTATCTGTCGGTCTGTGCTATCTTCAAGAACGAGGGGCCGATTCTCAAAGAGTGGATCGAATACCATTTGCTGGTAGGTGTCGATCATTTTTTCCTGTACAACAACTTCAGCGATGACAACTACCGTGAAATTCTGGCCCCATATATCGAACGAGGAATCGTCGACCTGATCGATTGGCCCGTTCCCCAAGGACAATTTCCTGCCTACGAGGACTGTTGGCAAAAGTTTCGTGAGACGACCCGCTGGATCGCGTTGATCGATCTCGACGAGTTTCTGTGCCCCGTTTACGAAACTTCGGTCGGGACATGGCTCGAAAAATATGAAAAATATCCCTCGGTACTCGTCTATTGGAAAATGTTCGGGACCTCGGGAAGGATCGAACACGATCCCGAACAGTTGACTATCGAACAATACACGGTCTGCTGGGACAAAATGTATAACGAAGGAAAAGTAATCATCAATACTGGTTGGGAATTTACCCGCATGTATATGCATTGGATTGCAGCTAAAGGCAAAGTCTGCGGCAGGACTGTCTGGATACCTCCCGTCAATGAGTTCGGCAAATTCATTCGCTGGGAGAACATCCACCGGACCGGACGCAACGTAACGTCCGAGGACTTCACTATGCAACTCAACCACTACTGGAGCAAGGCGTACCTTTCCCATTACAATAAAAAGAACCGCGGGGCGGCTTGCCCCGGATATCGGCATTCGATGAAGCAGTTCTTCAACAGCGAGCACCGTAACCGGACAGCCGACTACAAAATATTCCGTTTTCTGATCGCGCTCAAGCTGGCCTTGGGAATGGGCCCCAAAGACATGTCATGCAACAGGGAATGACAGAAAACACGTCCGGCGCAGACACCTCGTACGAACAGGCGCTCAAGTCGACCGGAATCGTCGGGGGCGCGCAGTTTCTCACGATCCTGATTACGGTCGTCAAGACCAAGATCGTCGCCCTGCTGCTGGGGCCTGCCGGCGTCGGCGTGCTCGGCTTGCTGCAGGGTATTGTCGACATGATCCGCAACGCGACGGGACTGGGCATACATTTCAGCGCGGTCAAAGACGTTGCGGCGGCGAATGCGTCGCGCGACGGACAGCGGATAGGGCGGACCATCCGGATTCTCCGGCGGTGGGTCTGGGGTACCGGTCTGCTGGGCATGACGGTCGCCATCGCATTGAGTATCCCGCTTAGTCGGTTCTCGTTCGGGAATGCGGAATATGCCGTGCCGATCGTTCTGGTTTCGGTCGTTCTGCTGCTGACCAGTTTGCAAGAGGGGCAGCTCGCCCTGCTGCAAGGCCTGCGCATGATCGGCAAGATGGCGAAGGCGAAAGTCGCCGGAGCCGTAGCCGGATTCGCCCTCACCGTGCCGATGTACTGGTGGCTGGGCGTGAAGGGAATCGTCCCCGCCATGATCCTGACGGCGGCGGCGATGCTTGCCATTTCATGGTGGTTTGTCCGAGACATCCGGGTCGAACCTGTCAAGCTTACGCCGAAGGAAACGTTTCGGGGCGGTCTGTCGATCGCCAAGCTGGGTTTTTTCATCGTTGTTACCACTTTCGCGTCGACGGCCACCATGTATATCGTTCGCTCGTTCGTCTCGCAAAAAATCGGAACGGACGGCGTCGGAATGTTTCAAGCGGCATGGAACATTTCAAATGTATATACGGGATTGATTACGAGCGCTATGATGGCCGATTTCTTCCCGCGTCTGAGCGAAAGGAGCAACGACCACGCCGCCATGGCCCGGCTCACCAACGAACAGGGAGAGATCGCCCTGATTATCGGCGCGCCGATGATCGCCGGCATTCTGCTGTTCATCCCTGTCGTACTGAACATTCTGTACTCGTCGCAATTCATGGCCGCTACGGCTATTCTGCAATGGCAAATGGCGGGAGCCTTCACCGGATTCCTTTCGTGGCCGCTCAGCGTAATTTTTTTGGCTAAAGGGAAGGGACACTACTGTATCCTTACCGACGGAGTATGGTGCGCGGCATACCTCAGCATCGTTTTTGCCGGATGGCACCGGTTCGGGCTCGAAATTCTCGGCATCGCGGCCATTTGCAGCAGCTTTGCCAAGCTCGTGCTGGTCTATGTCCTTGTCCGGACGCAGTTCCGGTTCCGCTGGTCCCGGCGCAATCTCAGGCTGATCGGCCTGTACGGCGGACTGATCGCCGGAGCGCTGCTTACGGTGCTTCTCGCCTCGGGATGGGTCAAATACGCAATAGGCGGAGCGATCGTACTGATCGTATGCTGCATTTCGTACAGGCACCTGAACGAGATCGTCGCCGTATCGTCGCTGATAACTAAGATACGGCGAAGAATGGGCGGAAAGCGTCCGTAAATCCATCCCGGCCGGGCAGCCCGGTCGGAAAGTTTCATCTCGAAAAACATGAAACCGACTATCCGCGACGTCCGGCGTTGCTACTCGAAGATCAAGCAACTGGCCCGGACCGCCATATCCGAAAGGGACTATAACCGGGCCGCCGGGGAACTGGCCTTATCGGCCCGGATCGCCTATCTGTTCAACTGGATATATAGCGATCCCGAAACGGACGACATGATCCGCAGGATCGGCCGGGCGCTTTTCGACGAAAAGTCTCCCGAGCCGCGACAGACCGCCAGATACGCCATGTACAATTCGTTCGGCCGAGAAAACAGGGGACTCACCCAGCAGTACATCCGGGCATTGCGGGCGTTACAGGTCGAGTTTCTCTACATCTTCGAAGACCGTTCCAAGGCAATGGCGGGCGTCGAGAGCGATCTGGCCGCTTGCGGCGACCGAGTCGAAATCTTCGAAATAACCCCGTCGCTCCCCCCGACGAAGCAGGCGGAACAGCTGCACCGGAAACTGCGCGAGTACGCCCCGCAGGTCCTGCTGGTACAGATAGCGCCTTGGTCGGTCATGCCGCTTATCGCTTTTTCCGCTTTGCCGGAAATCACCAAGTATAACATAAATCTCACCGACCATGCTTTCTGGTTGGGCAGCGGCATCTTCGATCGCAACATCGAGTTCAGGGATTTCGGCTGGACGATTTCGCTGGAAAAACGCAAGTTCGCCATGTCGCAACTTTTCATGCTGCCTTATTATCCCATTCTCAACGAAACCCCGTTCGAAGAATTTCCTGCCGAAATCCCGGCCGATAGCGTCAAAATCTTTTCGGGAGGGAGCTATTACAAGGTTTATGGCGGGAAGGGACTCTATTTCGATCTTGTCAAGCGGACGCTGGACGAGAATCCCGATGCCGTGCTGTTGTACGCCGGCGACGGCGATGCGCGCATCTTCCGGGAGTTCATTCGCAACAACGGTTTCCAGCGACGGGTGTTCCTGCTCGGAAGCCGGCGCGACATCCATGCCGTTTTTCGCGCATGCGACATTTACATGGGAACTTACCCGATCGGCGGGGGACTCATGTCGCAATATGCGGCCGTGAACGGCAAACCGATTCTCGCCTACGCCTCGGAGGAATGCCCATCGGCTTTCGTCGAAACAGTCGTCTGTCACAAGACGCGCTTGAAAATCACGCATACCGATGTCGAATCTTTTGCCCGTCATGCCCGGGCCCTGTGCTCCGACCCGGCGCTGCGAACCGAAGAAGGAAATAGGCTGAAGCAGTGCATCACCTCGCCGGACGAGTTCGCCGAGGGCCTGCGCAATCTGTTGGCCGGATACGCTCGTCCGCATAGCGGGAACCGGGTCGGCATCGACTACGGAAAGCGGCTCGACTTTTACTACGAGACCGAAAATAGCAACCGTTGGAACGGATTCGCCATGTTGCTCCTCAGCCAGTACGGAATCTGGGCGTTTCGCTATTTCCCGTTGGCAGCGCTCAAGACGGTACCCGGAACGCTGTACCGCTACGGCATCGAACGGTTCAAAAAATATCTGAAACGATGATCGATACAATCAAGGCCTTGCTGAGAGGAATCGGCAGAGCCGGATCCTACCTCGTTCCCTATCGGAGCGGCGGACACCTGAGCACGCTCGGGGACTATCTGTACACGGCTTGGCTGGCACGCCATTTCAAACACATAGGCGCCAATGTCTATATCCGGCGACCCGTATCGCTGAGGGGCGGAAAGTACATCTCGATCGGAAGCCATAGCGTGATTCAGAAAGGATGCATACTCAACGCGTGGGACCGGTACGGCGACCAGTCTTTCACGCCGGAGATCGCGATCGGCGAACACGTTTCGATCGGCGAATGGAGTCATCTGTCGGCTATCCGGGCGATCCGCATCGGAAATTACGTGCGTACGGGCCGTCGGGTTACGATCGTCGACAACTCGCACGGCCGAGGTACTTCGGAGGAGTTGGGAATGCACCCGGAGGACCAGCCCCTTTATTCGAAAGGTGTCGTAACGATCGGAAACAACGTGCGGATTGCCGACAAGGTGACGATCCTGTCCGGCGTTACCATCGGAGACAACTCCACGATCGGAGCCAATGCCGTAGTTACGCACGACATTCCGGCAGGAGTAATAGCCGCCGGAGTGCCGGCCCGCGTCATCCGTCGGATCAGCCAGTCGCAGAATAGCTCTGAGAAACAGGGTTCCCTCGATTCATAAACCCTCAACCGAAATACCGCTGTGAAAGCAAGAATCATTGCATTTTACCTGCCTCAGTACCACCCGATTCCGGAAAATGACGCGTGGTGGGGCAAAGGATTCACCGAATGGACCAATGTGGGCAAGGCGAAACCCTTGTATCGCGGGCATTATCAGCCTCGGGTGCCGGCCGACCTGGGATACTACGATCTGAGAGTCCCCGAAACCAGACAGGCGCAGGCCGATATGGCGCGATCCTATGGCGTCGAAGGCTTTATGTACTGGCACTATTGGTTCGGCGGCGGCAAGCGCTTGCTGGAGCGTCCGTTCAACGAAGTTCTCGCCAGCGGCGAACCGGATTTTCCTTTCGCTCTCGCGTGGGCCAACGAGACATGGAAAGGCTTCGCTCACGGTCTCGCCAACCGCAATACGCTGATCGAACAGCGTTATTTGGGCGAGCAAGATTACATTGACCATTTCCATGCCGTGTTGCCCGCTTTCCGGGACAGGCGGTACATTACCGTGGACGGGAAGCCTTTGTTCATGGTTTACAAACCGCTTCAGCATCCCGACATGCAGGCTTTTGTCGAGCTATGGCAGCGGCTTGCCCGGGAGAACGGGCTGCCGGGAATCTATTTTGTCGGGCAGGCAGAGGTAGGACAAGAACAAAAGATACTCCGTTTGGGTATGGATGCTGCCTGCATTTTCCGAATGATGGAATGCGTCAATCGCCGGCCGTTTCTCAAAAAAGCCGTTCAACGCATCAAGATCAATCTTTTCAAGCATCCTCGCGTATTCCGGTATGCCGAAGCGGCCCGATGGTTTGTCGGACCCGAAGATACGCGCGACGACATCATCCCCACGATCTACTCAGGTTGGGACCATACTCCCCGAAGCGGCTGTGAAGGAACGGTTTTCAGTCATTATACGCCTGATGTATTCGAGAGGCATGTCAAGCAGGTGCTTCGTGCCGTAGAGAATAAGCCCGCTTCGTTGAAAATCGTTTTTGTCAAATCGTGGAACGAGTGGGGAGAAGGCAATTATATGGAACCAGACCGAAGATACGGGCTGCAATTTCTTGAGCGGCTCAAAAAATGCGTGGAATGACAACGGTGAGAATACTTTTTATTTCATCGAACTTAGCCTCGTCGCTCCACGGCGGATGGCAATGTGCGAGCCGCAACCTCGAGTCGATGAAGCGGATAGCGGGAGAAGGAGCGGTTGACCTCGAGATACTGCCTCCGTTCACGGTCAATAGCAGGACGGACCCGGTGAAACGGCTGTGGCATGCTCTCAGCGCTCTGACGCGCGTAATATTTACGCTCAGAATAAACGGTTCGTCTTTAGGCAGGGAGCGGCGGATCATCGAAAAGCTCAAACAGCAAAGTTACACTCATATTTTTGTCGACTCGTCGCTGAACGGCTTGCTGATACGGAAAATAAAAAAACGGACGGGCGTTCGCGTGATCGTATTTTTCCATAATTGCGAGTTTTCTTTTATCAGACGCCATCTGCAATCGGGAAATGTCGGATCGGTATTCAGACTGCTACCCGCCTTCGTCAACGAAAAGTTGAGTGTCCGCTATGCTGACTGTACCGTCGCATTGAACCGTCGCGACGGAAAGCTGATAGAAAAACTGTACGGTATTCCGCACGCATTGCGCATTATCCCCATCTCGCTGCACGATCGCTTCGGGCATTTCCACCGATGGACGCAAGACGGAGATACTGCGACAGAAAAAGTGCGTACGGCTCTTTTTATCGGAAGTAATTTCTACGCCAACCGATCGGGAATCGAATGGTTTATAGCCCACGTATTGCCCTTGGTTGACATCCGGCTGGTCATCGCAGGCAAAGGCATGGACCAGCTTCCTGTCGGAACTCATCCCCGGATAGAGCTGCATGGTAGCGCTCCCTCATTGGAGGCGTTCTATGCGCGAGCCGATTTTGTGATCGCTCCGATTTTTACAGGAGGGGGCATGAAGGTCAAGATCGCAGAAGCCTTGATGTACGACAAGCCTATCATTGGCACCGCGGAAGCACTCGAGGGCTATGAACGTACGAATTCGATCGTAGTTTGCAATACGGCGAGCGAATTCGTCTCGGCTATCCGAACACTTGCTACATCTCCTGCGCTCACGGGTTCGCGGCGGCTTTTTCTCGATCGGTATTCATTCGACGCCACGCTTCCTCTGTTCAAGACCTTGCTCGAATGTTAGTTTATCTATCGGTATTCACTACCGCTCTGGGATTGCTTTGCATAGGTAACCGGCGCAATATCCCGGTCGCCGTATGGATGAGCTTGGGCCTGCTGATCGTGTTCTCGGGTCTTCGAGATGGCGTCGGAATCGATTTTCCAGCTTATTGGGACCTCTATCGAGGAAATGAATATTCGCAGTCGGAGGCCGGCTTCAGATTACTTTGCGGCATCCTCACCAGGCTGGGTTTCGGTCCGCAAGCGATGTTTTTGGCTACGAGCGCTATCGTAGTCGTCTTTGTCTACAAAGCGGCAGTCTATTATGATAAGACACACGTCTGTTTCGCCTTTTTTGTTTTCCTATTCGCCGGTACGTTCCTCGAGAGTTTGAATCTGGTCAGACAGTATGTAGCTATCGCCCTTTTTTTCTGGGGATCGCGATATATCGTCGGCCGGTCGCCGACAAAATACATGCTCGTCGTGCTGGCCGCGTCTTTGTTTCATATTTCAGCGCTCGTATTGCTCCCTTTTTCCGGGTTGGCTGCTATTCGGGATCCTTGGCTTTTCGCTCGTATTGAGCTTCATCTTTCCTCTCAAGGGGCTGATAAGTATGATTCCTCGCTACGGCCAGTACCTGACTCTTTACAGCGAGGCCAATCAAACCGCAGCGCTTGGACTCGGCTATTTTTCGAAGCTGCTGATAGCATTTGCGGTCATTCTGTTCAGGAAAAAGTTGCTTGGCGTAGAGGCGGTCAAATATACCGTCGTCATGAATGGTTTTATCTTCTATGTGGCGCTGATGACCCTGTTTAACGATTTCATGGTATTTCTGCGTATTTCGTACTACTTCCATATTTTCATCATTCTGTTGCTTCCGAGGCTCGCCATGCCGTTTACATACCGCTCGCGCCCGATCGTTCTCGGCATAGCGTCGGCCTACTGTCTGCTTTTGTGCTTCCTGTCGCTTAAGGCGCCGGATGCGTACATGATTCCTTATCGGGCCAATCTCGATTTATGGACGACAGCTACACCTTTGCGATGAATATACTTTTTATCATTCCTTCGGTCAAAACGGGAGGCGGCAACCGTGTATTTATCGAGCTCGCCAGCCGTTTGTCCCGAGATCATGAAATTACGATGCTCTATCCCAATAACTCGACGGACAAACATACGTTCGCTGTCAGCGGGAATGTGCGGTTCGTTCCGGTCGGGAAGACTGCCTCAGGCAAAATCGGCAAACTGATTAACCTTTGGCGGACAATTCGTTATGCCAACCGCCGTTATGCGGATTGGACGACCGTCTATAGCGATCCTTTGTTCGCCCTGTTCGCCGGATGGCTGAAGGCCAAACGAAAGTGGCGTTTCGTGCAGGCGGATGACTATCGAATCTTCGACGACGGGATGCTTTTGCACGGCGTATTCCTCAAAATATACAAATGGCTGTGCAAACGCTCGTTCCGTTCGAGCCGGGTCCGGTTCATTTTCAACTCGCGTTTCGTATATGAACGGTTCTGCCGGGATGCGGGCCGAACTGACGTAGCGTTGCGATTGGTTCATCCGGCTATCGAACAACGCATCTTTACGGCAACGGGAAGATCCGGCGTCGATACGGGCATCTGCCTGATTGCCCGGAAGCACCCGTGGAAAGGCTTGGTCACGTTTCTCGACGTATACCGCCGACTGCCTGAAGCAGTCCGAGACCGGGTCGGTCCGGTCACGTTCGTTAGCCACGATGACCTCTCAGCCTTCGATCTTGCGGGCATCGAGGTTGTCCGGCCGAAAAATGACATGGAGATAGCCGATACCTATCGCAAGGCAGGGATATTTATCTCCACTTCATGGTGGGAAGGCTTCGGGCTTCCTCCGCTTGAAGCCATGGCTTGCGGCTGTGCCTGCATCGTTAGCGAATCGGGCGGAGTAGACGAGTACGTCCGAGCCGGTGAGAACTGCTTGACTTTTCCTCCCCGGGATGAGAAAGCCCTTGAGGACCGGATTCTCGTTTTGTTGAACGACAATGTATTGCGAGAAACCTTGGCAAAAGCGGGCACAGCCACAGCTCAGCGGTTCTCTTGGGAACGTTCGGCCGGACAGTTTTTGGCAATCGTTCGGGACGGGCAGTGCTGACCTAATCGTGCATAAACGGCCTTATTGGCATCGCGAATCAGTTGAAACGCCATGTGAGGACGACACTTATATCGCGAAACTCGCTCCGTATTTTCTGATTCTTTAGTATATGTTGCCTCCGAGACAGGATCAATCAAAATCCTTTTAATAATACTAATGCGTTTACAGTCTGTGATTACCGCATCGGTCGTCGCTTACCACCATTCCTATTCCGAAATCGGGAAAGTGCTGGACTGCCTATTGAAAAGTCCGGTCGCGAAAATATACGTCGTCGATAACTCGTCGAACGACGCGCTGCGTCTTTTGGAAAGAATATCGGGACGTATTCGTTATATCCACAGCGCTAACATCGGATACGGCGGAGCGCATAACATCGCGATGCGCGAGGCCGTCGAGGCGGGAGCCGACTATCATGTGATCGTCAATCCGGACATTTGGTTCGGCGAGGGCGTGATCGAAATCCTCGCCGCCTATATGGATCGGCACCCAGATGCCGGCCTGGTCGCCCCTAAGACCGTGTATCCCGACGGCGAGACGCAGTATCTGTGTAAGCTGTTGCCCACACCTTTCGACCTGATCCTGCGGAGATTCCTGCCCGCCGGCTTCCTTAAGTCGAGCAGGGAACGTTTTGAACTGCGCTTTACCGGTTACGACCGCGAGATGAACGTACCCTTTCTTTCAGGTTGCTTCATGTTCTTGAGAATCGGGACGCTGAAAGAGACGGGGCTTTTCGACGAGCGCTATTTCATGTACGCCGAGGATATCGATTTTTCGCGTCGTATCCACCGCATTACCCGTACCGTGTACTGTCCCAATGCGGTCGTCGTACATGCCCACGAGGCCGCTTCGCGTAAAAACGGGAAAATGCTGCTGATCCACATCGGCAGCCTTGTCAAGTATTTCAATAAATGGGGATGGATCATAGATCGTGAGCGAAGGCGTGCCAACAGGGCCTGCATCGAAGCATTGAAAGGACAGGGCCGAGGATAATCGAACCTGCCTGCCCGCCGAAGACCCTGCACAAGCCGTTAACGGATCATGCGGAAGTATGGACCGGGACGGCCCGCCGGGGACCGGCTTGGCGGGAAACTTTCGATGTAGCGCGGGGGAGGGAACTTTTGGGCATGCGTGGACCATTCCAGGCGAGCATCAAACAAATCAGCTAATATGAACATTGCAATCGTAGGAACCGGATATGTCGGTTTGGTCACGGGAACCTGTTTTGCCGAAATGGGCACGAATGTTACTTGCGTGGATATCGACACCGAAAAGATCGATAAACTCAACAACGGCATCATGCCGATTTATGAGCCGGGACTCGAGGAACTTGTCAAAAAAAACGTCCGTGAAGGACGTCTCCATTTCACGACCGATCTTACCTCAGCTCTCGGCAAAGTCGAAATCGTTTTCAGCGCCGTGGGAACCCCGCCGGACGAGGACGGCAGCGCCGATCTGCATTATGTGCTGGATGTAGCGCGAACGTTCGGACATAAAATCAACCGCTATACCCTGCTGGTAACCAAAAGCACCGTACCCGTCGGCACGGCACAGAAAGTAAAAGCCGCCATCCGGGAAGAACTCGAAAAACGCGGTGTGAACATACCTTTCGACGTAGCCTCGAATCCCGAATTTCTCAAGGAAGGTGCGGCCATCAAGGATTTCATGAACCCCGACCGCGTGGTAGTCGGAGTGGACAGCCAACAGGCACGCACGCTGATGGAGCGTCTTTACAAACCGTTTCTACTCAACGGTTTTCCAATTCTGTTTATGGACGTATCGTCGGCCGAGATGACCAAGTACGCGGCCAATGCCATGCTCGCTACCCGCATCAGCTTTATGAACGACATCGCCAACCTCTGCGAGCGTATCGGCGCGAATGTCGATATGGTACGCAAGGGCATGGGAGCCGACGATCGTATCGGAAGCCGCTTTCTCTATGCCGGCTGCGGATACGGCGGGTCGTGCTTTCCGAAAGATGTCAAGGCGCTGTGCCATACCGGACGGCAAAACGGATACCCGATGCGCGTCATCGAGGCCGTCGAGGCGGTTAACGAGACTCAGAAAGTGATCGTGGCGGATAAACTCAAAGAGGCGCTGGGCGCTGATCTGAACGGAAAAGTGATTGCCCTGTGGGGACTCGCATTCAAACCCGAAACCGACGATATGCGCGAGGCCCCGGCGCTGGTCATTATCGACAGGCTGCTCGAAGCCGGAGCGACCGTCCGGGCTTTCGATCCGATCGCCATGGATGAGGCGCGCAGAAAAATAGGGGACCGGGTTGTCTACTGCCGTAACATTTACGAAGCCGCCGAAGGAGCCGACGCCATTGCGCTGGTGACCGAATGGAAGCAGTTCCGGCTGCCCGACTGGAACGTTGTCCGCCAAGCCATGCGAGGAAACCTGATCGTCGACGGCCGGAACATATACGATCGGAATGAGCTCCGGAACAAAGGATTCGCGTATACCCGGATCGGAAATAAACAGTAATAAAAGTTCGTATGAAGAGAATACTCGTAACCGGAGGAGCCGGGTTTATCGGCTCGCACCTTTGCGAGCGGTTATTGCGCGAAGGGCACGACGTCATCTGCATGGACAATTACTTCACCGGCAGTAAGGACAATATCCGCCACCTGCTGGAAAACGACCATTTCGAACTGGTACGCCACGATATCATCGAGCCGTACCATGCCGAAGTCGACGAAATATACAACCTCGCCTGCCCCGCATCGCCCGTTCATTACCAGTACAACCCGATCAAGACCCTGAAAACCTCGGTCATGGGAGCCATCCATATGCTCGGGCTGGCCAAACGCACCAAGGCCAAAATCTTGCAGGCTTCGACCAGCGAGGTATACGGCGATCCTACGGTGCATCCGCAGGTAGAGACATATTGGGGCAATGTGAACCCTATCGGACTGAGGTCGTGCTACGACGAGGGAAAGCGCTGTGCCGAAACTCTCTTTATGGACTATCACCGCCAGAACGGAGTACGGATCAAAATCATCCGGATATTCAACACCTATGGGCCCAGAATGAATCCCAACGACGGACGGGTCGTCTCGAATTTCATCGTTCAGGCGCTTCGCGGCGAGAGCATCACGATCTATGGCGACGGCACTCAAACCCGGAGCTTCCAGTATGTGGACGACCTGATCGAGGCGATGATACGCATGATGGCGACCGAAGACGATTTCACCGGTCCTGTGAATACCGGAAATCCGGACGAATTCACGATGCTCGAGCTCGCCGAGAGGATCATCCGGCTGACCGGCTCGAAATCCGAGATCGTCTTCAACCCCCTGCCAAGCGACGACCCGAAGCAACGAAAACCGGACATCTCCCTCGCGACCCGGCGGCTCGGCGGCTGGAGCCCTTCCGTCGAACTCGAACGGGGCCTGCAAAAGACGATCGAGTATTTCAAGCAGAAGCTCGGTAATTGATTCGGCATGCGACAGAGATTCGTTTCGTCCGCCCCTTTATACGAACGGCACTTGCAGAAAATGCGATAAAGTAGGGGGGAGGGAGCGACTTTCATCCGTTTTTCCCGAACCGTTCCGCCATCCGATCCGCTTATGGCTCGTACAAACGATCCGAGTGCGGCCGGGTCCCTATATTAGGGACCCGGCCGCACTTTTCATTCCATGCCGTCATGCCTGCGACCGGTTTCAAATCGAAGCGGCACCGAAATCACAGAAAGCGGAATACATGGGCAAATACCGCCGATTCGGTTCTTCGCATAGTGCACGGCTTTTGCAAAGACAACCCGGCTTGCCGCGCTTTTTCATGGCAACATGCCTTCGCTCGATCGGAATTCGGCAGTTCTGCTCCTGCGGCTCGCATGAACCATTCGCTCCAAAAAAAGTGGCTCCCCCAATGCTTGGGAGAGCCACCGAACCGGCCTTCATAAGGCTTTTTTTATCTCTGCGGTATTACATCTGCATGTACACGCCGCTGTCGAACGTATAGGCGATACCGGCATCAGCGCCGATATGACCCTCGCCGTCGGTCACGAAGAACGGCTTGTCGGCTCCGTTACCTACACCTTCCAGAAGCATACCGCCCTGTTCGAACGAACCGTTCGCAGCATCCGATACCATTGAGAGAATCTCGCCATCAGCGGATATGTAGTTGAACTGGAACTGGTTGTTCACATCGTTGTAAACGACCGTACCGTTGTTCACGCCGTCGGGCAACTGGAGAACCTGACCGGCATCGGCCAGAGCATCAACCCAGCCGTCGGCAGCCGACGCGGTCGCCAGATGGAGCGCTCCGTCCTTCGCATAGTAGAAGTTGAGCGTACCGTCCTTAACCACCATCGAAGAAACCGAACCGGTCAGCGAAAGCTCTTCCTTCACGATCGCCCAGTCCTTGCCGTCGGTCGTCGAAGCCACCCAAATCTTGCCGTTGACGTCGGACAAGGCGATAAACGTCTTCGTGCCGATCTTCACGGCGCTTACGTTATCGGCATATCCGTACTTTCCTGAGTGAAAATCCCCCGGAACGGGCGTTTCATCGACCATCGCCTTGTTCAGGTAATACTCGTCGGTCATATTCCACGCTGTACCGTCGGAAGAGAAAACTCTTTTCAGATTCGACGTACCGGGAATCGAGAAAGGCTGAGAGTGATCGACATCGTCCATCATACAGGACAGCGCAATCAACGTTCCGGTCTCTCCGCTCGATTCGCCGTCGAGGAACATCTCGTATCCGCCCATCATATCGCTCCATTCCGGATACGACTCGTTCGGCACGACGTTGCAGCCGACCATCGCTCCGTCGCCGTTCGATTCGATCACGGCCAGATAATCTCCGGAAGGATCCCAGCGACCCGTCGCGCTACCACCGCCCGGGTTACCGCCCGGATACTGCCACTCTCCGCTCGTGAACGATTCCTCCAGCACCGGCGTCTGAGCCGTCGTCGTCGCATAGTCGGTATTCCACGGATAAAGCGAGAACTTCACGTTCGTTCCGATAAAACACAGCGTCGTCATCGGGAAAGGCATCGGGAAACGCACTGCGATCGGTCCCTGGTCGAACGTGTAATCGACTCCGCCGTAAGCCGCACCGCCATAAGCAATATCAGAGTTTGGAACAGGAGGCGTAGCATACCACCAACCAGTCGTATGAATGTGGTTGGCCTCACCTTGTACGATCTCGTCGGCATCCTTTCTCAGCACCCAAGAGACATACTCGCCGTTCACGTTCATCATCACGGCGTCGAGCGCGTTATCTCCCTCATAGATCATCGAGCCCGTAACCGGAGCGCCCTCCTGGGTCACCGTCACGTCCACACTGGAAGCGTTGCCGTCGGCATCGTAAATGGTAATCGTACCCGTACGGGCGGCGGGACCCGTATTCTTCTTGATCGTGAACGAGAGACTGCCTTCGGTCGCAGCCATCGTAGCCGGCAGAGGAATGATCCACTTCTGGTCTTTCTCGGCCACCTCGGCGGCATAGTTAGTCACATTGGTCAGGAACTTCACATGAACGACCGACTCTTCATAGCCTACAGGATAATTCTTTTTCTCCACGGAGAAACCGTCCACGTCCTGCTTAACGACCAGACGCACCGGCGCTTCCGTATCCTCGCCTACCTGAGACAGTACCAGCGTAGCCTTACGCTCTACCAAGGAGGCAAGCGTCGTAACGGTCACCGAAGCCGTGCCGCTCGCCGTGCCCGAGGTCGGGTCCGTCGACAGCCAGTCCTTGTCGGGATCGGTCGCGTCGTACTCGACGTCGAGCTTCCAATCCTTCGCCGACTGCAAGGAAATCGTGCTGCTACCGCCGGCCGTAGACATCACCAGCGTATCCTCAACATGAAATTTGAGCGAGGTATCCACGGGAGGCAGGGGTGGATAGTCGTCGTCCTTGCACTGCCATATCAACAAAGTCGGAAGCAGTAACAAACAATAGTAAAAAAGCTTTTTCATACGTTTTAATTTGTTAAGTAACTTTTGGTTAGTAAATCCAGATCTCTCTCGTTTCTGCTGTTTATCCGATTCTATTCATGTTCTCCGTACCGCAACGCCCCCGAACAAAAGCGCGCGAACGACACGAAAAATGCCGGTCCGGACTCTTTTCCGGGATATTTTAGGGTAAAAATATAAAACTTTTCTAACATAAATCCACTCCTGCATGCAAAAATAGAAAAAATTTTAACCTTCCGCATCCGATACACGGCAATTCCGCACCCATTTTCCCGCCGGGAGGAAACGTCTGCCCGCCGGACCGCGACGGAGTTTCTTGACGGAAACGGAGATTTTGAGTATCTTTGAGACCGAAGCCCGCTTCGGCGAGCAACAACCCGAACACAAGATGAAATGAAGACGACCGCATCGAAATACGGCATGCGCCTGCTGGTATGCGTCCTGCTCGCCGCGACGGCCGGTTCCGCAACGGCAGGACCGGACCGGGACGGCGGGACCGGCGTTGCAAAGGCGAGCGTCCGGATATTCGCCGACAGCGCGGCCGGGCCGATCAAGGAACTGAACGGCGGCAATCTGGCCCCTCCGCTGATGGACGAGGAGATGCCCGGCTGCGACATCCGCGAATCGTTCTCGCGGCTGAACATCCCGATCACCCGGCTGCACGACGTGCCACTGGAAAACGCGGGCATGCGGGTAGTCGACATTCCTCTGATATTCGCCAACTTCCATGCCGACGCGAACGATCCCCGCAACTATTATTTCGATCAGACCGACGACTACATCCGCAATTGCGTCGAAAGCGGCACGCAGGTATACTACCGCCTCGGTACGTCGATCGAGCACAGCCGCAACAAATATTTCACCGACCCGCCCTCCGACGCGGGCAAATGGATCGACGTCGTGTCGAACGTCATCCGCCACTATACGGAAGGGAAATGGAACGGATACCGCTACGACATCGAGTACTGGGAAATCTGGAACGAGCCCGATCTGGGCCCGAAAATGTGGACCGGGACGCTCGAAGCGTTCAACGACTTTTACGCTACGGCGGCCCGGGAGCTGAAAAAGCGGTTCCCGCACCTGAAGTTCGGCGGGCCGGGTCATTGCGCTTTCGGAGAGGAGAAGGTGAAAGCCTTCGCCGAGAACTGCGCGAAGCACGGGGCTCCGCTCGACTTCTATTCGTTCCACTACTACTCTCCGTCCGACACCGAGCTGCTGCAAATGGCGCTCGACGCCCGGCGATGGCTCGACGAGAGCGGCTTCCCCGATACGGAAATCCACCTGAACGAATGGCACTACAATCCCTACGGGGGCGCGCTGTGGGGCATGGGGCCCGTCGAGCAGAACGAGGCGATCCGGTTCATGCGCGGACTCGAGTCGGCCGCCTTCCTGAACACGGTGCTGATCGGATGGCAGGACACGCCGATCGACCGGGCGTTCTACTACACGGTCACGACGACGCGCTGGGGCCTGTACGACGACCGGACGCCGAACAAGACCTATTACGGCATGCAAGCCTTCGGCGAGCTGACTCGCTACGGCGAACGGGTAGCGGCGGCGGGGAACCTGCCCGAAGGCTCCCGCACGCTGGCGGGACGAAACGCCGCGGGCGATCTGGCCATACTGACGGCCTGCTGGAAATCGGGACCTCTGGAAATCGCTTTCGACATCGACGGAATCGAGCGGTTCGGCTCCATCGAGGTCCGGATGCTCGACCCGACGCACGATCTGGAAAAGGTTTTTTCCGCCGGGACGGTCTCGGGCCCGCTGAAAGTCCGCACCGTATCCGAATCGAGCGTCATCCTGATCGAGATGAAAAAATCCCGGCCCGATCCGGCAGAAAAATAGGCATAGTCCCGGAGGAGCGCCCGCCTCGGAAACGGCAGCGCTCGGAGCAAGCGCGACGTTTCGGCGGCATGGGCCGAACGTATTCGGCTTTGCGCTTATGACGGGACCGCATTTTCTACGAATCCGACCCGGCGAGCAGCCGACGGGCGTACCCGTCCGGCAGCCGTATCGGCACGATTCCCGACCTGCGGAGCGTACCGCCGCCGGACGATCAGCCCGGAAACGGGAAAAGAAAAACCGGCACGCGGCCTGCAACACGATCTGTCCGGAACCGCCGAGACCGCCGAACTTCCGGGGCCGGCGTTCGTCCGCTCCGCAGCGCCGGAACGAAAAAACCGGCCGTTATGGATATCAGGGGAAGGTTTTTCGGCTCGCAACAGGGACCGGCAGGAAAACGCCTGTCCTCCCGCAAGAGGCGCAAGCCGGCCTTCCCGACGGAAAGCCCGAGCCTACAACAACGCCAGCAGCTCCCTGAGCGATCCGATCCTGTACGTCGGACGGCATTCGCACGGCATACCCGAGGGATCGAACCAGATCGAATCGATCCCGGCCCGCTCCGCGCCGGGAATATCGCTGTACGGGTCGTCGCCGATCATCACGGCCGCACCGGCCTTTACCCCTGCCAAATCGAGGGCGTATTCGAAAATGCGCGGATCGGGTTTGTTCGCCCCGGCGTCTTCGGAGCAAACGACGCCCCGGAAATAGCCGTCCAACCCGCTGTGACGCAGCTTGATCTGCTGCACTCCGGCGAAACCGTTGGTCACGATATACATCGGATACCGCCCGCTCAGCTCGCGGACGACTTCCCTCGCATGCGGAATCAGGCCGCGGAACGTCGGGGCGAGCTTCAGGTAATCGTCGGCCAGAGTCCGGGCCAGCGCCCGGTCGCTCAGGCCGATTTCGTCGAGCATCCGCTCGAAACGCGTGTCGCGCAGCGTCTCGCGCGAGATCTTCCCGTCGCGGTAATCGTCCCACAACCCGGCGTTGATCCGCTCGAACACCGCGAAGCAGCGCTCGAACCCGATGCCGGAACGATCCAAGCCGTAACGGCCGTACAGCACCCTCAAGGCTTTCTTCTGATTGCGATCGACATCCCACAGCGTGCGGTCGAGATCGAAAAACAGGCAGTCGTACCTCATCGTTTTTTCGCTACATTTGCGGACAAAGATAGTGCAAACGGACGAGCCGGAAGCATGCCTTCGCATTTCCGGCACGTTCGGGCTTTTCCCGAAGCCGCCGCAGCCGGCCGAACGGGCCGCGCTTTTCCGGGAATCGCGTCCCCGGCCGGAAGACATGAAAGCGGCAGAGCGGCGCGTGCCGGACAGAAACGACTACGATGAACCGAGCAGACGACCTGATAGCCGTCCTCCGAGCGGCAGCCTTGCCCGAGCGCCGCAGCAGCATGAGCCGTTTCGGCATTCCGACGGAGCGGGCACTGGGCATTGCGGTTCCCGCGCTGAGAAAGATCGCCCGGGAGACGGGCACGGACCATCCGCTGGCCGTCGCGCTCTGGGACACGGGCTGGCACGAGGCCCGCCTGCTGGCCCCGATGATTGCCGATCCCCGGCAGACGACCGTCGAACTCGCCGACCGCTGGACGCAACAGTTCGACGCATGGGACGTCTGCGACCTGTGCTGTCAGAACCTGTTGCGCCGCACCGCGTTCGCCTACGAGCTGGTCGAGCGATACGCTCCGCGCGAGGAGGAATACGTCCGGCGCACGGCCTTCGCGCTGACGGCGGCGCTGGCGATCGGAGACAAGCGGTCGCCCGACGAGAGGTTTCTGCCGCTGCTCGGACTGATCGGAAAAGCTGCGGACGATCCGCGCAATTTCGTCAAGAAAGCCGTCAACTGGGCTCTGAGACAGATCGGCAAACGAAGCCTACGGCTGCACGGCGAGGCCGTCGGGCTGAGCCGGACGCTGGCCTCGTCGCAAGACCGTACGGCCCGCTGGATCGGCCGCGACGCCTTGCGCGAGCTGACCGATCCGAAAACGATCGCCCGGATCGGAAAATAAGGCAGGGAAGAGAGTCGGCGTCGCTCAGCCGAAACGGAGGGCACCCCCCGCATGCGAAAACGATAAGCGCGCACGAGAAAAACGTAGCCGGCAGTCCGAGCGGCTCGAAAGACGATCCGACCGGAAGTTCAGTGCGGCTTCGCGCAAAAAACGCATGGCAGCCGGCCGGACGCGGCTCACGACAATCCGCACGCCAGACGACGGTACGACTCCGCCGGTAGCGATCGCACAATGCGACGCCCCCCCTACTTCCGGCAAAGCGCGCTATGACGCGAAAACCGGCAGAAGCGACGGGAAGAACTCTCCCGAAGCCATACGGCGATACGGCAAAACAGAATAAAGTCAGTCGATCGAGATCACGCGCTCATCCTCGTCGGGCACGTCGATGCGCACGTTCATCGCATCGTCCGGGAGCAGGCTCTCGATCTTCTCGGGCCACTCGACCAAGCAAAGGTTTCCGCTGAAAAAATACTCCTCGTAGCCGAAGTCGAACGCCTCCTCGATCCGGTCGATCCGGTAAAAGTCGAAATGATAGACCGGAGGCGTGCCGTCGCCGCGATACTCGTTGACGATAGCGAACGTAGGGCTGGTCACCGTGTCGGTCACGCCGAGGCGGTCGCAGACCGCCCGGATCAGCGTCGTCTTGCCCGCGCCCATCCCGCCGCGAAACGCGATCACCGTGCGGCCGGCCCGCGCGTCGAGAATCGCTTCGGCCACCTCGGGCAAATCGCTCGTCGAACGTATCCTGAATGTTTTCATGGATTTTTCCCACTCTCTTTGGAGGCAAAGATAACGGTTCGGAGCGAATTTCAAAACCGCGCGGGTTTTCCGTCCGCCGCATGTCCGGCAGAAAGCGCGCTCCGCAGGTCCGCCGGCCATCCGCCCGACAGAACGCGGAATTTCCGCTCCCGCTCTTTCCCGAAGTCCTGCGCGGGACGGCAAACGTAAAAGCGGGCGCACGGTCCCGCCCGCGGCCGCCCTGCTCCCGCAGCGAACCGCAAAATCCGCCGGCGCACGGCCGGAAACGGACCGGACGAGGCTGTCCGAACCCGGGGAAGCCGTCCGGCACGCCGCGACTCCGGGCAAAGGGACCGGCGCTACCTCGGCTTCATGACGATGAAGGGAATGATCATCTCCTCCATCGAGATGCCGCCGTGCTGGAACGTATCGTTATAATAGCGCACGAAACGGTTCGTATCGTTCGGATAGACGAAAAAGTCGCGGTTGTAGGCGAAAATATAGGTGGACGTGATGTTCGACTTGGGCAGGTGAGCCTGCTCGGGTTTCGTGATCGCGAACACCTCCTTGGGGTTGAAGCCCAGGTTGCGGCCGGTCTTATAGCGCAGGTTGGACGACGTCTCGCGGTCGCCCTGCACGCGGACCGGACGGTCCACCTGAATCGTGCCGTGGTCCGACGTGACGATGACCGTGTGCCCGCGATCGGCGACCAGCCGCATCAGCTCCAGCAGGTCCGAATGCTCGAACCACGAACGCGTGAGCGAGCGGAACGCCGCCTCGTCCTCGGCCAGATCGCGGATGATCTGCGTTTCGGTCCGCGCATGCGACAGGATATCGAGGAAGTTATAGACGATTACCGAGAAGTCGGCGGCGGCGACCCGGTCGAAATTCTCGATCAGCCGCTTGCCCGAGTCGGTCTTGACGATCTTGTCGAAAAACAGTTTGTAGCTCTTGCCCTGAGACTGCATTTGCCGGCGCAGGAAATCTTCCTCGTGCTGATTCTTGCCCCCGTGCTCGTTGTCGTTGAGCCACAGATCGGGCATGATCTTGTCGATCGCCAGCGGCGTCAGCCCGGCGAAAATCGCGTTGCGCGCATACTGGGTGGCCGTCGGCAGAATGCTGCAATAGAAATCCTCCTGCTCGACGTCGAACAGTCCGTGCAGCACCGGACGAATCATCCGCCACTGGTCCAGCCGGAAATTGTCGATCAGAAAGAGGGTCGTCTTGGCCGAGGCGTCCACAATAGGAAAGACTTTCGAGCGGACCAGCTGGTGAGACAATACCGGAGCGTCGGCATCGCGGTCCGAGAACCAGCTCAGGTAGTTGGCGCGGACGAACTTGGCGAACTCGTTGTTCGCCTCGTTCTTCTGGTACGACAGGATCTCGCGCACGCCCGGATCGGTCGACTCGGTCAGCTCGACCTCCCAGCCCACGAGCTTCTTGTATATCTGCACCCAGTCGGCGAACGTCCGCGCGGAGGCGAACGACGAAGCGATGAGACCGAACTCGCTGCGGTAGTCGGCCGTCGTCTGCTCGGTGACGAGCTGCTGGCTATGGACGTTTTTCTTGATCGACAGCAGCACCTGATTCGGATTGACGGGTTTGATCAGGTAGTCGGCGATCTTCGACCCGACGGCCTTGTCCATGATGTTCTCCTCCTCGCTCTTGGTAACCATGATCACCGGCGTCATCGGCCGCAGCTCCTTGATTCGCGGGAGCGTCTCGAGACCCGTCAGGCCGGGCATCATTTCGTCGAGGATGATCAGGTCGAACGGCTGGGACGAAGCCAGATCGATCGCGTCGTAGCCGTTGTTGCTCGTAACCACGTCGTAGCCCTTGCCCTG
>ENA-UESC01000550-UESC01000550.1-human-gut-metagenome-genome-assembly--contig:-NODE-550-length-35328-cov-12.833026_pt1 | contig 35328 bp, 30 predicted proteins | sample MGYA00242998_ERZ507999 | MGnify/ENA primary metagenome ERZ507999 (study PRJEB26167, sample SAMN06115465) | human gut metagenome | host: Homo sapiens | place: China:Hubei | collected 2016-04-27... | reverse complement strand
GCGGGTGATGGTCTCCACGCCATCCTTGCCCCGCAGTTCGTCCTCATAGGCCGATTCCAGGCCCGAGATGCCGATGATGTCGTTCATGTTGTAGCCTTTTTCGCGCAGGGGGTAGGTGGTCTGGCCGTTTTCGTCGGTCACCTTCCACTTTTCAGCGGTGATCTTGCCCACCCGGCCCAGCACATGGGGCAGCACCGTGGATTGCTCATAGCTGCGGGTACTCGTTTCCACGATCTCCACACCCGGCAGCGAGAGGCTATGCTCCTTGATGGTCGCCACGGTGACCTCGCTGACGTTTTCCGCCATGATAAAGTTGTTCACATTGGAAAACGCCTGCAGCTGCATCTCGTAATGGATACCGCCCAGCGTGCGCTGCCAGCTCAGCGGATAGCTGGCAAGGTCGTAGTCCTCCACCAGCTTCTCCATCACATCATTGGCCGTTGCATACTGCTGTAAACCAAGATTGTCCTTCATGGCGGCAAGGGCTTTCTGATCCCTGGTGCTGCCCTCTTCGGCGGTAAAGGTATAATTGCCCCCTGCATCCGGCTGGCTGATGAGCAGAGTATCGTTCCAGCTCTCACCATTGGCGCGCAGCAGCTCGATGATCTTCTGGAGCATCCCGTCCAGATCTTCGTCTCCCATCAGCAGCTTGTTGAGCACCACGTTGTAGCCCGTGACGCTGGTGGCAATGCGCTCCCCCCGGCTGTCCACAATGTCACCGCGTGCCGCCGTGACCGTAAACTTGTAGTCGGTGGTGTTGGTGGCCTGGGATTTGAAATCGTCCCCGTTGACCAGCTGCAAAAAGATGAGCCGCAGCCCGTACAGCAGCATCAGGATGCAGGCGGCGGCAACGAGAACACGCATCCGCCGGATGGCGGTTTTCCGTTCTTCTTGGTTCATGGATTCTCCTTCCGGCGCGGGGTGCGTTACACCACGCCGTTGTCGATCTTAAATTCTTCGTGGATGCGGCGCACGACCCCGAACAGAGGGAAACAGACGGGCACCGAGAGCGCCGCCGTGGGCAGCACGAACCACAGCCAGCGGCTGGCCGCGCCGCTGTAACCGGGCATGTAGTAGAAAAACAGCCAGTCCAGCGTGAGCACCAGCAGGGCGGCAGCAGACGCAATGAGTGCAAAGTTGGCGGCCGAATTCTTGAAGTAGAGCTGCATCACCGCTGAAACGGCAAAGCAGAGCAGCAGCAGCTCCAGCGCCAGCATGCCCACGGTGCGCCCGGCCAGCCAGTCCCACATCAGGCCGCAGACCGCCCCAAAGACAGCCCCGGCGAACTCGCCCTCAAACACGGCGACCGCTAACGCCAGCGGCAGCAGCCAGAGCGGCTTTGCCGCCCCGAACTGGAACAGCCCGGGCGCGGTCTGCAAAACAGCACAAAGAAGGCCCAGCAGCGCATAGCAGATCCATTTGACGATCTGGCCCCGGCTGCGTTTCCGGCGTGATTCCATCAGGGTCCCTCCTCAGAAACTGGTAATGATGAACGCATGGCGCACCGTGCGGGGGTCGGTGCCGGGTTTGATGACGGCAATGGTCGATTTGCCGCTGACCTCGGGCACCAGTTCCTGTACCACGCCCACCAGCAGGTCAGCCGGGAACACCCCGCCCAGCCCGGTGGTGACCACCTGGTCGCTTTTCTCCGTCAGGGTGTTGCGCGCAAGATTGGTCAGCACGCACAGGCCATCGGCGGCATATTCGGAGCTGCCGGTGACGATGCCGTTGTCACGGGTGCGGGATACCACACCCGCCGCGTTGAAGTTGGGGTGAAGAACGGTCATCACCTTGCAGCTGGTGGGCTCAGCCTCCACCACCATGCCCAGCAGGTAGCCCTGGTCACTGACCACGGCATCGTTGACGGCCACGCCATCCAGCGTGCCGCGGTCCAGCGTGAAGCCATAGAAGGAATCCAGCGGGTCACGGCCAATGACAAAGCTGGAAAGATAGCTCATCTCGGGCCGCTGGCTCTGGATGCTTTCCAGTGCCTTGTAGGCCTGGTTCTCGGCCTTGACGCGGTCGTAATCCACCATCTGCTGGCGCAGCTCGGCGTTTTCGGCCTTGAGCGTCTCGTTCTCAGCCATCACGTCATCGATGCTGGTGTACTTTTCCCACAGGGAGGCCACGCCGCCGCTGACCACGGCCGCCACTTTCTGGAATGGAGCAGCCGCCACGCTCAGCAGCTCCTGCGGAGCGGCAGTCAGGCGGCCGTTGGCACCGGCGTAGGCCATGATGCCCACCAGAAACACCGCGATGCCCATCAGGATCTTGAATTTCCAGGTATCGAAAAAGTCTTTCAAGGGGTTTTCCTCCGATTGCAAAAGGGCGCGGACAGCCCAGAGCCGTCCGCACCCTCTGTTACATCGTTACATGTGAGCTCCATCGGTGTCCAGCACGTCGTGCAGAACATCCACATGATCCAGCACCGCACCGGCACCCTTGGCCACGCAATCCAGCGGGTCCTCCGCAACATGGACATCAATGCCGGTCTCGCTCTGGATCAGCTGATCCAGGCCCCGCAGCAGGGCACCGCCGCCGGTCAGGGTGATGCCGTGGTCGATGATATCGGCGCTCAGCTCAGGCGGGGTGCGCTCCAGGGTCTCCTTGATGGCGCTGGTGATCTTGACCAGGCACTCCAGCAGGGCCTCGCGCACATCCTCAGAGTGGACGACGATGTTCTTGGGCAGGCCGTCCACCAGGTTGCGGCCCTTGATCTCCATGGTCATCTCGGGATCCATGGGGTAGGCAGAGCCGATCTCGATCTTGATCTGCTCGGCGGTACGCTCACCGATGAGCAGGTTATACTTGCGCTTGATGAAAGCGATGATGGCCTGATCGAACATATCACCGGCCATCCGGACGCTGCGGGAGGCCACGATGCCGCCCAGAGAGATGACAGCGATCTCAGCGGTGCCGCCGCCAATGTCCACGATCATGCTGCCGGTGGGCTCGCTGATGGGCAGGCCCGCGCCGATGGCAGCAGCCATAGGCTCCTCGATGACGGAGACCTGACGGGCACCGGCCTTGAGGGTCGCCTCACGCACAGCGCGGCGCTCCACCTCGGTCACGCCCGAGGGGATGCAGATGACCACGCGGGGGCGAGAGAACATGCTGTTGCCGCAGGCCTTTTTCAGGAAGTTCTCCAGCATATTTGCCGTGATATCGAAATCGGCGATGACACCATCCTTCAGGGGGCGGACCGCCACGATGCTGCCGGGGGTACGGCCGATGACAGCCTTTGCCTCAGCACCCACGCAGCGCACCTCATCGGTCTTGGTATCCACAGCCACGACCGAGGGTTCCCGCATGATGATGCCCTTGCCCTTCATGTAAACCAGGGTATTGGCAGTACCCAGATCAACGCCAACGTCCTTTGACAAAAAACTCATAATGAAGCTCTCCTTCGTATTTCCGGTCTATTCCAAAACGCACAGCAGTCCAAACTCCACAGGGTTTGACCGCCTATCGCAGAATAACACGTTTCTATTATAGCCGCAAGTCAACGTTTTCTCAAGCGTTTTGTCAAGTTTTTCCGTATTTTTCATTTTTCTGTGCGTTCCGCCGCACAAACTGTCAGAACTGTTCAAGCAGGCGGACCGTCCGGCTGACGGGCAGGCCCATAATGGTGTAATAATCACCCTCAATGGCATCCAGCCAGACCGCCGCGCGGCCCTGGATGGCGTAGGCACCGGCCTTATCGTAGGGTTCCTCTGTGGCGGCGTACCGCTCGATCTCCTCCTCGCTCAGCGGGAAGAAGGTGACTTTGCAGGTATCCACAAAACTCTCGGTGCGGGTGCCATCGGAAACGCAGACACCGGTGTGCACATAGTGGGTCGCGCCGGACAGCGCGCGGAGCATCCTTCTGGCATCGTCCGGGCTGCGGGGCTTGCCGAACACCTCGCCGTTCACATCCACCACGGTATCGCAGCCCAGCACCACGGCACCGGGGTGTTCCTTGGCCACAGCAAGGCACTTGCCCCGGGCAAGCTGCTCCACCAGCCGGGCGGGGGTATCCGCCGTCACGGCATCCTCGTCAAAATCGCTGACACAGACGGTAAAATCCGTCGTGTACAGGCTCAACAGTTCTTTCCGGCGGGGGCTCTGGGAAGCCAGGATCAGATCTTTCATACACTTCACTTCCCCGTTGAGCCAAAGCCGCCCGCGCCGCGCTGGGTATCCCCCAGTTCGGCCGCCTGAGCAAAGGCAGCAGTATACACCGGTGCAATGCAGAGCTGTGCCACACGCTCACCGGGCTGGATGGTATAGGCCTCGGTGCCCAGATTGATCATAGGCACCTTCAGTTCCCCGCGGTAGTCACTGTCCACCACGCCCACGCCGTTTGCCATGCACAGGCCGTGCTTAATGGAAAGGCCGCTGCGGGCATAGACCAGCGCCACAGCGTGGGGGCCGGGCAGCTCGATGGCAAGGCCGGTGGGCACCAGTGCCCGCTGCATGGGGGCCAGTGTCAGCGGCTCATCCAGCACGGCGCACAGGTCGGCCGCCGCTGCCCCCGGCGTTGCATAGGCGGGCACCTTGGCCCGGGGGTCCAATACTTTATAGTTTACGGTGATCGGTTCCATAGTATACCTCTTGTTAAAGTTATATTCGGGCGTGTTCCGGGAGCTTTCTCCTCGGACACGAAACGGGCCATTCCATCGCCCGCCCTACTGCCTGCGGCAGCAGGGTCCCACCCCAGCGGACGGTCCTCGGAGAAACTCTCGGCTCCCGCCCGGGGAAACTGCATCTTTAGTTGGTCCCCTTGAAATAAAGTCCTCTTGTAAACTCTCCCTCAAAGGGTGCGTGGACACGGATGCTGTCCAGAATGGCGGCTGCTTCTTCCCGGGATTCCAGTGTGAAGTAGGCCACACCGTAGTCCACAGTCAGAGCACCGGGCTTATCACCCATATAAATAGGTACGGGGTTATAGATCGTCCGCACGCCCATGCCGCAGCGCACCGGGAACTTTTTGGCCTTGCGGTCGGTCAGTTCCCCTGCTTTATTGCAGTGGGCGCAGTCATGGATGTTCTGCAGCGGGCAGGCACGGGTGACCATCAGCGGCATGTGGCCATAGACCAGCACACCGGTGGGCACAGGCTTGCCGTTATGAGTGGGGGCAATGGTGCTGATATCGCTGTCCTTGACTTCGGGCAGGATGAGCACACTGTTCAGGCCATGGTCGGCGTAGAACTGAGCTGCCATCTGGTTGGTGACGTTCAGGCCAAAGCCGCCGGTCATCGGCAGGCCACGGCAGAGCCGCAGGTGGGCGATGTTGCTTACCTCATAGCCCGCAAAACCCGCATCCTGGGTGGCGGCAATGCGGCGGGCGGTGTCTTCCTCCAGCGCGCCAAACATCACGCGCGGCAGCTCCAGAAGGGTCTTTTCCCGCCACTCCCGGGGCACCCGGTCGGCCTGAGCAATGGGCAGGATAAGATACTCCACCCCGCTCAGGGCCTGCTCCGGCACCTGCTCCCAAGCTTCAAAGCGGGCGCGCATGGTGCGGTGAGGCGGCAGAGTGCGCAGGGGCAGAACATCCGGCTCCGCCTCGTGTACCGGCCAGGGGCGCAGGACCTCCCGCTTTTTCAGCAGGGCCTCCAGCGCATCCCGGCGCAGCTCGTTCACGGCACTGCCCGGCACGAACCAGGGACCGCCGTCCATCTCCACATCGATTTTTTCCACTGCAAAGGGGGTGCCGCCCGTCTTGGAAAGGCTGCGCTGCAGGCTCTCGGTGGGGTCGGTGCGGGCAGGCTGCGGTTCCACATCGCCGTAGGCAAAGGCCTTGTTGCCGTCCGCGTCGGTCACGGTCAGCTTCTCGCCGCCCTCTTCGATCTCCAGCCTGAACTGCACCGGCACCCGGCTGCGCTCGCGGCGGTAAAGCTCACGCAGGGCAGGCAGGGTCTTTTTGGTCAGCTCCGCATCGGCTTCGCTGCGCACACCGAACATGGTACCATCGATCTTTCCATCCAGATAACCGGAGGTGAAGCCAGAGCGGCTGAACGCATTTTTCAGCAGGTCACGGTCGTAGGCGCGGCCCTCGCGGCCTGCCAGACAGGCACTGACCGCCGCTGCCACATACTCCGGCGTGCGCAGACGGCCCTCGATTTTGGCCGATGCCACGCCGACGGCCTGCATCCGATCCAGCTTGTCGATGACGGAGTTATCCTTCAGGGAAAGGTGGTGCAGACGGCCCGGCTTGCCCTCAGGCAGCGGGTTTGCCTCAAAGGGCAGGCGGCAGGGCCCGGCGCAGGAGCCCCGGTTGCCGCTGCGGCCGCCCAGGAAGGCAGACATATAGCATTGGCCGCTGACACACATGCAGAGCGCGCCGTGGACAAAGCACTCCGTCTCGATGCCGCAGTGCTTTGTGATGTGCTCCACCTCGGGCAGGCTCAGCTCACGGGCCAGCACCACCCGGGTAAAGCCCAGCTCCTTCAGCTCCAGCGCGCCCTGCAGGGTGTGGACGCTCATCTGGGTGGAGCCGTGGCGGGGCAGGTCGGGGGCGATCCGCCCGATGAGCTGCGCCACCGCCAGATCCTGGCAGATGACCGCATCCGCGCCGCTCTCGGCCACAGCCCTCACGGCACCGGCCAGCGCGGCCAGCTCTCCACCGTAAACGGTGGTGTTCAATGCCACATGCACCTTGACACCCCGCGCGTGGCAGAACCGGACTGCCTCCTTCAGGCTGTCCGCGTCAAAATTTCCGGCCCCTGTCCGGGCATTGAAGCCCGAAAAGCCCAGATATACCGCGTCCGCACCGCTGAACACCGCAGCGCGGAGCATCTCTTCACTGCCCACCGGGGCAAGGATCTCGATCTTTGGCATAATACTCCCTTTGTTCCGGCGCGCTCACCGCGCCCCCATTCACGCTTCCGTCTTTGCTTCCCGGTCGGCCTTCTGCTTGGCCTGCAGGCGTGCCAGCTGCTCCCGCAGGGCATCGTTTTCACGCCGCAGCGTTTCATTTTCCGCTTTCACCTTGTCCTCAGCCAGCTTTGCCCTGGCGGCATCGGCAATATAATCCTGGATCTGGCTGCGCATATTCTCAGCGCTGCCGGTGCTCTTTTTGTATTCGTCCAGATAATCCATGGCACAGAACACCGCCGCCTTGGTCACCGAAAGGTTTTCGTTGGTGTCCAGCAGCTTGGTGATATCCTCATCCAGCCGTTTGGCCAGAGAGGCGATATACTTTTCGGAATCCGTCGTTGCGATCGCATAGGGCGCGCCCGCAATGGTCACTCTCACTTTATTAACCATCGTATCCTCACTAATAATTACTCTGAGCGGAGTTTGTGGCCGAGTTTCCTGCCCCGGCGCACGCTTTTGCCCCCGCCGGGACAGCCGTTCACTTCTTATTATAATATAAATGCGTTCCAAGAGAAAGTGCTATTTTTGAATTTTTTGCATATTTACCAGAAAGATTGTGATAAAAATGTCAGTTACGGCAAAAATCGGCGTTTTTCCTTGCTTTTACGAATAGAACTGATTATAATGTTCTTGTTGTGGTAACAGGGAGAGGGAAAGAGGAGAAATTCTCTGTTACGATATTTCAAAACAGCACAAGTGTGTGTGCGGATAGGAGTTCCTTATGACTACAAAAGAATTTGCAAAAATTCTTCAGGACAAGCTGACCAGCGAGTACGGCGTGGATCTGAGCGTTGCTTCCAAGCAGCAGATCTACCGCTCTCTTGCCCTGATCTGCCGTCAGATGATGAGTGAGAACCACAAGAAGTTCCAGTCCAAGGCCATTGGCACCGGCACCAAGCAGGTATACTACCTCTGCATGGAGTTCCTGATGGGCCGCAGCCTGAAGGTGAGCCTGTTCAACCTGGGTCTGGAAGATGTTGCCCAGAAGGTGCTGGCAGATGCCGACATCAACATCGAGGGCATCTTTGAGGAAGAGCCCGATGCAGGCCTGGGCAACGGCGGTCTGGGCCGTCTGGCTGCCTGCTATCTGGACGGCATGGCCACCACCGGCATCTGCGGCACCGGCTACTCCATCCTGTACGAGTACGGCATCTTCAAGCAGAAGATCGTGGACGGCTGGCAGCAGGAGCGCGCTGACAACTGGCTGCCCGGCGGTCAGGTCTGGCTGAAGAGCCACCCCGATCAGGCCATTGAGGTCCGCTTTGACGGCGAGATCCGCGAGAACTGGGATCACGGCTTCCACTATATCCAGCACACCAACTACAACAGCGTTATGGCTGTGCCCTCCGACATGTATGTGCAGGGCTACGACGGCAAGGGCGTTGCCAAGCTGCGCTTGTGGCAGGCCAAGGCTCCTGACTTTGATATGTCCAGCTTCTCTCTGGGCAACTACAACACTGCCATGAGCAAGAACGCCAGCGCCGAGCTGATCTCCAAGGTGCTGTACCCCAACGACAACCACATTGAGGGCAAGATCCTGCGCCTGCGCCAGCAGTACTTCCTCTCTGCCGCATCCATCGGCGATATCGTACAGAACCACCTGTCCACCTACGGCACGCTGGAGAATCTGGCCGACAAGGTCGCCATCCAGCTGAACGACACCCATCCCACGCTGGCCATCCCCGAGATGATGCGCATCCTGCTGGACGAGTGCGGCTTTGACTGGGATAAGGCCTTTGAGATCTGCCAGAAGGTCTTTGCCTACACCAACCACACCGTTATGGCCGAGGCTCTGGAGAAGTGGAATGTGGACATCTTCAAGATGACCCTGCCCCGCATCTACCAGATCGTGGTCGAGATGAACCGCCGTGCCCGCGAGGAGCTGGAGAAGGCATTCCCCGGCGACGAGGGCAAGATCAACTACATGGCTCTGATCGGCGACAACCAGGTCCGCATGGCAAACATCTGCGCCTACACCGCCAACAGCATCAACGGCGTGTCCAAGCTGCACAGTGAGATCATCAAGGAGAGCGTGTTCCACGATTACTACCTGTTCAAGCCTCAGGCGTTCAAGAACGTGACCAACGGCATCGCTTACCGCCGCTGGCTGCTGGCCTCCAACCCTGAGCTGTGCAAGCTGCTGGACGAGACTATCGGCGAGGAGTACAAGCACGACGCTTCCAACCTCTCCAAGCTGAACAAGTATGCGGACGACAAGACCGTGCTGAAGCGCATCAACGAGATCAAGCTGGACAATAAGAAGAACTTTGCCGCCTATCTGGAGAAGAGCACCGGCCAGGTCATCGACCCCAACTCCATCTTCGACTGCCAGGTCAAGCGGATGCACGAGTACAAGCGTCAGCACCTGAACGCCCTGAACATCGCCGCTCAGTACCTGTACCTGAAGGAGAACCCCAACGCCGACTTCATCCCCAAGACCTATATCTTCGGCGCAAAGGCTGCCCCCGGCTACTACATGGCCAAGCAGATGATCCGGATGATCTGCAAGCTGGGCGACCTGATCAACAACGACCCCGCCGTGCGCGACAAGCTGCGCGTGGTCTATCTGGAAGAGTACTGCGTCTCCCTGAGCGAGCACCTGATGCCCGCCGCCGAGGTCTCTGAGCAGATCTCTCTGGCAGGCACCGAGGCTTCCGGTACCGGCAACATGAAGTTCATGCTGAACGGTGCCATCACGCTGGGCACGCTGGACGGCGCAAACGTTGAGATCGCCGATGCCGCCGGCAAGGAGAACGAGCTGATCTTCGGTATGCTGACCCCCGAGGTCAACAACCTCAAGCAGGTGGGCTACCACCCCAGCGCCTTCATCATGGGCGATGACGTGGCAAATGCCGCTCTGAACTTCCTGGAGCGCGGCTGGAACGGCGAAGACTTCCACGAGGTCACCGAGAACCTGCGCACCAGCGATCCTTATATGGTCATGGCCGACTTCAAGGATTACCGCCGTGCTCAGGCCGACCTGCAGCGCCTGTATGCTGACCGCGAGAAGTGGGCACAGATGAGCCTGAAGAACACCGCCAACAGCGGCATCTTCAGCGCAGACCGCTCTGTGCTGGATTACGCCCGCGATATCTGGCACGCTTCTGCTGTGAAGTAATTGATTAAACCTCTCCGTCATCTTCGCTTCGCTTGATGCCACCTCCCCTAGTAGGGGAGGCCTTGGCATATCGTCGCGTTTTCGTGTCTCAACGCTTCGCTACTTTTTGCCCTGCTGCCGTTCGCATTTTGTCTTACGGTTGATGCTGTTTTGGGAGCGTCAGCGAAAATAGCAAAGATTGAATCTTTTGCCAAGGGCTCCCCTACTAGGGGAGCTGTCACGGCGGAGCCCGTGACTGAGAGGTTATGCAAAGGCAAAGCTTCCCCTGAGCAATGTCGCTTTATCAAGCGCAATAGCAAAAGTCCCGGATCGTTCAACGACACCGGGGCTTTTTTTGAGAAAGGAACGACCCCACTTGTCTTGTCTGTTCAACAGTTTTGACCCCTATTTCAAGCAGCCCTTTGGTGCAGTGCGCGCCGGGCAGACTGTCCGGCTGTCGCTCTGCATCCCCGAAGAGCTGGGCTATGTAGACCCGCACCTTGTCCTGAAAAAAGAGGGTAAGTTCGATGTTCCCGTCTACTACCGGATGAACTTCGATGGCCAGACCCCCAGGCAGAACCACTTTTCTGTGGAAGTGCCTCTGAACGACCCGGGCCTCTACTTCTACTACTTCGACCTCTACACCGACTTCCGCCGCATCGTGCGCGGCCCCGACAACTGCGGTGTGATCAGCTGGCAGGATGGCGAAAGCTGGCAGATCACGGTCTATGAGCAGGACTTTGAGACCCCCGAAAGCATCAAGGGTAAGGTGTTCTATCAGATTTTCCCGGACCGCTTCTGCGAAGGGGTGGAGAACAAGCCCATGCCCTTTGCCGACCGCATCTATCAGGCCGACAAGCACGCCGAGCCCTTCTGGCAGCCCAACGAGGTGGGCGGCCACCTGAACGAGGACTATTTCGGAGGCGACCTCAAGGGCATCCAGCAAAAGCTCCCCTACCTGCACGAGATGGGGGTGGATTTCATCTACCTCAACCCCATCTTTGAGGCCCACTCCAACCACCGCTACAACACCGCCGACTACCTGAATGTGGACCCCCTGCTGGGCACCAACGAGGATTTTGAGGCACTGTGCACCGCCGCCAAAAAATACGGCATCGGCATCGTGCTGGACGGCGTGTTCAGCCACACCGGCTCCGACAGCCGCTACTTCAACCGCGAGGGCCGCTATGGCGAGGGCGGCGCGTACCGGGACCCCAACTCCCCTTACCGCTGCTGGTACGATTTCGGCCCCCAGTACAAGGGCGGCTACCGCAGCTGGTGGGGCTTTGAGACCCTGCCCGAGGTCAACGAGGAGACCCCCTCCTATGTGGAGTTCATCACCGGCCCGGGCGGTGTCATCGACACCTGGCTGCGGCGCGGCGCGGCAGGCTTCCGGCTGGATGTAGCCGATGAGCTGCCCGACGAATTCATTGAGAAGGTGCGCGCCGCCGTCAAGCGGGTCAGCCCCGAAAAGTTCCTGCTGGGCGAGGTGTGGGAGGATGCCACCACCAAGTTCGGCTTCAATAAGCGCCGCACCTATCTGCTGGGCAAGGGCCTGGACAGCGTGATGAACTACCCCTTCAAGAACGCCGTGCTGGATTTCGTCAAGGGCAAGCCCGCCGAGCAGGCCATGACGGAGATCCTGACCATCTGCGAGCACTACCCTGCCCCGGCCATGGATACCGCCCTGAACTTTCTCTCCACCCACGACACCGAGCGTGCCCTGACCGTGATCGCTGACGAGCCCGCCAATGGCCGGGGGCGCGCGTGGCAGAGCGGCCGCTGTGTGACCGGCGATGCCTACGAGGAGGGCCTGCTCCGCCTGCGGATGGCCTACGCCATCATCTACACCCTGCCGGGCGTGCCCTGCCTGTACTACGGCGACGAGATCGCCATGCAGGGCTACCGGGACCCCTTCAACCGGGCTTTCTTCCGGTGGGATGCCCACGAACAGCGCCTGCGCCCCGTGCTGGCACAGCTGGCACAGCTCCGCCACACCTGCGAGGCCTTCCGCACCGGCCAGCTGCGGGTCCTGCGTGCCGAGGACGGCATCCTGCACTACCAGCGGGTGGGCAAGGTGGAGACTGCGGAGATCATCGTCAACCGCACCGAGCATATCATCGTGGAGACCCTTGCCAGCGGCAAGAGCACCGAGGTGAACCCCATGGGCTTTACCATCGTGGTGGAAGAGGTGGGGCATAACCCGAACCACAGCTACTATGATTATGTATGACCGCATTTTGTTTTCTGCGCAACAATTCAGCAAAAATCTCTTGACCTTCCCCCAACCGGATGCTCTATAATAGGATCATAAGGAGGGATGTTCGATGTCCATTGACCCCATTTTCTGGCTCCTTGCCGCCGTCGGGTTCCTGGCGTTGGAGGGTATGACCTTCAGCATGGTATCCGTCTGGTTTGCGGCAGGCAGCGCGGCAGCCCTGCTCTGCTGCCTGTTCACCCACTCGTTCCGGGTGCAGGCGGTGGTGTTCATTGCGGTCAGCGCGGTCTGCCTGCTGGCATTCAAGCCGCTGGCCAAACGGCTGCACAAGCAGCCCACCCCCACCAACGGTGACCGCGCCCTTGGCCGGGAGGCCCGGGTGCTGACCCCTGTTTCCGCCCAGCAGACGGGCCGGGTGCGGCTGGACGGCGTGGACTGGAGCGCCCGCTGTGCCACCCCCGGCGATACCCTGACCCCCGGGCAGGCCTGCCGGGTCACCGAGATCCACAGCACCCTGCTCATCGTGGAACCCATCCTGACCGAATCCATCAACCACTAAAAAAGGAGCGTCTCTATGCCTATCATGCTGTTTGTGATCCTCGCGCTCATCTTTGTCATCCTGCTTATCGTCGTCACCAACATCGTCATCGTGCCTCAGTCTATGGTGTACGTTGTGGAGCGTCTGGGCAGCTACTCCGACACCTGGTCGGCCGGCCTGCATGTCAAGATCCCGTTCATTGAGCGGATCGCCAAAAAGGTCAGTCTGAAGGAGCAGGTCGCGGACTTTCCTCCCCAGCCTGTGATCACCCGCGATAACGTTACCATGCAGATCGACACCGTGGTGTTCTTCCAGGTCATGGATGCCAAACTCTACACCTACGGTGTCAACCAGCCCATCGCAGCCATCGAGAGTCTTTCCGCCACCACCCTGCGCAACATCATCGGTGAGATGGAGCTGGATCACACCCTGACCAGCCGCGATGTCATCAACGGCAAGATCACGGCCATCCTCGATGAAGCCACCGACAAGTGGGGCATCAAGGTCAACCGCGTGGAAGTCAAGAACATCATCCCGCCGCGCGAGATCCAGGAAGCCATGGAGAAGCAGATGAAGGCAGAGCGCGAAAAGCGCGCCGTCATCCTGAAGGCCGACGGTGAGAAGCAGGCCGCCATCACCGCCGCCGAGGGCGAAAAAGAAGCCGCCATCCTTCGCGCCGATGCCGTCAAGCAGCAGCGCATTCTCGAGGCTGAGGGCGAGGCACAGGCCATTCTCGCGGTGCAGAAGGCCAACGCCGATGCCATCCGCCTGCTGAACGAGGCCATGCCCAACGACAAGGTGCTGGCTCTGCGCAGCCTGGAAGCACTGGCCAAGGTCGCCAACGGCAAGGCCACCAAGATCATCATTCCGTCGGAGCTGCAAAATCTGGGCGGCGTTGTGCCCAGCATCAAGGAGCTTCTGACCGACCCGAAAGAGGACTGATCCATGATCTACGATACCCTGAACAATCTCCCCAACTATCTGGGCCTGTGCAGCAGTCTGGACAGCGTCATCGAGTTCATCATGGCGCGGGATATCAACAACCTGCCCGCCGGGCGCACCCGCATCGATGGTGACAAGGCTGTGGTCATGGTGAGCACCGTGACCCCGCAGGCCAGCGACAAGGCCCCCTTTGTCCGGCACGACAACCACCTGATCCTTGAGACCGACCTCGAGGGCAGCGAGCTGTTTGAAGTGTCCCTGGGCGAGTTCAGCCCTACCCGGCCCGCTGACGAAGCCGCTGATACCACCGTGGGCACCGCCGGCACCAGCATTGCCGGAATGCTCTGCGAGGGCCGCTTTGCCCTCTATCTGGCCGGGGAGCCGTACAAATCTGGCTTGAAGGCCCAGGGCTGCGGCAAGCTGAAAAAAGCCGTGTTCACCATGGAGCTGGACCCGGACGAGGAAGACGAGACCGAGGCCGAATAATTCCTGAAAGCACGAACTCCACGCAGCGTAGGTTGCGTGGAGTTTTTTGTTGGGTTATACTTTGTAACAACAACCCCACCGCAATGACTGGGGGTTACTTCAGGAGGACAACACATGAACACATACGTCACAGGCAGCACCATCCGACAGCTGCGGGAAGCCAAAGGCCTGACCCAGGCAGAGCTTGCCGGAACGCTCTCTGTCAGCGCCAAGACCATTTCCAAGTGGGAGACCGCCAAGGGCCTGCCTGATATCTCCCTACTGGAGCCTCTGGCTGCAGCTCTGGGAGTCAGTGTGCTGGAGCTGATGCAGGGAGAACCCATCATCAACCGGAATCGGGCAGCCAACCTGCTGCGGAGCAAGCTCTACATCTGCCCTTTCTGCGGCAATGTGCTCCACGCCACCGGACAGGCTGTGGTGAGCTGCTGCGGCATCACCCTGCCTGCGCTGGACATCGCCGAAGCCGAGGATGCCGACGAGCATCATCAGTTGACTGTGGAGCGGGTGGAGGACGAGCTCTTCGTCACCCTGCACCACCCCATGGAGAAAAACCATTACATCTCGTTTCTGGCCTACCTCACCGGCGATAAGCTGCAGCTGGTCAAGCTCTACCCCGAGGGAGATGCCTCTGCACGCTTCTCCCTGCGGGGCGCGGGTGTGCTTTACTTCTACTGCAACTGCCACGGCCTGATGAAGGCTCCGGATTTCCGCCCCGCCACCCGGCGCACCTCACCCCAGAAGATCCATCTGCGGGAGCCGGATGAGGGCGACCGGGAACAGGTAATGGCCTACCGGGAAGAATTTCTGGCCATCAACTCCCGGATGGACGGCACCTCGGCTCTGGACAAATATGCCGACTTCGATGCCTGGCTGGCTGACCTGCACAGACTGAAGGATCCGGCCACCACCCCCGCCGCTCTCGTGCCCGCCACTGAGTATCTGGCTCTGGATGAGCATGAGCATCTGGTGGGCATGACCAACCTGCGCCACCGGCTCAACGATTACCTGCTGACCTACGGCGGGCACATCGGGTACAGCGTCCGCCCCTCGGAGCGGCAGAACGGCTACGCCACCCAGATGCTTCGCCTGACGCTGGAAAAAGCAAAAGATCGAGGCATCGAAAAAGTACGCATCTGCTGCGACCACTACAATGTCGCCTCAGCAAAGACCATCCGCGCCAACGGCGGCGTGCTGGAGGATGAGCAGTTCGATTCCTCCGATGGAACGCTGACACAGCGGTATTGGATCCAGAATAAGTGAAAAGAGGCTGTTGCCAAACTCCTTCCGTCATCGCTCACGCGATGCCACCTCCCTCAATGAGGGAGGCTTTCACAGATTGCCATTACGTCAAGGCTCCCTCCAAGAGGGAGCTGGCGCGGCGAAGCCGTGACTGAGGGAGTTGTCGGCAGCAGCCTTTCTCTATTTCAGCCCAGATGGAACATATCGATCAGCACCACGGCGGCCAGGCCATAGTAGACCACCACAGCCACCAGATCATTGATGGTGGTGATGAGCGGGCCGGAAGCCACGGCGGGGTCGATGTGGATCTTATGGAACAGCATGGGGATGACCGTGCCCACCAGGCTGGAGATCACCATGGCCACGACCAGAGATACGCCCACACAGCCCGAGAGCAGAAAGGCTTCGCCCCAGGCGTAGGCCTTGAAGAGGTGGATGTAGCAGCCCAGGAAGCCCAGCGCCAGCACGGCCAGCAGTGCACCGTTGGTCAGGCCCACCCGCATTTCCTTCCAGAGCAGCTGGAGTTTTTTGGCAGTGGTCAGGTTCTCGTCCACCAGCACACGGATGGTCACAGCCAGCGACTGGGTGCCCACATTGCCGGCCATATCCAGCACCATGGACTGGAAGCAGATGACGATGGGCAGCACCGCCACCACCGATTCAAACGCACCCACCACCGAGGACACCAGCATCCCGAGGAACAGCAGGGCGATCAGCCAGGGCAGGCGCTTTTTCACACTCTGGAACACACCCTCGTTCAGATCCTCTTCACTGGTCAAGCCGCCGAGTTTTGCGTAATCATCGCCCATCTCGTCGTCCACCAGCTCGACCACATCCGCCGAGGTGATGATGCCCAGCAGCTTCCCGCTGTCGTTCAGGACAGGGAGCGAGCGCTCGGCGTAGTCCACGATGCGGTCGATGCAGTCGCTGATCTTCTCGTGGTCGGTGACGTAGGGGTAGGAGCGGGCGATCAGCTTTTCCAGGCGCTCCTCCGCACGGGCCACGATGAGGTCTTTCAGGTCAATGGCACCATAAAAGTGCTCATTTTCATCCACCACATACAGGGTGGAGATGTTATCGTTCTCGCCTGCCTGCTTCACCAGCTCACTCATGGCCTGCCGGATGGTCATATCCCTGCGGATGCAGATGTAGTTGGTGGTCATGCAGCTGCCGATCTCGTCCTCGTGATAGGAGAGCAGCAGCTTCACATCATCGGCGGCATCCTTGTCCAGCTGGTGGACGATCTTTGCCTTATCGTCCTCTTCCAGGTCATCCAGAGCATCCACAGCATCGTCCGAATCCATGTGGGAGATGACCCGGGCGGCCCGCTCGGGGTCCAGCTCCTTCAGGTAAGGCTCTGCATCGTCCAGATAGGAGAAGATCTCTGCCACCGTATCCACGCCCAGTGCGGTGTACACCTTCTGGCGCTCCTCCGGTGTCAGGGCCGTCAGGGCATCGGCCAGGTCATTTTCATGGTAATCGGACAGCTTTTCAGCCAGCTCTGCCTGGGGCAGACCGCTGTGGATGATGTCCAGAATCTCCTGCACATAATTTTTCTTCTGCATGGTTTGGTCCCTCCGTTTCCCGTTTCCGGGCATAAAAAATACACCGCATCGGTCTGGTTACAACTCCTGCGGTGTACAAAGGGCATGCAGTTCAGGATGCGGCTAACACGTTTGCACGGCCCGCATCGCAGGAGAAGCGTTGTTTGGGGTGATCCGTATGGTCACTGGACATGGAAACAAACTCCTCCTTGGTGTAAGATTTTTCTTTCAGCCTCGTTATCATACTACGCCGGGCCGGATTTTTCAACCCCTTTTACAGTTTTTTTACCGGATTATTGCTCTATTGCACAAAGAAGAGCTTACTTCTTATACTTTCCATACCACTGCACTGACAGTCTCCAGGACGCAGCATACAGGGCCAGTACCGCCAGCAGAAGCACTGCGGCCAGCCAGAGGGGCACAGGAAGCGGCCCACTTCCCGGGCCGTTCTGCTGCAGTTCATCCATCACGGCACCGCCGCCGCCCAGCAGGGCACCCAGTCCGACAAAGGTCAGGATATAGATCATGCTGGCTTTTTCTGCCCCAAAGCGGTACAGCAGCGGCAGAGAAATACCGTTGATCAGCAGGATGGCACACACACTGCCCGCCAGCAGGGACAGCACATCCTTGTCCGGAGCCGTTCCGGTGCGCAGCGGGATCACCGTTACGAACAGTCCTCCGATCACAACAGCCGCCGCAGCGCAGAACAGACCAATGAGGTACTTTTCCGCCACCAGCGTCTTTTTGCTCACCGGAAGCGTCCGGCCATACTCCACCCAACCGACACTCTGGTCGTAGGCAAGCAGGTTTATCGGCAGGATGCCCAGAAAAACGGCCGCATAACTCACCGGGAACACATAGGCGCTCGATGTGCTGAACACCCAGATCACCAGCACAAATGCAACCGTCAGGTACATGGCTTTCATACTGGTTCTGACCTGATACCAATCCTTCAACAGCAAACCTTTCATCGCATATTCTCCCCTTTCACCATCAAAACGAACAGTTCTTCGATACTCACCGGTGTCAGGGTGCTGCCCAACGGGACAAGTTCCCTTTTCACCAGTGCCTCGGCCCCGTAGGCTGTCACCCGATGGCTGACGACGGCGTTCCTGTCCAGCTCCTCCAATTGCCCGGCAGTGCCGTGCCAAAGAGCGTACTCATCCCGCAGAGTGTCCTTGTCCTCACAGAGCAGGAGCTTCCCCTTGTGCAGAAAGGCAATGGTATCGCAGAGCTTTTCCAAATCGCTGACGATGTGGGACGAGATCAAAATTGCATGGTTCTCATCCCGCACAAAGTCCAGCAGAAGATCGATGAGCTCATCCCGCACCACCGGATCCAGGCCGCTGGTGGCTTCGTCCAACAGCAGCAGCTTGGGGTGATGAGAAAGTGCCACGGCAAGGCACTGTTTCATCTTCATGCCGGTGGAGTAATCGGCGTAGCGCTTTTTCTCCGGCAGTTCAAAGCGCTTACAATAATCCGCGTAAGCTGCGGCATCCCAATTGGGATAGATGCCCGCCATCACTTTACCCACCTGCGGCGCGGTCAGGCAGGTGGGGATGCCCTCGCCGCCCAGCACCACGCCGATATCGGCTTTGGCAAGCGGAGTGATTTCCTCCTGCCCGAACAGCTTCACAGTGCCAGCGTCCCGGTCGATCATGTCCAGGATCAGCTTAATGGTCGTGCTCTTACCCGCGCCGTTCTCACCGATCAGCCCGCAGACTGTGCCGCCGGGCAGTTCCAGATCAATGGGCCCCAGCGCAAAATCCGGGTAGTGCTTTTCAAGGCCGTGCAGTTCCAATGCGTTCATGGTTCATTCCTCCCACAGTAATTCCAACATTTCGGTCAGTTCCTGTTTGGTCAGCCCGCAGGGTGCCGCCAGCCGGACGGCTTCCGTCAGGTGTGCTTCGATTTTTTTCAGGTTCTCTTCCCGGAGCAGCTCGGTGTTTTTCGCCGCCACGAAAAAGCCCTTGGCGGGCACCGCATACAAAAAACCCTCCTGTTCCAGCTCATCGTAGGCCCGCTTGGTGGTGATGACGCTGATGCGCAGGTCCCGCGCCAGCCCCCGGATGGACGGCATAGCTTCCTCCGGCTGCAGTTCCCCGCTCAAAATCTGGTTCTTGATCTGGGTGTAGAGCTGCTCGTAGATGGGTGCACCGCTCTTGTTATCGATGAAGAGATTCATGTCTGCCGCCTCCGTTGCATCTGTATATTTACAGTATATACAGTAGATACATGGTTGTCAATAGGCAGATACAAAAAAGCAGCTCTCCCGCTGGACGGGAAAGCTGCTTTTTCATCGGATCAGGCTCTGACTGTGGAGCGGCTTAGTAGGCCACGCCCCAGTAGACCATCTTGCTGGCGGGCTTGCCGCAGCAGGGGCAGACATCGCTGATGTGCTCCTGCTCAAAGGGCATGCAACGGCTGGACAGGCCAGCCTCTTCCTTCATCTTCATCTCGCAGGCCAGGTCGCCGCACCACATGGTCTTGATGTAGCCGGTGTTGGCCTTGGCCAGCTCCTTGACCTCCTCCATGGTGGTGGCTGCCCAGGTGCGCTTCTCGCGGTTGGCGAGGGCACGCTCGTACAGGTCCTTGCGCAGGGCCTCCAGCTGGGCCGGGATCGCGGTCTCCAGCTCGTCCAGGCTCACGAAGATCTTTTCACGGGTGTCGCGGCGAACCAGCACGCACTGGTTCTTTTCCAGATCCTTGGGGCCGATCTCCAGGCGCAGGGGCACGCCCTTCATCTCCCACTGGGAGAACTTCCAGCCGGGAGCGTTGTCGCTGTCGTCCAGCTTGACGCGGGCATACTTGCTGATCTTCTCAGCCAGCTCAGCGGCCTTCTCGGAAACGCCGGGCTTGTGGGCGGCGATGGGCACCACCACGACCTGGATGGGGGCCACTGCCGGGGGCAGGATCAGGCCGTCGTCATCGCCGTGGGTCATAATGATGGCACCCACCAGACGGGTGGAAACACCCCAGCTGGTCTGGAACGGGTGATGCAGCTGGTTGTCGCGGCCGGTAAAGGTCACGTCGTAAGCCTTGCTGAACTTATCGCCGAAGTAATGGCTGGTGCCGCTCTGCAGGGCCTTGCCGTCCTTCATCATGGCTTCGATGGTATAGGTAGCCTCGGCACCGGCAAACTTTTCCTTATCGGTCTTGCGGCCCTTGACAACAGGGATGGCCAGATCATCCTCACAGACAGAGGCGTAGCAGTTCAGCTGCTGCTGGGTCTCAGCCTCGGCCTCGGCGGCAGTCTCGTGGATGGTGTGGCCTTCCTGCCACCAGAACTCACGGCTGCGCAGGAAGGGACGGGTGGTCTTTTCCCAGCGCACCACGCTGCACCACTGGTTGTACTTCATGGGCAGCTCACGGTAGCTGTGCAGCACGCGGGACCAGTGGTCACAGAACATGGTCTCGCTGGTGGGACGCACCGCCAGGCGCTCTTCCAGCTTGTCGGAGCCGCCCATCGTGACCCACGCCACCTCCGGCGCGAAGCCATTGACCAGCTCGCCTTCCTTCTGCAGCAGGCTCTCGGGGATCAGCACGGGCATGGCCACGTTCTCGTGGCCGGTTGCCTTGAACCGGGCATCCATGTCCTTCTGGATCAGCTCCCAGATGGCCTGACCATAGGGGCGCAGGATGATGAAGCCCTTGACACTGGAGTACTCCACCAGCTCTGCCTTGACGCAGATGTCGGTGTACCACTGTGCAAAGTTCTCTTCCTGGCTGGTGATCGCCTGCACAAGCTTCTTGTTGTCTTTTGCCATTTTGTTATATCCTCCTAAGCCGTGCGCCAAACGCCTGTGTTCCAGCCGTTCCGCACGAGCTCATATTAAAAGCCCCGCTGCAGCGCCGCCGTGTGCAGCGCTGCGGGTGCGGGGCCTTTTTGCAAAACTGTTATCAGCCCTTGTGGCTGTCCACAAATTCCACCACGTCGCCCACGGTGCGCAGATTCTCGATGGCATCGTCCGGCACCTCAATGCCAAACTCATCCTCCAGCGTCATCACCATGTCCACGATATCCAGGCTGTCGGCCTCGAAATCACTCATAATGTCGCTCTCCATCGTGATCTTAGCAGGGTCAATATCCAGCTGCTCTGCCAGCAGTGCACGGATCTTTTCAAAAGTATCCATCGTCGCGGTCTCCTTTTGTCAATGATTCTTTCTTCTCTGCCTGCACGCCCTCTCCGGCGCGCAAAAGCACTCTCTCTTTTTATATCCCATGGGCCGTATCTTGTCAAGCCCTGTTTTGCATTCCGGCCCTTTACGGGCAGAAAAAACCGATGAAAATTGCACAAAGCCCTCTTTTTTGCTTGACAGAAGCCCGTTTGATTCTTATGATTATATGTGACGAACCAAACCTCTCAGCCGTGCTGCATCAGCATGGCCGCAGAGGTCCCGCCTGTAAAGGAGAATGCTCCATGAAATTGTCATTTACCAAGATGCAGGGCTGTGCCAATGATTACATCTATCTGGACTGCCGTGCATCCGGTGTGCCCGCAGACATTGCCGCGCTTGCACAGCGGCTCTCTGCCCGGCATTTTTCCGTGGGTGCGGACGGCATCATCTGCATCTGCGCCCCTGTGACCCCCGGGGCCGATGGCCGGATGCGCATTTTCAACGCGGACGGCAGCGAGGCCCAGATGTGCGGCAACGGCGTGCGCTGTGTGGCCGAGTGGCTCTACACCCACGGGGTGGGAAAACCTGTCCTGGCCATCGACACCAACAGCGGTGTCAAGCGCATCACCCGGCAGGGCGCACAGCTGTGGCAGGTGGAGATGGGCGCTTACAGCACCCTGCCGGCTGACCTGCCTGCCATCCACATGGGCGAAGGCCCGCTGGTGGATCAGCCGCTCACCGTAGAGGGCAAGGTGTGGAAGGTGACCTGCATCAGCGTGGGCAACCCCCACTGCGTGACCGTGGTGGAGGATGTGGACAGCCTGAAGCTGGAAGCCATCGGCCCAGCGTTCGAGCATCACGCCAACTTCCCGGAGCGCATCAACACCGAGTTCGTGCAGGTGGTGGATGCTGCCCACCTGAAGATGCGGGTGTGGGAACGCGGCAGCGGCGAGACCTGGGCTTGCGGCACCGGCACCTGCGCCACCGTGGCGGCCCTGACCGAGCTGGGCATCTGCCCCGCCGGACAGGATATCCATGTGCAGCTGCGCGGCGGTGAGCTGGTCATCCGGGTGCTGCCCGGCAGGCAGCTGCTGATGACCGGCAGCGCTGTCACGGTGTACGAGGGAGTTGCGGAAGTTTAACATCCTCGCCCTCTCCGTCATTGCTTTGCAATGCCACCTCTCCCAAAGGGAGAGGCAATTGCGGCTCAACGGTCAGCTTCTGCTGGCGTAGACGCTGCATCGGCTCTCCCTTTGGGAGAGCTGGACGCGAAGCGGCCTGAGAGGGCGGGCAATCTTATAAAGTGAGGGAACAACTTATGAAAATGAATCACCATTACGGCGAGCTGAAGGCAAGCTACCTGTTCGTGGACATTGCCCACAAGGTGGCCGCCTATCAGGAAGCACACCCCGAAAAGGAGATCATCCGCCTGGGCATCGGCGATGTGACCCAGCCTCTGGCAAAGTGCGTGGTCACCGCCATGCAGGATGCCGCCGCTGAGATGGGCACCAAGGAGGGCTTCCACGGCTACGGCCCCGAGCAGGGCTATCCGTTCCTGAAGCAGGCCATTCAGGGCTACTACGCAGGCCGCGGCACCCAGCTGGCTGAGGACGAGATCTTTATCTCCGACGGTGCCAAGAGCGACCTGGCCAACGTGCTGGGCCTGTTTGATGTGGACAACACCGTTCTGGTCCCGGACCCCGTTTACCCCACCTATGTGGACGACAACGTGACCGACGGCCGCAAGATCATTTACGGCCGCACCAGCCAGGAGAACGGCTTCCTGGGGATGCCCGATGACAGCGTGAAGGCTGACATCATCTACATCTGCAGCCCCAACAACCCCACCGGTGCCGCCTACACCCGCGAGCAGCTCAAGGCCTGGGTGGACTACGCCAAAAAGAACAACGCCGTTATCCTGTACGATGCCGCCTATGAGTGCTTCATCACCGATCCCGCTCTGGCACGCAGCATCTTTGAGGTGGAGGGTGCCCGCGAGTGCGCCATTGAGATCTGCTCCTTCTCCAAGATCGCAGGCTTCACCGGCACCCGCTGCGGCTACACCATCGTGCCCCACGAGCTGGAGCGCGAGGGCATGAACCTGAACAAGCTGTGGCTGCGCCGCCAGACCACCAAGTTCAACGGCGTGCCCTACGTCGTTCAGCGCGCTGCTGCCGCCGTGTTCACCGAGAGCGGCATGGCTGAGATCCAGGCCAACCTCGATTACTACCGCCAGAACGCCAAGGTCATTGCCGACGCGCTGGACGAGTGCGGCGTGTGGTACTGCGGCGGCAAGAACAGCCCCTACATCTGGCTGCGCTGCCCCGGCGGCATGAAGAGCTGGGAGTTCTTCGACTGGCTGCTGGAGAACTGCGGCGTGGTCGGCACCCCGGGTGTCGGATTTGGTGAGTGCGGCGAGGGCTACTTCCGCCTGACCGCCTTCGGCGATGCCGAAAAGACCAAGGTCGCCGCCCAGCGCATCAAGGCCGCCATCCAGACTCTGTAATCTTACACAAGCAAAAAGGCGATGCAGTTTTGAACAGCTGCATCGCCTTTTTCTTTTATTTCCGGCCCGTCAGCCGGTTGAGCAGCATCACTGCCAGAACAATGATGCCGATGACAAGGATGATGCCGACCATCCCGATCAGCATCATCGGCAGCGTGGTCATCCACGAAGTAAGATGAAGCATGTGATCACCTCCGTTAAGCCATCAGGGTCAGGATCAGGCCGCCTGCAATGACGGACGCGATCTGTCCCGAAACATTGACGCTGATGGAATACATCAGCAGGAAATTCTGGTTGTCCTCTTCCAGGCCCATCTTGTTGACCACACGGCCGCTCATGGGGAAGGCCGAGATGCCGGCCGCGCCGATCATGGGATTCAGCTTTTTGCCCTCCGGCCGGAAAAGGTTCAGCAGCTTTGCAAACAGCACGCCGCCTGCCGTATCAAAGACGAAGGCCACCAGGCCCAGTGCAAGGATGAGCAGGGTGTCGGGCCGCACAAACTTGTCGGCGGTCATCTGCCCGGCAACGGTCAGGCCCAGCACGATGGTGATAAGGTTTGCCAGCACATTCTGGGCGGTTTCGCTCAGCGCATTCAGCACCCCGCACTCCCGCAGCAGGTTGCCGAACATCAAAAAGCCCACCAGCGCCACACTGGCCGGAGCCACCATGCCTGCAATGATCGTGACCACGATGGGGAACAGGATCTTGGTCAGCTGGGAAACACTGCCCTTTTCATAGGACATCCGGATGCGGCGCTCCTTCTGCGTGGTCAGCAGCCGGATCACGGGCGGCTGCACGATGGGCACCAGCGCCATGTAGCTGTAGGCTGCCACCATAATGGCACCGAGGTACTGGGAGTTGAGCGTGTTGGCCACGAAAATGGCGGTGGGGCCGTCTGCTGCACCGATGACAGCGATGGAGGCAGCATCCTTCAGGTCAAAGAAGAAGCCCGCCAGAAACAGGGTAAAGAAGATGCCGAACTGGGCCGCCGCGCCAAAGAGCATCAGCCACGGCTTTTCCAGCAGCGGGCCAAAATCGATCATGGCACCGATGCCGATGAAGAGCAGCAGCGGGAACAGCTCGTTGGACATGCCCGCTTCAAACAATGCAGAGATGGGGCCGACCGTATCCCCCTGCGTGATGGCACCCGAGAGGGGCAGGTTGACCAGAATGGCACCAAAGCCCATGGGCAGCAGCAGGCTCGGCTCCATCTTTTTGGCGATGGCAAGGTAGATGAGCAGCGCACCGATGCCCCACATTACCACCATCTGCCAGGTCAGATTCCCAAAATTGGAAAAGAGACTGGCGAATGTGTTCAGAAGATCCATATTTATTTTCCTCCTTGTGTTCCTGTGCCGGGCAAGAAAAAAGAGACCCCTGCCACAGCACTCTGTCTGTGACAAAAGTCTCAAGCCAACACATGACATCGGGCATTTCTGCCGTGATGACGCTGCCATGCAACACCCCGCAGGCCCTGCGGAATGCCCTTTACTCCCTTTTATCGATTCTAATTAAATCAGAATGCAGTCCCCTCTGTCAAGGGGTTCCTGCATTTCTTTGCCAAACTTTGCTTCAGCGCTCAAACGTTGTGCTGAGGGTGGTCTCCCAGGTCTGGCCGGGGGCAAGGCAGGCGGCAGCGGCGCGCTGGCTCCACTCCTGGGTATCGGTCTGGGCACCGGGCAGGGAGTGCCACGGCTCAATGCAGACAAAGCGCACTGGCTTTGCCGGAGCCGACCAGATGAGGGTATAGGGGTAGCCCTCCACATTGCAGACGATCCCCTTGCCGGTGTCCTTTTCGTAGATGCCCAGCGTGCGGCTGCGCAGACCGGCCATGCAGAAGCTGTCGTTCTCAAACAGATCGTCTGTCAGGGGGATGCTCTGCTCATTCTTCCACCGGTAACCGCACTTGCCGGTCAGCAGACCGTTGGGGTAAGCGTCCAGGATCATCGGACTCTCCGGCTGGTCGAAGCGGAACTCGTAATCGGTGGTGGTGTGCTTGTCATCAAAGGGGATGCGGAACGCCGGGTGGTAGCCGATGCCGAACTGCAGCTCCTCGGCGGCATCGGTGGGGTTGGTGACGGTCAGGGTGTGGTGCACCGTCCTGCCCTCCAGCCGGAAGGTGCTGGTCAGGACAAAATCAAACGGGAAGCGCTCTGCCTTGCTCTCTTCATCCGAGCGCAGCTCCAGCCGGATGGTGTCGCCCTCGGCGCAGAGCAGGGTGTGCTCCACGTCCCGGGCAAAGCCGTGCTGACCGCCGGGGTAGGTCTTGCCTTTATGGGTAAAGGCCCCGCCGGTCAGCTTGCCCGTCCAGGGGAAAAGGATGGGGGCATGGCGCTTCCAGACAGCCGGGTCGGCCTGCCAGAGCATCTCCTGCCCGGCGGCATTTTTCAGGCTGACTGCTTCGGCACCATGGGTATCCACGGTCAGGGTCAGGAATTCGTTGTGAATGGTTGCCTGCATGATTCATCTCTCCTTTTTATCTGTTGACGATGTGCTCGCCGTTTCCTTCCAGCCAGGTGCGCAGGTTCCGGGTGGTAATGTCCATCAGGTTCTGCAAAGCCTCCCGGGTCGTCCACGCAATGTGCGGTGTGAGGATAGCGTGGGGTTCTGCCCGCAGGGGGCTTTCCTGGGGCAGAGGCTCGGTGACAAAGGCATCGGCCCCGTAAAAGCCCAGCTGACCGCTGTGGAGGGCCGCTGCCACGGCCTCCTCATCCACCAGTGCGCCCCGGGCCGTGTTGAGCAGAATGGCCCCGGGCTTCATCTTCGCCAGCGCCGCCGCGTTGACAAGGCCCCGGGTCTGGGGCGTGGCCGGGCAGTGCAGGCTGAGGATATCGCACCGCCTCAGCAGGGTATCATAATCCACGAACTCCACACCGTCGGCGGCGTATTCGGGCCGGACGGTGCGGGTGCAGACCAGCACCTCCATGCCAAAGGCTCTGGCAATGCGGGCCGACTGCCGCCCGATGCTGCCATAGCCGTAAACGCCATAGGTCTTGCCGTAGAGCTCCATCTGGGGCAGCAGGCCGATGCTCTCCGGGATATCCAGCTGCCAGCATCCATGCTTGACGGCACGGTTGTAGCGCTCCGCGCACTGGCAGATGGCCAGCAGCAGGCTGAAGGTCATCTGGGCCACGCTGTAGGTGGAATAGCCCGGCACATTGGCCACTGCAACGCCGTGGCGGCGGCAGGCTTCCAGATCCAGGTTGTCGGTGCCCGTGGCGATGATGCCCACCCATTTCAGGTTCGGGCACTGCTGTAAGATCTCCTCATCCATGCGGCACTTGTTCAGCAGAACGATGTCCGCATCTCTGATGCGGGGGGCGATCTCCTCGTAGGCCGTGCGGACATAGCTGGTGGTATCGGGCACCAGCGCCTTTACCCCCGACCAGTCGAGGTCGCCTTCCTCCATGACATAGCTTTCCAGAATGACAGCTTTCATCTCAGTCCTCCAACAAAACGTCCTCGCTCAGCACCTGACCGATGGGCTTGGCAATGCACAGGTCTGCCTGCGCATCGGCCCCGGTGGGCTGCATGTTGATGACCACCAGATGGCGGCCCCGGAAGTACCGGATAAGCCCCGCCGCCGGGTAGACCACCAGACTGGTGCCACCGATGATGAGAGTATCCGCCTTGCGGATGGCAGACACGGCCCCGGAGAGCACCTCCTCGTCCAGCCCTTCCTCATACAGAACGACATCCGGCTTGACGATGCCGCCGCACTTGGGGCAGCGGGGCACGCCGGTACTGTTGGCAATGAAGTCCACATCGTAGAACGTGCCGCACTTCACGCAGTAGTTGCGCAGGGTGCTGCCGTGGAGCTCGTAAACGGTCTTGGAGCCAGCCGCCTGATGCAGGCCGTCGATGTTCTGGGTGACGATGGCTTTCAGCCTGCCCTCCCGCTCCAGCTTTGCCAGCCGCAGGTGGGCAGCGTTGGGCTTTGCCCCCTTCACAATGAGCTTATCCCGGTAGAACCGGTAGAACTCCTCGGGGTTCTCTTCCCAGAAGGTGTGGCTCAGGATGGTCTCGGGCGGGTAATCGTACTTCTGGTGGTACAGGCCGTCCACGCTGCGGAAATCGGGGATGCCGCTTTCGGTGGAGACCCCCGCGCCGCCAAAAAAGACGATGCGGTCGCTCTCGGCAATGATTTTTTCCAGTGCAGGAACCATAAAAGAAACGCTTCCTTTCCGGCAGATCGTTGTGTTTTGAATAGCTCCAGTATAACACAAATCCAGCGGAAAGGAAGCGTTTCTTTTTTTGATGGGATCGTCCTCTTGCTCAGCGCCCGTTTTCGGCAAACAGGGTCCCCAGCGCATCCAGCAGATCATGCGGGAGCATCCCGGTTTCCCCGTGCAGGGCAGCGGCACGGTCGGCAGCTGCACCATGGAGATAAACGGCACAGGCAGCGGCCTCAAAGGCAGGCAGACCGCAGGCCAGCAGGGCGCTGGTCATGCCCGCCAGCACATCCCCGCTGCCGCCCCGGGAAAGCCCCGGGTTGCCGGTGGGATTGACCGCGCAGCGGCCATCCGGCCCTGCAATGACGGTGTGCGCCCCCTTCAGCACCACCACAGCATTCCATGCTTTCGCATAGCGCAGCGCCGTGCCTTCCCGGTCCGCGTTGATCTCTGCCGCAGAGTGTCCGGTCAGCCGGGCCATCTCGCCGGGGTGGGGCGTTAAAATCAGCTCTCCTTGAGGGTGAAGCATTTTTTCCGTTTGGAGCAGGTCCGCGGCGGCGTTCAGGCCATCCGCATCCAGCACTGCACTGCCGGAAAAGCCGGGCAGGAGCGTTTTTACCAGCGCTCGGGTCTCGGCGGCACGGGCCGCGCTCTGGGCCGTATAGCCCAGCCCGGGGCCCACCAGCAGAACAGAGGCCTTCTGCCGCCGGATGCGGTCGATATTCTGGGGCGAGATGCCGCCCTCGGCCCCCGCTTCGCAGGGGCAGAGACAGCACTCGGGCAGGCGGGCGGCCACAGCCGCCAGCACCGGCTCCACACTTGCCAGCGTAACGATGCCGGCCCCGGTGCGCAGGGCACCTTCCACGGCCAGCGCCGCCGCGCCCCGGTAGGACGCACTGCCCGCCACCGCCAGCACGGAGCCAAAGGTCCCTTTATGCGCATCCCGGGGGCGGGGCTGGATCTTTTGCCAAACAAAATCAGAAGTTGTTTCGAACATAGGCGGCTCCTTTCCTACTGTGGTTTAACCCCCCAGTCACGCTTTGCGTGACAGCCCCCGCTAATAGGGGGGCCCTTGGCATTTCGTAAAGCTCACCCTCTTTGCCAAGGCCTCCCCTATTAGGGCAACAACGACGACCGCCGCCAGTGGCGGAAACAGGGAGGAGTTGTTGGGGCAGCGGCCAGCGGGACGCAAGTGCAAAATTTTGCACGAAGCGGACGCTGGGAGCCGCAACCCGGACGGTGGCAGCGCGTAAGCGCTGACGGAGAGGGCGAGGATGTTACCCTTCCCCCTGCAAATACCTCCGGATCTCCTTCTCCGCCTCCTGCACCTCTTCATGGAACATGCGGGCAGAGACACGGAGGGCACCATGGCCCAGAATGATGACCTGTTCCATGCCATCGGAGGTGGCCACGCGGACGCGGCGGCCCTTGCCGATCTCATGGGTGACACGCTCGATGAACATATCGGCGGTCTCGGCTTCCCGGGTGTAGACCACATGGATATTGTGGTACTGCTCTATGCTGCCGGGGCTGCCCGGCACACGGTAGGCATCAAACACAAGGATGAGCACGCACTTCTTAAAGCCCTGATAGTTGCAGAGGATGTCCATCAGCCTGTGGCGGGCCGCTTCCAGGCTCTCTTTGGAGAGTGCGTTCAGCTCGTCCCATGCAAAGATGATGTTGTAGCCGTCCACCAGCAGGTATTCGGGCTGGATCTCCCACTGCTCGGCGTTGAAATCAGGGCGTTCCCGCTTCTGGGTGGGGCGGAACGCCGCCAGCGGGTCCCGCTTGATGGGCCCATAGGTCTGTTCAAAGATCTTCAGCAGCTCAGCATCCTCTTCCAGGGTAGCGCGGTAGGCGGCCATCCGGCGGGGACGGGCCTGCATCGCTTCCTCGGTCTTTGCAGTCTTGCCCCAGCCGCTGTCCACATGCATGTGGCTGCGCACCTGCTCCCAGGGCACCACAAATCCGGCCCCGTGGGCGCAGAACACCGAATCCGCCGGGTTGTCGAGGTCGTGTTCCGGCTCATAGCCCGCAGTCTCGATGACCTCCGCTGCATTGTGGCAGGGGCGGTAGCCGTCCAGCGTCAGGGTCAGGTGTCCCCTGCCCCGGGTGTAGCCCACCACCTCCATGGGGTAGCTGCGCATGGTGGAGGCCGGTGCCGTGCCGGTGAGCAGGGTGGTATCCCCGTCGGCTCCGGTCTCGGGCGGGTCAAAGCTGCCGCCCATGTTCTGGATATCGCTCATGGCGCGTCCCACGTTGTCAGAGGGCAGCTCCAGCCGGAAGGCATACCACGGCTCCAGCAGCTGGGTCTTGTGGATCTGGTCTGCCATCATCAGGCCCTGCCGGACGGCGCGGTAGGTCGCCTGCCGGAAGTCACCGCCCTCGGTGTGCTTGAGGTGGGCGCGGCCCGCAATGAGGGTGATCTTCACATCGGTCAGGGGTGCCCCGATGAGCACACCCAGATGCTGCTTTTCCTCAAGATGCGTCAGCACCAGCCGCTGCCAGTTCTTGTCCAGCACCTCTTCCCGGCAGTCGGTGGCAAACTGCATTCCGCTGCCCCGGGGCAGCGGCTCCAGCTTGAGGTGGACTTCCGCATAATGGCGCAGGGGCTCGTAGTGGCCCACGCCCTCCATGGCTTCGGTGATGGTCTCCTTATACAGGATGCCGCCGGGGCCGAAGCTGACCTCCAGCCCGTACCGCTCGGCCAGCAGGCTTTTCAGCACCTCCAGCTGGATCTCGCCCATCAGCTGGACATGGATCTCGCCCAGGGTCTCGTTCCAGACCACATGGAGCTGGGGCTCCTCCTCTTCCAGCCGATGGAGCTTTCCCAGCGCGGCGTGCACATCCGCGCCCTCGGGCAGCAGCACCTGATAGCTCAGAACCGGCTCCAGCACCGGCAGGTCGCTGTCCCGTTCCGCCCCCAGGCCCTCGCCCGGGCGGGCTTTGGTCAGGCCGGTAACGGCGCACACCTGACCGGGGCCGATGCACTCCGCCAGCGTAAACTTTGCGCCGGAGTAGAGCCGCAGCTGGTTGGCCTTTTCGGCCCATGGCTCCCCATCGACCTCTCCGGTGAGCTGGGCTTTCACCTTGAGCGCGCCGCCGGTCACCCGCAGCCAGGTCAGGCGGTTCCCCTGCTCATCCTGGCTCACCTTGAACACCTTGGCCCCGAAGGCTTCCAGCGCGGGGGCCGGGCGGGTATAGCGGTCCAGGCCCTCCACCAGCGCATCCACACCCTGCAGCTTCAGGGCTGAGCCAAACCAGCAAGGAAACACATGCCGCCGGGCAATGGCGGGGATGAGATCGGTATCGGTCAGGATTCCCCGGTCCAGCATCGTCTCCATCAGCCGCTCATCGCAGAGAGCCAGCGCCTCGTCCCGGTCGGCCTGCTCTGCCCCAAAATCCACAAAGCCATCCCCCAGCCGACGGTTCAGCTGGGTCAGAAGCGCTTCCCTGCCCGGGCCGGGCAGGTCCATCTTGTTCGCGAACACAAAGGTGGGGATGCGGTACCGCCGCAGCAGCCGCCAGAGCGTCTCGGTATGGCTCTGCACGCCGTCGGTGCCGCTGATGACCAGCACCGCATAATCCAGCACCTGCAGTGTCCGCTCAGTCTCCGTGGAAAAATCCACGTGGCCCGGGGTGTCCAGCAGGGTAAAATCGGTATTGCCCGCCGTGAAGAGGGCCTGCTTGGAGAAAATGGTAATGCCGCGCGCCTTTTCCAGCGCGTCGGTGTCCAGAAAGGCATCCTTATGGTCCACCCGGCCCAGCTTGCGGATGGTGCCGGTGCCGTAGAGCAGGGCTTCGGAAAGGGTGGTTTTGCCGCTGTCCACATGGGCCAGAATGCCGATGACCAGCTGCTTGTGCTCTTGTTCCATGCCGCGGCCCCCTTACAGCACGCTGGCAATCAGCGCAGCAGCGACCAGCGGCAGGCCCAGCACCAGATTGGAGAGCAGGCTGCAATAGGTGCGCTCCTTGGGTTCCAGCTCCTCAAAGGAGACGATCTTCTCATCCGCATAGTCGATGATGGAGCGGGTGGAGTGGATCTTTTTCTGCCGCTTGCCCATCCCCTTGAATTCCTCCAGCAGATGGTGGATGGTCACGCCATCCAGCCGCAGGTAGTCCACCCAGGCCCAGATGAGCAGCACCACACCGCACAGAAAGCCCGGGGCCTCCCAGATGGTAAACGTGCCATCGCTGACATAGCGCTGCCACAGCAGCATCAGCACGGCCACAATGGAGGTGCGGGTCACGGTCTTATATAAAATGGGGTGGAACATGTAGCGTTTGTACATCGAGGTCAGTTTCTTCATGGTGCGCTCCTTATTGATACAGATACATTTTATTGTATCATGTTTTTGTGAAAAAAGATAGCTATTTTGTGCGCACAACGTGAACAGTTTTTCTCTTTTGCCTGTTCTTCACGGATATACAGTTCTTTCCATTTTATAGTAATTTTTTCCACATTCTTTTCCCATGAAAGTGTTTGTCACCGTTTTGTTTCCAATTCTATGCTGTGGCGGATTGACTTCTTTCCAGTAAAGTGCTAATATATACAGTGGTGCGACTTTTGTCTTTCCTGTGCACTTTTTGGAAAGGCAGACAGCCTCACTGCGTTTAGGAAAAGGAAAAACGCGCGGCTCTGTCCGCGCAAGATCTGGGAGGATCATCCAATGAGCTTCAATTTTGATCGCCGCACCTTCCTGAAGGGTGCAGGTGCTGTGGGTGCCGCCAGCCTGCTGGCAGCCTGCGGCGAAAAGTCCAACAACACCGGCAATGGTGCTGCCGCCAGCGGCGCTGCTGCCCCCAACTCCACCGGCGCTACCCCCCTGAAGGAGTTCATCTCCTTTGAGAGCGGCAACCGTGAGCTGGAAAGCTGGAACATGCTGTACACCCAGAAGGCTGAGGATGCCAACGTGGTCACCAACCTGTGGGATGGCCTGCTGAGCTTTGACTGCTACGGCAAGGTGGTGCCCGCCATCGCTTCCAGCTGGGAGCACAATGAGGATGCCACTGTCTGGACCTTCCACCTGCGGGACGACGTGGACTGGGTGGATTGCAACGGTGAGGTGAAAGCTCACCTGACCAGCAAGGACTTCCTGGTTGGTTTTGAATGGGTGATGAACGCCATCAAGAACGAGGCCAACAACACCTCCATGCCCAACGATACCATTGTGGGTGCTTACGAGTACTACGAGCTGACCAAAGAAGCCGGTGACGCTGCTGCTGACATGACCTACGAGGACATGCTGGCTGCCGGTGTGGGCATCGAGGCTCCGGATGATTACACTCTGGTGTTCACCTGCCCCAGCGCCTGCCCCTACTTTGATACCGTTGCCGCCTACAACAGCTTCTACCCCGTGGCCCCTGCTCTGATCGAGGAGCTGGGTGTCGATGGCTTCCGGAGCTGCGACAACACCACCATGTGGTACAACGGACCCTATGTGGTGGAGGAGTACATCCAGGGCAACACCAAGAGCTACATCCCCAACCCCAACTACTACGATGCTGCCAACGTCAGCCGCTTTGAACGCTTCACCGTCACCATGATCAGCGACGGTTCCATCAGCCTGCAGCTGTATCAGAGCCGCGAGCTGGACGAGGTGGACCTGGGCGAGAGCAACATCACCACCATTCAGTCCGATCCTTCCAACGAGTACAATCAGCAGCTGTGCGAGAAGCGTGCCAAGAAGTTCAGCTACTGCTTCATCTTCAACTACGACAAGAAGAACGTCGATGGCACCCCCGATGAGAACTGGAACAAGGCCATTGCCAACAAGGCGTTCCGTCAGTGCTTCTCCAAGGGCATGGTGCTGAACAAGTTCTTCGCCCGTTACAACCCCATCAATCCCCTGAAGTGCGAGAACGACTTCTTCACCATGAAGGGCCTGTGCTACACCTCTGACGGCACCGACTACACCAACCTGGTGGCCAAGGAGATGGGTCTGGACGGCGAGGCTTACGATGGCAAGACCATGAAGCGCCTGCGCGCCAACAACGGCGACATCACCGAACTGAAGAAGCAGGCCATGGAAGAGCTGAGCGCCATTGGTGTCACCTTCCCTGTTCACTGCTCCTACTATATTCTGGCCGGCTCCACCTCCGCTCTGGACAGCGCAACCGTGCTGAAGCAGTGCTTCACCGACAGCTTCGGCGATGACTTCATCGTGCTGGATATCAACACCTTCGTGTCCTCCACCATGAAGGAAGTCGTGGCACCCAAGCTGCAGAGCTTCGTCCACATGGGCTGGGGCGCTGACTTCGGCGATCCCATCAACTTCCTGACCCAGATCATCGTTCACGACGACAATGCTTACTACAGCTGCAACATGACCAACATCGCAGGCATTGTGAACAATGGCCCCGCCAGCTACCAGAAGGATCTGGTTGCCGCCTACGAGAAGTTCACCGATCTGGTGAATGAGGGCCGTGCCATCGTTGACGACACCGATGCGCGCTACGCCGCATTTGCCAAGGCCGAGGCTTACTTCCTGGACGAGAACCTGATTTTCCCCACCGTCTACGATATCACCTGGTGCCTGACTCACGTCAACGAGTACAGCAAGATCAACGCAATGTATGGTCCCTGCAACTACAAGGCTGTGAACTGGGAGACCAGCGAGGAGGCTTACACCACCGAACAGTACGATGCGTTTGCTGCCGCATACGACGCAGCCGCTCAGGCCTGATCGAGTTAACCCATAGCAAAAAGCAGAACCGGACGTTTTTGAAGCGTCCGGTTCTGTTTTTTGCTCCCTGACAGCACAAAACCCCGCCGTGCGGGAAAACTCCCAGCGCGGCGGGGTCATTGTGTTAAAATACAGGAAAGCGGTTCAGCTTACAGCTGGCTTTCATACTCCTTGCGGTAGCCCTCCAGCTCACGCTGGTTGCCATACACGAAGTGGCCGTTTGCGATCTCTTCCCAGACCGGCTTATCCACACTGTAATCGTGGATCGAGGGGTCATAGACCAGCAGCTTCTTGTGCTTTTCGAGGCTGGGGTCAGGGATGGGAACCGCGCTCAGCAGGGCTTTGGTGTAGGGATGCAGCGGATGGAGGAACAGCTCCTCCGCCTCAGCCAGCTCCACGATGCGGCCCTTGCTGATAACAGCGATACGATCCGAGATGAACCGGACCACCGACAGGTCATGTGCAATGAACAGGTAGGTCAGGCCGCGGCTCTTCTTCATCTCGTTCAACAGGTTCAGCACCTGTGCACGGATAGAGACATCCAGTGCGGAGATGGGCTCATCGGCCACGATGAACTCCGGCTCCATGACCAGAGCACGGGCAATGCCGATGCGCTGGCGCTGGCCGCCCGAGAACTCGTGGGGGAAGCGGGAGGCAAACTCCGGCAGCAGGCCGACCTCATGCAGGGCGTTCATCACCTTTTCATGCAGGTCTTCCTGATCCTTGTAGAGATGATGGTTCAGCAGGCCCTCAGCAATGATATACTCCACCTTGGCGCGCTCATTCAGCGAAGCCATGGGGTCCTGGAAGATCATCTGGATCTTACGGATGACCTCTTTGTCCAGTTCCTTGGAGATCTTGCCGTTGATCTTCTGGCCCTTGAAGAAGATGTCGCCGCCGGAGGTCGGGTTGATGCGGCAGAT
>ENA-UESC01000547-UESC01000547.1-human-gut-metagenome-genome-assembly--contig:-NODE-547-length-35357-cov-37.705159_pt1 | contig 35357 bp, 27 predicted proteins | sample MGYA00242998_ERZ507999 | MGnify/ENA primary metagenome ERZ507999 (study PRJEB26167, sample SAMN06115465) | human gut metagenome | host: Homo sapiens | place: China:Hubei | collected 2016-04-27... | reverse complement strand
GGGGAACCTTTCTTCAGAAAGGTTCCCCCTCCCCCTCAAATCTTTCAATACAAAGAGCCCGTGCCGAGGAGGAGCAATCGGCACGGGCTCTTTGCGAGGGGTATGGAAGGAAGCGCCTTCGGAGGGGATGAAGGCGCTCCGGGGAGAGGGCTTATTCGGCGTCGACGAAGCCGCGGCTCGGAATTTCGGGAGAGTCGCTGCCCGCGATCTTGGAGAGATAGGTATTCCCAAGCGTTTCGATGTGGTTGGCCATGTTGCAGAAATAATTGTCGTGGACCTGTTCTTCATCCAGGATGCGTTCGAACAGGCGGGCGCTCACGCTGTCGCCGTTGGTACGACAGATTTCCAGCAGCTTGTTGTAGGTCTCGATGGTGTCGTCTTCCACCTTCACGTTGAAGGGGAATACGTCCATAACCTTCTGCCCTTTCGTGATCTTGGAAGACAGCTCGCTGTTCGGCTCGCCGCCCAATTCCTTGATGCGCTCGGCAAACTGTTCGGCATGGCGCATTTCGTCGATGGCGATCAATTTGATCTTGCTGGCGAATTCGCCATAGTCCAGGTCATCCAGATTGTAGTGCTGGTTCATGTACTGATGCACGGCATACAGTTCCATGCTCCGAGCCTTGTTCAACACTTCAATAACCTTGGCCACGCGTTCTTTTTTGGCGGCTTCCTGTGTCATTCCTTGTATCCTCACTGAAGGGTGTTATGCTCCTGAACTGGTTTCAGTGTGCGGCAGGCAGATGTTGTCTTCAATGATTATAATGAATTAGCGTTGAAAACTCTCATACGCTCCCGTAACCGGGCGGAACAATGCAAAAAGCCCGCCGGTTGTTCCGGCGGGCTTTGGCGTTTGGGCTGCGGGAGGGTCAGCGGGGATTGTTCGCGTCGTAGTCTCTGAGCGCCATGCTGACGATCTTGGAAAGCCCGATGAGGGCGATGAGGTTGGGAAGGACCATAAGGCCGTTGAACATGTCGGCCAGCTCCCACACGAGGTCCACTTGCAGCACGGAACCAAGCACGATGAAGCCCATGACGATGAGGCGATACGGCGTCGTGCCCTTGGTGCCGAACAGGTACTTGATGTTCTGCTCGCCGAAGAAATACCAGCCGATGATGGTCGAGAAAGCGAAGAAGAACAGGCAGATTGCCACAAAGGTGATGCCAAAGGACCCGAGGCCGCTTTCAAAAGCCTTCTGGGTCAGGGCGATGCCGGTGGTGGAGCCGTCGATGGAGTTGGTCACGAAGATGACGAAGGCGGTCATATTCAGCACGATAAAGGTATCCACGAAAACGCCGACGATGGCGACAAAGCCCTGTTGGGCGGGATACTTCACCTTGGCGACGGCATGGGCGTGCGGGGTGGAGCCCATGCCCGCCTCGTTGGAGAACAGGCCGCGGGCCACGCCGTAGCGCATGGCTTCCTTGACGCCCGCGCCGATGATGCCGCCCGTGGCGGCGGCGGGATCGAACGCGCCCACGAAGACCATCTTCAAAGCCGGGATGATGTGGGAGGCGTTGGCCAACAGGACGATAAGCCCGCCGAGCAGGTAGAGGGCCGCCATGATGGGCACGACCTTTTCGGTAAAGGCGGCGATGCGCCCCATGCCGCCGAAGAACACGAACGCGGCGAGCGCGGAGATGATTACGCCGATGAGCAGCGGAGGCAGGGAAAAGGCGGTCTGGAAGGCATCGGCGATGGAGTTGGACTGGACCATGTTGCCGATGAACCCGAGCGCGATGATGATGGAGATGGAGAAAAAGGCCGCCAGTTTTTTACTGCCGAGGCCCTTTGAGATGTAGTAGGCGGGGCCGCCGGTGACATGGCCTTGATCGTCCGTGGTCTTGTAGGTCTGGGCGAGCACGGCTTCGGCGAAGATGGTGGCCATGCCGAAGAAGGCCGCGATCCACATCCAGAAGATGGCTCCGGGGCCGCCCATGGCGATGGCGGTCGCAGCGCCCGCGAGGTTTCCTGTGCCCACCTGTGCGGCGATGGCGGTGGCGAGGGACTGAAAAGAACTCATGCCTTGCTTTCCGGCCCGTTCGCCGTGCAGGGTCAGTCCGCCGAATGTCGACTTAACGGCAAGGCCGAAACGGCGGATCTGGATGAAATCCAGTTTCAGGGTAAAGTAAATGCCCACGCCGCACAACAGCGGAATCAGGCAGTACATTCCCCACAGAAATCCATTGATTTCGGACACGATTTTGGTCAACTGTTCCATCACGGGACACATTCTCCTGCAAATCGAAGGTTACGGCGTCGTGACCGTACCCGCCCTCCTCCGGCGAGCGCGGCTTCCCGGACGGAAAAGACGCTTTTGCTATTCTAAACCGTCTAAGCCTTTGTTGAGTATAAGTAAACAGACGATTTTTTTAGAACGGGGAGAAAAAACTGTGCAAAACGAAAGCATATTTTTTAATATATTGATATAGTTATATAAAAAGAAGTTTGAATGGTGAGGGAGGCTATGAGGGGAGAATGGCTTTATCTTTTTTGTCGACAGAGGGTTGGCTCCAGTTTCCTTTTTTACGCAATCGATTGCGGGAAAGGTCCAAAGTGGGAACGGAAAAGGGGAACCCGTTTGTGCGGGGGACACGCTCCTGCCCGTGGAGATTATCATCTTGACGTCCGTTGCTCCCGAATTCATTATGCCGTCATGCTCGTATCCGTACTTTGTCCATGGTGCCGCAAGGCTGTCCGTTCTGTTTTCCGGAATGGGGCGATCCGTGCGTATGCAATGGGAGTCGCCCTGTGCCTGCTGTTGTCCGGCTGCCTTTTCGGTTCGGGGAACAAGCAGGATACGCTGCAGCCCATGACCGATGAGGCTCCCAATCCCGCCAAAAAGACGATACGCTACAGCGTGAAGCTCCAGTCCGACCCGCAGAACGGCGATCTTGTTTCGGAACTTCGGGAGAACAGCCAGCTTGTCTGGCTGCATGGCGATCTCCCCGACAGCCGCGTGGGGCTTGAGCGCCGGGCCCTCGAAGATGTGGAAACGGCCCGCAAGATTTTGCATTCGCAGGGGTACTATGACGGTACGGTGCGCCACCACATCAATTGGGAGGCGCAGCCCCCGGAAGCCTCCATCACGCTGAGGCCCGGCGAGCGGTATGTGATGGGGCCGACGAAGCTGCGTTACGAGCGCACCGGGCCAGAGGGCGAACCTGTGGACAAGGATTTGCCCGAGTCCGTCCGTGGCATCGATTTTATGGAAAACGCTCCTGACACGCTGGAGGCGTTCGGGCTCGCCAAAGGAAGCCCCGCCGAGGCGCAGACCGTGCTCAACGCCGTTACCTCGGTGGTGACGGCCATGCGCAAGGCGGGCTATCCGCTCGCGGAACAGGGCAAGGCCCGGTACGTCATCGATCGTTCCACGCATACCCTTGAAGCGGACGTGCTCATCAAAACCGGTCCGCTCCTGCGCATGGGGCCGGTGCTGATCAAGGAAGAGAACGTCAGGCCGGCCGACAACCCCGACGCGCCCGGCGCTCCGGCGGTCAACGAGGATTATCTCAACAAGCTGAGCCCGTGGATTGAAGGGCAGTACTGGAACGACGACCTGTTGAAGGAATACAGGACCACGTTGCAGGAAACCGGCCTGTTCAGCGCCATTGATATGAAACCCGCCCGCCTTTCCCCCGAACAGGCGAAGGCGGCGGGGTGGACGGACAGATCGCTTGCCGAGACCGGTTTTTCGGAGCTGCCTCTGGGGGATTCTCCCGATGCACCTTCCCCGGCTCCTCCGGCAGACCCTCCGGCGGGGGGAACCGGGAAGAAGGCGGCTGGCTCTGACATGCCGATCTGGATGACGAGCGACGGGACCACCCCGGTAAGCCTTACCGTGCGCGATGCGCCGCCGCGTACCGTGAGCGGCGGCTTGCAGTATTCGACGGATACGGGTTTCGGCGTGCGCGGGGCGTGGGAGAACCGCAACCTGTTCGGCGGCGGGGAACAGCTCCGCGTGACCGCCCCCATTTCTGAAGACTCGCAGTCGCTGAACGCCTCGTTCCGCAAACCGGCCTTCGGCATCCGGGATCAGGCATTGGTGGGCGAGGCGTGGGCCATCAACGAGACGACCGACGCCTACGACCAGAGTGCCTTGTCTTTCGCGGCGGGCCTTGAGCGGCGCTTCCGCAAGGACTGGCGCAACTGGTGGGCCAGCGCGCGCGTTTCGGTGGAAGCGGGGAGCCTCAAGGACAACTACCGGGGCAGGCGGACGTACAGCCTGCTCGGTTTTCCCCTGTCCGTGCGCCGGGATACGACCAACAGCCTGCTGAACCCGACCACCGGGACGCGGGTGACCCTCGAGGTGACGCCGTATACGGGCACGTTCAACGGCCCTCTGACTACCGTGCGCACCCGGCTGGACGCCAGCGGCTACTGGTCTCCGGGGTGGGATCGGCTTGTGCTCGCCGGACGCGCCGCCGCGGGAAGCCTCACTGGCGAAAATGTCCGGAATATTCCGGCCTCGTTGCGTTTTTACAGCGGTGGGGGCGGCTCGGTGCGCGGCTACAAGTACCAGTCGCTCGGCCCGCATGACAGGAACGGCGATCCGCTCGGCGGGCTCTCCTTTACGGACGTGAGCCTTGAGGCCCGGTTCAGGATCACCGAGTCGTTCGGCATCGTGCCGTTCGTGGATGGCGGCATGGTCTATGAGACCACCATGCCCGACTGGGGCCGCGATCTTTCGTGGGGCGTGGGCCTTGGTTTCCGGTATTATACGCTGATCGGCCCCATCCGGCTCGACATAGCCACGCCGTTGCAGGACCGCGACAACAACAAGGCGTTCCAGATTTACCTCAGCATAGGGCAGGCGTTCTGATGACCGTACCTCCCTCTCTTCGGCGCGCCGGGCGCATCCTTGGCTGGAGCCTGCTCGGGCTTGTCCTTTTCCTGTTTTTTGCCCTTGCCGGGGGCATGGCGTTTCTGCGCACCCAGCCCGGAGAGCGCTGGATCGCGGATACGGCTGTTTCCGTTCTGAAAAATGTGGGTATTGAAGCTCAGATCGGCTCGCTGGAAGGCCCGCTGCCGTTTTCTCTGCATCTGCGGGATGTGCGGCTTGCGGACGGGCAGGGCGTTTGGCTGGACGTGCCCGAAGCCACGCTGCGCATCGGTGCCGGTGCGTTGCTGCGAGGGCATCTGCTGGTGGAGGAATTGAGTGTCCTCAATGCCAGTATGTCGCGCGTGCCTGAGTTCCCGCCAGCCGATCCGCCGCCTCCGCCGTCCGATCCCTTGGAGCTGCTGCGGCCCTCCTTCCTGCAGCCGTTGGCTTCGGACATTGCGGGGTATTTGAAGCTGGCGACGGTCGGAGAACTGCGCATCGAGCGGTTCCGGCTCGGGCAGGCCGTGGCGGGGATCCCCATTGAGGCGACGCTGGAAGGCTCCGGTCCGCTGACGGATTTCCGGAGTGAGCTGGAGTCCACGCTGTACCGTCCGCAAATTGAGAAGGCTGGGGGGGCGGCTGAGCCGTTGCTGGCCCTCTCCGGCGCCCTGAACCTCGGCAACGAGGGAAACTGGCTGTCGGACGGCGTAAAGCGCCCGCAGCCCGAAGAGCGGCCCGACGCGGGGGTGGGGCTGGATCTGCGGCTTGCCGTCCCTCGCGCTGCCGGAAATGGCGGAGACGAGGCGCAGGGGGCGCAGGATGCCCCGGAACAGGGCTCGCTGCGGTTGTTGCTGACGCTGGCGGGCGCTCGGTTTTCCGTGCCCGAGCTGATGGCGGAGGTGCCGGGCGGGCTGGTTACCGGGCACGGGCTCTTTTTCGATGATGCGAAGGTCGGCGGCGATCTGTCCGTTTTGTTGAGCGATCCCGATGTGTTGATGCGGCTTGTCGCCGCGTTGACGGGTGAGGCGCAGGCCGGGCTGCCGCTGGCTTCGGCGAATCTTGAGGCCGCGCTGTCCGGAACGCTGGATGCGCCCGGGCTGGTGTTGAAAGCCTCGGTGCCGGGAATCGTGTTGGATGCGGCGCAGCCGGATGCCCGTCTGGACGTGGCGTCGTCGTGGACGCTTGCCGTGCGGTCCCTGCTTTCCGAGCCTTCCGTAACGGCCGATGCGACCGTGAACCTCGGCGGCCCGTTTGTCCGGAAGGCCATGTCCGCCAATCAGGCCGCAAAAAACGGCAAAGACGGCGAACGCTCCGGCGAAGTGCCGATCAGGTTGCATGTTGAAGCCTCCGAAACGGCGGAAACGCTTAGGGTGAAGGCGTTGCGCGTGGAGTCTGAATGGCTCGCTCTGGCTGGCGACGCTTCGCTGGAAACGGCGACGGGCAAACTTGCGGCGGCGCTCCGGCTGGATATGCCTTCGCTGCGCAGGCTGGCGCAGTTCCCGCCCGTGGCGGCGTTGCTGACGGATTCGCCGTTCCGCGAACTGGCGGGCACGGTAGGCTTGAAAGCCGACGTGCGCCGCGACGATGCGTCATCGCCGTTTGCCGGGACTTTGAGCCTCAAGCTCGCGGATATGCGCTGGGGGCTTGCCCCGCTTCAGGATACGGTGGGCGAGACGGCTTCGCTCGGAGCATCGTTCAGCGCGCAGCCGGAATCCGGCTCCGCTTCCGTCAGCGATCTGACGCTCAAAGCCGGTCAGCTCAGCGGCAAGGGGAATGCTTCCACCGACGGCAAGAAACTCGATGCGGCCTTGTCCCTCGCGCTGTCTTCGTTGAAGGGGATAGCTCCCTCCCTGTCCGGCCCGCTAGAGCTCAAGCTCCGCGCTTCCGGGCCGCTGCTCTCGCCCGGCGGCGAACTGACGCTTGCCAGCCCGCATCTGGGCGTGGAGACGGCCACGCTGGAGGGCTTGCGCGTGCGCCTCAACACGCCGTCCGTCGGCGCTGCGGGCGGCAAGGGTACGCTCGATGTTTCCGCCACGCTGAGGGATGCGTCCATCAAGGCGCTTCAGGCGGGCGCGCAGTTGCGCTTTTCCACGGAATGGCAGTTCGCGGCTGACCGTTTCAGCCTGCACAAGACCAAGCTCGACGCCCCCGGCATAGCGCTCTCCGGCGCGCTGGACGCCCTGCCCGCCAAACGGCGGCTGGACGGCGGGTTCCGGCTGGCGGTCACGGATTGGGCGGCGCTGTCCTCGCTTACCGGCGTGCCCCTGGATGGTTCCGCAGCGGTTGCCAACGTGTCTTTTTCGCAGGCCAAAACGCAGCAGCTTGCCGCGGATTGGTCGTTCGGCGCGCTCAGTGTCGGTTCGCTTTTTTCCATGCGCACCTTCAAGGGCAATCTTCGGCTGGATGACCTGTTCGGCAAGCAGGGGATCGGCCTGTCCGCCTCCCTTGGGAACGGCTCCGCGTCCGATTTCCGCTGGCGGAGCGGCAAGATCGACGTGTCCGGATCTCTGAAAAGGCTTCAGGCGTCCGTGGCCCTCCAGGGCAAGACGTCCGCCGACATCGGATTGGCGCTCGACATTGCCGGGCAGAAGGCGCAGGTGGAACGCCTCACGTTCACGGACAGGCGGAAACGGACGCTTGTGGGCGTGCGTTTGAATCGGCCCGTCAACATTGCCTTCGGCAACGGGCTGTCCGTGGACAACCTCGATCTGTCCGTGCTGCCGCAGGGCACGCTGACGGCCTTGGGGAGCCTTGACGGGCGCAAGCTCGCCCTTGAGGCCCGGTTGCGCGACGTGGCCATCAATATGGCCCGGCTGTTTACGGACGTGCCCGTGCCCGACGGCCTGCTCAACGCCGCCATCGCCCTGTCCGGCACGCCGTCGCAGCCGAGGGGCACGCTGGACGTGTCCCTCAGGAACATCGCCTTCCCGGAGAGCGACATGCCCCCCGCCGCCGTGGATATCAACGGCACGCTCCAGTCTTCCGCCCTTGTCCTCAATGTGAAGACGGACGGCATGGGTACCTCTCCGGCCACAGGAACGCTTTCCCTGCCCTTGAGTTTTTCCGCGTCCGGCGTGCCGTCCCCGGCGCTGGACAAGCCGTGTTCCGGCAACGTCAACTGGGAGGGCTCGCTGGCGTCGCTGTGGCGGTTCGTGCCGCTCGCCAACTCCAGCCTCACCGGGCAAGGCTCCCTCAATGCCACGCTGTCCGGCTCGCTGTCCGCTCCCGAGCTTTCCGCGTCGCTCAAGATCGAAAAGGCCGCCTTCGAAGAGATCCTTCTCGGCCTCGCCCTGTCCGACATCAACCTTGATGCGTCTCTCCAGTCCGGAGGGATGTCCCGTTTGTCCCTTTCCGCTACGGACGGGCAGGGCGGCGCGATCAACGTCAACGGAACCGTCGGTCCGCTGGCGTCCGGCCTGCCCCTTTCGCTGCATGGGACGATCAAGGAGCTTGCCCCGCTGCACCGCAACGATCTTTCCGTCACCCTTTCGGGCACGGCGGACATCGTCGGGCCGGCGACGTCGCCCGATGTGCGCGCGGCCATCACCGTCAATAAGGGGCAGTTCCAGATCGTCAGCTCATTCGGCACCAGCATCCCGACGCTGAACGTCGTGGAGGCAGGGCAGGAGGAGAGCACCGCTTCCTCCTCCGGATCCGGGCCGAAACTTGACGTCAATGTGCTCATCCCGAACCGTTTCTTTGTGCGCGGCAAGGGGCTTGAGAGCGAATGGAAGGGCAACCTTCAGGTTTCCGGACCTGCGACGAATCCCGTGGTCACGGGGTCCATCAATTCCATCCGGGGGCAGTTCAGCCTGCTCGGCAAGCAGTTTACCCTGAGCCGGGGCGACGTCGAGTTCAGCGGGGCCACGCCGCCCGATCCGCTGCTCAACGTGCTCGTCACCTACGCGGCGGCGAATATCACCGCCGAAGCGACCGTAAGCGGCCCGGCCTCGTCTCCGACGCTGACCTTGTCCAGCCAGCCACCGCTGCCGCAGGATGAAGTGGTGGCGCAGGTGCTGTTCGGGCAGAGCGCATCCAGCCTCGGGCGCATGGAGGCGATCCAGCTTGCCGCCGAACTCGCGTCGCTGTCGGGGTTCGGTTCCGGCGGCATGGGGGTTCTCGGCGAAGTGCGCGACACGCTCGGTTTCGACGTGCTCCGGTTCGGGAGTATGCAGAACGGGCCCAAGCAGCAGACGAGCCGCAATGCCGGCCTGTTGCAGCCTCCGGGACAGAACAGCGGGGCCAGCGCACAGGAGGACTCCATCCCATCCCTTGAGGTGGGCAAGTATGTCATGGACAACGTCTATGTCGGCCTGGAGCAGGGGATGAACGGTGATGCCAGCGGTGTCCGCGTTGAAATCGAGCTTGCCCCCAACCTTAACCTCGAAGGCGTTTCCACGCCCCAGGGCTCCGAAGTGGGGCTGAACTGGAAGAAGGATTATTGAGGACGGAAAAAGAACAGTGCTTCATCTTTTAACATATTGAAAACTCTGAACAGGGATTCGATAAACACAAAAGTCTTTGAAGAGGAGAGGGCGGGGTTTGGGGAGGGGGAGGAGAGACTTTCTTCAGAAAGTCTCTCCTCCCCCTCCCCAATGCTTCTCTCTCCCTTTTCCTCTTAACGTGCGGTACGGGTCGCGTTGAGGACGGCGAGGAGGGCGACGCCGACGTCGGCGAAAACGGCCTCCCAGAGGCCGGAGAGCCCGACGACGCCAAGGACCATGAACAGCCCCTTGATGCCGAGTGCCATGACGATGTTCTGCCAGACGACCACGCGGGTCTTGGCGGCGATGGAGAACATTTCCGGCAGGCGCGAAGGCGAGTCGTCCAGAATGACCGCGTCCGCCACTTCAATGGCCGCTTCCGAACCGAGGCCGCCCATTGCCACGCCGACACCGGACATGGCGAGTACAGGGGCGTCGTTGATGCCGTCACCTACAAAAAGTACGGACTGCCGGGGGCCGAGCGATTCCAGCTCGGCGGCCTTGCCTTCGGGGAGCAGCCCGGCGCGGTACTCGTCGAGATGCAATTCCTTGGCGACGATGGCGGCGCTTTCGGGGCGATCGCCCGTCAGCATGACCAGCCTTTCAATACCTTGGCCGCGCAGGGATTCGATGGCGGGAGCGGATTCGGGCCGCAACACGTCCGATACTTCAATGGCCCCGAGATAGGCATTGCCGACGGCGACATAAACGACGCTGCCCTGACCGGCGGGGAGCGAGGGCACGCTGATGCCCGCATCCTGAAGCAGGAGCGCGTTGCCGACAAGGAGCGTCCGCCCCTTGTGCTCTGCGGAGAGGCCCTTTCCGGGGATTTCCTTGGATTCCACCGCTTCCAGAGCAAAACCGTGCGAGCCGGGAGCCGTTTTCATGATGGCGCGGGCGATGGGATGCGTCGAGCGGCTTTCCACCAGCCGGGCGGCGTTGAGCACGTCTTCCTCGGAAGCTCCCTCGGCGGGCAGGACGCGGGTTACTTCAAAGACGCCTCGGGTCAAGGTTCCGGTCTTGTCGAAAGCCACGGTCTTGATGTTGTGCAGGGCGTCGAGCACATGCCCGCCCTTGACGAGGATACCCTTCTTGGACGCGGCGCCGATGCCGCCGAAGTAGCCGAGCGGAATGGAGATCACGAGCGCGCAGGGGCAGGAGATGACCAGCAGGACAAGCGCCCGGTACAGCCATTCGTCGAACGTCCCGTGCCCGGCCAGCGGCGGGATGACCGCCACCAGCGCCGCGATGAACACCACGGCGGGCGTGTAGTAGCGGGCGAAGCGGGTGATGAAGCGTTCGATGGGGGCCTTGTTCGCGGAAGCCTGCTCGACGAGCTCGAGGATGCGGGCCACGGACGAGTCGGCGAAACGGGAGGTCACTTCCACGGTTATCGCGCCCTCAAGGTTGACCGTCCCGGCATAGACCTGCTTGCCCGCGCCCACGGACACCGGCACGGATTCGCCGGTCAGGGGGGACGTATCCACCTGCGAGGAGCCGGTCAGAACGGTTCCGTCCAGCGGGATTTTTTCGCCGGGCTTCACAAGGATGCGCATACCGGGCCGGATTTCCGCGGGATCGGCGTCGTTCACCATCTGTTTGCCGTCTTTTTCCTCAATCAGATGCGCTACTGTGGGCCGGGCCGCCAGCAGCGCCCGGATGGAGCGCCTCGAGTTGCCCGCCGCGCGATCCTGCAAGGCTTCGCCGATGGAGTAGAACAGCATGACGCCCACGGCCTCGGGCAGTTGGCCGATGGCCGCAGCCGCGATGGTTGCGCCGCCCATCAAGGTGTATTCGTTGAAAAAGTCGAATTTGAGCAGGCTTTGCAAGCCCTTCTTGAGGACGGACAGGCCGCAGAGCAGGTAGGGGATGCCGAAGAATACCGCCTTGGCGACGAACGGGGTCAGCAAGGCGTCGAGGCGTTCCTCGAAGATCATGCCGACGGCGAACAGGGCTGCGGCGATCCAGAGCTTGTATTCGGAACGGAACAGGGAGGGCTGCGGTTCGCTGCTTTCCGGAAGCGGTTCGTTTTCGTCCATCTCGGAGAACAGGGTGCCCGGTTCGATGGCGTCCGCAAGGCGGATCATCGCCGCGAGTTCGGGCTGTTCGCCTTCGACGCGCAGCCGGGCGCTGTCGAGGTTGATGGCGGCGGATTTCACGCCGGGGAGGCCCGCAATGGCGTCTTCGATCCGGGCGGCGCACCCGGCGCAACGGAGATTGTGTACGGCGTAGCGCTTAGTCATGGTTTTCCTCTTCTTGCGGCGCGTTTTCGAAGCGCTGGGCGAGCGAATGCACTTCAAGGGAATGGAAGCAATCGGACTCTCCGTGCCCGAAGCCGCAGGCTTCTTCGGCGCGCAGGATTTCCGCGATACGGGCTTCATCCTCGATGATGGTCGGATCGTTGGCGAGGGAATCCTTCATCCATGCCAAGGCTTCCCGGATATTGGGGCGCGGGGAGTCGTCCGCAAGCCGGTAGTAGACCCAGCGGCCCTGTTTGTTGCTTTCGATGAGGCGGGCCTGCCGCAGGATCGACAGGTGCTTCGAGGTTGTGGACGGGGCCAGATCCAGAAAGGCTGTGACTTGGCATACGCAGAGCTGGCGGCCTCTCAGGGCCATGAGGATGCGTATGCGGTTTTCGTCGGCAAGCGCGCGGCAGGTGGTCAGGAAGTCGAACATGGCGTTTTCCTTTTTTGGGGGAGAGATGGGAGTGGTGAGCCGGGGGAGGGGAGAAGGGACCCCCTCCCCACATCCCCCTAAATTTTTGGGCTGGTGGGGAGGCGGCGCGGAAGGAGTTCCGTTGTACGCCACTCTTAATTCGTTGATTAACGAAATATGATGTATGATGAATCTTGTCAATAAGGGGAAAGGTCAGAGGGGAGGAAAAAACTGGGATGTGAGGGTATCTTTTTGAAAAGACAAAGAAAAACGGATTGATCCTTTTTAAAGGAGCAACCCGTGGCAAGTCTGGAAAGGGAAGGTGTTTGTGGATCGGATAGGCTGTTCCCGGCTTTGGGGCAAGGCCTTCTTCATATTTCAGAGCCGGTCAAAGGCGTTCCGCTCGGGAAAATTCTGAGCGGGGATTCGATACATGGAAAAGTCTTTTGGGGAAGAGAGGGGTGGGGGAAAGGGAGGAAAACGCATGGGGACACGCCCCCTTTTTCTTCAGAAACGTTTTCCCTCCCTTCCCCAAGAGTTTCATGAGTTCAGCTTGTCCCGTTCCCTTCGCCCCAGAACAGGCGGATAATCTCCTCCGAAGCCGGGCGGCCGCACTTCGCGCCGATGACGAACGCCGCGAAGGCGACGGTGGACGTGGGCACGATGGCGTGGATGCCGCCCATGCCGGGCTTGAGGATGCTGAGGGCGAAGAAGCAGGCGACTCCCGCCACGATGGAGGCGACCGCGCCGGAGGCGTTGGCTTCCTTCCAGTAGAGGCCGAGGATGATCGGCCAAAGGAAAACGGCCTCAAGCCCGCCGAACGCGAAGAGGTTGATCCAGACCAGCAGATCCGGCGGTTCGATGGCGGCGGCGAAAACGATGAGTCCGATGACGGCGGTACAGACGAGGCTCATGGTTTGCAGGCGTGCGGGCGTCATGCGCGACGCGTCGCCTTTCAGCCCGTAATGGATGTACAGATCCTTGATGATCGCGGCGGAGGCGAGCAGGAGCATGGAGTCCACCGTGGACATGATTGCCGCCAGCGGCCCGGCGATGAACACGCCAGCCCAGAAGGGCGAAAGCAGCTTCATGATCAGCGTGGGCATGGCCAGATCCCCTGCGGGCAGATCGGGGATGACGGCGCGGCCGAGCGTCCCGGCAAGGTGCACGCACAGGAGGAGGAACCCGATGATGAGCGTACCCATGATCATGGCGTCGTGCATGGACCGCGAATCTTTGTAGCCCATGCATTTTTGCGAGGTCTGCGGCAGGCCGAGGATGCCGAGGCCCACGAGTACCCAGAAGGACAGGATCATGGGCTGCGGGACCGCGTCGCCGGGGCCGGTGGGCGTGATCAGGCCGGGATCGATGGCTTTGAGGGTGGCGACGCACCGTTCCATGCCGCCGCCCGCGTTGACCACGGCGACGAGCACCACGACGGAGGCGAAAACCATGACCATGCCCTGGATGGCGTCCGTGAGCACCACGGCCCGGAAGCCGCCCACGGCGGTGTACAGGATGACCGTGAGCCCGAACAGCGCCAACCCGACGATGTAGGGATAGCCGGTCACGGCCTGAAAGAGCCGCGCCCCTCCGATGAACTGGGCCAGCATGGCCGCCATGAAGAAGACCAGCAGGGCCAGCGAGCAGAGGACGACCACGGCGTCGCTGCGGTAGCGGGCGCGCAGGAAGTCGGTCAGAGTCACGGATCGGGTTTTGCGGGCCATGATGGCGAAGCGCTTGCCGAGCACGCCGAGCGTGAGGAAGGTCGTGGGGACCTGGATCATGGCCAGCAGGACCCAGCTCAGGCCGAGCTTGTAGGCCACCCCGGGGCCGCCCACGAAGCTGCTCGCGCTGGTGTAGCTGGCGATGATGGACATGGCGAGCACGAAGCCGCCCATGGAGCGGCCGCCGATGAAATATTCCTCGATGAACCCGTGGGAGTCCGAGGTCTTTTGGGACTGCTTCCGGGCCCACAGCGCGGCGAGGAAGGACAAGGACAGGTAGATGACGACCGGGACGATGGTGTTGAGCTCGGCCATCAGAATGCCTCCGGGTGGCGTTCGTCGGTGACTTCAAGGCCTTCCCGCTTGGGCGCGCCGCCTTCCTCATCAAGGGGGATGTCCTTGAAGAACCGGCGGACCATGAACCACAGGAGCGCCGACAGCAGCGGATAGCCCGCGATGCAGCTCAGGAAGAACCATGCGGGGAGGCCGAAGATGTAGTCATACCCTTCCGGGTCGCCGTCGCCGAGCCCGTAGGCGCACGCGTACCACCAGACGAAGTACAGGCCGTAGGCCCCCAGCGTCAGCAGGGCTTCGCGGTTGGCCTGCGCGTAGCGCCAATCCTGCTTGAAAGGTTTATTCATGACGTTTCAGTGGGTTAGAGTGAAGGTCTGGATAGGGAGGCAGGCCGCACGGCGGAAAAACGGTTCGCGCTTGCGAGCGCGCTCACCATTCCCGCGTGTGACATGGGAATGGTGAGCGAGTGAACTGCCGGAAAGAGTTGTAACTTTTGAGGGGCGGCGGCGCAACCGCCTTTCGGTGGGGCAGGGACGCTAGGGCAGGATGCTGAGCCGTTTGAGCGCCGCTTCGGCGATGCCCCGGGCCCGCACGCCGGAGGCGTCCGGCCCTTGGATGTTCACGGCGAATGACCAGCGGTTGTGCGGGGTTTCCACGCCGCCGACGAACCAGCCTATGATGCCCCTGTCGGCGTCGTCCGAGCCTGAGCCTGTCTTGCCCATGAAGCGCAAGCCCTTCCCGGAGGACAGCGTGATGTCCCGCTTGACGACGGCGATGTCCTCGGCGGCGAAGGGCAGGGAGCCGTTGAAGAGGGCGCGCAGGAGGCCGACCTGTTCGCGCGGGGAAATCTTGAGCGAGGACTGAAGCCAGAACCGGGTCAGCCCCCCGGAAATGTCGCGGTTGCCGTAGCCGATACGGTCCAGCCCCCGCTGCATCCGTTCCTCTCCGATGCCCGTTGCGACGCGCTGGAAATACCAGACCACCGAATGGCGCATGGCCGAGGCCAGCGTCTGGTCATGGTTCCACGCGGCGATGGAAGAGGGCTTGCCGTTCCATTTCATGAGGGTGCGGGCGTCGTCGCGGTCCAGAACGCCGCTGTCCAGCCCGATGAGCGCATGGAAAACCTTGAAGGTGGAGCAGGGAGGAAGGCGGGTTTCGCTCAGGGCTTTGTTGAAGACCGTATAGCGGTCGGCCCCTTCGTCATACATGATGAATGTGCCGTCAAAGCCTTGGAATATATCCGCCAAATCGGTTCGCTCGACGGTTTCCGAAGCCCGCGCCACGGAGGCGAGCAGGACAAGCGCGAAGAGGGTGCCTATGATGTGTTTTTTCATGTCGCCTTCATAAAAAGGAAGCCCTCCGCCGAAGGTTTCGGTGGAGGGGAAAGGGCCTTCAGGACAACGAGGCCCCGGCTGTTTTGGTGATCACGGCTTGATGTAGGCGAAGTCTTCGCGTTGGAGGCGGACGATTTCCACGACGCCGGCGGGCACGACTTCGACGCAGGGGAGCAGGTCTTCCTTGGTGATGGGGACCTTCTTCATGGCGTTGGCGCATACGCGGAAGGAAACCCCGGCCTGAGCCAGTTTCTCGATGGCTTCGGTTTGCGCGTTGTCTTTCCGGGCGAGGAAGCTGGCCGCCCCGCCGTTGGCGAGCAGGACGACGGTGCAGGGTTCGCCGTTCAGCGCGGCGAGATAGTTGTTGATATTGCCGAGAGCCATGACGAAGCGGGATTCATCAGGCAGATCCACATGCACGAGCAGGTCGTAAAACATGATAGTCTCCTTTGACAGGGTGGCCTGTCCTGTTTTTGATGATGCCTGTAGGCAGAAGTACGGAATATTCACCTATAAGGCAATATGGAATAAATAGTATCAAACGAAAGCAGGTTGTCTCATCATAAAGATTCGTTCCTCCGGCGTGCGGGGGGCGGGAACAAGGAGCACGTTTCATGTCCAATCCGATTCATTCCACATCCGCAAAGTCCGTCCTGCCCATGCTGGCCATGCGCGGCTTGGCGACGGGGCTTTGCGCCGGGTGCGTGGTCGGGCTTCTCCGGTTGTCCCACGATCGGGCCGCGGCGCGTGTGGCGCTTTGGCTGGAAGAGTGGCGCGAGGTATGGTGGACGGTACCGATCTGGTTCGGCGTACTGGTTGCGCTGGCCGTGATCCTCAGGCGCATCGTCAGGGAGGAGCCGCTCATCAGCGGCTCGGGTATTCCGCAGACGGAGTTGGCGCTGGCCGGGCGTCTTTCCTTTACATGGTGGCGTGTATTGCTCGCAAAATTTTTAGGGAGCTGGCTGGCGTTGTTCGGCGGGCTTGCCCTTGGCCGGGAAGGCCCGAGCATCCAGATGGGCGGGGCCGTGGGCGCGGGGTTTCATGCGCTTTGGAGGCCGGCGGCTCCCCATGCCCTGACCGGAAGCCCCTATGTTGTGGCCGGGGCCGTGGCGGGCCTTGCCGCCGCCTTTGGGGCACCCGCCGCCGGGGTGCTGTTCGCCTTCGAGGAAATGAAGTCCCGGCGGGATACCTCGCTGATTGTGGCGGCGTGTGCGTCGGCCATCGGCGCGCACCTCATGATCCGCATTGTCTTCGGCATGGGGCGCATCCTTCCGTTTGCGGGGTTCGAAGCGCCTCCGCTGTCCTCTTTCTGGATCGTGGCGCTGGAAGGCGCCGTCTTTGGGGTGCTCGGCGTGGGATACAACAAGACCCTGCTGTGGCTTCACGATAGGGAGGCCGGACAGACGCTGATCCCGGATCGCTGGAGGGCCTTGCCGCCGCTGCTGCTCGCCGGATGCCTCGCGCTGTTCGCGCCTCTGCTGATCGGCGGGGGCGAGAGCCTGATCATCTTTGTGGGTGAGCACGATGTGGCCCTGAAGACGCTTATTCTTTTGCTCGCGTTCAAGTACCTGTTCGCCCAGTACAGCACCGTCGCGTCCATCCCGGGCGGCCTCCTTATGCCTATTCTGTGCCTCGGCGCGCTGTGGGGGAGGCTCTGGGCGGAACTGCCCGTCTCGGCGTTGGCCGCGCACGGGCTGGCGTCCGGTTCGGTGCAGCCGTATGTGCTGTTCGGCATGGTGAGCTATTTTGCGGCAACGGTGCGCGCGCCGTTGACGGGCATTGTCCTCGTTACGGAGATGTCGGGCACGTACACCTGCCTTCCGGGCAGTTTGCTCGCGGGGCTGATCGCCTGTAAGGTAGCCAACCTCCTGCACTGTCCCCCTGTTTATGATTCCCTCAAGGAACGTATCCGGCTATAAGGGACACCCCTTTGCTCTTTTCGTTATTCCGCTTATGGTGCCCTTTCCCTGTTTTTAAGGAGTGTTCCGTGCGGTTCTCTTGCTTTGCCCAGAAATCATCCGAAGGCCCGGAGGAAGGTGTCGAACACCTTCTCTGGAACGGCCAATCCATCGCTTTTACCATCCGTCGCGGATCGCTCCGGCGCAAGCGCACGCTTATCCGGGTGACCCGCGCGGGGAAGGTGGAAGTCATCCTTCCCCCGTTCCTGCTTCGAAAAGAGGCTTTCGCCGCCATTCAGTCGCGAGGGGGGTGGATTTTAGATCGTTTACGTGAAATACAGAGTTGTCCACAGCCGTCTCCGTTGTATTACACAGATGGTGAGGAGCATCTTTTTTTAGGGACCTACTGCCGGCTTCAACTCGTTGTATGCGGCGTCAAAAAAAATTTTTTGTCCTCCGATGAAAAAATTGGACAGTCCGTTGTTACTGGAAGATCACAACTTATTCAGTTAAGAGTGGATTCGGACGATCCCGAGACGGTACACAAACAGCTTTTCTTGTGGTATAAGACACAAATACAAAAGCATATAGCGTATAGGTTAGCAGCGTTATGCCCCCGTATCCCTTGGCTTACGGCGGTTCCCACGTGGCGTGTGCGCACGATGCGGCGTCGCTGGGGGAGCTGCACGGGAAGCGGGGTGATTACGCTCAATACGCATCTCATCAAAGCGCCCCCGCAGTGCCTCGATTATGTTTTACTTCATGAAATAGCTCACTTGCAGGAACATAACCACAGCCAGCGGTATTACGCCGTCCTTGAGCGGCTGTTGCCCAACTGGAAGGCCGTCCGGAGGGAGCTTGAAGCTTGGTCGCCGCTCGTGCTCAACTGATGCCGGGCTCCCTAGGAAAGCCGGCTGGAGCGGTCACATCTGGGAAAGGAGCTCGGGGTAATCGAGGATGACCTTTTCCGGGACGAGGCCGTGTTGTTGGACGGGGACGAAACGGACACGTTCTTCCACCGTACAGGCTTTTCCGGTCTGGAAGAGCAGTTCGCCGCATTCGGGAAAACGCCGTTTCAGGCGGGCCCTGATGACGGGAGAGGCTTCCGAGCCCTGTGTGGCGTAGACCACGAAGCGATAGGTGGCAAGCCACTCCTTCCCTTGCTTGTGCAGGCCGGAAAGGTGCATGTCGTCGCAATGGATTTCGGGAAGCGTCCAGGTCATGAGCAGTTCGAAGCGCTTCTGGAGCAAAGGAAGATCGGGCCGCCGATCCGGCCTGAGGAAAAGCCCGGCAAGCCCGGCGAGCAGGAAACACACGGAGAGCGGGAGCAGGATTTTCCAGCGCGTGCTGGCATTTCGGGCACAGCGTCGGAGCCCTTCAGGCCCGGAAGGGCCAAGTTGCGACAGGAGGGGGCTGATTTCGGCAGGGGTATTGGAAGGCACGGTTTTCCTCGGCGGCTACAGTGGCGATCGGTTCTTTGTTGCAGAATCCTTGGTAGGCGTCCATTACTTGAAGAGGGGAAAATTGTTAAATAGCATATTAGATATAGTTTTTCTGTTGATCTTTGTCAGCGCATGTGCTTTTGTGGGCACATTCGCATAGGGACGCAACTTCGGGAACACGTTCCGGGACATACGGAATGGGTGCTGTTTCCGTAATCGGCTGGATGCCGGAGGGGCAACACGCTGGATGGGCTTCGGCGTAGGACAGCGCCGGGCCATGAGGGGAGTGTGGGAATACCGCGCTCGGGGGACCCTCTACACCAAAGATGGATATTGACATGAGACATCAGGAACGCAATGTTTCCGAGTTTGATGAAATCATAACCTATCCGCCGTCTGCCGCTCCTTCCGGGGAGAAACAGGTAATGAGCTGCGTTCAAGCTTTCACGGCGGCACTCGGTTTCGCTATGTCCGCGGGATGGGACTGGCTTCCGTCGATGCACACATTGTGGCTTCGCGACTATATTGAGGCGGTCAGTATGCCGACGCCGTTCGGTTTCTTCGGGACGCTGTCGGGAAGTATTTTCTTTAAAATGATCATGCTGCTCGCGCTTTGTCCCGTCATGGAGCGTCTCTTTCACGCTTTCCCGTTGGATCGCGTGGCCTTTCGCCGGAAGCCCTTTCCGAATGCCGACTATGCGTTGCTCCCTCCGGCCTTAAGAGAGCGCATTTATTTAAGTACGCCTCTCATCCTCTCTCAACTCTGCGCCATCCTGCTGCTGTTGGTATTGACGTTTTCCTTGCCGCCTTGTCTGGATGGCCTCATGCCGTGGCTGCTCGGAACGGTTTCGGCTTTGCCGCCTTGTCTGGATGGCCTCATGCCGTGGCTGCTCGGAACGGTTTCGGCTTTGTTCGGCCTGATCTGGTTTGTGCTTGTGACCCTGCTGCCCGGAGTTTGGAGCGGCATCTCCTATGGCCTGGCAATCACGTTCAGCATCCTTATTTCCCTGCTTTTGGATACGGCCCCGGCAGAGTCGCTGGCCCGTTTCAGGATGCTGTTTCCCATTCTGGCGATCCCGTTGATATTCTTCGCCATGCCGCCTTCAGACGACATCCGGAGGCGTATCCGGCGCCACCACCGCCAACGCCTGTTCTCGACTCGGGTCAAGGGCGTCCTCTTGCGCGGGCTTTTGCTGCGCCGCCTTTCCTATCTGGATATTCTCTCCAAGCAGGGAAGCGTCTATCTGGTTCTGTGCGTGTTTCCAATTATGTATGGTGTTCAGATTTTACTTGATTTCTCAATTGGTTGTCCGATGGTGTCCTTCAACCTGATGCTCAATCCGCCGTTGGAGCGACATGCCTTTCTCATCATGTCCGGAGAAATTTCCGGGGCGTTTCTCGCTTCGTCATTGATCGCCTTCTTCCCGAGCCACTCCTTACTGGTCCCTATGCTCGGCCTGTCTCTGTTCGGATGCGGCTCCCTGCTGACCTCGGTTTTCCCTTCTCAGCCGCTGAATTCCGTAGCCTTTTATATCATGCAGTTGTCTTCCGGCTGCTGCGCCGCGTTCGGCTTGTTTGTCCTGCACCAATTCTTCCAGAGGAGCGGTTTCTTGTTCCGCACGTTATCCAGGGCACTTTTCCTGCTGACGCTGTTTGGTTCCATGGGCGGGTATTTGCTGTGGAAGTTTGCGGACAATATCCACAACAGCTATCTCAGTTCACATGCGCTGTTCATGCATTTGCTGACCATCGGTGCCATTCTCGGTTTGTTCTTCGTGTACTTGATCCGGCGTCCGTTGCGGCACTTGATGGTCACGACGCCGAGGCGGTCGCTGGAAGAGGCGTTTGTGCCGATCATTCAGGAAGATCCGTTTGAACAGCTGACGCCCCGCGAACGCGAAGTCGCCGAACTGGTGCAGACCGGCATGAAAAATCTGGAAATCAGCGTGAAGCTCAACATCACCGAGACGACGCTGCGTGTCCACCTGCGCCGCATTTACCGGAAGCTCGGTATTCAGGGACGCTCGAACCTGCGCGACTTCAACTCTCTGTAGGCACGCACCGCCCACTGAAGACGCTCCCTTGGCTCTCGGGGAACGCCTTCCGTTTCCGTTCCTTCCCGAGAGTTCCATTGAAGATACAAAAAACGGTTCCGCATCGGGCTCGCCCCGCCGCGGAACCGTTTTTGATGGGAATATCCTTCTCAGAAAGAGGGGCGTTCAGGCATTACCGCCGCCGGGATGAACCTCTTCAGCTCGGCCTCCCCAAGCATCCATCCTACTCCCCCACTTATTTCCACACCTCTTGGCGTTCGGCGTAGATGGCTTCAAAGCGCTTGAGCTGATCCTGCTCTACGGGCGTTCGGGCAAGCGGGCGGGCCTGCTTGAGCCAACTTTCGGTCTTGCGCTTGTCGTTCTGATACAGAGAGCTGTAGGCGAGATGCAGGTAGGCGTCGAATACTTTCCCGGCCTCGCCGAGCGAACGTCCGTAGTAGTAATGCACTTCCGCGTCCTGCGGGAGCCTGCGGAGGACCTGCTGATAGTATTTGTGGGCGGAAGCCTTGTCGCCGCTGCCGTCCAGCAGCCGGGCGTAGAAGAACTGGGCCATGATGTCGTTGGGGTCCAGCTCCAGCGCCCGGAGCAGTGTTCTTCCGGCCCGGGCATCGCCCTTGTTGTAATAGAACCGCCCTGCCTCGCGTACGACGAGAGCGTCGCCGGGCGCACAGGCCAGCGCCCTGGAGAAGGCCGCGTCAGCGTCCTTGATCTGATTGCGGCGCTCGGCGAGGATGCCTTGCCCCATGTAGGCGAGGCAATCGGGCTTTTTGCCTTCAAGCTGTTTGGCGAAGAACCGGGCCGCCGCGTCGGGATCGCCATAGCGGGCCCAGATCAGCGTCTTGACGCGATTGAAGCGCGTGTCGTCGTCCTTACGGTTGCGTACGGCGGCGGGAAGCCCCTGGATGCGGGCGTGGATCTCGTTGATGCGGCCGCCCACGTCGGGGTGGGTGGACAGGTATTCGGGAATGTCGATGCCCGAGGCCCACTGCTTGCGGCGGATCTTCTCGAACGCGCCTTGCAGGCCCTGCGGACGATAGCCCGCCGAGGTGAGGTATTGCAGGCCGATCTGGTCGGCTTCGGTTTCATCCATGCGGCTGTAGTTGAGCATGGCGGCCTGCCCGGCGGCCACGCTGCCCGCGAAGATGGCCCCGCTGCCTTGCCCGCCGCCCAGGAGGGCGGCCGCCAGCGCGCCGACGAGGCTGCCGATGGTGACGGCCTGCGCCCGCTCCATGCGAGTGGCGATGTGGCGCTGGGTGACGTGGGCCAGTTCGTGGCCGAGTACGCCCGCGAGTTCGGACTCGTGGTCAAGCTGCATGATGAGCCCGGTGTGGACGAAGACGGAACCGCCCGGCACGGCGAAGGCGTTCATGCTGTTGTGCAGCAGCACGTTGGCGGTGAAAGGGAAGGGCTGCGGGGGGAAGGTTTTGGAGAGGCGGTCCACAATGGACTGGATGTAGCCCTTGATTTCGGGGTCTTCCACAAGCGGCATGCGGGAGCGGACGAGCACGTCGAACTTGCGTCCGAGTTCTTTTTCGTCCTTGACGCCGAAACTGCCGAAAAGCGCGGCCTGCACCGGGATCGCGCCCTGCAGGAACAGGGCGAATGAGAGGATCACGGCGACGAGGCCGCGCCAGAGGCGGCCGGGAGCGTTCCCGGCCGCACCGTAGCGTGCGTTCAGATGATATCCCATACAGGGCCTTCGGGGGTGTCCCGGACTTCCACGCCAAGGGCCGCGAGCTCGTCGCGGGCCGCGTCGGAACGGGCGAAGTCCTTGGCTGCGCGGGCTTCCTGCCGTTCGCGGAGGAGCCCGGCTACCTTGTTCATGTCCAATCCCCTGCGGCGGGCGCGGATTTCACGCAGGGAAGCGAGGAAGCCTTCCGGCTTTTGCGCGAACAGGCCGAGCAGGGTGTCCCATTTCGCGGTGGCGTCACGGAAGGCCTTGAGGATGTCGCGGCCGCCCTCGCTGTTGCGGAGCTTTTTGTCTTCGAGCACGCGCCCGGCGATGCGGACCATGTTGAAGAGGTGCCCCATGGCGGCGGCGGTGTTCACGTCGTCTTCCAGCGCGTCCATGAAGGACTGATCCTGCTGTTTCAGCTCTTCCACCAGCTCGGCGGGAGCCGCGCCGGGCTTCCAGTTCTCGCGGGCCAGCGCCTTGTCCACTTCGCGCAGGCATTCGTAGACGCGCTTCTGGCTGCGCTCGCTCTCGTCCATGTTGTCGAGCGAGAAGTCGATGGGGCTGCGGTAGTGCTTCCCGGCGAGGAAGTAGCGCAGGGTTTCGGCAAGGTAGCTTTCGAGGATGTCGCGGATGGTCTTGAAGTTGCCGAGCGACTTGGACATCTTTTCGGAATCGACCTGCACGAAGCCGTTGTGCATCCAGATATTGGCGAGGGGCTTGCCGAGCGCGGCCTCGGTCTGGGCGATTTCGTTTTCGTGGTGGGGGAAGATGAGGTCAAGCCCGCCGCCGTGGATGTCCAGCGGCAGGGGGATGTACTTCTCGCTCATGGCCGAGCACTCGATGTGCCAGCCGGGGCGTCCCTTGCCCCACGGGCTTTCCCAGTAAGGTTCGCCGGGCTTGGCGCTTTTCCAGAGGGCGAAGTCCAGCGGGTCTTCCTTTTCGTCGCCGGGTACGACGCGCGCGCCGGAACGCAGGTCGTCGGGCGTGCGGCCGGACAGCTTGCCGTAGCCGGGGAAGGAGCGCACGCGGAAATACACGTCGCCGGAAGGCGTGGCGTAGGCCTTGCCGTCGGCGATGAGGCGCTCGGTGAGGTTGAGCATTTCCTGAATGTGCTCGGTGGCCCTGGGCTCGATGTCGGCGCGGATCACGCCGAGGCGGTCCATGTCTTCATGGTAGGCCTTGATGTAGGTTTCCGCGATTTCGGTGCTGGAAACGCCCTCGTCGTTGGCGCGCTTGATGATCTTGTCGTCCACGTCGGTAAAATTGCGGACGAAGGTGACTTCATAGCCTTTATAGCGGAGCAGGCGCACCAGGATGTCGAACGCCACCGCGGAACGGGCATGTCCGATGTGCGACAGGGCGTAGGCCGTGATGCCGCAGGCGTAGACGCCCACCAGCCCCTTGCGGACGGGCGTGAACGTTTCCTTTTTTCGGGACATGGTATTGTAGAACTGCATGGAGGCTCCTTTGGACGCGGGGAAAGGGGGAGCCGGGGAGGGCGCTTTTCGTCAAAAGCGCCCTCCCCGGACCCCCACCCGCAAAAACTTTGGCTGGTGGGGAGGCCGCACGGCGGGAGTTCCGTTACGCGCGGGTCCGGAAGCAAGCGGAAGGAAATCCGCCGCCTGCCGTATGGGGCGGGCGTGTTGGTGAGGCCGTCCGTTGCGGCCCAAAGCCGTTTCCGGACGGGCTCGGCCCTTATCCTTCTATCTGGTTGATGCGGCGGAGGTGGCGGCCGCCTTCAAAAGCGGTGTTCAGGAACAGTTCCGCGATGTCGAGGGCCACGCCCTGGCCGGTCACGCGCTCGCCAAGGCAGAGCACGTTGGCGTTGTTGTGCTGGCGGGTGGCGCGGGCCTGAAATTCGCATCCGCACAGCGCCGCGCGGATGCCGGGGATGTGGTTGGCGGTCATGCTCATGCCGATGCCCGTCCCGCACACGAGGATCCCGAAAGAGGCGGGTTCGTCGCCGGGCGTGGCGTTGCCCGCGTCGGCAAGGACTTTGCCGCATACGCCCTTGGCATAGACGGGGTAGTCGCAGCTTTCCGTGGTGGCGGGGCCGAGGTCGTGGACATCATGCCCTTTTTCGGAAAGGCGCTTTACCAGCGCGGCCTTGAGTTCCAGTCCGGCGTGATCGGAGCCGATATAGACGGTAGCCATCGTTTTCCTGTCTTTTTTTGATGTGAGAAAAAAGCTCCCCGCTGGGGACGGTTCCAATAAAAAAAGGACATGCCTGCCTTTTTCATAAGCGTGCATGGCGAAGTGTCAACAGGCGGGCGATGAGTGTTTGCCCGCCATTACTGATTTCTTCAGTACCGTTTCCCGGAAAAAAAGGAAATGCCCGCCGAAGCGTTCGCCCGATGAGGAAAGCATTTGGAAAAAGAGGGATGGGCTCCGCGCCGGAAGGCTCGGGGAAGGGAACGCTTTTTCAGAAAAGTTTCCCTCCTCAAGGCGTCCTGTTCAACGCCCATCCGCCTTAAAGCAGCCACCCGAACCGGGCGCGGAGCGGGGCGAGGTGCCCGGCGCGGTGGGCTTCCCGGTCTTTTTCAAGCCGGACGATATCGCCTTCAAGCAGGGCAAGGTCGCCCGCAAGCTGTTCGCGCCGGGGATCGGCGAGGGTCGCCATGCGCGACAGTTCGTCCTGGATGGCCCCTTGGCGGCGGCGCATGAGCGTCAGGCGGCGCTGGTAGCCGATATCCGGCCCGGCAATCCAGCGCGTTTCGGCCCACAGCACCCACAGGCCCAGATACATGATCCGAAAGAGTTCTTCGATACGGTTCAGAGACGTCTGGAAGTCCATCAGTTGCCCCCCTTCTTGATGGGTTCGATGATGGTACCCGCCGGAAGCTCCAGGGCAAGCTGGTCGTCCCGGAATGCCGCATTGGGCTTCTGGCGGTCCTTGACCAGCAGAATGGCGGAATAGCCGTCGGGATGCGTCAGCTTGAACTTGTAGGGCAGAGGCGGGTTGCCGTCGTCATAGGTGATATCCATGACCCACCCCTTTTCCGCCGACCAGCGGACGGGCAGGCCGTCGGGCCGCAGTTCCAGCATCCCCGGCAGGATGCCGCCGGAGAGCGTGAAGGCGATGTCGCCGTTGGGCAGGGCGCGGGGGTTGAGCCCCTCGGCCGCGCCGAAGACTTCGTGGAAACGGCCGCGCATGAGCGAGGAGAAGTCGCGCAGGGAGAAGGGCACGGGCCTGCCGAAATTGAGCTGCACACGCTGCGGGCCTTTGTGGACGATGGCCTTGTTCTCGTTGGGCGCGTAGGCCGTGAAGCTGTCCTGCGTTTCCTGGATGCGGGCCACCAGCGCGCCGATCCCGGCCATGACGTCGAGGCGTATGGGCAGATAGCCGTTGCTCCAGAGCAGGGTTTCCACGCGGCGCGTGTCGCCTTGCGAACCGTAGCGGAGGCTGCCGCTCAGGCGGTACGGATCGTGATCCGAGGCGCGGGCGGAGGCATAGCCCTGGTAGGCTTGCCACGTGGCGCTGGAGGCGTCCGAATGCGCGGACGTCCCGATCTCCGTGCCGCGCGTGGCGCAGGCCTGGAGCGACAGGACGAGCAAGGCCGCGAGTATCAGGCGGAAGGGAGCGGAAAGGCGGATGTTCATAGCGAGTTCAGCTTCTTGCGTATGGTTTCAGGATTCGGGTGGTCCAGTTCGAGGGCCCGTTCCCATCCTGTGCGCGCTTCGTTTTTGAGTCCTTGGGCGTTGGCAATGTCGCCGTAGTGTTCCCATATGGTGGGATCGCCGCCGTCGGGGAGGCTTGTCGCCCGGCGGACGAGCTCCCATGCCTCGGCGTTCTCGCCCCGGCGGAAGTGCGCCCAGGCGAGGGAGTCCAAAATGTACGCATGGTCAGGGGCCTGCTTGAGCGCCGCTTCGAGCAGCAAGACCGCGCGGTCCAGATCCTTGCCCTGCTCGGCCAGCGAGTAGCCCACATAGTTCAGGGCCTGATAATCCTCGGGATTGCGGGCGACGATGGATTCCATCACGGCGAGGGCCTCGCGCTTGCGGCCGAGGGAATCCAGCACGCTGCCGTAGACATAGGCGATTTCGTCGTCCGAAGGCCAGATCTGCTGCGCCGCCGTGGCCGCGGTCAGGGCTTCCTTGTAGCGGTCCTGCAGCAGGTACAGGTGGATCTCCATGAGCCGGAAATCCCGTTCCGTGGGGAACTGGCTCTGGCCCTGAAGGATGAGCTGCATGGCGTCTTCATAGCGCTGCTGATCGTGCAGCAGCTGGATGCGCAGGCGCAGCGCCCGGTCGTAAAAACGGTTTTCCGGGGGAATGGATTCAAGGAAGTTCAGGGTTTCCTGCACGTCCTTGTGGTATTCGTAGGCGATGGCGGCGAGGTAGAAATGCACCTCGTCCGGCGCATTGGGATCGCTCTTGAGGCCGTCGAGCAGGGCCTCCGCCTCGGGGTACATCCTCGCGTCCAGAAAAAGCGTCGCCGCCGTGAGCTTGTAGCCGTAGGTGGCGGGGCCGTTCAGGGCGTAGTCCAGGGCTTTCTGCCCCTTTCCGGCGCGGATCTGGCCTTCGACCATCCTGATCCAGATGTCCGGATTGTCCGGGTCCTGCTCGATCAGGCTGTTATAGATTTCGTTCGCTTCGGAGAATTGCCTGTCCGCTTCCAGCAGGCGGGCCAGCTCGAACCACGCGTCGACGAATTCCGGGCTTTCCTGTACGGCGAGCCGGAGCTGCTGGATGGCCCTATGGGGCTGTTTGAGGCCCACGAGGGCCTGCGCGTGGGCATAGCGGACAAAGGACGTCCGCAGGCGCTGCGGCAGGGCCGAGAACACCTTGTCGGCGTCCTTGAAGTGCCCGGTTTTGACGTAGAGGATGCCGAGCTCCTGCTGCACGAGTTCGGAGTCCGGGCGCTGCTTGCGGTATTCTTTCAGAATCTTGAGGGCCTGCTCGTTGTCGCCCTGTTCGAGCCACGTTTCGGCGAGCAGGAGGTGCAGGCCGAGATCGCCGGGCACGCGCTTGACGGCCTGTTCAAGCAGGCTGCGGGCTTCGCTGGTTTCCCGGTTGAGCATGAGCCATGCCGCCGCGTCGATGAAGGGCTGCGGCCTGTTTTCCAGCGTCAGGAGGAGTTTTACGGCTTCAAGGACGCCTTCCTTGTCGTCGCCGCGGATGGACTGGTCGAGCAGGAGGGTCGCGTAGGTACGCTGGGCCTCGGGCGAGAGGTCCCATTGCACGGGTTCCTGCGGCGTACTGCGGGCGCACCCGGTGAGCATCTGCACGGTCAGCACGGCGCAGACCATCCCGCGCAGCAGATTGCGGACAAGACCCGCGCCGCAGCGGGAATTTCCCCGGCGGGCGTGGGATGGCGCAGCCGCAAGCGGGGCCGCGGGATGAGTGAGGCGAATGCGGAAGCTCATGAGCAAACTCTGGGGGTTGAAACACGATAACAGGGGATAACGAATACCCTAAACGGGAACGAACAACAACCGGAGATTGTGTATCCGGAATGTTGTTTTCCTCCTAGTGCGAGATCCAGTCTTCGGAGAAGTCCTGAATATCGGTGGAGAGATGGGTCTTCAGCTTTTGGAGCAGGCGTGCCTCAAGCTGGCGTACCCGTTCGCGGGTGACGTTGTAGCGCTCCCCGATTTCCCGCAGCGTGACCGGATCGTCGGTCAGGAGGCGGTGCTCGAGGATGTAGGCTTCCTTTTCGGAAAGCGAGGGGAGGATGTCGCGGATTTTGCTTTGGAGCAGTTCGGCGATTTCCATGCCCGCGAGGCTTTCCTCAATGCCCGGGCCGAGCGCGGGCAGGAAGTCCATGCGCGTGGCGCTGCCGGACTCGTCGCCGACGGTGGCGTCGAGGGACATGTCGGAGGCGTCCAGCCGCTGCTGCATCTCCACGATCTGATCCTCGCCCACGCCGAGGCGCTCCGCAAGGGTCGCCGCGTCTGGGTCGAAGCCTTCGGCAATGAGCTTCTGGCGTTCGCGGTTCAGGTTGTAGAACAGCTTGCGCTGGGCCTGCGTCGTGCCGATCTTGACCATCCTCCAGTTGTCCATGATGAACTTGAGGATATAGGCGCGGATCCAGAACGCCGCGTAATAGGAGAACTTGATCCCCTTGTCCGGGTCGAACTTGTTGACGGCCCGCATGAGGCCGACGTTGCCCTCCTGAATGAGGTCGAGCACGTTCTGCATCCAGCGGCGCTGGAAGTCCATGGCGATCTTGACCACCAGCCGCAGGTGCGAGGACACCAGGCGGAAGGCCGCGTCGCTGTCGCCGGTCTTCTGCACGCGGCGGGCCAGATCGAACTCTTCGTCCGGCTTGAGCATGGGGAAGCGGCTCACTTCGCGCAGGTAGAGGTGCAGCGAGTCCTTGCTGGACGACAGGGAAGGCAGGTGCTGCTGCGACGGTGCGGGCAGGGTATCGCCTTCGGGCAGGATGTCGGCGTCGGGGTCGAGCGCGGCCACGTCGTCTTCGGGCAGATCGTCGCCGATGTCTTCGCTGTCCTCGTCCTCGGCGTCGGTAACGTCCATGGGTTTTGCGGCCTTGTGGGCGGCGGTTTTTCCGGAGGCCTGTTTGGGAAGGATCTCCGGTTCGATGATTTCGGGTTCCACAACGGTATGATGCTCTTCAGCCGCCGTTGCGGAAGAAACCGGGGGCGCGATCGCGTCGTCGGCGGGCCCGCCGGTCGTCTGGCCGCTCTCGGCGGCCTTGGTGGAAATGCGACGGCTCATATGATTTGTACGTCCTTTTGCCATAAATCCGTTTATCAGAGTTGAGGGCGGTGGTCCGGGCTCCGGCGCCGGGCGGGGCGCTCCGCGCGGACACGCCTCATGGTGTTACGAAAAAAATCATGCGGGGGAGGCCCGTACGGGGCGGCTCCTCAATCGGATGCTATAGTTTTGGTTTGTCCTTTTCAACGATTTTCAGTAGACAGAAACCCAAGGGGAGAGCCCGTGCCGTTTGGTGCGGGCTCCTGTTCACGAGCCATTCAAGACCTGCCCGCCCGTGAAGGGGCAGGATATCATAAAGGAGAACCGCGTGGCGGATTTTCGTAGCGCACTCGCCTCCGGGCGTACCCTGTTGCTCGACGGGGGCATGGGGACCATGTTGCAGGCAAGGGGCCTGCCCGCCGGGGAACACCCGGAACAGTTCTGCCTCGATCGGCCGGACGTGCTCCGGGGGATCCACGCCGACTACCTCGCCGCGGGCGCGGACATCATTCTGACGTGCACCTTCGGCGGCTCGCGCCTCAAGCTTCCGGCGGGCATCGACGTCACGCCGTTCAACCGCACGATGGCCCGGATCGCCCGCGCCGCCGTGGACGCCGCCGGCCGGGAAGCCTTCGTCGCCGGCGACATGGGGCCGTGCGGGCAGTTCGTGCGTCCGCTTGGGGACCTGCACCCGCTGGAGCTGTATGAAGCCCTGCGCGAACAGGCGCGCGGCCTTGTGGAAGGCGGCGTGGATCTGTTCCTCATCGAAACGCAGTTCGATCTGGCGGAAGTGCGCATTGCCGTGGCCGCCATCCGGGCCGAAAGCGACCTGCCGATCATGGTTTCCATGACCTTCGAGCAGGGGACGAGCCTCACCGGGACGACCCCGGAAATTTTCGCGGAAACCATGCAGAACCTCGGCGTGGACGCGCTCGGCCTGAACTGCGGCCTCGGGCCCGAGCAGATGGCCCCGCTCATGGAGCGCTTCCTCGCCTGTTCGTCCGTGCCGGTGCTGGCCGAGCCCAACGCGGGCCTGCCCGAGCTGGTGGACGGCAAGACCGTGTTCCGCCTGCCCCCCGAGCCGTTCGCCGAAAAGACGGCGGCCTTCGTCGGCATGGGCGCGCGGCTTGTGGGCGGCTGCTGCGGCACGACCCCGGATCACATCGCGGCCCTGCGCCGGGCCGTCGACGCCGTCGGCCCCTGTCCCGCCCCTGCGGTGACGCCTTCCGGCATCGTGCTGACCACCCGTACCCGGCTGGTGCGCGTCAGCCCCGCCGAGCCGTTCAAGATCATCGGCGAACGCATCAATCCCACGGGCAAGAAAGATCTGCAAGCGGAATTGCAGGCCGGGGAATACGGCCTCGCCATGCGGTTCGCCTCCGAGCAGGTGGCCCTCGGCGCGCCGATCCTCGACGTGAACGTGGGCGCGCCCATGGTCGACGAGGCGCTGCTCCTGCCCGAACTCGTGCAGCGCCTCACCGGAAAATACGCCGAACCGCTTTCCCTCGACTCCTCGCACGCGGAAGCCATTGCCGCGGCCCTGCCGTTCTGCCCCGGTTCCCCGCTGGTGAACTCCATCAGCGGCGAAGCCGACCGCATGGAACATCTCGGTCCGTTGTGCAGGCAGTGGGGCGCGCCGTTCATCCTGCTGCCCATTCAGGGCCGCAAGCTGCCGGTGAAGGCGGCGGACCGCATCGCCATCATCGAGAACATGCTCGACAAGGCCGCCATGCTCGGCATCCCGCGCCGCCTTGTGCTCGTGGACGTGCTGGCGCTGGCCGTGGCCTCCAAGGCCGAAGCGGCCCGCGAGGGCCTTGAGACGATCCGCTGGTGCGCCGCGCACGGCCTTGCGACCACCATCGGCCTGTCCAACATTTCCTTCGGCCTGCCCGCCCGCGAACTCGTGAACACGACGTTCCTCAGCATGGCGATGGGCGCGGGGCTCAGCTCCTGCATCGCCAACCCCTCAAGCGGCCGCCTGCGTGAAGCCAAGGCCGCCGGGGACGTGCTCATGGGCCATGACCGGGACGCCGCCGCGTTCGTGAACGGCTATGCCATGTGGACGCCGGGCAACGGCGGGACGGCGGACGCCGCCGCGTTCGCCCGGGCCACGGCGCAGACCGTGGAGGAGGCCGTGATTCTCGGCGACCGCGAAAGCGTGGTCGGGCTCGTGGAAAAGGAGCTGGAAGCCGGGGCCGATCCCTTTGAACTCGTGCGCGGGCGCCTCATCCCCGCGATCACCGAAGTGGGCTCGAAATACGAGCGCCGCGAATATTTCCTGCCCCAGCTCCTGCGCTCCGCCGAAACCATGCAGACGGCTTTCGCACGCCTGAAGCCGCTGTTGGAACGCGAAGCCAATGCCGAAGCGCAGAAAATCATCGTTGTCGCCACCGTTGAGGGCGATATTCACGACATCGGCAAGAACATCGTCAGCCTCATGCTCGGCAACCACGGCTTCAAGGTCGTGGATCTGGGCAAGGACGTGAAGGCCGAAGCCATCGTCGAGGCCGCCGTCGCGCACAAGGCCGATCTCATCGGGCTTTCCGCGCTGATGACCACCACGATGGTCCGTATGCGGGACACGGTCGATCTCGTGAAACAGCGCGGCCTCGGGGTCGACGTGATGGTCGGGGGCGCGGTCGTGACCCCGGCATTCGCGGAAAGCATCGGGGCCAACTATTCGTCCGATGCCGTGGACGCCGTGCGGCTCGCCAAGAGCCTCATCGCGGCCCGCAAGAACCAGTAACCCAAAGGAACAGCCATGCGCCGTCTTTCCTGCCTGATCGCCCTGTTGGCCTGCCTCGTGCTGGCCCTGCCCGCGTTCGCCGCCCCTCAGAAGGCCGATGCCATCTCCGGCATCTCCAGTGAGAAGGTTCTCGATATCGTGAAAGCCAACAAGGGCAAGCTCGTCTTCATCAACTTCTTCGCCACGTGGTGCCCGCCCTGCCGGGAGGAGATCCCCGAACTTATCAGTATACGCAAAGCCTATCCTGCCGACAAGGTGGTCATCGTAGGTATTTCGCTTGACAGCGATCGCGGGAAGTTGGAATCATTCGCCGAGGCTATGAACTTCAACTACCCGGTTTACCTCGCGGAGCCCGACGTCCCCGCCCTGTTCGGGATCTCGTCCATTCCGTTCAACCTGCTGTACGACAAGACCGGCAAGCTGGTCGCCGGAGGCCCCGGCATGGTCGGCAAGGAAGACCTTGAGGAAGCGTTCAGCGGCCTTCTCAATTGATTTGGTATGCGTCCGGGGGACCCGCCGTTTCCCGGACGCCGTTTTCCCGGCCTGTTTGGCGGGCCGGATCAACGGCGGCTACCCCCTGAGGGGAGGAAGTCGATGAACCTGAGCGTTCGCAAGGCCCGCATGGGCGATATCCGGGCCATCCACGCCCTTTTGATGACGAGTTCCGCCGACGGCCTGCTGTTGCCGCGTTCCCTGACCGATCTGTACGGTCACCTGCGCGACTTCTTCGTCGTGGAGGGCGACGGGGCCACCGTCGGCTGCGGGGCCCTGTCCATCATTTGGGAGAACATGGCCGAAGTGCGCTCGCTGGCTGTGGCCGCCCATGCGCGCCGGAAGGGATGCGGTCGGCTGATTGTGGAAGCCTGCATCGCCGAAGCCCGCGAGCTGGACATCCACCGCCTGTTTGCCCTGACCTACCAGCTGCCCTTCTTCAATGCGCTCGGCTTTTCCATTGTGGAAAAGGAAGTGCTGCCCCAGAAGGTTTGGGTGGACTGCGTGAATTGCCCCAAATTCCCGGACTGCGACGAAACGGCGGTCCTGCTGGAAATCTAACCCGCCTCGCGGGACGTTGCCGTCCCTGAAGGAGCCTTTTACATGCGTATTACGAATCTCAAACCTCTGATCAGCGAAGAAGCCATCCAGACGCGCATCAAGGAAATGGCCGGAGAGATCAGCACACTTTATAAAGACGAGCCTCTGGTCGTGGTGTGCGTGCTCAAGGGCGCGTTCATGTTTTTTTCCGATCTCGTCCGGCATCTCACCTGTAAGCCGGAACTCGATTTTGTGCGCCTCGCCAGCTACGGCAGCGCGGCGCAGCGTTCCAAGACGATCACGTTCACCAAGGACGTGGAAATCCCGCTCGAAGGCAAGCATGTGCTCATCGTCGAGGACATCGTGGACACCGGGCACAGCATGGATTTCCTGTACCGCCAGTTTCAGGCGCGCGGCGCGCGGAGCCTGCGGCTTGCGGTTCTGGTCGACAAGAACGAGCGGCGCGAGGTGCCCGTCACTTCTCACTTCGTCGGGTTTACCTTGCCTAGCGGGTTCGTCGTGGGGTATGGTCTAGACTACGCTGAGAGTTATCGGGAACTCCCGGCGATCTACGAGGCTGAAATAGAAGAATGACGAATGGCGGAGTCCCTATGATCGTTACATGCCCTAATTGCAGTACCAAATTCAATCTGCCCGAAACGCAGGCCGCTCCGGGGGCCAAATTGCGCTGTTCGGTGTGCAAGCACGTGTTCCAGCTTTCCGACGGCGTGAAGCCCGCGGAGATCCGTATGGAGCCGGACTTGAGCCTCTCTTCCCCGTCCCTCTCCATGCCGCCCAAGAAGAAGGGCGGGATATGGGGTTGGGTGCTGACGCTGTTGATCCTCTGCGCGGTGGCCGGAGGCACGTGGTGGGCGTGGACCTACACGCCCCTCTTCGACACCGTGAAGGAGATGATCGCGCCGCCCAAGAAGCAGGACCCGGTGGAGCTGGTCAAGAACATCGCCCTGCGCGGCGTGCGGCAGTACAACATCAGCAACGAGAAGCTCGGCAACATTTCGGTGGTCGAAGGGAAGGTCGTGAACGGCTTCAACCAGCCCCGCGAACTGATCCGCATCGAAGCGTCGCTGTACGATTCCGCGGGCAACGCGCTGGTTTCCAAGCAGCAGCTTGCGGGCACGTCCCTGTCGTTGTTCCAGCTGCAGGTCCTCGGCGAGCAGGACATCGAGCAGGCCCTCGCCAACAAGATCGACATCATGGCGACCAATACCAATGTCCTCCCCGGCGGAGAGGTTCCCTTCATGGTCGTTTTTTACAGCCCGCCGGACAACGCCGCCGAATTCGGCGTCAAGGTCATCGACGCGCGTATTCCCCCTGAGAAAGAGAAGAAATAGGGATAGATGAGTATTGGGGAGGGGAGAGGGACCCCTTCTGAAGAAGGGTTCCCTCTCCCCTCCCCAAACCCCACCCCTCTCCCTCCTAAGACTTTTGTAATGGGGGAGTGCTGACACCGGGGAACGGGGGAAAAGATACTGTGGAGCGGGGTTCTCGTCATGTATGGGAGTCCCGCTTTTTTTGTCCCTGCCGTTGCATGGGCTGGTTAAAGCTGGTATCGTTTTTTTAGCCAGCCTCGTTCGGACGGAGCTTGCAGATGTGTTTTGGTAAAGAAAATAAGAGGGATCGGTATGAAAAAGGTCGGTATCATCCGCTGTCAGCAAACTGAGGATTTGTGCCCCGGCACGACGGATTTTGTCACGGCGGCCAAAGGAAAGGGAAGTTTCGAAGCGTTCGGTGAATGTCAGATCGTCGGCTTCGTGAGCTGCGGCGGCTGTCCCGGCAAGCGTGCCGTAGCCCGCGCCAAGATGCTGGTGGATCGCGGGGCGGAGGCCGTTGCGCTCGCTTCCTGTATCGGCAAGGGATCGCCTATCGGCTTCCCCTGTCCCAACCGTGAGCAGATGGTGCAGGCCATCCGTGCGAAGATTGGCGACATCCCGTTGCTCGAATATACCCACTAAGCGTAAAGGCTCCTCTCAAGGGGGTTCCGCCAACAGGCCCAGACATCCGGCTCTCCTCCAGACAGGGGAGAGCCCCTTGCTGCCAGAGGAGAAGAAATGGCCTCAAGCCCTGAGTTCATGCAATCCGTCGCGGCACGGCTGGAAGACGCGGGAACCATCACCTACAGGAAGATGTTCGGCGAATATTGCGTCTATTGCGACGGCAAACTGTTCGGCTGCGTTTGCGACGATCGCCTGTTCGTGAAGATCACGGAACCGGGAAAAGCCTTCATGCCGGATGGCAAGCTGGAATTGCCCTATGAAGGGGGAAAGCCGATGCTCCGGGTCGAGCGGTTGGAAGACAGGGCCTTTCTGAAAAAACTCGTGCGTATGACCTGTGAAGCGCTCCCGGAACCCAAGAAAAAGAGATGAACATTTCCCTGCCCCCGTTTCCCCTTTTTTCTCAAAAAAAGACGCTCCAGTACGGAGCGTTTTTTTATCCGGTATAACCGACGAAAGGGATTCGATAAGGTCAAAAGTCTTTGGGGAGGATGGGGGAGGTTTGGAGGGGGAAGGAGGGG